>Ga0105859_1000644_pt1 | contig 10807 bp, 10 predicted proteins | sample OrgsoiDNA_201063_FD_89684 | JGI IMG/M metagenome (GOLD analysis project Ga0105859, IMG submission 89684) | Permafrost soil microbial communities from the Arctic, to analyse light accelerated degradation of dissolved organic matter (DOM) -... | ecosystem: Environmental > Terrestrial > Soil >...
CGCCCGCGAAGAAGCGGCGGAATTGGCTCTGTCCCTTGGTCTGCCTGCCGCGGCCGATTCTGGCGCGGAAAACACGCTCCCTAACGCAACCGATTCCGCAAGCAGGCCGATCCAAACCAGGCGCGCCAAACGGCTTTGAAATTCTTTGACGCCGGCGAGTCCTCCTGCAAAAATCACCCAGGCTCAATGAATTGAGCGAAAGCCTGTTTTTCTCCTCCCCCCTTTGCGCGCTCTTCACCGAACCTCCCAATGCCCAACGCCATTTCCTCCGACACATTGCGCGCCGCCATCCAAACGGCTTTGGACGCCGCGCCTGAGCGCGCGACGCAGATATCCTGGCAACAAAAACAGTCGCTTTTGGCGCTCACCGACGCCAACCAACATTTCGGGCAAATGTATCGGAATCGTCCCTACTGCGCGCTCGAAATCGCCTGCGACGCCAACATGAGCCACTGGCTTTGGCGTTGATGGATCATGGATTTTCCTGGCAAAGCGCCAACCCCGAGCATTTCAATCCGGTTTTCTCCGCCGCGGGCTTTAGCCGCGCTCTTTTGGAGCGTTTGGACGCCCAGGGCGCGCCGTTGGAGACTCCGGCGCCTCGCCTTGTTGACGGGTTTCCCCTTCACGCCGCGGCTGGGCACGCTTGCGAGCCCGCGCTTCGCTTTTTGCTGGAAAGGGGCTCCAATCCAAACATTGTGTCTTCGGTGGAAGACGCCGGGAAGGCCGCCCCGCTGCACACCCTCGGCCACAGCGGAAATTCGCACAAACCGGAAGCCGCGCTCTGCGCTCGGGCCCTGGTTGAGTTTGGGGCTGATTTGAGCCAGCGGGACCGCTTTGCCCACACGCCCTTGCACTGGGCATATGCCGAAGGGGCCGAAATTCTTGCCGAAGAGTTGATTCGGCTCGGCTCCCCGTGGCTCACGGACTCCGTGGGCAACACGCCATCTGGCTTGGCGGAGGTTTATTGCGGCTTCGCGGAGGAAGAGGGCCGCGCGTGGCCCCGAAACACGGAAACCTTCTTTGACCCCCTCGCCGCGAAAGCCACTCTTGATCGATTGGCGGCGTTGCCAGCTCGCGTTGAGCGCGATGCGTTGGCGAACGCGTTGCCTCCCTCTATTTCGGCCGCTGAAACGGTCGCCCCAGGGCGCCGCCTATGACGCGCCCTGAGCGGCCGCGCAACGAGGCTATCCGCCAAGCGATCGCCGTCGCTTTGGCTGAAAATCCAGATGCCACGGCTCGGCTCCACGAGGGGCGCGAAGAGGCCCTTTTGACCTGCGACATTGATCCAAACGAACCCATTTTTGTTTGGGGTGAAGACCCGCGCCGCGCCTGCACGGCCTTTGAGTGGGCGTGCGACGCCGAGCACGAGCCCCTGGCGCTGGCGTTGATGGATCATGGCTTTGACTGGCGTTTGTGCCAACTGGCGAAAACCACTGCGTTCGATCCTGTTTTTGCGGCCGCGCGATTCAGCCGCAGGCTTTTGGAGCGATTGCATGCTCAGGGCGCTCCCTTGGAGGAGTTCGATCCGCCGTCTCGACACAAGATTTCGGCGCTGCACATCGCGGCCAGAGCGGCGTGCGCTCCGGCTCTGCGATTTTTGCTTGAAAATGGCGTGAACGCGAGCGCGGTGTCTCCGCACGCGGCGCACGGACAGTGCACGGCCCTGCATGAACTTGCGGTCGGAGTGAACGCGCAGCACCCGGACGCGCCGGAATGCGCGCGGGTTTTGGCCGAGTTTGGAGCAGACCTTGCCGCGCTCGACGAACTGTGCCAAACGCCACTGCACTTGGCTTATCTCAACGGGGCGGACGCGCTTGCGGAGGAATTGCTTCGACTTGGCTCGCCTTGGCTGACGGACGCCTTGGGCAACACGCCGCAGGACGCGGCGCAAACCCAATGCAACGGATCGCGCGAAGGAGATATTGCTTGGCCGCATGATTTTCCGCTCCGGCGCGGCGAGCCCGCGCCTTTTGAAGAATCCGCCGCGCAAGATGTTTTGAATCGACTTCGAGCGCTGCCCGCGCGCGTTGAGCGCGACGCGTTGCTCAGCGCGGCTCCTTTTTCGGGCAGTCCATCCAGGATTGGGCCCTCGCGGCTCTGAGCGCCGACCGAAAGACGCCAGGCTCTGGACGCTGATGCCTATTCGGCAGAGAGCGCCTTCACGCAGGCGAAATGCTTGTGATTCTGAGCGTGCTTTAGAGCGGTTCGGCCCAAGGCGTCAGTGGCTTTCGCGTCCGACACCGGCAGAAGCGCCTCGACGCATCCGACGCAACCCGCGTGCGCTGCGCTCATGAGAGCGGTCCAGCCGGCTTTGTCCTTCAATTTCGCGTCGCTCATCGGCAGCAACAGCTTCACGCATTTTTCAGCGCCGTGTTCGGCCGCGTCCATCAAAGCAGTCGTGCCATAGCTTGTCGCCCGCTTTGGGTCCACGACGCCCTCGGCGATCAATTCCGCCAATTTTTCCGCGTCGTCGCACCGAATCACTTCTTCAACCAAATCTTCCGCCATCGCCAGCATCTCCCGCTCCTTGTCCGCTTCGCATCGGGCTGCGCCACGCGCGCCTCTGATGTGTTCATTCTACCGCAATGTCGGCGGCAATCGATGTTTTGAGCGCTTTTGCTCAAGTTTGCGCCGCCGGTGTTGCTTGGCGCCCACGGTTCTCTCGCATGCGGGCCCGAGCCTTGGTCAAACACGGGGTTTTTCGCTGGCCCAGAATCCGGCTGGCGCTTATCGCCCCAATTCCGTGGCGTGGCCGTCTCTGCGCTGTGCCTCGCTCAGCCTCCCGCCCCGACTCAAATCCGCAACGAGGCCTTTGGCCGGCTTCCCGTGGCCGTGGCGTCTTCGCCCAATTCAGCGTCTTGCCGGGCTTTCACTTCGCGCACCTCTGTTCGCAACACGGCGGCCTCATGCCGATGCGTCGTTTTTGGGAGGTTTTTATGCCCAGCTTCGACGATTTTTTCGGCATTTTCCAACAAATCGGAGTCGCTTGCGAAAACCGACACTACTTCGGCAAGTCGCCATTTTTTCGTGTCGAGCGCTTCGCCCAAGGCTGTCAAGCCTCGGTCGCCACGGATGGAACAGTCGGTTTTTGGCGCCAAAACGGAAACCGCGCCCTCCTTTTTCAGTTGGATCGCGATGAGCAGGGCTGTGTTGCCCTTTTTGTCGCGCGCGCTGGCGTCCGAAAAAGCCAACAACGCCTGGACCGGCCGCGCGCCATGGGTCGCCGCGTGCATCAGAGCGGTCTTTCCGTTTTTGTCGAGGAGCGAGCAATCGGTTTTTGGCGCCAGAATCTCTACCAAATTCAGGGCGCCGAGAGCCGCGGCATGCATCAGGGCCGTTCGCCCTTTTTTGTCTTGCAGGCTCGCGTCGCTGGCTGCGAGCAGGAGTTGAACGCACTCAACGCTTGCATCATTGCGGACGGCGCTCTCCACGGCGAGCATCAGCGCCGTTTTTCCCAGGTTGTCTTGCTGGTTCGCATCGCTGGACGGCAATAGCGCTCGGACGCATTCTTCGCCGCCGCCGGCGCGCTCGACCGCGAACATCAATGCGGTTTTCCCTTGCGAATCCCCCTCTTTTGCGCTTGTCGGTGTGAGCGCCAAGATCTTTTTGACCCAAAAAACGCTTTTTCCCGGGTCCTCGCCCCAGCCGGACCCCTTGTTCATCGCAGCCCACATCAACATTGTTTGGCGAGAGGCGCCCGGCGTTTTGTTGGACCAGGCCATTTCTCGTTCATTGAAGACCTTGGTGTCGGAAACCGGCAGAAGCTCGTCAAAACAGGCCTCGTGATCTCCCATCATGGCGTCGCCCAGAGGAGCGAATCCTGAAATTCGACTGACGGATTGGGCATCGCACAACGGCAACAGCATCCTCACGCACTCAAGCTGTCCGTGTCGCGCCGCGATGGACAAAGGCGTCTGGCCTTGCTTGTCAGGCGCGACTGAGGCGCCCTGAGCGATCAGCCGCTTGGCGTCTTCCAGGTGGCCATGCTGCACTGCTCCCCGCAAAGCCTCGTCGAGCTCCGCTTGCGCGCGCACTTTTAACGTCAACGCCCGATCGGCGTCTCGCTGCTCTTGCGAGACTTCGCGTCGGCCAACTTGTTTTTGTGGAATTTCTGTCATTACGTCAACCAATGGGAAAATCGAAAGGGCATTCAGCCGCGCGAACCACAAAGCAATGGGCTTCATTCTATCGCAAGCGGGAGCTTGGCGCAAAAGCGAACCAAAACTGGAGAATGAATGTCTCTTTCCCCCGGGGCTTCACGGAGAACGCCAAACGGCCGACACCCCATTTCTTCACAGTCGATTTTTCGATTTTTTAAAATAGCCCATTTCGCAGGTCTCATTGCCCGCAACCGTGTTGGCCGCGATCCCGTCCGCTAGCTCCGCCCCATTTTCATCGGGCAGGCGAAGCAACGACAGCATTTCCCTTCGCTCCGCTTGGGCGTTCGCGATCGGTGTCTTCACTCCGATTTTCATGCCCGCGGCGCGAAGGCGTTCTTCTTGGCGCAGGCTCAGTTCATTTTTTCCGCACAGCCAGTCCAGCACCGGCAGCCCCATGATGGCGGCATAGCGGGAAATCATCCTGTCCGTGTATTCTTGGTTGGACGGATCATAGGTTTCGGCTGCCGTCAGCGTTTTTTCCACCAGCCCGTCCCATGCCGTTCTTGCCGCCACGGGGTCTTGCTTGAGCATGCCCTCCCAAACCAGAGTCCACGAATCGGAGTCGCCGTGCTGATTCACGACGGTGCCCCATATTTGTGGAGGATTGTTTTGGAAAGCCGCGAACCAGTCGCCACGATCTCCGGCGAGGCGAATTTCGTCGCTTTTGGCCCCGATTCGGATCAGATTCGGCATCGGCTGCTGCAAGCCCATGCAGCGAATACTTTGGCCGCCATCGACCTCGCGCTCTCGCTGGACGATCAAAGAAACCAGCCCTGAGGGCAAATCGCTTTTGACGCTCGCTCGATACAGCGCTTCGCCTCTTGTTGGCAGATGAGGATTGGACGCCGGCAACAAAATACCAGCCAGCCCCCAACGGCCTTTCGCAAATGCCAGAGTCAGTGGAGTTCTGACGCGCCCTCGCAAAGCCTGATCAAGTTGAGCAGGCGCTTCAACGACCGCGTTTGGATCTTCGTCCGCCTCCAAGAGCTCTCGCAGCATGGTTTGGGCCAGGGCCTCTTCTTCTTGGCACGCCGGGTCCACGGTGTCCAAAACCACGGCGGCTAAAGGATGCTGAAATGGATTTTCCTTGGTTCGAGATTGCGGGGGCGCGCACGCAAGCAACGACTGCGCGGACATCGTTTCTCTCGCAAAGCTCCACGCCCGCCCCACCGTTACCGTTTTTTGACCGTCAGACAGCCCCGAGCTTCGGCAAATCAGCAGCCAGTCGAGGCAATTGGGATGCTCGCGCAGGATTTCTGCGTCGCCCGGGCTTTTCCGCCCCAAAAGGCGCGCCTGGTTTTGGCGTTCAGCTGTCCAGTGGTGAGCTTTCTCTTTTTTCATCACAGCGCGATTCCACGAATCTTCCAACTCATCCAATAATCGGACCCATAACGCAAAAGCCACGCATGAACCTTCCACGTAGGCGCAATCCGGAGCGCAGGCTCCGTGATTTTAGCCTTGGCGAGGAAAAACCCAGGCGCCACAAGCATCCTTTATTTTAGGGCAAATTTCGCAAAAATGTCGAGCCCGCCGGGCTGTGGCTCAAAAGCATTTTTGTGAAAACGCTTTTTGTCGCTTTTTCACATCCGGCGCGCCTGCGCCTTGGGCGTCGCCGTTGGACGATCAACGTTCTCCGCCAACGCTTTTTCTCGGACGGTGTCGACTTCACGCTCCAAGGCGCGCGCTTCGAGCAGGCGGCCGGCGTTCGGCATCCACGCCGCGACCATTTTTTTCATGGTTTCCTCGGCTTCTTTGGGCGTCATCTGCGCCATGACGACGTCCAAGACGTCAACCTCGCGGCCTTTGATCGCCATGTCTGCCGCGTTAAGTTCATCAGCGTCGCGCTGACGAATGTCCCCCACGGACACCAGAAGCCCCAACAACTCCTTTGGCCAGCGCTTTTCTCCTGCCGCGACCCTCACCGCTCGATGAAGCGCCGTCTCTCCCGCCAAATTTTTCAGGTCAGCCCGGGCGCCGGCCGCCACCAGAGCCGCAATCACACTGGAATAGCCGTCAGCCGCTATGTGCAGCGCGGTGTCGCCTTCCGCGTTTTGAAGTCTCATGTCGGTCAGCGCGGTCAAAAATCTCACGCAATCGCCTTCGCGCTCCCTCAACGCCAACATCAAGGCCGTGGAGCCATCGGCCTCTTGAGCGTTTGCGTCAGCTCCCATTTTGATCAAAAATTCCACGTCCTCAACGCGCCCATTGGTGGTGGCAGCGCTCAACAAAGGACACCTTCTCGGCCCGGGCAGCCGAATCTTGTTGATGTCGCAGACGGCGAAAAGCGCCTCCGCGCTCGCCAAATCGTCCTGCTCGTAGGCCGCCACCGCCGCCGGCGCCCAATCGTCATGGCCCAAGGGCGTCGTGGCGGGCAAGGCCGCCAGCGCTTCGATCAACTCCTTGGCGAAACTCTTGCTGGGCGCAACGCGCTCGAACAGGAGGCGCAAAGCCGTTTTTTCGTCATGATTCTCTTGTCGCGGATCACTCACGGGCCATAGCGCCAACACGCACTCTAAGCTGCGGGCCTTTGCGGCGTGCATGAGGGCGGTTTCACCGTTCCGGTCCGCGGCAAGCGGGTCGCACACTTCGAGCAACGCTTCGACCCATGGCGCATTGCCGTCCGCGGCCGCGTGCATCAAAGCGGTTCTGCCGCTCGAATCAACTTCTTGGGGGCTTCTGCCATATGCGGCGCACCAGCGGGCCAACTCGCCGGGATTGAATCCGATGCCCCGAGCGGGGGCCTCCCTTTTTTGGGCGAGCCCCTGTTGGACGTGTTCGATGAACGAAGGCCCTGACCGCTTTTTTGGATCGAGGGCGGCGGGTCTGTCTATTTTTTGTGGCATAAATGGGCGCAAAGCAAAAAAATGGGTGAATGTTCTGACGGCTTGAGCCTCACTCTATCACAAGCCGCGCGCCGCCACTCCGCTCGCAGGGCCAACAAAAGCCGCGCAAAGGCAAGAGCCCCCATTTTGCCGGTTTCTTTTGCGTGGCAACAGTGTCTTTTCGCGCGTCAGCCGTTCCAGCCCCCCCCACCGCCGCGACTCTCTTTTGTCAGCGTCCCCATGCCGCGCTTGGGCAACCGGTCTTCACCCACTCCAACCACATTGCATCACATTCGCCGAGATGCCGCTTTTGGCGTGGCGCTCCCCGACTCCCCGTTTTCCAGGCCGCGGCCTCTCGCGCCGTCGATTTCTCGCTCGATCCCGGCGGCCTCGATCAAAGCCCCAGCGCGCGGCATCCAGCTGGAAACGGCGCGCAACGCTTCCTTTTCGGCCTCCTTGGGCGTCAAACACGCCAGCAACGCGTCCAAAACCTGAAAATTCTTCGCCGCCAAAGCAACTTCTAACGGGGTTTTTCCATCCATGGCGCGAATTGAGCCATCCGACACCGGGGCCAAAACCTCCACCAATTCCATCTGCTCAGGGGGCGCTTTGAACACGCAGGCCGCGTCGACGGCCACCCTCAACGGAGTTTCCCCCTTGTTGTTTGGCGCGTTCGCGTCCGCTCCGGCCGTCAACAGCACGCGCGCGGCGGGAGCCGACCCGTTGTCGGCCGCCAAAAGCAACGCCGTTTGGCCCTCGTGGTTTTTGGCCTCCAGATCGGACGCCGCCGACAATTCTTCCAGGCAATCCCGATATGAGCATGCGCACGCGATCATCAAAGGCGTCATTCCGTCTTTGTCCCGCAAGCTGGCGTCGGCTCCGACGCCCAACAAAAACCGCACTCCAAACACAAGATTCAACGCGACGGCTTTGTTGAGCAGCGGAGACTCCACGATATTGCTGGCGCGCAATTTGTTGACGTCGCAATGTGCCAGAGCTTGCCGCAGCTGCTCAAAATCCAAGTCCTCAAAGGCGCTCACCGCCACGCGCTCCCAGTCCGCCTCAGGCAACGCCCCGTGCTCGCTGAGCAAAAACGCCAACTCCCTGTGCAGTTTCCAGGTGTTCTTGCCGCTTTCACTCAGCATTTCCAACGCCGTTTTTCCGTTTTTGGCGCGTTGCGACACGTCCGAGACCCCAATCAAAACCCGCGCGCAATCGAGCCGCGTCTCCCGCACGGCGTGCATCAAGGCTGTGCGGCCATATGTGTCCGTGGCTTTCGGATCGCACAACGGCAACAACGCCTCGACCAGTTCAGATGCGCCGCTCCATGCCGCCAACATCAACGCGTCAATGCCGTTTTTGTCGGCATGGCTAGGATTGACTCCCTGCTCCAACAGGGCCTGAACAGCGCTCAACGCCGGCGGCTTGCCCGCCGGATGCAACAATGTGATCAGGCCAAGGCGACGCGCCTCCTGGTTGCGCGACTCAAAAAGCGCGCGCGTTTTTTCTTTGTCCATGAGATTTCGATTCCCGTCAAATTCTGCGCGACGCGGTGGGTTTCGCAAGCTTGTCCACCTTGTCCATTGCGCTCGCTTCGAGTGAGCGCAGGTCGGCATTCAATTCAACCGCTTGCGCAGCGGCCTCCATCTGCGGCTTCAAGCCGGGCAGCAGCGTGCCCGCCACCCTCACGGCAAGGCGATTGATCTCTTGGAGCGGCAAATAGCGCCCGATGACCTCAACGGCCTCCCAGTTTTTTCTCTCTATCGCCAGATCCAGCGCGGTGAGGCCCGCGAGATCCTTGATCGACAAATCTGAAATTGGCGCCAGAATCTCCAAACACGCAACAGGCGAGACTCCGCCCAGCACCGGATCGACAATGCCATGCAAGGCTGTGCGCATTCCGCTTTTATTATTGGGATTCGCTCCGTGTTTCAACAGCAACTGGACAAAGGAGGCGCTGCGCCGGCGAGCCGCAATGACCAGCGGACAAAGCTCGCCAGGCGCTCCGTCCGGGTGGACGCCCAATTCCAGCAGCATTTTCGCGAATTGCGAATGGCCTTGGCTTGCGACGGAACCCAAAAGCGGCCATTGTGTGTCCTTGCCGCCGCCCCAGTCGCTCAAGCCTTCCGCCAGCACGCGAACCTGATTCAAATCGCAGTTTGCGGCGGCCACAGCCAAAAAGTCTGGAAAGTCGACAGGAGCGGGAATCGATTGGCGATTGCCAAAAGCCAATGAAACCAGTCGGAGCCAAATTTCAGCGGGCACCGGCGCGCGCTCATGGAGCCACATTGCGGCGGCGATCGGATTTGAAAAACCGTCGCGGACCTCCAGCAACATTTCCGACGCCATTTTTCCGTTTTTTGCGCGAGCATGCGCATCGCTCACAGGAAGCAGCTTTTTAAGGCATTCGAAATGGCTGTTTCGCGCCGCATGCATGAAAGCCGTGCGCCCTTGGTCGTCGGCGGCGCTTGGGTCTGACACCGGAAGCAACGCGCCTAAAATCTCCTGATCGCCGTTGTTCGCGGCCAACATCAACGCGGTCATGCCGCGGGGACCGGCTTCGCGAAGATTGGCGGTCGCCGCCGCTTTCATGAAAACGCCCCAGTCCGGTTCAGACTCGACCGGCCACAGCAAGTCGATCACCGCGTTTTTCCCTTTGAATGCGCCCAGCTCGCCAAAATCACGCAAAAATGCCACAAGGCCGGGGACGTCCACGCCGGGGGCATATGCGTCCTCATACGCCATCGCGAGCTCCGGATGAGCCCCCCGCGGCGGCTTGCGCGGCCTCTTTTTCACGCTGGCGTCGCTCAGAGCGCGCAGCGCTGATTTTCACCTGCATTTGCTCCGTGGTCGCAGCGCTCTGGGCGTCGTCGAGAGCTCCTTGGCCCACAGGAGCGAAGCGGGAGGCGAATTGCGCGACCGGGCGCGCCCAGTGGCTTTGCTCAAAGGGCCAGAGGTGCTCATACAGCACCAAGTCGCCCAACTCCCCCAAATGGCTGGCATCGCCGTCGGCGAATCGATATTGCCAGGCGCCCCCGTTCATGGGCTCGAACACCACCACCGCGCTTTGGTTTTCTGAGTGCTTGGCGCGCGCCACCAGCGTGGCTCCGGCCGGCACGCCCGTCTCGTGGTCGATCTCCAAAACGCCGTCGGCGCTCTCGTTCCCTGGGTCGCCCGCGAAAGACGCCACGCCCACGGGCCGGTAAAAGCCGCCATCGGTGTGGCGATGAATTTCGTTGAACGCGAAAGCTTGATGGGTCATGGCGAATCCTTTGATTGGTCTTTGGAGAATGCTTCTGCTTCGGGAATTCCGCATTCCCGGATCTGCCGGACGGCGTGAAAGGGCGGAGTGGACCCGCGGCGCGGGCTTTCGGCCAGTCCCACGGCATCGGCAACAGCCCTATTTTAGCGCTAAAAATCGCTTCGAGGGCCCAACCGCGCCGCAGCCTCTCGGGGCGGGCCCCCCGTTCATCGCGACACCGAGAACAGCCAACCCAGTCCGGCGCGAGCGGCGCGCATCGCTTTGCTGGCCCAACTCTTGAATCCATGCGGCTGGCTTTCCCAACGACCCCATCCTTTCGCGCTCATGCCCTCAATGCTCATGTCGTCTCGAAAGCGATACGCCACGCCCTGGAGCGACCCGCACGGCTTGCAGATTGACACCGCGTCCAGGACGACCAGGCGGTCATTGAACGCTTGCAGGCGCCCGCGCTTGCTCCCCGGTGGGGCGCAACGCGAATCGGACTCCGGAGGTCGAGAGGCTTTTCATCGCCCGATCATGCCATGCCCGGGGCCGTTTCGCAACCCTTCTTGACCCAAAAACCC
>Ga0105859_1000647_pt1 | contig 10783 bp, 9 predicted proteins | sample OrgsoiDNA_201063_FD_89684 | JGI IMG/M metagenome (GOLD analysis project Ga0105859, IMG submission 89684) | Permafrost soil microbial communities from the Arctic, to analyse light accelerated degradation of dissolved organic matter (DOM) -... | ecosystem: Environmental > Terrestrial > Soil >...
AGGAATGACGGGGGTGGGGCCTTGGGATCGCCGACATCGACGTGAGCGCGCGACACCGCCGGGATCGGAAAGTCAAAAGCTTTGACCACAAAGGACACGAAGGAACACGAAGAAAACCAAACAGTCGCGGGCGGGGCGGCTGTGCCACATGAGCATCAACTGGGGTGGAAATTTCTGAAGTCTACGCCAAATTGGGATGAGTGACGGGGGCCGGGAATCGTCGAGATCGCCTTACATCGCCGGATCGGAAAGGCAAAACGGAAGATCGCTGGACTGGGTGGGCCTTCGCTTTTCTGTCCCTTAAGTACTCCACCTCGCATGACGATACTGAAAACATGGGGTCCCACGTTTGGGAATCCCATGTCAGTGGATAGGGTCACTGGAATAAGAGAGTGCCCGCGCAAGGCGGGCATGCGCCCCGTTGGCAGGTGCCCCGTAAAGGAAAGCTCATGGACATAGAACGAGGATTGGCTGGACAAACGGAAAGGCCGCAGCCTTTCCCGCAAAGCCCAGCGTCTCAGATGCCCGGCTCGCATACCAGCGATTCGCCGATTAATTCCAGGGTCCTGGTCGCCGACGATGATCCAATTGTGCGCACCCACCTTCGCCGCCAGTTGGAGAAATGGGGATATGAGGTGGTAACAGCTGAAGATGGCGACGAGGCACTGCGAATCCTCGATGAGCCGGACTCTCCACCAATCGCCATCCTTGACTGGGAGATGCCCGGCATTGAAGGCCGCGAAATTTGCCGCCACATACGCTCCAAATCCAATTCCCGTTACGTTTACATCATGCTGATGACGGCAGGGAACAGGAACAGCGGGGTCCTGGACGGATTGCAAGCGGGGGCCGATGAGTCATTCATCAAACCGGTGGCGCTTCCTGAACTTCGTGCCCGGCTCCAGACGGCCACACGGGTCTGCTACCAGCGCGTGCTACGTGAGAGCGAACAACGCTTTCACGACGCGGTTGAACAATCCGCTGTGGGAATGGCCCTGGTGGATCTGAAAGGTTCCTGGATACAGGTAAATAAGGCGTTTGCTGATTTCTTTGGTTATGCGCCCGCAGACCTGTTGAAGAGCACCTTTCGAGAACTGACTCTTCCGGAAGACTTCGCCGAAACCCTGCGGCGATTTCGAAAACTGATTACGGGCGAAGTCAGCAACTACCAGCTTGAAAAGCGGTACGTCCATCGTGACGGTCACACGACCTGGGCTTTGCTGACCGTGTCTGCCATCGTCTCCAATTCGCAACTCATGTACGCGCTGGTGCAGATCCAGGACATCAACAAACGTAAACAGGCGGAAGCGCAGCTCCAGGAAAGCGAATCCCTCTTCCGCGCCATCACAGAAAACGCGGAAGAGCTCATAGCTCTGATGGATCCACGCGGTATCGTGCACTATTCCAGCCCTTCTTTTGAGCGCTGGCTTGGTTACAGCCAGGAAGATCTTTTCCACCAGAACTGCTTTGACATGCTGCTCCACCCTGATGACCGCCTGGAAGTTCTTCAAAACTCAAAGCTTCTCCTGCTTCCCGGAGGCACCCGCGCCACTTTGATCGTGCGCTTCCGCCACAAGGATGGCACATGGCGGACCGTGGAAGCCCACTCCAGTGCCATTCGCGATAAACACGATCGGGTTGAGCGTTTCGTGATTACCGCCCGAATCATTGATGACTGGATTGCGGCGCAGGAAGTGATGCGTGACCGGGAAGAGGAGCGGCAACTTCTGCTGGATTCGACTGCTGAGGCCATTTACGGCCTTGACCGCGAAGGTAAGTGCACCTTCTGCAACAACGCCTTCCTTGAATTACTTGGGTATTCCACGGCGGACGAACTGCTGGGGAAGTCCCCCCACATGTTGATTCATCATCATCATAAAGATGGATCGCCGATTCCGGTGGAGGATTGCCGCCTTCACCTGGCGGTTGTTTCCGGCAAGCCGATCCATGTGGACAATGAGGTATTCTGGCGCGCGGATGGCACCTGCGTACCGGTGGAGTACTGGTCCCATCCCGTCATCAAGAACAATGAATTCGTTGGCGCCGTGGTCACCTTCATTGACATTACAGACCGGCGCCTTGCTGAAGAGGCCCTGATCTCAGCCAATCGTGAATCGCAAATGGTCATCGACTCGGTTCCGTCCATTCTTATCAGTCTCGATTGCGATGGTCGAATCATGGAATGGAACCGCGCTGCGGAAGCGACGTTCAGCCTGCTCAAGCAACAGGTCCATGGTCTCAGCCTTGTTGCCTGTGGTATCGACTGGGCAAGCGATGATGTCCAGGCTGAGATTGACCTGTGGTTGCAGACGGAGACGGTGCATCGTTACGAGAACATTCGCTTCAGGATGGATGGCAAGACCCGCTTTCTCGGAATCACCGTCAGCCCTGCCCGGCAGCAATCGAACCATGCGTGGCGGCTTCTGATCACCGGTGCGGACACCACAGAAAGAAAGCTACTGGGAGAACAACTCAAGCAGGCCCAGAAACTTGAGGCGATCGGCCAACTCGCGGCCGGGATCGCCCATGAAATCAACACACCCATCCAATACGTGGGAGATAACACGGCGTTTATTGAGGAATCATGGCAGGCGATCGTCAGCGTCCTGGATTCCGCCCAGGCCCTCCGTTCCAGCATTCCTGACTGCAACGATAAAAGTGTGACGTTGTTTGATGAGTCATGGCGGCAGGCCGACGTGCCCTACATGAAGACTGAAATACCGCGCGCGCTGTCTCAGTCCATTGATGGTGTGCGTCGCGTGGCAAAAATCGTTCAAGCAATGAGAGAGTTCTCACATCCAGGAGGCGAAGAAAAATTAGCCATCGATATCAACCATGCGCTGGAGACCACCCTGACAGTGGCCCGCAATGAATGGCGTTACGTGGCGGACGTCGCTATGCATTTGGATTCTCAGATGCCCCTGGTTCCCTGCCATGAGGGTGAATTTAACCAGGCGATTCTGAATCTGATTGTTAACGCAGCCCACGCAATTGCCGATGTAGTGGGAGATGGTTCCCGGGGCAAAGGGACCATTACTGTTTCCTCTCGTTGTGAAGGTGATTGGGTTGAAATCTCGGTTCAGGACTCGGGATCCGGCATTCCGGAAAAGGTCCAATCAAGAATCTTTGAGCCTTTCTTCACCACCAAGCCTATTGGCAAAGGGACAGGACAGGGATTAGCGCTGGCCCACGCCGTGATTGTCAAAAAGCATGGCGGCAAGATCTGGTTTGAGACCGCAAAGGGTACCGGGACAACATTTTTCATACGCCTTCCGCTGCAGGCAGCGGAAGCCAAGGAGTGAGTATTCATGACAGCCGAAAAGGTATTGCTCGTAGATGACGAACCGTCAGCGCTTGAAGGTTATCGCCGGCTGTTGCACCGTGATTTTGAAATCGAAACAACGGTCAGTCCCCGTGAAGCCCTGTCCTTCGTCAATCGGAAAGGCCCGTACTCCGTGGTGGTCTCTGACATGCGGATGCCGGAAATGGATGGAGCGGAACTGCTGACACGTATACGGGCCGTGGCGCCGGAGACGGTACGCATCGCCATTACCGGATATACAGATATTGAGACGGCTGCCCAGGCAATCAATGCTGGCCGGATTTTCCGCTTTCTCACCAAGCCTTGTGAGAAGGAGACGTTGCGCGCCACCATCAAAGCGGGCGTGGAACAATACAGATTGCTGCGCTCTGAAAAAGAACTTCTGGAAGGCACGCTCAGCGGCTCTGTAAAGGTCCTGGCGGAAATGCTCAGCCTCACCAATCCTGCGGCGTTCAGCAGGGCTAAACGGGTGAGTGATTGCGTCAAGTATTTGGTCCACAGTCTGGGACTGGCGTTGCCCTGGAGTGTGGAAGTAGCCTCCATGCTGTCACAGCTTGGTTGCGCAACGCTAGATCCGGAACTCATGGAAGCGTACTACGCCGGCAAGAAGATCAGCGATTCAGATCAGGCCACGATTGATCAGCATCCACTCGTCGCCGCAAAGCTGTTGGGCAATATCCCCCGCATGGAACCAGTAGCGTGGATGATTGCCCATATGAATACGCCGGTCACGTCTCTGGCCGCAGCCACACCAAAGCCGATGCCGGAGGCGGTGTTGGGCGCGAAATTACTGGGCATTGCCGCGGCCTATGACAGGCTGATCGCTCGTGGATCAACTCACATTCAAGCCATTCAGAAACTCGCTCAACAGGACCAGCATTACGAGTCTTCCATGGTAAGCAAGCTGGAAGGCATGCCGCCGCTGGAACGTTCCGGCTCAGAACCGCGCGAAGTCAACGTCTCTGACCTGGTTGTTGGCATGATTCTCCACGAAGAAGTCCGCACTCATTCAGGCCTTTTGGTCGTCGCCAAGGGGCAGGAGATCACACCAACTTTGTTGATCAGGCTAAGAAATTTTGAAGAGAGAAAGAATATCGCGTCAAAAATTCTTGTATTGACTGCGGCTCTGGGTGCGGTCCCGGCGCATGCCTGACCGGGCTCCGCAACCGTTCTCTGTTGGTGCAACCGGCCTGGGGCGTTTTCTAACCACGTTCCTCACTGCGGCAATGTGAGGCTGACTCCTTCCCACACCGTGCAGCATCTAATGTGCATCAGGTCTCAAGGAGGCTTTTATGCCAGTGCTTAGAAGCTGCAAGCAATGCGGTCGTCAAAACCGTGTCCCCGCAGATCATCTTGCCGATGTAGGACGTTGCGGCGCGTGCAAGACATCGCTGCCTCCTCTCGGCGAACCCATTGAAGTTGATACGGAATTGTTCAATGAGATCATCGCCAAAGCCCGTGTTCCCGTTCTGGTCGACTTCTGGGCATCGTGGTGCGGCCCTTGTCGCATGGCTGCGCCGGAAGTTGCGCGAACATCTGCGGACACGGCGGGACGCGCCATCGTGCTCAAGGTAGACACCGAGCGTCATCCTGAATTGGCCGCACGTTTCAACGTTCGTGGAATTCCCAACTTCGCCGTTTTCAGTGATGGCAAGCTGGTGATGCAGCAGGCCGGAATGGCGGACCATTCCGTGATGGAAAGCTGGCTGGAATCGGCGAAAGTTGCGTAGCTTCAAACGAAGTGTGACGGAAAACGCCCTGGCTCCTGCTTCCTCTGTGTCTCTGTGCCTCCGTGGTAGGTTTTCCTTCCCGCCGTTTACAATAGGGAGTTAGCGCCGGACGCTGCGATTTCAGCCACTCAACTAAGGGGAGCGGATGTACGAAGTCACCGTTGAAGATTCTTTTGCCGCGGGACATTACCTGCGCAATTACAAAGGCAAGTGTGAAAACCCGCATGGACATAACTATAAAGTCCGTGTGACCCTGCGCGGCTCCGAACTTGATAAAGCCGGCCTGCTGCTGGACTTCAAAGACCTCAAGCACGTGATGAAACATGTGATTGACCGGCTGGACCACCAGATGCTCAATGACATTGAGCCTTTCAAAGAGATCAATCCTTCGGCTGAAAATATCGCGAAGTATTTCTATGACGAAGCTAACCAGCACCTTCAGGCTGTGAGAAAAGGCCGGGTTGACGTGAAAGATGTCACCATCTGGGAAACTGACACCACTACGGCTCGCTATTCGGAGTAATTTCACTGGAGCAAGTGTGGATCGTGAACTCAAAATCACAAGTTACAAATCGCCAAGCCTGTAAATGACCATCATTGAAATCTACCGTTCCATCCAGGGCGAATCGTCGTTCGCCGGCGTGTCTTGCATTTTTATCCGTCTGGCGGCGTGTAATCTGCGCTGCACATGGTGTGACAGTGAGTACACGTTCACGGGCGGCAGGAAAATGACGGTGGAAGAAATAGAAGTAGAGATCGCGCGGCTTTCGCCTTCCGGGTTGATTGAATTCACCGGCGGCGAACCAATGTTGCAGGAGCGCGAACTTGTCCCCATGATGGAGCGGCTTCTGGCTCGCGAATACACGTTGCTGATTGAAACCAGCGGTGAACGTCCTCTGGAGAATGTACCGAAGGCCGTCCACAAAATCGTTGACGTGAAGTGTCCGGGATCAGGTGAAGGTAGAAGCTTTCGTCAAACCAATCTCGCCACTTTCACGCGCAATGACGAGGTGAAGTTCGTGCTTTCCGATCGCGCCGACTACGAGTTTGCTCGCGACTTCACTCGCCAGCACGGGTTAGATACAGTTGTGAACAGCGTGATCTTTTCCCCGGCATTCAGCAAGACTCCCAGCGCGCAGCGGGATACATCCAACGCGCAACTGGATCCGCGGATACTCGCGGAATGGATCCTTCAGGACGGGCTGAACGTGCGCCTGGGATTGCAGATTCACAAGTTCATCTGGGAGCCGGCCATGAAGGGCGTTTGAGATTTCCCCCGCGCAAGCCGTTTTCACTTGCGGTGTCAAAGGATGTTCAGCGGTCTGGAGCAAAGCGACAAAAAAGAAGATAATTCTGGGTTGGACTGGGGCAGCAATTATGTCGATTACGGACATCAAAACTAGTTCTCTCTCGTCAGGTAAAGAGGTGGTCTTTTGGCGGCTGAAAAACCGCGATCGGTAGTCTTGTTGAGCGGCGGCATGGACTCGTCCGTGTGCGCAACTCTGGCCGTTCGTGAGACTGACGCGGCAGCCCTGCACATCAGTTACGGCCAGCGTACGGAACGCCGCGAGCTGCGTGCTTTTGAGAATATCTGCCTGCGCCTGGGAATTGAAGATCGTCTGGCGATTGTGAATGAAAGCCTGGGCAGGATTGGCGGTTCTGCTTTAACTGATTCGACCATCGCCATTCCTGAAGCCGGAGATGACATCGGACGCGGCAGGATTCCCGTAACTTACGTGCCGTTTCGCAACGCGCATTTTCTCTCCGCGGCGGTAAGCTGGGCAGAAGTGCTGGGCGCCACGCGCATCTACATTGGTGCGGTGGAGCAGGATAGCTCGGGCTATCCGGATTGCCGTCCGGAATATTATCGCGCCTTCAATGAAGTAATTCGCACCGGAACGCGCGACGGCAACATTGAGATTGTTACGCCGCTGATTGCCATGCGTAAGTCGGAAATCGTGAAAAAGGGTTTGGAGATTGGGGCTCCATTTGATTTGAGCTGGTCCTGTTACGGGCGGGAAGACGTGGCTTGCGGAATTTGTGAGAGTTGTGTGTTACGATTGCGCGCTTTTGCTGACGCGGGTTCGCGTGATCCACTGCCCTACGTGGACCAGATGCAAGCCAGGGAAATTTAGTATTTAGAAGCCGGGAGGCTGAGGAATTATGAAGATGAAATCAATGTATATGACTGTGGCCGCTATGCTGGTTGCCTTCACCGCAATCACAGCATGGCCCCAGGCTACGCTCTCGCGCGTGAACGGAAAAGTCACGGATGCCGGCAAGCCGATCGCGGGCGCGCAGATCGTTTTCACCAACATTGGAACGGGCAAAACGTTCAAGGATAAGACCGGTAAAGACGGCTCTTACAACATGGTTGGTCTTGAACGCACTGACTATCAAATTGAAGTCAGCAGTCCGACCGGGGAAGCACTCTACAAGGTAAAGCGCACCATCACTGCCGAAGGTGGCAGCGAGCAGACGGTCAATATCGACATTTCCTCCGGTTCGGGCGGCGGTGGAACTGCTGGACAGCCCAAGATGACCAAGGAACAGATTGAGGCCCTCAAGCAGCAGAACGCCAAGGCAGAAGGCATGAACGCCTTGATCGCCCAGGCCCAGACCGCGGTTGCTGCCAAGAACAATGAAGCTGCCATTCCGGTATTGACCCAGTTAACCACCATGGATCCCAATCGCTGGCAGTTCTTCTCTGCGCTGGCCCAGGCCCATTTCAATCTTGCACAGTACGATGACGCCATTGCCAGTTACGAAAAAGGCATTGCGGTGGCCCAGAACATTGTTTCTGGAAGCTTGAAAGACCCCAAGAACCCTGACGCTGATCCGGTGAAGGCGAAGGCTGGTCTTGCCCAGATGCTTCAGCAGGAGGGCAACTCCTATCTGAAGCTGAAGAAGAATCCGGAAGCTATTGCTGCGTTTGAAAAAGCGGCGGCCATGGATCCAAATCCGGGAACGGCCTACTTCAATATCTGCGCCACGCAGTATAACACGGGAAACACCAACGGCGCCGTGGAAGCTTGCAACAAAGCCATTGCCGCCGATCCTACCCGCGCTGACGCGTACTTCATCAAAGGCTCGCTCATGGTGGGCCTGGGAACGCAGGGTAAGGATGGTAAATATAACGTGCCCGAAGGGACCGCGGAAGCGCTTAACAAGTACCTGGAACTCGCTCCTGACGGTCCGCACGCCAAGGACGTGAAAGATATGTTGGAGGTCATCGGCGCCAAGATTGACACCAATTACAAAGCCAAGAAGAAATAGCCTGGCTTCACTGATTACAGGCGGCTCGGACTTCCGGCCGCCTTTTTACTGCGCAACTTGCAGAATTGGAACACATGCTTGCGCAACGCTCTAACTGTCAATAGTATTAACGATTTCTTATCGCATTCGGCATTCTTATCGGAGGCTTTGAAGCACATGAAGAGAGAGAAAAGTTTGATGACTGCGATGTTATTCGCTGTCGTCCTTTCACTGTATTGCCTGCCCGCGCACGCGCAATCCGGGATGTTGTCAGGTGGAATCAAGGGCAAAGTTACACAGAATTCAGAACCTGCCGGCAACCTGCAAATGGTTTTTACGGACCAGGCAATCGGACACCAGTACAAAACCAAGACGGAAAAGAATGGCGACTTCCTCTCCGTCGGTATGCGGCTCTCCACCTACAAACTGGAAATCATCGGGCCAAACAAGGAAATTCTGTACACCAATAATCGCGTAAACGTTGGACAAGGGGTATCAGACTTTCCCATCGAACTGGCCAAACCTGAAGCCAGCGGCGGAGTAGCGGGAAGCGCCCCGGCTTCCGGCGGCGGCAACAGCAACAAGAAAATGAGCAAGGAAGAGATTGCCAAAGGGAACGCCGACAACGCCAAGCTCGGCAACCTGAACGAACTGATCAAGCAGGCCCAGACCGACATGCAGGCACAGAACTGGGCAGACGCAGACAAGGCCCTGACGCAACTGCTGGCGGCTGATCCCAGCACCACCCGTTGGGAGTTCTACAAGGCCCTGGGTGATTCCCAGCGCAATGAAGGGAAAGTGGACGAGTCACTCCAGACGTACGACAAGGGCGTCCGGGTAGCTCAGACAGTAGCCGCCGGAACTGCCGCCAAAGACCCTCGCAATCCCAACCCTGATCCCGCAAAGGCCAAGGCCGGCGCAGGCGCCATGCTTACGTCGGAAGGCAATGTATATGTGCAGACCGGCAAGATAGACCAGGCGATTGAGGCGTTCCGCAAAGCTGCTGAAATCGATCCCAACCCTGCCGTTCCCTATTACAACCTTTGCGCTCTTTCTTTCAATGCTGCCAAGTATGAGGCAGCTGCTTCTGCCTGTGAGAAATCAACCGCCGCTGATCCCACCAAGGCTGACGCATGGTTCTTCAAGGGCGTCGCCCAGAACAAATTGAACAATCCCGCAGCCAACGACGCGCTGAATAAATATCTTGAGCTGGATCCCAGCGGGATCCACAGCGCGCAGGCCAAACAGTTGCTTGGACAGAAGTAAGTCCGCAAAAGCTCGTAAACGAAATTGGGCGGTCCCGCGTGGCCGCCCTGTTTCTTGTGCACCCAATGCCTTTAAAAAACTTTACAAACCAGCAACTCTGTATCGGGAACTCTCATCTCATAAATTTCCGTTTGCATGGATGTCTTTTATCTGAGAGCCAGGGTCCGTGCGAATGCCAGTCGAGCATGAAGCTAACCGTCCGTAGGTTAGGCGTTTTTTCGAAAGCCAGGGTGATATCTTGAGAAAATTGTGGGGCTTCATCATCGGCAGTCTTCGCCTGGTCACGGACCGCGAGATTTACATGCTGGTTTGGCTGACTATCCGAGACCGCTTCAATAATCCAGCCAACAATCATTCGGCCAGTGAGCCACTGGTCCAGCCAAAATCCAAAGCCGCCCGTCGCGGCAGCCTCTAAGCAATCGCTTTCAATGCCAAAGTGAGTGCGATGGCATCTTCGCCAATCGCCACCACCGCATCCGGAACACCGGTTTTCTTCACCAGCCAGGCCCGTAAATAATACATTCCGTAGGAAGCGCCAATGGCCGCGAGCCCGCCCAGTACAGCTCCTTTGATCTTTTCATTGCGCTCGCTTCCGCTCAGCGCCGCGCCTGCAAATGCGCCGGATATGCCGCGCATAATCAGAGCTGGCGGATCGGTGCGGTTCGGCGTCTTCGGCAGCTTGTCCGCCACCAGTTCTCCAATGGCCAACAGCGCCAGCGCTGTACTCACGCGTCTTCCACCAAAGCCTGTTGGATGAGAAAGCCCCTCAGCTTTGGCGATGCGCTTCATCTTGTAACTGACCACCGCAGGCGCAGTCATCGTACGCATTCCAGCCACAGCACCGGCCGCCAATGCCCATGTTGGATTGTGTCTCTTCAGTGTGGCTGACATGATGATTATTCCCCTTTGTTATCCGCTTGTTTCGATGGCTTCTTAGAACCAGGGGATGTGTCATTGGGCTCATTAGCTGTCACAGCTAAAGTAAAATCGATCTCGATGCTCACCGTCGGATCGCACGGTATCTACGAATGGCTGGTCACGGACCAACAATTCGATCTCTTGCAGACATGCCCGGAGGTCGTTCTGGGGAAATACATCGCCATCACCTCCATTGACAGTGGTCAGCTTGTGCCTACTGCTGAGGAAATGGCGGCTGGCTGGAAGGCCCGCGGGGAAATCGCCTATAGTCCCAAAGTTCAAAACATCTATG
>Ga0105859_1000650_pt1 | contig 10761 bp, 8 predicted proteins | sample OrgsoiDNA_201063_FD_89684 | JGI IMG/M metagenome (GOLD analysis project Ga0105859, IMG submission 89684) | Permafrost soil microbial communities from the Arctic, to analyse light accelerated degradation of dissolved organic matter (DOM) -... | ecosystem: Environmental > Terrestrial > Soil >...
ACCGGTGGCCACCGGAGAGATCTTGCGCGAGCTGCGCCGCCCATCCCGGCGGGGTCCAGGGAATGAGGCGGGCGAGGGCAAAGAAGGGCACGGAACGCGGAGAGAGCTGCAGCTGCACGTAGACCGCGAAGCTGACGACGACCAGCGCCACGGAAAAGCCACGGCGCAGCACCGGCCGCGCCTCGAACGCCGCGCCGATCGCCGCGGACAGGTGCAAGATCCCGCCGGTGGCGAAGACGGCGAGGAGCTCGGCGAACAAGAGCACGGGCGCGGAAGGCGCTTCCGGCAGCCACGACACCGCCACCGCGAAAGCGACGAGGATCGGGTAGATCATCAACCAGATGGGCTCGAAGAAGATCGCCGCGAAGTTAACCGCCGAGAGCAGCCGCGCGGAGATCGGGTAGATGCGGAAACGCCGCTGGTCGAAGAGGCTGCTCGGTTGTCCGACCTGGATCAGCGCGAACCAGACCCGCGCGAGCAACGCCACTGCCAGCCAGGTCCCGAAGAGTCTGGTGGGACCGCCCTCCGCCGCGAGCCTGGCCACGGCCTTCGGGCTCATCTGATGAAACTTCTGCCAGGCTACCGCGCAAATTCCGGCCGCGGCGGCGATGCTGAAGATCGCCAGCAGCATGGAGAGTACCAGCGCCGCCTTGCCCAGGCGCCGCCACCCGAGCTTCACGCGCAGCCCGAGCAGCGCCGAAAGAGCGGCGCCTTGGCGAAAGCGAGGCGCGGTCACGGCAAGAACGAGAGCACGCGCGAGCCTGAGCGTCCCTCGCCAACCAGATGTACGAACGCATCGGTCAGGTTGGCAGCGGTGGGCACGGCTTGCACCACATCGGCGATGGTGCCCTGCGCGACGAGACGCCCGCGATGGAGAACGCCCACCGCGCTGCAGAGCCGCTCGACCACCTCCAGCACGTGCGAAGTGATGAAGACCGTCAGCTTTCCCCGCCGCACCACGGCGGCCAGGAGCGCGGTCAGAGAAGCCTTGGCCACCGCGTCCACGCCCTCGAACGGCTCGTCCAGGAAGAGCAGCTCCGGGCCATGGATGAGCGCCGCGGCGAGCCCGAGCTTCTTCTTCATGCCGAAGCCGTAGTCCGCGATCAGCTTGCGCCCCTCCTGCGTCAGCTCCATCACTTCCAAGAGCTCGTCGGCGCGGCGGCCTGCCTCTGGGCGATCGAAGCCGAACAGGCGCGCAACCACGATCAGGTGCTCGCGGCCGGTCAGCCGATCGAAGAGCAAGAGTCCGTCCGGCACCACGCCGATGTGGCGCTTGCTCTCTCCGCCAGGCTCCTGCCCCAAGACGCGAATCGTTCCAGAGCTGGGCGCGAGCACGCCAGTGAGCATCGAGATGGTGGTGCTCTTGCCCGCGCCGTTCTCGCCGAGAAAGCCGTAGAAGCTGCCGCGCGGCACGCGGAGGTCGATTCCGTCGACAGCCACCTGGCTGCCGAAGCGGCGGGTCAGCGAGTGGGTCTCGATGGCGAAGTCCTGCGGATCGGTCATTCTTCTTTCGCGAGCACTGCCTGGGCCGTGCTGCCGCCAGCCGGCTTCTTCGAAGCGCCCAACGAAACCGCCTGCTGCGGCTCCTCGCGCGGGACGGCCGACTTGCGGGCGAACTCCAAAGACTCGGCGACGAGCTGAGCCGGCGCGCGCTCGGTGATGGCGGCGTTGGTCTTGTCGTCCAAGTGCCCGTGCACCTTCATCGAGCAGAACTTTGGGCCGCACATGGAGCAGAACTCGGCGCTCTTGAAGGCGTCGTGCGGCAGCGTCTCGTCGTGCTTGGCCTTGGCTGCCTCGGGGTCGAGCGAGAGCGCGAACTGCTGATTCCAATCAAAGGAATAGCGGGCCCGCGAAAGAGCGTCGTCGCGGTCGCGCGCTCCCGGCCGGTGCCGCGCCACGTCCGCCGCGTGCGCCGCGATCTTGTAGGCAATGATGCCCGCGCGAACGTCGGCCTCGTTCGGCAGCGACAAGTGCTCGGCGGGCGTCACGTAGCAGAGCATCGAAGCGCCGTGCCACCCGGCCATCGCCGCGCCGATGGCGCTGGTGATGTGATCATATCCAGGCGCGACGTCGGTGGTGAGCGGACCCAGCACGTAGAACGGGGCCTCGAAGCAGGTCTCGCGCTCGATCTTCATGTTCATTTCGATCTGGTCCATCGGGATGTGGCCGGGGCCTTCGATCATCACCTGCACGTCGTGCTTCCAAGCTTCCTGGGTGAGGTATCCGAGCACCTTCAGCTCGGCGAACTGCGCCTGGTCCGAAGCATCGGCGAGGCAACCCGGCCTCAACGAGTCTCCCAAGGAAAAGCTTACGTCGTACCTCTTGAAGATCTCGCACAGCTCGCCGTAATGCGTGAACCAGGGGTTCTCCTTGCCGGTGGCCATCATCCACTGCGCCATCAGCGCGCCGCCGCGCGAGACGATGCCGGTGATGCGGTGCTGCGCGAGCGGCAGGAAGTCGCGCAGGATACCGGCGTGGATGGTCATGTAATCCACGCCCTGCTGCGCCTGCTCCTCGACGATGTCGAGCAGGTCCTGCGCGGTCAGGCTCTCGATGCGCTTCGCCCGCTCGACCGCCTCGTAGATGGGCACGGTGCCCATCGGGACCGTGCTCTTGCGCAAGAGCGCGCCGCGGATGGCCGGGATGTCGCCGCCGGTGGAGAGATCCATGACGGTGTCGGCGCCGTACTTGAGGCACGACTCCAGTTTGCGCAGCTCCGAGGCCGCGTCGCCGTCGATCTGGCTGTTGCCGATGTTCGCGTTGATCTTGCACTTGGAAGCGATGCCGATGGCCATTGGCACCAGCTCCGGGTGGTTGATGTTGGCGGGAATGATCATCCGCCCGCGCGCGATCTCGCTGCGCACCAGCTCGGCCGGCAGCTTTTCGGCCTTGGCGACGTACGCCATCTCCTCGCTGACGACGCCCGCCCGCGCATAGTGCATCTGCGAGACATTTGCCGAACCGCGACGCTTCTGGATCCACGCTGCGCGCATGTGCTGCCTCCCGAGGGGGTCGGGACAGTAATGAGACGCACCCGGCGCGTCAATCCGCGGACCAGGGAGCTGAGCTCGGCCACTGGTCGAGCCGCCGACGGATGGACAGCGCGATCAGCGGTAGCTGTCGAGCACGGCGGCGACGTCCGTGTCCAGCTCGTCCTCTTCCACTGAGATGCTGCCGTCGGTCTCGCGCTCCACTTGCGTCAAGCCAGGATATCGACCTTCGAGCGCGGTGATCATCTTGGCTTCTTCGCTGGGCTTCGGCTTTACCGCTTCCGCGCTCCGCGATGCGAGCGCCTCGCCAATGACCTCGGCCAGCTGCACCGGCGAAAAGGGCTTCGAGAGGAAACGAAAGGCGCGCCCTTCGTTGATTGCCCGGATGGCCGCCTCCATGCTGGCCTGGCCGGTCAGGATGATGCGGACCGTGCCGGGCGAATGTTGGCGGGCATGGGCAAGGAGCTCGGAGCCCTGCATGCCGGGCATCTTCTCGTCGGTGATGAGCACGTCGATCTGCTCGCGGCCCATCACCTTGATGGCCTCCAGCCCCGAATCGGCCACCAGCACCTCGAACGGCTGCTTGCGGAAGGCGGCTTGGAGGCCGCGCGTCACGTTGGGCTCATCGTCGACCAGCAACACCTTTGGCGGTTTTGGGCTCATCGCAAGGCTCATCGGCACGCAGCGGACGGGCGAGAAGACCAGGGTTGTCGAAGATGCGGCTCACGACGGGCAAGCGCCTGTAGATCCAAGTGAAAATTAGTTCGGAGCTAGCAAAAAACCCAACGCCGGCTAGCATGATCGGCTCACTTTCGATGCTCGAGCCCCTTTGAGATAGGCTGCGCGGGCATGCTGCTCGCGCTCCTTGCCTTGCTGCCGCCTCTTTCGCTGCCTGCGCAGACGCGAACGCTGCCGAACGGGCTCATCGTCATCATCTCGCCCGATCACTCGGCGCCCGGCGTGGCGGTGGATCTGCGCTTCCACGTCGGCAGCAAGGACGAAGAGCCGGGGCGTACAGGCTTTGCGCACCTCTTCGAGCACCTGATGTTCATGGGCGCGCGCCACGTCCCTTATCCAAAGTTCGACACGCTGATGGAGGCAGCAGGCGGAGTGAACAACGCCTTCACCAACAACGACGTCACCAACTATTACGAAGAGGGCCCGAAGAACCTGCTCGAGACCTTCCTGTGGATGGAGGGCGACCGGCTCGCGACCCTGGGCCTCGCCATGACCCAGGAGAAGCTCGAGACGCAGCGCAAGGTCGTGCTCAACGAGCGGCGGCAGAGCTATGAAAACCGGCCGTACGGGCTCGCCTATCTGCACTTGGAAGAACACCTCTTCGGCGAAGGCCATCCGTATCATTGGCCGGTGATCGGCTCGGCGCGCGATCTGGAAGCGGCGCAGCTCGCCGACGTGACGCACTTCTTCGCCACCTGGTACGTGCCCGGCAACGCCATCCTGGCAGTCGTCGGCGATGTCGAGCCCGAGGCTGCGTTCGCGGCGGTGGAGAAGTATCTCGGTTGGATCGACAGCCCGAGGCTTCCTCCGCGCAATGCGTTCGCGCCGAAGCCGCTGGCGAAAGAGGAACGATTGCAACTCACCGATCGCGTGGAGCTGCCGCGGCTGCTGATCGGCTGGCAGAGCCCCAAGAACGGCACCCAAGCTGACGCCGAATGCGAATTGCTGGCGGCGATCCTCGGACGCGGGAAGGCCTCGCGTCTGTACGACCGGTTGGTGCACAAAGATGGCAGCGCCGCGACGGTGGAAGTGACCCAGGACTCACGGGAGGCGCAGAGCGTCTTCGGCATCAACGTGCTGGCGGCGCCGGGACACACGCTTGGAGAAATCCTCAGCGCGGTCGATGACGAGCTCAAGACCTTTCTCGCGACCGGCCCCGGGCAAGCAGAGCTCGATGCGGCGAGGACGGGGGTCTACACGGGCTTCGCCCGCGACCTGGAAGGACTGGTGCCGCGGGCGATCCGGCTCACCTCCTACCAGCTCGACTTCGGTGCGGCAGACTCGCTCAGGCGCGACCTGAACCGCTACGAGACGGCGACGCCGGAGTCGGTGCGCGACGCGGCTGCGCGGGTGCTGGGAGCGCCGCGCGTGGTCGTGGAAGTTGCTCCGGCGGTGCAGCGATGAAGCGCCTCGCTCTGCTCCTATGCATCGCCGCTTGCGCGCACCAGCACATCACGACGCAGGCGGCGCGGGCGCAGGCGGAAGAGGCAGCGCTCGGAACCCAACCGGTCATCCCGGTGCTCGAGCCGTCGCAGGTGCCCTTGCCGCGCGTTTCGAGCCTCGCCAACGGCCTGGTGGTGTGGATCGTCGAGCGACCTGGAGACGGGATCGAAGCGGTGCGCTTCGTCGCGCGCGGCGGTGCGTCCGCCGATCCGGATGGCAAGCCAGGTACGGGTTCGCTGACCGCGGCGCTGATGGAGACGGGCGCCGCGGGCCGCAGCCAGACCGAGCAGACCATCGCGGCAGATGCGCTGGGCGCGACGCTCACCGTCACGGCGACGCAGGACGCGCTGGTGGTGAGCGCCTCGGCGATGACGGTCTTTCTCGAGCGCACCACGGCGCTGCTCGCCGACGTGGCGCTGCGCCCCAACCTCTCCGAGGCTGAGTGGGTACGCGTCCGCTCCCGGCGGGAAGCGCAGCTCCTGGCCGAGCGCGCCGAGCCGGTCATCGCCGCCCGCCGCGCGTTTCGCCGCGCCGCTTACGGAACCGGCCCGCTCGCCTGGCCGCCCGAAGGAACCGCGCAGTCGGTGAAGGCGATGCAGCTCGACGACGTGCGCCGGTTCTACGCGACGCTCGCGCCGCGCAATTGCGCGGTGATCGCCGTCGGCGGCGCCAAAGCGGCAGATGTATTGCACGCGCTCGAGCAGGCTTTTTCGCATTGGAACGCGGCCGCTCCCGCGCTCTCCGCGCCTTCGCTCGATGAGCTTCCACAAGCCCCGCCGCGCCTAGTGCTGGTCGACTTTCCCGGCAAGCCGCAATCGGTGGTGATCGTCGGGCAACCCGGCGTTCCGCGCTCCTCGCCTGACGCGCTCGCGCTGCGCGCGTTCAACGCCGCGCTGGGCGGCTCGTTCACCAGCCGGCTCAACCAGAACCTGCGCGAGAAGCACGGCTACAGCTACGGCGCCCGCAGCCAGTTCGTTTTCGGTCTCGCCAGGGGGCCGTTTGCCGCGAGCTCTTCGGTGAAGACCGAGGTGACCGGGGCCGCCCTGGGCGAGATCCTCGGGGAGCTCTCCCGCATCGTCTTGACGCCCCTCGCTCCCGAAGAGTTGGAGAAGGCGCGCGCGCTGCTTGCTTATGAGCTGGTAGGAACGCTCTCGCACGCGCAGGAGCTGGCCGAGGCGGAGCAGGAGATCATCTTGGGCGGCCTGCCGCCCGACGAGCTGCGCACGACCGTCTCGCGGTTGCAGGCGCTGACTCCGGAGTCGGTCCTGGCGGCGGCGCAACGAGCGCTGGACCCTTCGCGAATGACCATCACCATCGCCGGCGACGCAGGCAGAGTCATGCCCCAACTCGAGCCGCTGCACCTGCCCAAGCCCGAGCGGCGCGACGTCGCCGGCGAGCGCTGACCGTGCAAAGCCGGCCAAGCCAGACCGCTTTGGGAGCCGCGATGCTTCGGGCGGCGCATCAGCTCGTCGACGTGCCGCCGGTCTTCGCGGACCCTCTAGCGCTGCGAGTAGTGGGCGCAGCGGCGGAAGAAGAACTGCGTGCACGCGGCGGCTTGGAGTCAGTGGGTCTGCGCGCGTTCGTCGCGGTCCGAAGCCGGTTTGCCGAGGACCGCCTGGCGGACGCTCGAACGCGCGGCATCGATCAATACGTGGTGCTGGGCGCGGGGCTCGACACCTTCGCGTTTCGGACGCGGCCTCGCGGGCTTCGCGTCTTCGAGGTCGACCATCCCGCGACTCAGGCCTGGAAGCGAGAGATGCTGTCCGCTGCCGGAATTGCCGAGCCTAAGGAATTGGTCTTCACCCCGCTGGACTTCGAGCAGGAAACGCTGCGGAAAGGTCTCAGCCGGACTTCGTTCGACTTCACGCGGCCGGCTTTTTTCGCCTGGCTGGGCGTCACGCCGTACCTCACTCCGCAAGCCATTGCTGCGGCGCTGACGGAGATTGCCAAGAGCGCCGCCGGCTCGGAGCTGGTCTTCGACTTCGCAGCCCCGCCGGGGAATTCGCCAAAGGAGCGGATGGCGCGGGAAGCGCTCTCCCAAAGAGTCGCTGCTTTGGGAGAGCCCTTTCGCACCGTCCTCGAGCCCGCGGCCTTGCTCGTTCAATTGCGCGATCTCGGTTTTTGCCGTGCGGAAATTGAGGATTGCGCGCGCCTCAACGCGCGGTACTTCGCAGACCGGGCGGATGGCCTGCGCCTGCGCGCGGGCCAACTTGCCCATGCCTGGACCTAGTTAAATGAATTGCTCCGATTCGGTGGAGCCCTCCAGAGCGAGCGTCGAGGACTTGCCGCCGCCGATGACTTCCGCGACGTGGTCGAAGTAGCCGGTGCCGACTTCGCGCTGGTGCTTGGTGGCGGTGTAGCCGATCTTCTCCGACTCGAACTCGGCCGTCTGCAGCTTCGAATACGCCGCCATGCCGTGGTCTTTGTAGTCGTGGGCCAGCGTGTACATCGAATGATTCAAGGCGTGGAAGCCGGCCAGGGTGACGAACTGGAACTTGTAGCCCATCGCGCCAAGCTCGGTCTGGAACTTCGCGATGGTCTCGTCGCTGAGGTGCTTCTTCCAGTTGAAGGAAGGAGAGCAGTTGTAGGCGAGCAGCTTGCCGGGGAACTTCGCGTGAACCCCTTCGGCGAACTGCTTGGCTTGCTTCAAGTCCGGCGTCGAGGTCTCGCACCAGACGAGGTCGGCATACGGCGCGTAGGCGACGCCGCGGGCGATGGCCGCTTCGACGCCGCTCTTCACCTTGTAGAAACCTTCCGGCGTGCGCGTGGGAGACTCGATGAAGGCGCGGTCGCGCTCGTCGATGTCGGAGGTGAGGAGCTTCGCGCTGTCGGCGTCGGTGCGGGCCACCAGCACGGTGGGCACGCCCATCACGTCGGCGGCGAGGCGCGCGGCGACCAGTGTGCGGATGAACTGGCTGGTCGGCACCAGCACCTTGCCGCCCATGTGGCCGCACTTCTTCTCCGAGGCGAGCTGGTCTTCGAAGTGAACGCCGGCGGCGCCCGCTTCGATCATGCCCTTCATCAGCTCGTAGGCATTCAAAGGCCCGCCGAAGCCGGCCTCGGCGTCGGCGATGATGGGCGCCAGCCACTGCTTGCCCGTCTTGCCCTCGGCGTGCTCGATCTGATCGGCGCGCAGGAGCGCGGCGTTGATGCGCTTGACGACCGCCGGCACGCTGTTCGCGGGGTAGAGGCTCTGGTCCGGGTACATTTCGCCTGAGAGGTTGGCGTCGGCCGCGACCTGCCAGCCGGAGAGATAGATGGCCTTGAGGCCCGCCCGCACTTGCTGCACCGCCTGGTTGCCCGTAAGCGCTCCGAGCGCGTTGATCAAGGGCTCGGTGTGGAGCAGCTCCCAGAGCTTGCGCGCGCCCAGGTTCGCGAGCGTGTGCTCGATGCGGACGCTGCCGCGGAGGCGCTCGACGTCGGCCTTCTTGTAGGGGCGGACGATGCCTTCAAAGCGATTGTCAGTGAACGATTGGGCGGTCATCTTCGGCGGCTCCTTCAAGTTGTCAACTTCGTGTGACAAGAGGTTGCTGCCCGGGCGCGCCAACGTCAACGCGTCTTGCCTCTCTGTCGTGTAGCCTGGTCAGCGGTTTGTCAGATCGCGCTTGTCATGTTGTAATGTCTGTCAATGACGAAGTTGGGAGGCTGACGATGAGCGCCAACGGTAGAACGGAGCTGCCGCGCCTGGGAGCCAAGGTCCGCACGCTTCGGCGCCGCGAAGGGCTCAGCCAGGCGCAGCTTGCCGAGCGTCTGACGGTCTCGGCCAGCTACTTGAACCTGATCGAGAACAACCGCCGCCCGCTGCCGGCGCCCCTGCTGGTCCGGCTGGCGCAGATCTTCAACGTCGAGCTTTCCAGCTTCGCCGCCGATGAAGAGGGACGCGCAGTGGCGGGCCTCTTGGAAGCCTTCGCCGATCCGCTCTTCGAGGAGATCGACATCGTCGCCCATGAAGTACGCGAGCTTGCCCAGCAAAGCCCATCGACGGCGCGGGCGGTGCTCAAGCTCTACCGCGCTTATCAAGGTGCGCGGGCGACTCGCGACCAGCTCTCTTCGCGCGTCTACGAGGGCGACGACAGCGCCGGTACCCACGCGGAGCTGAGCAACCTGCCCTCGGAAGAAGTGAGCGACTTCATCCAGCGGCAGAACAACCACTTCCCTGCGCTGGAGGCTGCCGCGGAAGAGCTGTGGCGCAAGGGAAAGCTCGATTTCGACGATCTCTACTCCGGCCTCGTGCGCCACCTGGACAAGGTCCACAAGGTCACGGTGCGGATCGCGCGCGGCGAGCGGGACACGCTGCGCCGCTACGACCCGGAGCGGCGGCTCCTGACCTTGAGTGAATTACTTCCAACCCGCAGCCGCAAGGCGCACCTCGCCCACCAACTCTGTATGATCTCGATGGGGCCGGTGCTCGATCGCATCGTCGCCGACGACAGGCTCACCAGCGCAGACTCGCGGCGGCTGGCGCGGGTGGCTTTGGCCAACTACTTCGCCGGTGCGGTGCTGATGCCGTACGACCAATTCCTCCAAGCCGCGCGCGAGCAGCGCTACGACATCGACGTCATCGGCCGGCGCTTCGGCGTCGGCTTCGAGCAGGTGTGCCACCGCGTCTGCACGCTGCAGCGCCCCGGCACCTTGGGCGTCCCCTTCCACATGATCCGCATCGACCCCGCGGGCAACATCTCCAAGCGCTTCTCCGCTTCCGGAATCCAGTTCGCGCGCTTCGCCGGCGCCTGCCCTCGCTGGAACATCTTCCAGGCTTTCCCCACGCCAGGGATGATCCGCATCCAGGTCTCGCGCATGCCCGACGGAATGGTCTACTTCTGCCTCGCACGCACCGTGCAGCAAGACAGCCAGGGCTTCCACGCGCTGCCGCTCTTGCACGCCATCGGCCTCGGCTGCCGCGTCGAGCATGCAGGCCAGCTCATCTACGCGGACGGCTTGGATCTCAAGAAACTCGATGCTGCCGTTCCGGTGGGCGTGACCTGCCGCCTGTGCGACCGGACCGACTGCGAACAGCGCGCCTTTCCGTCTTTGCGCTCACCGCTGCAGCTCGACGAAAACGTCCGCGGCGTCTCGCTCTACGCGCCGCCCCGCTCCCGCGACGAGTGACCTACGACCTAAGTTCCTTCGAGCCAGAACCGCGCGAGGTCAATCTCTAGAGCCTCGAACGGCTCCGCGCGGACCTTCATCGCGCCCTCGTGAGCCGAAACCAGAACCCAGCGCGGGCCCTCGAGCCGGAAGATCTCCAAGAGCTTGTCGATCGGATCGAGCAGCCAGACGTGACCGACATTCTCGCGAGCATAGATAGGCATCTTCCGGACGCGGTCGAAGGCACGCGTGGACGGCGAGGTCACTTCGCAAAGCCAATCCGGAGAGAGAGTAAAGAAGGGCACATCCGGGACGTGCGGCATGCGCTCCCGGCGCCAACCGGCGAGATCGGGAACCAGCACGTCTTCTCCGAAATGCAACTCCGGCTCGTCGAGAATGCACCACCCGCCGGGGCCGTCGCCACCGCCCGGCAGACGATCAAACGAGACGACGAGCTCGCCACCAAGCCGCGAAGAGGCCATTGCATGCCGGGCGGCGGGGC
>Ga0105859_1000651_pt1 | contig 10758 bp, 6 predicted proteins | sample OrgsoiDNA_201063_FD_89684 | JGI IMG/M metagenome (GOLD analysis project Ga0105859, IMG submission 89684) | Permafrost soil microbial communities from the Arctic, to analyse light accelerated degradation of dissolved organic matter (DOM) -... | ecosystem: Environmental > Terrestrial > Soil >...
AGAATTGTGCGGCAGATGCTGACGGAAAGCGTGCTGCTTTCGGTAGCGGGCGGCGCGCTCGGTTTGAGCGTGGCGTTTGCCGGGATACGCTTCATCACCTGGCTGCTGGCGAATGGGCGGGAACAGTTCACGCTCCGCGCGGAGCTGAACTGGCCGGTACTCGGCTTTACCTTCGTCCTCTCGCTAATGGCGGGCGTGCTTTTCGGCCTGGCTCCGGCCATCCAGGCCACCAATCTCGATTTCACTCCGGCGCTCAAGGAGAGTCCGTTACAGGGTTCGAATGCCTCGGGCCGCCGCTTCCGTCCACGGCTGGGCCAGGCGCTGATCGCGCTGCAAATTGCGGTCTCCCTGCTCCTGGTGATTGGCGCGGGGCTGTTTGTACGAACACTTTCGAATCTGTATGCGATCGACGTCGGCTTTAACCGTGAAAATGTCCTGCTGGTCAACCTCAACGGCCGGCAGGCCGGCTATCGGGACGCGGCGCTTGCCCGTTTCTACTCGGGGCTGCTCGATCGGTTCCGTGAGATTCCAGGCGTGCGCGCCGCCAGCGCATCCAGCTTTCCGCTGGTGGCGCAGTATGTCAACGTTACTTCCGTGGTCATCCCGGGACGGGCGGCCCAGCCGGGTGACCCTGGCGTCAACCTGCTTCATGTCGACCCCGCCTTTCTGGAAACTATGGAAATTCCGGTTCTGCTGGGACGCGGTCTGAAACCGGCCGATCTGGCCTCGCCCGCAGTAGCCGTGGTGAACCAGAAATTCGCGGCCACTTACTTCGCCGGCGAGAGCCCTGTCGGCCGTCAGTTTTCGCTCGACAAAGCGGCCAACCCGTTGTTGGAGATCGTCGGAGTTGCCAGGGCGGCTCACTATAATTCGTTGCAGGAGGAGAGCGAGCCCGTGGTCTACCTTCCTTATACGCAGGATCTGGGGGAGGTGAGCGAACTCTTCTTCGAGCTTCGCACGGTGGGGCCGCCGCTAAGCGTCGCGGCGGCCGTCCGCCGCATTGTGCATGCGGCCAATTCGAGCGTCTCGATCCGCGAAATCACCACGCAGGCACAGCGCATGGATCAGACCATTTCGCAGGAACGCACGTTCGCCGAGCTGGGCAGTTGTTTCGCGGCGCTGGCCCTGTTGATCGCCTGCGTGGGGCTATATGGCGCCATGGCGTACACAGTGGCGCGGCGCACCGGCGAGATCGGCATCCGCATGGCACTTGGCGCGCAGAGGCCGGACATCGTTTATATGGTGATGAGGGATGTGCTGGCTACGACGGGCGTGGGGTTGCTGCTGGGCTATGCCGCCGCGCGCTTTACCATGCGCTTCGTGGAATCGTTTCTGTTTGGCATGAGACCGAACGATCTCGTGGCGATCACCGCAGCGATCGGCATTCTACTTGCCGCCGCGTTGGCTGCCGGATACTTGCCGGCGTGGAGAGCTTCGCGCATCGATCCCGCCGCCGCACTTCGCAATGAGTGAGCCTTGATCGGCTCCAAGCTGCCAAGCGAGCGCGGCGCCAAGAGCAAGGAAGTCTGTCGTTGCTGAGACGGTATAACCGTAAAATGGGTGGTGGCCTTAAGCCGCGGGCCGCGGTTCATAGCGCTCCACGCGAATCTTCTTCTCGCGGCTGCGCGTTCGGGCGATGTCGTAGGAATTCTGCATCCGCATGAGGGTATCCATATCGACGCCGAACGCCTTTTCGAATCGCAGGGCCATGTCGCCGGAAAGACCGGCCTTGGCATTCAGGAGGCAGGAAAGGGTCGGGCGGGATACGTGCAGAATCTTTGCCGCATTCGTCACGGAAAGGTCGTGGGCCTCAATAATCTCGGTCCGCAGAAAGCGGCCAGGATGAATGGGGTTTAGCATCCGCATGGCGTTCTCCTCACGAAGCTTGTCCACGGCATCGGGAGGCAGGCTTTTCGCGCCGTCCTCCAGGTAGAGCCTTTTCAGGCCCTTATGGACGAAGTTCCGTATCCGCACTGGTTATACTGTAGCCCGTTGCCTTACACCTGTCAAAATGAAAATCGGGGGCGGACGTGGGCAGAGGGACCGGAGTTAAACTGGTGGAGGCGGGGGGAGTTGAACCCCCGTCCGAGAAAGCCCGCAATGAAGAGCCTACGTGCGTATCCGGCTCAGTTGATTCGGGCGACGCCTTAGAACCGGCGAGACTGGCGGCGACCTAGTCCGATTGGGTTTCAGCCGCCGGCTCCGGACCGAAGCCTTTGGCCAATCCCGCAAGATGACGCTCACTCACCGCCGCGCGGGCTCAGCGGCTGGAGCGGCTACCTAATTACTTAAGCAGCGTATGCAAACTGCGTATTGGCAGTTTTGTTTTTCCGATCGTTTAACGGGAGCTCGGAACCCGGCACGCCTCCCCACCACGATTCAATCCCGTCGAATCCGTTGCGCCCCCACATTTGAAAGAGCCCGATCAAAATCCGGATGGGTACTACGGTTCTAGTGTACCACCGCTGGGGCTATAATCGAGGGATGCGTATTCGACGGGCTTTTCTGCCGGCACTGCTGCTTTGGGTAATGGCGGCCTGGGGCGCGCCCATGACCAAGATCAATATCGTGGTCAAGACGCAGGGCGGGCATCCGGTGGACCGCGCCAGCGTGGTGGTGCGGTTTGTCCAGGGCCATTCCATCGTCAAGCTGGGGAAGGCGGTGCGCACCACCTTCGAACTGCGCACGAACCAGGACGGCGAGGCGAAGATTCCGTCCATTCCGCAGGGCAAGATTCTGGTCCAGGTGATTGCGAAGGGCTACCAGACGTTCGGCCAGACCTTCGACGTCAACGAAGACGAGAAGACGCTCGACGTCACGCTCAATCCGCCGCAGCAGCAGTACTCAGCCCACGAATGACGCACCCGTCGACGCGGATGTCATCATGAATCTTTAAGGAGGGGCCCGTGTCTCACCCAATCCGCCGGTCCATGTTCTGTCTCTTTGCCATATGCCTGCCCGGGCTCGCCGCCGACCGGGTTGTACTCTCGAATGGCGACACCATCACCGGCGCCATCGTCAAGAAAGACGGCGCCAAGCTGACCATCAAGAGCGAGTTTCTGGGGGAAGTCTCGATGCCGTGGGCGGCGGTGAAGAGCATCGAGTCGGACAGCGAACTGGTGGTGGCGCTCGACAGCGGGGAGATGGTGAAGGGCAAGGTTTCGACCAGCGGCGACACGCTGCAGGTGGCCACCGGAACCGGTACGAAATCGGCGCCCATGGCCGGCGTAACGGCGGTGCGCGATGCGGCGGAACAGCATGCCTGGGAGCGGCTGCAGCATCCGGGCCTGCTGGAATTGTGGGCCGGAAATTTCGATCTGGGGCTGGCGCTGGCGCGCGGCAACGCCCGCACCACCAGCCTGACCAATGCCTTTACGGCGGCGCGCCTCACCACCAAGGACAAGATCGCGGTTTACTTCAACCAGATTTACGGCTCGGCGCGGCTGAACGGGGTGACGAGCGAGACGGCCAGCGCGGTGCGCGGCGGATGGAGTTACAACCGGCAGGTTTCGCCGCGGCTGTTCGCGACCACGCTCAATGACTATGAACACGATCGCTTCCAGAATCTGGACCTGCGGTTCGTGATGGGCGGCGGGTTTGGCTGGAACGCGCTCAAGAGTGAGAAGGCGCATTTCGACCTGTCGGGTGGCGTGGACTACAACCGCGAGAACTTCGATACCAACGTCCACCGGAATTCGGCGGAAGTGAACTACGGCGACAACCTGCTATACAAGGTGTCGGGCGCTACCACCATTACGCAGGCGTTCCGCGTGTTCAACAACTTGAGCAATTCCGGAACGTACCGGTTGAACTTCGATTTGGGCAGCGTGACCGCATTGAGGAAGTGGCTGGGATGGCAGGTGACGGCGAGCGACCGGTTCCTGAGCAACCCGGCGGTTGGGAGGCAGCGCAACGATGTGCTGCTCTCGACGGGGTTCAGGGTGACCTTCGCGCGGTGATGCTCGAAACACCGGCGACAAGATCGCCGGCGCTACGCCAGGTCGAATTTTTCCTGGTGGAGCAGCGGATCGCTCTTCACAATGACCGTGCGCCCGCCCAGAATCTCTTCGATTTCCTGCAGATAGGAATTTAGGTTGCTCTTGAGCAGTTTGGCGACTTCGGGCGAAACGCGCAGCATCACGTCCTTGCCTTCCACGGCGCGGGAAATCTTGTGGGCTTCCTGCAGGATCTCCCCCAACACGGTCTGCGCGCTTTTCACATAACCGGCGCCCTCGCAATAAGCGCACGGCGTACATAACGTGCGCTCCAGGCTCTGCTTGACGCGCTTGCGGGTTATCGCCACCAGGCCGAAATCGTTGAACTGGAGAATCTTGTTCGGGGCGCGGTCGGCGCGCATGGCCTCTTCCAGGGTTTGCATCACCTTCTGGCGATTCTTGCGCTCGTCCATGTCGATGAAGTCCACCACGATGATGCCGCCCAGGTCGCGCAGGCGGATCTGGCGCACGATTTCCTGGATGGCGTCGGTGTTGGTCTTGACGATGGTGTCCTCCAGGCGGTTTGACTTGCCGACGTACTTGCCGGTGTTCACGTCGATGGCCACCAGGGCCTCGGTCTGATTGATCACGATGTAGCCGCCGGATTTCAGCCACACCTTCGGGCGCAGGGCCTTTTCCAGTTCGGACGTGATGTTGAACTCGTCGAAGATGGGGGTGGATCGCGTGTATAACATCACCCGGCTCACCATCGCCGGCTGGAAGCGTTGCACGAAACCGAGCACGCTCTCGTAGAGCTCTTCGTTATCCACCCAGATGCTCTTGAAAGAGGAGGTGAGCTGGTCCCGCAGAATCCGCTCCACCACGTTGAGGTCGTGGTGAATCAGCAGCGGCGCGGGACGGCGTTCGGCTTTCTGGCGCATGTCCAGCCAGAGGTTGTAGAGGAACATCATGTCGGCGCGCAGTTCCTCTTCGGTGCGGCCGTCGCCGGCGGTGCGCACGATGTAGCCGCCCGGAATGCCGGTGCGGTGGCTTTGCAGAATGCGTTTCAGGCGGAGGCGCTCATCGTCGCTGGGGATTTTGCGGGAGACGCCGATGTGGTCCACGGTGGGCATGTAGACCAGGAAGCGGCCGGGCAGCGCAATGTGCGAAGTGATGCGCGCGCCCTTCTGGCCGAGAGGCTCCTTGGCAATCTGAACGATAATTTCCTGCCCTTCCTTGAGCAGATCGCTGATGGATGGCTCGGACCGCTCCGGGCGGGCTTCGGCTGGGCGCGGGTTGGGGGCGGTGCGCTCTTCGGCGCGGGCCTCCGGACGCGGCTCGCCGCGAACTTCCGGCGGGCGCGAGCCTTCGGGGCGGGGACCGCGATCGTCGGGGCGTCCGCCTTTGCGGCGCATGCGGCGGGAGACGCGGTGCTGCAGGTAGCGCGGATTCTGTTCCCGCAGAGTGGCGGTGAGGCTGGTGGGGATGCGGGCCGGTTCGGGGCCTTCGTCTGTGTTGACCGGCTGCTCTTCGGCAGACTCGGCAGGCTCTGTTTCAGTGGATTCCTGGACCTCGGATTCTCCGGATTCGGTTTCCGGAATCGATTCCGGGGGGCCTGATTCGGGCGCCAGGAATTCGGTCGGCGTGGCGTCGATTTCGTCCCAGAGAGTGATGACGGCGGCTTCGGGAGCAGCGACGACTTCCGGTGCAGGTTCAGGTTCAGGTTCCGGTTCCGGGGCCGCCACCGCTACTGGCTCCGGGCTAACTTCCGGCTGTGCCACTTCCGTGTCCTCGACGGACTCCGTTCCCAAATCCTCTTCCGGCAGATCTTCTTCGGCCTGAGCCGGCGGGCCGGTGTACTTGGCAAGCGATTCGCCGGGGAGTACGAAGAAATCGTCGTCCCCGGCCACGGGGTCGGGACCGGCTTGAACTACCGGGGCTTGGCTTACGGGATCGGGGCGGGCTTCGGAAGAAGACTCGGGACGCGGGGAATAGTACTTGGAATCGGGCAGACGTCCGCCGGCTCTTTGACCGCCCTGCACGCCTTGACCGCCGCGCCGCCGGCGGGTACGCCTGCCGCGGCCATCACGGCCGTCACGCGCCTCGCGGCGCTGATCGGGGGCGCCCGCGGGCGCGATGATCTGCTCCATGGTTGCCGGCGCATGGACGGCGGGCGCGGACACATCGGGATCGTCAACGGCCGGCGCTGCTTCCGCCACTGGTTCCACGGATACGGGCGCAGTTACGGGCTGCGGTTGAAGCTGTGGCTGTAGCTGTGATTGTGGCTGTGATTGAAGCCCAGGGGGGCGGTTCAATTTGAGGACCTGCTCCTCCACGCTGGTGACGATCTTGTCGTATTCTTCGTTGTCTTCGAAGAAGTCCGATACATAGAGAAACGCGTCGCGGCCCAGGCCGATATCCACGAAGGCCGACTGCATGCCCGGCAGCACTCGCGTCACCCGGCCTTTGTGGATGCTCCCGGCGAGCGAATACTCGTTTTCGCGTTGGTAGTAAACCTCTACTACCTGATCCTCTTCGATGACGGCCACGCGTGTTTCGTGGCGGTTGGCCGAGATCACTAACTCCTTGGACATCGACTGCCTCCCCGGGGCGTGGAGAGGATACCGTGAGGAAGTGGGCCCTGCGTGTCTCGACACTTCCCCAATCGCCGGGGAAGCTGGCGTTTGTTACAAGCTCACGCTGGCCGGAGGTGGAGTTGCATTTTCCTCATACACCATCCGGCCGGGAACCACTCCTCAAGCTAGGGAGGCGCGTTTGCGCCATTGTCCCGAGACTCTCTTACAGGCTCCCGAAATAATTTAGTTCACAAACCTTCTGAGGCGGACGTTATTGACCAGCCCCAAAGCCAAAAAATCGGTCCAGACACTCGAACCGCCGAAACTCATGAAGGGGAGAGGAATGCCGGTTACCGGCATCAGCCCCACTACCATTCCCACATTAACCAGCATGTGGTAGAGGAACAGAGCCGCCACCCCCATACAAATGTACATACCGACCCGGTCGGGCGCCGTCTGCGCATTCTGGACAATGCGCATAATCAGCACAAAAAACAAAGCCAACATCACAACCACGCCAACGAACCCATGCTCTTCGGCAAAAGCCGAAAAGATGAAGTCCTTATGCGGCACAGGCAGAAAACGAAGCTGCGTCTGGGTTCCCTTGGCAGTTCCCTTGCCCAACATTCCACCCGCTCCCACGGCGATCTGGGACTGGATCAACTGATATCCCTTCCCCTGCGGGTCCCGCTCGGGATCGAGGAAACCGACCAACCGCGCCTTCTGATAATCCGGCAAGTACACATAACTCACCGGGAGCACGAACACCGTCACCACCGCTATGGCGGCAATATACTTCCAACGCAAACCCGCGAGAAACGCTCCCGCAATCAGTACTGCTATATACGCCAGGGCGGTACCCAGATCCGGCTGCTTCAAAACCAGCGCCGTAGGGATCACCACCAGGCCCGCCAGCTTCAGCATTTCCCGAATATCCAACTCCTCGGTCTTCAATTCGGTCAGGTAGCGAGCTACTAACAATATTATCACCAGCTTGACGAATTCCGATACCTGCAAGTGAATTCCAGCACCCAGAGGGATCCAGCGGCGGGAACCGTACACTTTGTCGCCCACCAGGTAGGTGAGCAGGAGGGCCAGAACGGACGCGATATACAGCGCGGGAACGTAGTGCAGCAGCGAATGGTAATCGAACGCCAGCAGGATCCACATGAAAAACAGGCCTCCCAGGACGTAGACGATCTGCTTCCACCAGGCCGACTGGAAATCCGTATCGCGAGTGGCACTATAGATTTGCAGAACTCCCACCGAGCAGATGAGGAGGACGATGATGAGGATGGTCCAATCGATATCGCGGGGGGAGAGGTAGCGGAGCATTTTAATTCGGATGCCGGGGGCCGGGGGCCGGGGGCCGGGATGAGGCAAATATGCCTTCTGCGGGCGCAGTCGTAACTTCGGATTGCATGTAGGCGACTTCAACGGCAGGTGTCGCCTTATCCGGCCCCTGGCCCCTGACATCCGGCCCCGTCTTCAAAGCTGCCAGCCGGATTTTCTTGTCGAAATAAGATTTCATGACGTCGCGAACGATGGGGACGGCGAACTTGCTTTCGGCGCCGTGCTCGAACAAAGCGACGATTACAATCTCCGGCGCCTGCCTGGGAGCGAAGCCCACGAACCAGGCGTTGTCCTTGAGGTTCTTGTCGGCGCCCTGGCTCTTCACGTAATCCGCCGAGGCCACTTGAGCGGTGCCGGTCTTGCCGCAGACCTCGATGTTCGGCAGCCGGGCGCGCACGCCGGTTCCTCCGCCTTCGTTGACCACGCCATACATGCCATCGATGACGTCTTTGAGATTCTGCGGATTCAAGGTCCACTCGGTCGGCTTCTCAGTCAGGCCGCCTGCCTTGGTCAGATGCGGATGATGCCAGACGCCCCCGACCGCCAGACCGCCGATGGCGCGCGCCATTTGCAGGGGCGTCACGGTGAGAGCGCCCTGCCCGATGGATACCGAAATGGTTTCGCCGGCGTACCACTTCTGCCGGTAGTTGCGCAGCTTCCACTGTTGCGAGGGCACCACTCCCGAGGCCTCATGCGGCAGGTCGATGCCGGTGGGCTGGCCGTACCCGGCCATGTCGGCATAGAAGGCGATGTTATCGATCCCCATCTTGTTGCCGACGTTATAAAAATAGACGTCGCAGGACATGACGATGCCCTTGTGCAACGAAACCGAGCCGTGGCCGTTCTTTTCGTGGCAGCGGTAATAATGGCCGTAGAACGACGCTCCGCCCGGGCAATGCACCGTAAAGGTGTCGCTGATGCTGGCGGTTTCGAGGCCCGCAATGGCCATGAGCGGCTTGAAGGTGGAGCCGGGCGCCTGGGCTTCCTGAATGGCGCGGTTCATCATCGGCTTGTCGGGGTTGTCGGCGATTTCGCGCCAGTCCTTGGTCTTGATGCGCACGGCAAATTTGTTGGGATCGAATGCCGGGCGGCTGACCATGGCGAGCACTTCGCCGTTGCGGGGATCGAGCGCAACCACGGCGCCGTTCCGGCCTTCCATGGACAACTCGGCCACGGCCTGAAGGTCCAGGTCGATGGTCAGTTGCAGATCTTTGCCGGCGATGGCGGGCTTCATGCCGATCTCGTGACGAACCTGACCGCGGTTGTCCACCACCACCTGGCGCTGGCCGTCCACGCCCATCAGGGTGTCGTTGTACTGGCGCTCGATGCCGAATTTGCCGACCACGCTGCCGGGATTATACTTAGCGAATTCCGGGAGGTCCAACTCCTGTTCGCTGATTTCACCGGTGTAGCCGATCACGTGGGCCATCATGCCGTTCTGCGGGTAGCGCCGGGGCTGGGCCTGGATGAGAACCAGCTCGGGGAAAAAATCGTGGTGCGAATCCACGAAGGAGAGGTCGCCGGGGGAAAGCTCTGCCTTGATGACGATGGGGACGTATTTGGGCTGCCCGCGGAAGCGGCGGACGCGCGCCTGGAGGTCGGTATAATCCAGGTCCAGGCCCTGGGCGATGGGGCGCAGGTGCTCTTCCTTCAGCAGCTCGCGGGCCAGCATGAGGCTGAACGAGGAATGATTGTCGACGATGACGCGCCCGTCGCGGTCCAGGATGCGGCCGCGGGGGGCCAGCATCGGCACGGATTTGATGCTGTTCTGCTGCGCGCGCTCATCGTAGATCTCCGGATTTTGGACCTGCAACCGCCAGAACCCGGAAATCAGGAACAGAAAGATGAGGACGGTGGCGTACTGAAAAACGGCGATTTTCCCGGCCGCGAAGCGGGTGTCGTCGCGCAGCGGGGGTTTGTCCGAGGCACGCTGCTCGAGATTTGGGTCGACTGGCGAAAGGCTCACATCAGGGCGCGCAAATGCGCGCTTGCTTATTATGTTACCCCGAATTGGGCCGCGGCCAAAACAGCGCTCTAAAGATGCGTTGACGGCGATCATCGGGCGGGACTTGTGATTCTCATTACTGATCTTGTCCTTACTCTGGGCGCAAAAAGCAAAACTGCGAAACGAAGCCAATTGGCGGCGTAAGTGCCCTGCCCTACTTCCAGCTAAGCATGAGGGTGTGGGAGTTGTGGCGAGTCATCGGGCGGATATTATTGAGGCAATGAGGGATGGGAGTTTCAAAAGGGCTGTGAATGAGAGGGTCTGGCGAGGAGAGGTTTCGTGGCGCAGATGAGGCCCCGATTGCCGAAGCCCACTGTGCCTTTCGCCGAGGTGAGCAGGCTACTTTAATCCGGTAACGGTGTCTAATGAAGCTATGCAAAGAACCCTGGCCGTCGCTACGCTGCTTTCGGTGGCCCTGTCCTGCGCCGCTGCCGAGGCGCTTGAGTGGGGGCCACTGGTGGATGGGCTGAGAATGTCCGTGGAAGTAGTGCCGGATAGCCGCGGCGACGTTCAGGTTCGAGTCACGATAAATTACGTTGGGGACAAACCGTTATTGCTCCCGTTCGCGTTCGCGGGAGGCGATGGCATTTCCAGGCACAGGCTACGGCTGTTTGTCTCCACGCCAGACGGCCAACATAGCTTCAGCCTTGACTCGATAGTCCCTTTACGTGGTCGATTCGATCCGCTGGTCATCCCAATGCTTCCGCAAGCCAGCTACGTTCTTGAATTGCCAGCCGCGGCTTGGTATAGGGGATTCACGAATGAGCAGCAGTTGGGAATATTGATTCAGCGGCAGGGTCAGCTATGGGCGGAGCTGGATTGCAAATATATGCAGAGTACGGCCATACCCTCGCTGCCATGTCCGTTGTACGGTTCCCCTAATCCCAAT
>Ga0105859_1000652_pt1 | contig 10758 bp, 8 predicted proteins | sample OrgsoiDNA_201063_FD_89684 | JGI IMG/M metagenome (GOLD analysis project Ga0105859, IMG submission 89684) | Permafrost soil microbial communities from the Arctic, to analyse light accelerated degradation of dissolved organic matter (DOM) -... | ecosystem: Environmental > Terrestrial > Soil >...
CCATGCCGGCGGCCGGCACCAGCAGGCACACGCAGACCAGCGTGAAGGCGATCAGCGCCGGCAAGGCCCAGCGCGGCCGCGTGGTGTTCGCTGTGGAGGAAGCTTCGTTCATGCCGTTCGCCCCGGGGGATCCTGCAAGGTCGCCGCCAACCGGTCGACAACGAAAAAGCCGCGCTCGAAGCGCGGACGAAAAAGCCGCCCTCAAGGGGCGGCTTTCCGGCGAAGGTTTGCAAGCGACTTCGCGCCTCGCGGCGCTTAGTTCCTCATGAAGCCTTCGAGCTCGCCCTCCGCCCAGGCCAGCGTCTTCTCCAGCGGCTCGCCACGGAAGTAGCGCACGGCCATCTGGGTCTGGGTCGCCTGGGTATAGATGCGCTCGGCGATCGCATGCGGCGCCGGCGCGGCCGCAACCGACAGGACCTGGTGCTTGTAGGGATTGGGGTAGTGGTAGAGCGTGCCCTTGGGCGGGCCCTCCTCTTCCCACACCTTGAAGGTGGTGAGCTTCTCGAACGACGGCAGGTCGTAGCCGCCCGAGGCGATCACCATCTTCTCCGTCGACGACGCGGTCGAGAGATGCGCGATCAGGCTCTTGGCCGCCGGGATGTTCTTGCTGAAGTCCCAGATGCTCCAGAAATAGGGCACGAACGGCGCGAAGCGGCCCTTCGGTCCCTGGGCGAAGCCGTGCGTCCAGAGCTGTTCGGCGACCTTGGGTGCGTCGCGCTTGGCGACCGACCAGGCCGACGGCGGGTTCATGATCATCGAGCTCTGGCCCGAGATCAGGTACTTGTTGTTCGACGCATCGTCCCACGCCGGCACGTCGGGCGGCAGGAACGCCATCAGCTTCTTGTAGAAGTCGAGCGCCTGGCGGACCGCGTCATTCTTGACGACGATCTGGCCCTTGGCGTCGACCAGGATGGCGCCGAAGCCGTGGAAGATCGCGCCGATCGTATCGACACTGTCGCCCGTGCTGCCGAGCCCGATGCCGAACGGATGGCCGCCCTTGTAGCAGGCCTCGGCCGCCTTCAGGAACACGTCGAACGTCCAGGCATCGGCCTTGGGCGGGGCGCCGGCGGGATACATCGCCTGCACGTCGATGCCGGCGAGGTCTTTCATATAGTCGATGCGCGAGCACGGTCCCTTGATCTGGCTGCCGACGGTCGCGGGCACGCCGATCCACTTGCCGTCGATCTTGCCGAGATATTCAACGGTGGCATTGACCGCGCCGTTCGTCGCGATCAGCGGCTCCATGACGTCGTTCATCGACACGAGCTGATCCTTGTAGCGCGCCGGCAGCCAGGTCGACAGCGCGAGAATGTCGTGACCCGCCTTGGCCTGCGATTCGGCGGCGCCGGTCAGCAGCAGTTTGTTGCCCTGCGAGGTGATGAAGTCGATCTTGACCTCGACCTTCTCCTTCTCGGCCCATTCGCGGACCAGCCTGTCGGTGGCGTCGTTGGCGTTGGGTACCCAATGGTCCCAGAAGCCGATCGAGAGCGTGCCCGCGGCATGCGCGCCGCGCACGAAAGGCGCCGCCACGAAGGCAGTCGAGAGCGCGGCCGTACTGCCCACGGCGCCGGCGACGAATCGACGACGACGGATCTTCGTTGAAGCCATCTAATTTCCTCCGCTGTTGCGGTCCTCATCGGGACCTTGGCGACGACGCTAGGAGCGTCGTCGCACAGCGGCAATGAAATTCCGCACTACGGATTTAGGGCAGCATCACTGACCATTTGGGATAAGTCTCAGCGAAGAGAGGGCGCGAACATGAGACCGCCGTCGCGCCACAGGCGGTTCAGTCCGCGCTCGACGCCGAGCGGTCCGAGGTTGCGCTCGAAGCTTTCGCCGTAGTTGCCGACCTCGGCCACGACGTTCAGCGCCCAGGCGGGATCGAGGCCCAGCATCTTGCCGAGGTCGCCGCTTTTGCCGACCAGGCGCTGCACGTTGGGGTCGGTACTCGACGCTGCCTGCGCCTTCACGTTCGCCGACGTGAGGCCCAGCTCCTCGGCATTGACCATCGCCCAGAAGCTCCAGCGCACCACGTTGGCCCACTGGTCATCGCCGCCGCGCACCGCGGGGCTGAGCGGCTCCTTGGTGACGACTTCCGGCAACAGCCGGTAGCCGGGCGCCGCCGGCAGGGTCGAGCGGATGCCGACCAGCTGCGTGGAGTCGCTGGTGATCGCGTCGCATCTTCCGCTCGTGAAGGCCGACTTCATCGTGTCGACGCTCTCGAACGTCACCGGCGAGAACTTGAGTTTGTTGCGCGAGAAATAGTCCTGCACGCCGCCCAGCGTCTCGGTGCCCGCCTGGGCGCAGATCGTGGCGCCGTTCAAATCGGCCACATGCATCACCGGCGACGTTTTCGCGACCAGGAAACCTGTGCCGTCGTAGTAATTGACGCCCGTGAAGGTCAACCCCAGTTGGGTGTTGCGCGCATAGGTCCAGGTCGCATTGCGGGCAAGGACGTCGATTTCACCCGACTGCAGGGCGGTGAAGCGTTGCACGGCCGTGAGCGGCACGTACTGCACCTTGCCGGCATCGCTGAACACCGCGGCGGCGACGGCGCGGCAGACATCGACGTCGAGGCCGCGATAGACGCCCTGCCCGTCGGGGAGGCCGAAGCCGGGAAAGACTGTCGACACGCCGCAGCGCACGGTGCCGCGTGCCTTCACCGTGTCGAGCATCGTGGCCGCGTCCGCAGGTGCGGACGACAGTCCAAGTGCCATAAGAACAAAGGCGATGGTTGCGTATTGCGAACGTGACGTAGATCGCGCCATGGCTCAGGCCGTCCCGCGCACGGCCATCTCGTCGAGGCTCTCGCGCAAGGAGCGGTCGAGAATGTCGACAGCGCGATCGATCTCGTCTGTGGAGACCGTGAGCGGCGGGGCGATGCGCCAGACCGAGCCGCGCTCGGGCCGGCGGCGGATGTTCATGCTGAGCCCGTGCTCGAAGCACTTGTTGGTCGTGAGCGCGCCCAGCGCGTGCGCCGCGCCGCGCGATTCGCGATCGCTGACCAGCTCGACGCCGGCCAGCAGGCCAAGGCCGCGCACGTCGCCGATACATTCGTAGCGCTGCTGCAGCCCCTCGAGGCGGCTGCGCATGTAGGCGCCCATCTTGCCGGCGCGTTCGATCAGCTTTTCGTCGGCGATCACCTTCAGGACGGCCAGGCCCACTTCGGCCGCCAGCGGGTCGGAGACGTGGCTGGTGTAGAAGCTGAAATGCTTGTCGAACAGAGCGTCCTCGATCTTGGCGGTGGTGGCGACCGCGGCCACCGGCAGGCCGCCGCCCAGGGTCTTGGACATGGTCATGATGTCGGGCACGACGTCGAAATATTCCGAGCCGGTGCGCGTGCCGATGCGGCCGAAGGCGGTCTGCGCCTCGTCGAAGATCAGCAGCATGCCGCGGTCGTCGGCAGCCTTGCGCAGCGCCTGCATGAACGACCTGGGCGGCACCAGCACGCCGCCTGCGCTCATCACGGGCTCGACGATGATCGCCGCACCTCGGCCCGCCGACTGCATGTCGAACATCTTGAGGGCCAGTTCGAGGCCGGCGAGCGCCGATTCCTCCTCGCTCAGGCTCGGGATATAGGGCCGGTAGGAATTCGGCTCGGGGATCACGAACACGCCGGGCGCCGGCACGCCGTAGCCCTTGCGGTCGCTCGCCATCGAGATCGACCCGGCGCCGCCGGTGGTGCCGTGCCAGGAGCCGCCCAGCGCCAGGATCTCGTAGCCGTCGGTGTACATCTTGGCCATGCGGATGGCGACTTCGCTCGCCTCGGAGCCGGTGTTGATGAAGATCGTGCGCTTGATGTCGCCGGGCAGCCAGTCGCGCGCCAGCGTCTCGGCCAGCTCGACCACGACCTCGGGGATCATGCCGCTGAAGAAGTGGAAGGCCTTCTCGCCCGCGCGATGGACGGCCTCGACGATGGCGGGGTGATTGTGGCCGATCGTGGCGCACATCTGGCCCGAGGTGAAATCGAGATACTCGCGGCCGTCGCTGTCGGTGACGATCGTGCCCTTGGCCGAGCGGAACAGCTTGGGGAAGGTGTCGCCGCCGTAGCGGATCAGGTATTCCTTGGCCGCCTGCTGAAGTGCCTCGCTCATTGCCTTGCTCCCACGCTGGCCCAATAAGGGCCGAATTGGCCTGCCGCTTGCGTTGCAGTACCGTCTGTCGTCGATACGGAGGCACCCGGGTGGGAGCCAGAGCAAAAAACTCAGCAGCCCCTAAAGCCAGCTCACCTTCCGGCAGCTCATCTTCGGGAGGGGCGCCGGTCGGAGGAGATCGCCCACGCCTGCCGCCGCTCAAGGCGCTGCTGGCGTTCGAGGCAGCCTCGCGCCACGGCAGCTTCGCGCAGGGCGCCGAGGAGCTCGGCGTCACGCCGTCGGCCGTCAGCCACCAGATCCAGCAGCTCGAGGAGTTCCTGGGCGTGCCGCTGTTCCAGCGCCAGGCCGGCCGCGCGATCCTGACGCATGCGGGCCGCACCTACGCACGCGAGATCGAGCATGCGATGGGCGTGATCGCCGAGGCGACCTCGCTGGTCGCCCCGCAATCGCAATCGCGCCACCTGGTCATCGCGTCGGGCCACAGCTTCGCGGCGAAATGGCTGCAGCCGCGCCTGCCCGATTTCATGCGCGCTCATCCCGAGGTGCGCGTGCGGCTGTCGACCATGACGACCCACGGCGAGCTCGAGAGCAGCCGCTTCGACATCGCCATCACCTACGGCATGCCACCCGCGTCGCAGTGGCATATCGAGCCGCTGCTCGTCGAGCGGCTGCGTCCCCTGTGCAGCCCGGCCCTCGCCGCCGCGCTCGATCTCACGACGCCGCGCGACCTCGCGCGCGCGACCCTGATCCACTCCGTCAATGCGCTGAGCTGGGCGGAGTATTTCCGCCGCGTCGGCGCGGGCGAGCTGCGGCCGAAGAACGAACTCTGGCTCGACCGCTCCACAATGGCGATCGAGGCGGCCACCGACGGGTTGGGCGTCGTGCTCGAAAGCGAGATCCTGGCGGCCGCCGAGCTGCGCGACGGGCGCCTGGTCGCGCCGTTCGGCGATGCCGCCCACACCGTCGAGACGACCTCCTACTATCTCGTGCGCTCGCCGGGGTACCGCCACGGCACGCAGATCGCGGCCTTCGAGAAATGGCTGCGCGCCGCCATCGCGACGGCCAATCTGACGATCAAGAGTTAAGAGTTAATGGGCAAAAGCTGACCATTTCGCGGGCGGCGCGTGCCTTGTGAAGTGGTCCTGCGAGGCCCATATTGGGAACAGTCTTTACGAGTGCGTTTTCGGCTCCCTGCCGGCGCTCGCCCTCCGATCCGCGGCCCTATACAGGCCCGACCGGACGGGTTGGCTGTGCTTCCCGCCGCCAACCTGAGGTGACCCTCCTGCGCTCCGAGACGATCCTTTCCCTGCAACGCCTGGTACGCCACGAGCTCACTCAGCTGCGTCGCCTTGCGACCGACCGCCGCGTGGCCTCGGTCCTCCTACCGGTGCTGCGCCGCTCTGGTCTCGCACCTGGCATCGTATCCGCCCCCGTCGCTTCCCCCGGCGACGCACCAAAAACCAGAACCGCGGCCTAGAGCCCCCAGGAGATCGCCGATGCCCGCCGCTTCCTCGAACCCGCCCGTCGCCACCGTCCTCACGCCCGAGGAAGAAATCACGCTGCGTCGCGTCGCCTTCGGCCAGTCGGAGGTGCGCGCGATGCGCGCGCCGGACCTGGCCCAGCTACGCAAGCTCAGGCTGATCGAGGACAGCAAGGACGGCCCGCGCCTCACCGCGGCGGGACGCAAGATCTTCGACACGCTGCCCAAGGCGGCGGCGCAGCGCGATTCACGGTCGTTCGGCGATCTGATGGCCCAGATGGGCCGCCTGCCCGGCGACCCGCAGCGCTAACGGAGGAAGACGTGGTCCAATATCTCGGCGTGCTGCGTGGCACCGGCACCCTGGCCTGCGGCGAGGAAGCGTTCGGCGCGGCGAGCTATGAACTCGACGGCTTCGTCAACCGGCCCGGCGAAGTGATCGCCTCGGGCGAGCTGCGCATGGACGCGGCGGCGCTCAATTCGGCATTCGGCCGCCGCAACCTGCAGCTCGTCACGGAAGACGGAAGGGTCCTCCAGATCCGCTTCTCCGCCAAGCGCCTCGCGCCGACCAGCAACGTGGCCCACATCGATGCCGCGGGCGACCTGCCGCCGGCCAAGAAATGGAAGCCCAAGCGCTAGCGCGCTGGGAATTTAGCGGCGCCTCGCGCCTGGCGACGATCTACGCAACCTGAAAACGGCGAAACAGCGCGAGCTTCGCGGTGTCCAGTGCCAGGGCGAAGGCGATGGCCGCGCCAAACACGCCGACCACGACAGCCATTGGCAAGGGCGTCATGAGGATACCGCCCACGGCCAGAAGGCTGACGATCGCCAGGTCGATCGTGGACGACGCCATCAGCAGCTTGCCCGGCCAGGAACTCCAGAGATGCCGACGCTCGCGCACGACGTACAGGACTGCCTGGCCGCTGAACACCAGCGTCACCACGGCCAATGTCCGCAGCGCGCCGATGTCGAGATGCAGCATGAATTTTCCGGTTGCGAGACTGCCGACGCCGAACAGCAGGTCCAGCAGTCCCATGAAGATGCCGACCACCGTCAGCCTGCCGATCTTCCAGACGCTCGGCGTCGCGGAGGGCCGAACATTGTCGGTCGATGACGCCATCGCCAGGAAGTCGCCGACGATCATCATCAGCACCATGAGCAGCGGCGTCAGGATGGCCTGGCCGGTGATGATCAGGCCGGCCGTCAGGAAGAGCACCTGGCCGACCTTGTGCACGATCGACCTCAGCGTATAGGTCAGGATCCGCTGATAGGTCGCGCGGCCTTCCTTGATGGAGGCGACGATGCCGCCCAGGCCGGGGCCGGTGAGCACGATGCCGGCCGCGGACTTGGCGACATCCGTCGCCGTCAAGACCGCGATGCCCATCTGCGCCTGGCGAAGCGCCGGCGCATCGTTGGCGCCATCCCCGCACATGCCGACGACATGACCGCTGGCCTGCAGCGCCTTGACGAGGCGATACTTATCTTCGGGCAGAACGCCCGCAAAAATGGCGAAGTCCTCGGCCTTGATGGTTTCCGGTACGGGTGTCGTCGACCAGACCGGCCCCGCGAGCCCGATCGCCTCTGCAACCACGGCAGCCGTCGCCGGCGCATCGCCGGTCACCATGATCGTGCGCACACCCAGGCCGCGCAGCTCGGCGATCAGCGCCATGGAGTCTTCCCGGGGCGGATCGCTGAGCGCGATGAGTCCGGCCATCTGCAGTTTGCCCGGCGGACCACTCGATGGACCCACCGCGACCGCCAGGACCCTGAAGCCCTTGGCCTGCGACTCGGCGGCAATCGGCGCGGCGGCAGGCGCTGCTTGCGACAGGTCCTGGATTACGGCGAATGCTCCTTTCAGGACATGCACGAGGTCGCCGTTCGGCAGGCGCACCGTCGCTTCGGCCCGCTTGGCCGCGGGATCGAAGGGCAGAAAAGTCACGCGCGTCGGCTCGTCCGCGATGGGCCGACGGGCGGCGGCTGCGCGAATGGCACCGTCGACCGGATCCTGGCCTCCATCCGAACTCGCCAATCCGGCAAAGGAAAGCACGTGCTCGTCGTCGAACCCGGACATCGCATGGACCGACATCACCGCCAGCTCGTTGCGCGTCAGGGTTCCGGTCTTGTCGGAACAGAGGACATCGATGCTGGCGGCTTCATCGACCGCCGACAGCCGGGTCGGCAGGACACCCTTGAGGGCCAGAGCCCGCGCGCCGACCGCCGCCGCCAGGGTGAACATCGATGGCAAGGCGACCGGAATGGCGGAAAGAATCGCCACGAGGATGAGCGAGACGATGTCGGGGCCCTGAATGGACAGAAACATCGCATAGCCCGCCAGCAGGATAGTCACGGCGCCGTTGAACACAGCGAGGTTTCGCACCACGCGCAGAATGGCTTTCTGCTCGGAGCTGTCCGCCTTTGCCTCTTGCACAAGCTCGGCAGTCCGTCCGAATTTCGTGCGGACGCCCGTCGCCGTGACCAGCGCCACGGCCTCGCCCCGCCTGACGAGGGCACCCGCATAGGCGTCCGTCCCGGCTCCAGCCTCGATCGGGAGTGACTCGCCCGTGAGCATGGACTGGTCGAGAAGCGTCGATCCGGAAATCAAGCGAACGTCGGCTGCAACCACCGACCCGAGCGACAGCTTGACAAGATCGCCCGGCACCAGCGTGGCCGCAGGCACTGTCGTCCAACGCCCGTCGCGTTGAACCGAGGCGACCAGCGCCAGCCGCGACTTCAGCGCATCCAGGGTGGCCTGTGCCCGCCCCTCCTGAACGAAGCCCAGTGCTGCATTGAAAATCAGGAGGAACGCAACAACACCGGCTTCGAGGTAATCGCCGAGCCCGAGTTGCAGGAGAATCGCCGCTTCGAGCATCCAGGGGATCGGCGCCCACAATTTTCCGATCGCACGCCGCACCGGATGCTCAGCGACGTCGACGATCGCGTTGGGACCGCCTTGGTCCAAACGGCGACGCGCCTCCGAGCTCGTCAACCCGGCGGACGCCGCCGTTTGACTATCACTCATGGATCACGGTCAATTCCCACCATCAGGTCACGCGTATGGCGCGCGATCTGTTCGTCTTCTTGCGAAGCCATGACAAGAACCCGGCAACGTGACATCGGGTCGTTGAGAGGATTGTTGCCCGATCGATTACTCGTCTCGTCGAGGCTGACGCCCATCCACGACAGGCCGGCGCAGATTTCCGCGCGCGCCTGCGGATCGTTTTCGCCGATGCCGCCGGTGAAGACGATCGCGTCCACGCCTTCCAGCGTCGTGATCATCGCCGCCGCCTGCTTGCGCACCGAAGAACAGAACATCTGGATGGCCAGCCGAGCATCGGTATTCGTCGACGAAGACCGATGCAGAAGGCGCATGTCGCTGCTGAGGCCCGATATCCCCAGCAGACCCGACCGGCGATCGACCAGATCCTCGAGCATGGCCGGATCGAACGCTTTTTCGCGCGCCAGATAGACCAGGATACCGGGATCGAGGTCACCGCTGCGCGTGCCCATGATCACGCCGCCGGTCGGGGTCAGCCCCATGCTTGTATCGATCGATCTTCCAGACTTGACCGCGGTGAGGCTCGCGCCGTTGCCGAGATGGGCGATGATCAGGCGGTCCGGCAGATCGTCTGCCAGGCGCCGCACGATCGATTCGCAGGAAAGGCCGTGGAATCCGTAGCGCTGGATGCCTTGCGATCGCAGCTCCCGGGCGATCGGAAGGGTGCGTGCGACCGCGGGCATTGTCGCGTGAAACGCCGTGTCGAAGCACGCTGCCTGCGGCAGGCCGCCGAAGTGCTCGCGCGCGAAACGGATGACCGACAAGGCCAGTGGAATGTGGAGCGGCGCGAAGGCCGTCGCGGCCTCCAATTGCCCGAGCATCGCATCGTCGATCAGACAATGGTCGCGCAGGTTCGGCCCGCCATGCACCACCCGATGCCCAATCGCGGTGGGGGCCGGCATCCGGGCCTTGGTCAGGAGCTCGGCAATTCCAATAAGGGCGCCTTGGGCATCGTCGATCGATTTCAATTCGGCCTCTCCGGAGTGCAGCACATCCGGGCCCGCGAGACCGACGCGGTAGAGGCCGAATTTCAGCGAGGACGAACCACTGTTCAGCGCCAGTACTATCGGGCTCACGGCGTCCAATGCCAGTCCTCGACCTCGGGCATGTCCTGGCCATGCTCGCTGATATAGAGCTTGTGACGCTCCATCGTCGTCCAGTAGCGGGCCATCGCGACCTCGATCTGATCCTTGAGACGCGGAATGCGCCGGATCGCATCGAGGGCGAGCTGGTAGCGGTCGAGATTGTTCAGCACCACCATGTCGAAGGGAGTCGTGGTCGTGCCCTCCTCCCGATAGCCGCGCACATGCATATTGTCGTGGTTGTGCCGATTGTAGGTCAGCTTGTGGATCAGCGCCGGATAGCCGTGGAAGGCGAAGATGACCGGCCTGTCGGTCGTGAACAGATCGTCGAATTCCCGATCCTCCAGCCCATGCGGATGCTCCGACTGGGGCTGCAGCACCATCAGGTCGACGACATTGACGACCCGGATGCGGATGTCGGGCACGTACTGGCGAAGCAGAGTCACGGCGGCGAGAGTCTCCAGCGTCGGCACGTCGCCGGCGCAGGCCATCACGACATCGGGATCGGCCGCATCGGTGCTCGCCCAATGCCAGATCCCCGCGCCCGCGGTGCAATGCCGGACAGCCGACTCGATATCGAGCCACTGCCACTCCGGTTGCTTGCCCGCGACGATCACGTTGATGTAGTTGCGGCTGCGCAGGCAGTGGGCGGCGACCGACAGGAGGCAGTTGGCATCGGGCGGCAGATAGATGCGCACGACGTCGGACTTCTTGTTGGCGACGTGGTCGATGAAGCCGGGATCCTGGTGCGAGAAGCCGTTGTGGTCCTGCCGCCAGACATGCCAGGTGAGCAGGTAGTTCAGCGACGCGATCGGCGGCCGCCATGGGATGGTGCGGCTGACCTTGAGCCACTTGGCATGCTGGTTGAACATCGAGTCGATGATGTGGATGAAGGCCTCGTAGCAGGAGAACAGGCCGTGGCGACCGGTCAGGAGGTAGCCTTCGAGCCAGCCCTGGCAAAGATGCTCGCTCAGCACCTCCATGACGCGGCCATCGGGGCTGAGATCGACATCGACGTCCTCGATCGCCGCCATCCATTCCTTGCCGGAG
>Ga0105859_1000653_pt1 | contig 10754 bp, 10 predicted proteins | sample OrgsoiDNA_201063_FD_89684 | JGI IMG/M metagenome (GOLD analysis project Ga0105859, IMG submission 89684) | Permafrost soil microbial communities from the Arctic, to analyse light accelerated degradation of dissolved organic matter (DOM) -... | ecosystem: Environmental > Terrestrial > Soil >...
CGGCGTTCGAGTGGCGCCCCGGGCTGTCCATGGGGTTCAAAATTCACTGGGTGAGCCCGAAGGACGGGCTCACGGCGATGAATTTAGGGCGCGAGAAACGGGCCTCGGGGCCCGCGCGACCAACCGAATTTAAGCGGGGAGTGGCGTCCCGCGTGTGGGCCTAATACGTTCACAGAGCCTAATATGAGCCTTCTCCTTCGCCTCTGCGCATTTTTGCCTCAATCAAGCGCGCGCGCTTTCCTGCGCTGGCTCGCCGAGCGCCAAAATGCTCGTCTCGTGCGCCAGCTTGAAGCGCGCATCGGAACGCAGTCTGAGAACGCTCGCGATCTTCGCGGCTTTTTGGAGGAGAATCCAGGCCCTCGGTCAGCGTGGCTCGCGCGGGCGGTGTCTTGCGCGATGGGCTCCGCCAAACGATTGCCCATGAGCGCCGCCGGCGAGCGCCATTGGCGATTGGCGGTCAACGCCACAGCCGTTGCGATGGAAATGGCTCGGAGAACCCAACTGCGCGCGAAGGGCGAGGATTTGGCGGGCACGCCCCTTTTGGCGGCTGTTGGCGCAACAGCCCCCCGTTGCGTGGCTCTCTCGGCTCCGCTCCGCGCTCTTCTGGCAGGCCCGGGGCTGGCTTTTTGGCAAAGAGAAGCCGCGTTCCTGATGCTTGAGGTCGCCTTTTCAGCGGACTCCGACAAAAGCCTGTTCCCTCAAATAATCGGCGCGCCGTGGCTTTTTTGGCAATATGGATCGCCGACCACAGAGCACGCCGACGCCGTTCGATTGAAATGGTTTTTTGCGTTGGGCTGCCCGGCAGAAGCGGAGAAAGGAGCGGCCTTCGCGGCCTCGGCCCACCGCTTTTTCGCGGATGCCGACGACGCGCAAACCCCTCTATGTCTCGCGCGCTCTCTGATTCGGTCCCTTCATTGCCATGAACTCGCGAGCGCTCTGCCGTCAAAGCCGTTCGGCTCTGAGGCCTGGTCGCCCGAAATCCTCCAACGAGCGTGGGAGTGGAGCAATCGACGCTGGCTCGCCTCTGGCCGATTCAATGACTGGGCGCTTTTTCTGGGCTGCGCGCGCCTGGCTGGCATCGCGCTGGAGTCTGCGAATTTGACCGCGCTGGCATCCGCCTCAGACCGACGGTTGTTTTTTTCGCGCATTTCCGAGCTCGCCGTCCACGCGGACTCTGACACCGCGCTGCACGCCGCTCAGAGAAGCGTGATCGCCATGGCCGCGAACGCTTGGGGCGAGCATGGCGCCGCGGAGGCGGCGTTGCCCGCGCTCAACAACGTGGTGAAAGCTGAACTTGAAGCGCGGCTGCTGGCCGGCGCGGCGCAAATCCACAAAAAGCCGCCGTGCGGCTGCGGCGCTGGGCGCTCAGACTCGTTGGGCGCGAAGCGCCTGGCCCACAGGCTTTGACTGTCAACGCCCCGTTGCCCTGGACCCTCAATGGGGTTTTGCCGTCCGCCCAAGGGCAAAAAAAATTTGCCTTGCCGGACTTGCCCACGTAAACTTCTGGGACGACAATCGCCGAAAGGGCCGCACGGCGTCAGGAGGAATCCAATGCGCCCACACTCTTGGATTGGCCAGCAGCACGCACCTTTTTGGGGATTTTATGCCCGACGCACGCCCCCGCTCTCCTTGGAGCCCTGATCTGCTGGATTTGATCGTTTTGCCCGCGAATGCTTCGGGCGAAGCCAAATCGGAAATCGCCGAACAAACGCAACGACGCGTCGAATCCTTCTTGGCCAGCCGGGAGGTGGAGCTTCCCGATGGCTCCACGAGATACGCAAGCGATCTTTTTTCCTGCGCCTATGAATTCGACGCCAACGAAATTCATGTGACGCTCAAGGCTGAGCCTCAAAAATGGCGCCAAATCTTGACGCCCATGAAAGACAAGATGCGCCATGAGGCCATGACTCATCCGCCGGAATCCATTTCTTTGCATAAAAAAATGGGCTTTGTGGCGATGCTCGCCATTTCAAGGCTCATCCCCGCTGATCGAAGAGAAGGCTTGGACGAGCGTTTTTTCACCGCGCAAATGGGCCTCTTGGCGTCTGAACGCCACGCGGAGTTGACCCAAGGGTGGCTCAGCCACGAGTTGGCCCTGACCGTCGCGGCCGCCGGGGGCTCTGTCAAGGAATCAAAACCCTTTCGCCCCAAATTTTGACGCTCTTCTGCGCAAGCTCTTCCGTCCCATTTTTGCGCCGAGAGAGCCATTGACGCAGCCGACGGCGACACTCTCAGAGCGCAGCCCACCCACCCCTTATACTTCTCCGATCTCGCCTGACTGACGGCTGACGGCCTCCTTTCTGATTTGCGCTTCCACACGGCCATGAAGGCGTTCGGGCAGTTGCTCTTGCAGGGTTTTCACGCGCTCGGCCCGCGCTTGCGGCCGGTCGACCACCTGGACAAAACGGGTTTCGGCTTCAGCGCTCAAATTGCTCCGGATTTCGCGCGCCTTCATGGCGAAAACGCAGCGGTCAAAAGGCTTTTGCGCGCGGGATGCGTGGCTTCGGCCTGATTATTTCTCAGCTCTCAAAGCCTTTTTGGCGTTTTTTGCGCGCCGTTAGAGATTTCCAAAGAGAGGCCGCCGCTTGCTTTAGCGGACTCCACTTCGCGCTGAATGACCAAAGCCTCCACCGCGGCGACGACCTTTGGATCCCACGGTTTGCGCTTCCACCGCGCGTGCTGGCGCAAGACATGCTCTTCGACCTCGCCCACCATCAGCTGATCCAAAACGCCAAGGCGCAAACACGTCTTCAAGGGCTTGTCCCCTTCGTTGGACTCCAGGCTTTTCACATATTCTCTGACCAACCAATGGCGCAGAAACAGCGTCAGCGCCTCGTTGGCCCTTTTTTGCTCTTTTGCGAGCCGTGGAATCAGCTCCAAGGCGAAGCGATCCCACTGCATCCACGTTTCCGAAGCGAATGATTCAGATAGCCTTTTTGCCGCGACCTTCTCTTTGTCTCCGCTCATGCTGAAAATGGCGCCAAAAACACGCAAGCGTTCGTTCATCAGCTCTGATGGCGTGTCATCGTCATTGTCATAGCCGCTCTTGCTCGAGGCGTGCTGCAGGTGGGAAATGTCTTTGGCGATTTCGGGGACGCGAAACTCAATGGCCGTCATGAGTTCGTCCCACGCGGAATCCGAAGCGACATCCGGGTCGAGAGACTTTGCCACCAGCGCGTTTAGCGCCGAAGCGGGCAAATGCGACAACAAGAGATTTCTCATGGTCACCGCAGGAGGGGATGATTTTGTCATTTTTTTATTGGCGAAAAAAAAATTAGAGGCGACGAATTGTGTTCTTTGGCTCTTTCGCGTCGTCGGCGTCGGAGCGCGATGGGCTATTGGATTGAGCGCGCTCGGTCTCTTCGCGCAGAATCAGCGCTTCAAGCGCCGCTTCTACATGCGAAGGCCACGGCTCTCGGTCCGAGCGTGCGCGTTGCCGCAAAATGCCGTCCAAAACAAACCCTGTGGCCAACTGATTCAAAACGCCCAATCGCGAACACTCTGACAAAGCGATCCCGGCATTTTCCGAATCATCGACTCCGACGAACTCGTTGATCAGCCATTCGCGCAACAAAGGGATTATCGCGCCATTTTTCACATGGCTTTGATTTTTGGCTATTTCCGGGAGAATTGAAATCTCTTCGGGAGACGCCCAAGCTTTCCAGCGGTCTGATCCAAATGTTTGTGAAAACCGGGCAGCGGCGATTTCCCCGGCCTCTCCTTGAAGGGCGAAAATGAAGCTCAACTGTTCGATGCGAGCGATTTTTTCTTCGGAGTGCCCAGTGTCGCCGTCGTGGTCGTAGGTGTTCTCAATGTGCGTCTCGTCGCTCGCGATCTCCTTCACGCGCGGCTCAATCGCTTGCAGCAAGGCGTTCCAAGCCGCATCGGTCGCCACGGCCGGATCCAAAGCGACAGCCACCATTGCGCCCAACACACTGCGCGGCAGGCGAGAGACGAATAACTCTCGGAATGAGGAAGCGGCATTTGGGAAATTCATGCTTTTCGTGTCCTGGCTGGCGTGAAAAGTGCGCGGACTTCCATTTTACCAAAAACCACTCCAAAAGTCGCCATTCAGTTCCGCTCTCTGGCGGAGAAAAAAGCAGCGCCCAACCTTTTTATCAGGTGCCGCGAAAAACCTCGTCCTTTAGGGCGGGGAGGATGTCAATAAATGAACGCCACAATCGAAGGCGCCGCCCCCAAATAGTAGAATAAAACAACTAATTTTTAGCAACCGCTCTTTGAGGCCCGTAAACAAAGGATCGCAACGGGTTGCGACGTGTCGCCGCAACCCCTTCCCGCCTCTTGACAGCGGGTTAACCCTGTTCTTTTCCGAAAAATAGGAGCATGATGGGTGTGTCGGCCGAAGCGGCCAGCCAACCTGGGAGACGGTCATGGACCTGAACCAAAACAGCCTCAACGCAGGTGCTTCAAATTCAAACCCAAACTCTGCGCAAACGGCCACTCCAGCCGCCAACGCTCCCAGTCGCAAACCTCGCGTCCTGATCGTGGGCGGCGGATTCGCCGGCCTTGAAGCCGCCAAAACGCTCGCCGGCCAAGGCGTTCGCATCGACATCGTCGACCCGACGAACCATCACCTCTTTCAGCCCCTGCTTTATCAAGTCGCCACGGCCTCTCTTCCCGCCCCCTCCATCGCCGCCCCGTTGCGCTCCATTGTCCGCGACGACCCGGACACCCGTGTTTTTCGCGCCAAAGTTCTCTCGATTGACCCTGTCGCCAAGACCGCTCAGCTCGACACGGGCCGTGTTGTGGAATTTGACGCGTTGATTCTGGCGGCCGGCAGCCAAACGAGCTACTTTGGCCGCGATGAATGGGCTGCCAGGGCGCCGGGACTCAAAACGCTGTCGGACGCGCAAAAGATCCGCCGCAAAATTTTCGAAGCCTTTGAGCTCGCGGAAGGCGCCTGCGGCCCAGCCGCCAAGGCCAAGCTTCTGCGCTTCGCCATCATTGGCGCAGGCCCCACAGGCGTGGAGTTGGCTGGCGCCCTTGCGCAAATCGCCCGCGAAACGTTGCCGGGCGAATTCCGCTCCTTCAATCCGGCTGACGCCAAGATCATGCTGATCGACGGCGGCAAGCTTCCCTTGGCCCCCTTCGGAGAAAAACTGGGGGAGAAGGCTCGCAAGGACTTGGAGCAAATGGGCGTCGAATTCATCTCCAACGCTCGGGTGTCCAATGTGCAAGAAGACTTCCTGGAATATGACCAAGGCGGACAACGCCACAGGCTGGATGCGCAAGTGATCCTGTGGACCGCGGGCGTGCAGGCCAATCCGATCGCCAAGAGTTTGGGCGACGCGCTGAATCTCCCGGCGGATCGCGCTGGCCGTTTGGCCCCGAACGCCGATTTGTCGCTGCCGGGCGCGCCGCTCTTTTTTGTCGCCGGCGACCTGGCCTCCGCCAAGGGACCCAATGGCGCGCAAGTTCCTGGCATGGCGTCCGCCGCCAAGCAAATGGGGCGCGTTTGCGCGCTCAATGTCTTGCGCGCGCTTCGCAATGAGCCTACCGACCCCTTCGCATGGAAGGACTCGGGCTCCCTGGCCACGATCGGGCGCGGCCGCGCAGTCGCGAAGTTCAAGCTTTTTTCGATCACCGGGCACGCCGCTTGGGCGCTGTGGCTGCTCGCGCATGTCTACTTCCTGGTCGGTTGGAGCAACCGCTTCGCCACGCTTGCGAGTTGGGCGTTTTCCCTTGGCTCTTTTGGCCGCGGCTCGCGTGCAATCTGGCGCGAAGAAGACGCTCCAATCATTGAATGCGCGCCGACTCCGACCTCCGCCACGGCTGACGCTGCGAAGAGCTCGGCCGCCCGACCCTCCTCCGCGGCAACAGTCGCCTGATCGAGGGCACAGGCAATCGATTCGCCGCCGGATTGACGGCGCGCGGCCCAAATAGCCCTCAAAAGACAAGAAAAGCCCTGTGGGGCTTTTCTTTTTAACCCCACCCGGTCGGCTCAATTTCTTCGCTTTGTCTCGTCGCTTGATTTTTCGAGTGAAATAGCAAAAAACAGGATGCGCCCGAGGGATTTTTGCGCTATTTTCGTCTCTTCCCTTTTTCTCGCGCCGATTTTCGCGTTTTTTCCATGCCCCGCTCTGCCCCGACCCCCGCGCCTGAGATGCCCGCCAAAATCGATCACGCTGATTTTTACGCCAAGGCGAGCTCGGCGTTGTCTTCCTTGGACGCCGACTGGGCTCGATTGGTCGAGCGCGTGGGTCCGTGCTTGCATGAGTCCAAACCTGCGCGCGAGCCCTATGAGGCCCTGATTCGAGCGGTGTCGCACCAGCAATTGCACGCCAAGGCCGCCGAATCCATATTGGGGCGTTTTATTCGTCTTTTTTTCGAAGATCCGACGCCCGCGGACTTTCCTGCCCCCAAACAAGTTGTGTCGATGGACATCGCCCGCATTCAAGCCTGTGGCTTTTCCGCCAAAAAAGCCGCGTGCATCGTCGGAATCGCCCTGGCGGCGGAGTCTGGTTTGGTGCCCTCGTTGGCCGACACCGCCCAATTCTCGGATGAGGCGCTCATCGAGCGATTGGTGGCGCTCCCGGGAATTGGCCGCTGGACCGTGGAGATGTTCTTGATTTACTCCTTGGAGCGAATGGACATTTTGCCTGTTGATGACTTTGGCGTCCGCGAAGGATTCAAGCGCCTCAAAGGACTTTCCGCCCAGCCCACTCGCGGTTTTTTGGCCAAAGCCGGCGTCGCGTGGGGCCCTTATCGGACGATCGCGTCTTGGTATCTCTGGCGAGTGCCTCTGGATTTTTGAGCGTCCATCGCGCGTTTTCCACCCGTGGCGCCCTGGTCGCTTCGCCAATTCTCGCCTCGCGCGGCTCCTTCGTTCGTGAAAAAGCCGCCCCTTTGGGGGCGGCTTGGCGCGTCTTTTTCGGCGCAGTTTTCAGTGTCCCGCTTCGGCGTCAGGACAAAATCCAGACTCCTTTTTCCGCGCGCAAAACGGCCGGCAAACTGGGGCGCCCGACAACGATTTTGAAATCTCTCAAATTCGCCGCCGCGCGGGCCAAATCTTGGCGTTCGAGAGCGATGACAAGCAAGCCTCCGGTCGCGCCTTGCGAAGCCAACCAACGAGCGAGATCGGCTGTTTTGGCGAAAAACGGCGCCACAGGCAGCGTTTTTTCAACCAAAGGCGCTTGGGTCGTTTGCCACCCCTCCCAGGCGTCTCTCAATTGGGCCGGCAAGGCTTTTTGAGCGACAACGCGCGGGGCTTGCCCCGAGCCAAACGCGCGGCCGCCGCCCTTGATGGCTGGCGATCCTCGATCTCCCAGGCGGGCTCGCCCAGAGCCTTTTTGCGGGCGCAAAGAGCGACCTGAGCCGTGGACTTGCGAGCGTCCTTTGGGTTGGCGGCTCGTTGCGCGCTGCGCGGATTCCATCGTGGTGAATGCGTGGTGCAGTGAATGCGACATGGTGTTTTCCTTTTTCCAGTTTGGGTTGATCTCCTTTGGAGATCGCTCTGAGACGCGTGAACCTCAGACGCCGTTGGGCCCCAGCGTTCGCGCGTCTTCGCCAACCGCGCGAGGCAACCTGGGCGAGCCCTCATCGAAGCGAAGGTCAGGCCACCCCGCGAACGGGCTCGTTGAGCCGCGCGAAGCTCCTAAGCGAAGGCAATGCCGTCAATGCTTGGAGCGCGTGAAGCGCAACGAGAGAAATTCAGAGGGTGTTCTTTTCGCGCACGACCAGAGCCCGCGCGCAGGGAGCGCTGTGGGCCGGCGTCCGTCACTGAAAACTCAGTGAGCGGCGGAAAGATGGAAATTGAAAAAAAACATTGTTGGCGCTCCATTGAAAGGCCACAAGGCGGAGATTCCGCCATTCGGACGCGTTGCGGCGCCCGACAAGCTCTCAAAGATACACAAGGGCGCGAATCCTTGCAAGCTTTTTCTGTGTCTTCGCGCAACCCGGCTCGTCGAACGCGAAAACCTCAAACGGCTCTCCGGCCGAGACAGCGTTCGCTTTTTCACAACCACTTGGTTTGGCGCGGATTTTTCGCGCCCGAAACGCCATTCTTGCTCTCGGATTCATCCACTGACGCATCGGACGATCCTTGACGCCATGACGACACATTCATTTCAGCCGCCAATTCGAGCGACTCCATTCGGGCGTGCGCTTTCGGCAAATCTTCACGGCCCCATTTGGCGACCGCCGCGCGCACTTCTTCCACAGGGCTTTTTTCCGCCAGGAAGTCGGCGGCGGCCAACCGCAACGGAGTCGGATGTTGCAGGGCAAGGGCAAATGGCGTCGCGCCGTCTATTTTTCTTTGGTGCGACCAATTCGCGAAAGGAGCCAGTGTCCGCAACACGTCCAAATCATAAGACAGCTTGAGCATGGCGGCATAATGCATCGCGGTCATCCCCTTGTGGCATTGCGCCTCAATGTCGCTCACGGGCAGAAGCCTTTTGAGCGCCGTTCGGGCTCCGCTTTCAGCGGCGATCATGAGCGCGGTTTTTCCGCGCGCATCGCGCTCGTCAGGATTTGACAAAGGGAGCAGCTTCTCAACGGCGAACGCATTTTGAAAATGCGCCGCGATCATCAACGGCGTCTCCCCCAAGTGATTGCGCAGGCTCATGTCCGACACTTTGGCCAAAGCCAAAAAAGCGTCCGGGTATTTTTCATCCAATCTTAGCATCGAGAACATGAGCGCCGTGGCGCCCCCTTCGAGGCTGTTGCCCGCTTGTTGCTTGTTCGCGTCGCAAAAAGGCAGAAGCGCCGCGACCATGCGGGCGTCTCCGTTGTAAGCGGCCAGCGTCAACGCCGTTAGGTTTTCTTTGGAAACCGCCTCGCAATCGCTGACTGGCGCCAATTTTCGGACGGCCTTTATTAGCGAGCGCTCAATCGCGATCATCAGCAGGGTATTCCCTTTCTCATCGCGAAAATCACGAACCTCTTTCGAATCCAGGCGCGCGTCGGCGCTTGAAGCGCCGGGTTCTTCGAGAGCAGCCAAGAAATCAGACGGATTTATTTTTGCGGCGTCGGTCATGACAGGCCCAAAGGAAGCTTCCGCGAAAGCCAGCGATCCGGCGCCAAAACGCTCCCCGAATCAGACTCGAAAACCCGGCTCGCCAAAGAGCTCGCGGTGGAAGGCTTTATTCTATCTCCCTGCGCCCGCAAGCGCAATCAAAGACGGCGACCGCCTCGCTTTCCGGATTCCTCGCCCGCGGCTCCTTCGCCGCGCCCAGCGCTGTCGTCTTCTGGCCCCAGGACCGCGTGGCGAGCGCTGGCCACCGCCTCATCAAGCTCGTCGCGCTCGACGCGAACGACGGCCTTGCGCCACAATTGCTCCCCGCGCCGCCAGTTGAACAACTGGTTGATGCGCAGATTGTCCATGCCCTTGCGGATTTCTTCTCGAGACAACGCCCAATCGATGGCCTCTTGCATGGTGAGCGCGGAGCGCGCGCCTTCTGCGCGCGTTTGCTCCTCATGCGACGCCATGGCCCGAGCGTCCCGGGTCGCCGCCGACTCCGCGCGCGCCTTGGCCCACGCGCCCAAAGCCTCTCGCGCCGCCAATGCTCGCGGAGAGCTCAGCACGCCGTGCTCCTTGAAGGAGCCCTCTGCCTGCATCGCGTCCAGGAAATCGGTCGTTTCCAAAAGCGTCCAAATGGCCCATGCGCGAGCGCCCACGCCGAGCCCTTGGTGCAAGCGGCTCAATTCCACGCTCATTATTCCTGACGCCAGCGCAGCGGCGGCCAGCGCTGGCCCGCGCGGCAGGTCCGCCGGGGTTCCCGCCGAGCCCATGAGCGTCAAATGCTCTGAGTGGGCGCCAGGCACCACCCCGCCCCTGATCCAGCTTCTGGTGAACAGCCCGTCATTCGGAGCCAAAGCTTCCTCTTCCTCTAGGGCCCAAAACATCCAGTGCGACGGATTTTCCATATTCACCCAATCGGGGAATCCTGTCGCTTTGTTGAAATCATGCGCTAGCGCCGCGGCGTCGCGTTTTAACCCAGGCGCTGAATTCTTCTTCTTAACCGAATTGGAGCTGGAACCCGATGCCTCGCCGCTTGCCTCGCGCTGGGCGAATGGATATCCCCTCGCGCTCAATTGCCCCTTCTCGACGCTTTCATTGACCATTTGCGTGGCCCACGGATCGAGGGCGAGCCACATTTGCGCGGCGGCGTTGTCCCACACGGCTTGATCTTGGCCAAGCTGTTGGTCCGCCAGCGTCGGAAAATCCAGAAAGGGCGTCTTTTTGGCAGCCGAAACAGACATGGGGCTTTCTTGCGCCATGTTTGCGGCCGACACCGCAGGTTGCGCCGTGTCTTCTTGGAGAGCCTGTTGCGCAACGGAAGAAGGCGAGCTCATCAATGCATTCCAGTTTCAAGGCCCACGTCGCGGCCATATAATTGTCGATTCAGCGGGCGGCGAAAGCGCTGCGCTATTTTTGGGGGATTTTTGGCTCGACAAACACCGCGCCTCCCACCCCACGAACATACCTCACAATTTTGCGGTTTTTGAACTTTTTTGTCGGGGCGCGCTCGCCGTCTGCCCCTTTTTCTTGTTTTAAGTGATAAAATCGCCGGATTGGCTGGAATTTTTCATTTTGACCTTCTTCCTCGTTTTCGGCCGCCTTTTTCCGCTCAGGACTCCATGCCCGACGTCTCGCTTGCTCGCTCCCGGCCCTTCGCGACCAACGCCGTTGGCGCGCAAACGCCGCCGATCGCTCGTTTTTTCACGCCGAGCAAAGAGCTCGCCACCTATCCCGCGCGCGCGATCGCTCTGGCGGATGAGTTCGCGCGCCTGGC
>Ga0105859_1000670_pt1 | contig 10592 bp, 10 predicted proteins | sample OrgsoiDNA_201063_FD_89684 | JGI IMG/M metagenome (GOLD analysis project Ga0105859, IMG submission 89684) | Permafrost soil microbial communities from the Arctic, to analyse light accelerated degradation of dissolved organic matter (DOM) -... | ecosystem: Environmental > Terrestrial > Soil >...
AGGTGAAGATCACGCTCGAGCTGACCGACCCGCACGACGGCCTGCAGATCTGGACGGGACAATACACGCGAGACGTCAAAGATATTTTCGCGGTCCAGGAACAGGTCGCGCGGGAAGTCGCGGTGGCGCTGCGGCTCACGCTTCAGCCGACCGCCGCCAGCGCGCGCGCCGCATCGCGTCTGGTCGATCAGCGCGCCTACGACGCCTATCTCCGCGGACGTCACGCGGCCGCGGAGCGCCGCCTCGACGAAGCACAGCGCTTTTTCGAGACCGCGATCCGGCTCGACGATGGCCTTGCTGAAGCGCACGCGGGTCTGGCCGAAGTGCTGCACCTCGTCGAGGAATACGCCTCGGCTGACGATCCGGCGCGCGAGGCGCGCCTGCGTAAGGCCGCCGAACGCGCCTACGAGCTGGATCCCGATTCTCCACAGGCCAATCTCGCGGCCGGCCTGGCGGCCGAGAAGCTGACCGACGCGCTCGAGTATTTGAAGCGCGCCATCGCGATCGATCCATCGTACTCGGAGGCCTACCACCAGATCGGCGATCAGATCAACGACTTCGATCCAGCGCGGGCGATCGCGTTCTACCGTCGATCGCTGGCGCTCGATCCGCTGATGTCGATCAACCGCGCCGATATCATCGGTATCGAATCCGCGATGGGACGCTTCGACGAGGCGCAGCGCGAGATCGACGCCGCGCCGGGCGACGCGGCATCAAAGACATCGTTCCGGTTGATCGTGTTGCTGGCTCGTCGAGAGTTCGACGCCGTGGTGGCGCTGTATGGCCAGTCACCCGTACAGCGGTTCCGCCTCGAGTACCTCAACAGCCTGCGGATGGTCGGCCGCGCCGACGATGCGTATCGGGAGGTGATGAGCCTGGTCGCAGAGAAGCCGTCGGACTGCTGGGCCAACGCCACGCTGGCGGGGCTCAGGCAGGAACGCGGTCTGGGCACTCTCGCCAGGCAGACGGCTGCGCCGGCACTGGCCGCGGCGGCGTCGGAGAACGCCGGCCCGCAATCGTTGCGATGCGGCGTCCTCTCGCTCGCCGCGCTCGGCGACGCGGAGGGCGTTGCGGCTCAACTGCGACGGATCGCGGGCCGCGAACGCTTTCTCCGTGCGTGGGCGCTGGATACGGGACCGACTGGCAGCGCGTTGTTGAAAAACGGCCAGTATCCGCTCAGCCGCGTCATCGAACAGCCGCCGGTCGTCGACGCCCGCCGCGCGCTGGATCAGGCGTACGCCGCCGCGCGCGTCCAGATCGCGACCGCGATCGCCGACATCACACCGCAGTGATCTCGCTCGCCTGAAAGGCTCGCGCTCCTTATCCCTCGGCGATGGAGCGCTACCCCTCGTCGATGGAACGCTTACCCATCGTCGATGGAGCGCGAGGCTTTCAGCCGAGCGTCGTCGTCGAGAGCAGCGACGCGAGGCGCGCGCGATCGATGTTCGCGCCGCTCACGACGACTGCGACGCGCCGGCCTTTGACATCCAAGCGTCTGCCGACGAGCGCGGCGGTGGCCGTCGCACCCGACGCCTCCGCGACCAGGTGCTCCGCTTCGACGAGGCCGGCGACCGCGCGCGCGAGGTCGTCCTCGCTCACCGTCACGAGGCGATCGACGAATCGCTGCACCAGGTCCCACGTGATCGACCCGGGATCGAGGTTGCCGCCGAGGCCGTCTGCGAGCGACGCCCCCGGCACGATCTCGACCACGTGGCCGGCCTTCCGGCTCTCTTGAAACACGCACGAGACATCCAACTCGACGCCGACCACGTCGCACGACGGCGCGATCGCTTTGGCGACGGACCCGATGCCGCTGACGAGGCCGCCTCCGCCGATCGGCACGATCAGCGTGTCGGTGTCCGGAGCGTCTTCGAAGATTTCGAGCGCGACCGTCGCCGCGCCGGCGATCACGTCGGCGTCGTTGTACGGCGAGATGAACTCGGCGCCGGTCTGCGTCGCGTACGCCTTCGCCATCTTTTCCGCCTCGTCGTAGTCGCGTCCCTCGGCGCGCAAATCGGCGCCGTCGCGGCGGATGGCGTCGAGCTTCGCTTTCGGCGCATCCGCGGGGGTGAACACGACGAGCGGCAGCTTGAACATCCTGGCCGCGGCCGCGAGCCCACGCCCGTGATTCCCGGCGGAGGCGGTGACGAGCCGGGTGGGCGGGGTTGGGCGCTCGAGCCGCGCGATCACCGCGTTGAATGCCCCGCGCGCCTTGAAGGAGCTCGTGACCTGCTGCGACTCGAGCTTCAGCGAGACGCTCGCACCCGCGAGATCGGACAGCCAGACGGAACGGACCAGCGGCGTCCGGCGGACGTGCGGCGCAATCCGCCGCCGCGCGCGCAGGACGTCGATCATCGCTGCAAAATCTCGGCGAGCTGCTGCACGAACGCCGATCGCGCCAGCACCTCGCCGACGCCGGCCTGCCGCGCGGCGTTGATGACGTCGGTCTGCACGTGCGACGCGTACCCGACCGTCGGGATCGACGCGAGCGCGGGATCCTGTTGCATCGCGGCGACGATGGCGAGCGGGCCGATACGCTCGTTGTTGAGGTCGAAGATCACCATCGTCGTCTCGTTCTTGCGCATCGTCTCGAGCGCGCCGTCGACCGAGCGGGAGAATCGCAGGTCGACGCCGAGCTGGTTCGCGGCGGTTTTGATCTTCGAGCTGAACATCAGGTCGTCGAGTACGGCTAAAATCATTGCCAACCATGATAGTGGAGAGTCAGGCCGTCGCCCCATTCTTCAAGAACGGCTTCGTCGCCGGATGCGAAGAGACGGGCGAGGCAGTCCTCATCGATCCGGGCGACGAGGTGCCGTCGCTGCTGGCGTTCGCGGAGCGCAACGGTTTGACGATTCGCCACATCCTGCTGACCCACGCGCACGTGGATCACGTCACCGGTGTGGCCACGGCCAAGCGCGCGCTGAACGTGCCGATCTATCTCCATCACGACGATCTGTTTCTCTACGAGCGCGCAATCGAGATGGGGTCGATGTTCGGCCTGAAGGTCGAGCCGCAGCCGCCGATCGACGTCTTCTATACCCCGGGCCAGGTCATTCCGTTCGGCACGTACGACGTTCGCGTCCATCACACGCCGGGCCATTGCCCCGGCGGCATCTGCCTGCAGATCGGGAAAAAGGGCACGGCCGGCACCGAGCTGTTCGTGGGTGACACGCTGTTTGCCGGATCGATCGGACGCACGGACCTGCCGGGCGGCGACTACAACACGCTGATCGCGTCGATCCGCAACGTCCTGCTCCCGCTGGGAGATGCGTGCATCGTGCACTCGGGACACGGACCGGACACCACGATCGGGCAGGAGCGCCTCACCAATCCGTTTCTCAACGGGCAGGCCTAAAGGCCTGCGCTACTGATCCCTGATCCCTAAGCCCTGCTCTGTTTTTCCACCGTCAGTTCCACGCGCCCGATGCGCAGCCGATCCCCGGTCGCGAGCTTCGCCTTGTCCACGCGCTTGTCGTTGACGAACGTGCCGTTCGTGCTCTCGAGGTCCAGCACTTCCAGATTGTCGTCGCCGGCGGTCAACCGGCAGTGCAGTCGTGAGACGAGCGCGACGTCGAGGATGAAGTCGGCGCGCGGCGCGCGGCCGACGGTTTTGATCGTGCCGGATTTCAGGCGAAACGTCGCCTCGGAGCTCTGCAGGATCCACATGTAACCTCATTTTATCCTTGAACTTCGCTCGCTCCGATCTCGTCAACAGCCCTGTATGACTTCTGGAGCACGGAAATCACGGAAACGCCTGTACATCGGCGCCGCGGTGGCGCTGGTCGTGCTCGGCGGCGCGGCCGGTCTCGCGACGCTGAAGGGCGCATCGGCCGACGTCGACGCCTCGCGTCTGGCGACGGTCGAGCGCGGCACGATGGTCAAGTCCGTCGTCGCGACCGGTAAAGTCGAGCCCATCACCAAAATCGAGATCAAGTCGAAGGCGAACGGCATCATCAAGGTCCTCAACGCCGATGTCGATGTGGCGGTGAAGGCGGGCGACATCCTCGTCGAGCTGGATCGCGAGCAGCTGGAGGCCACGCTGCGCGGCGCCGAGGCCAACCTGCTGGCCGCCCGCGCCTCGCTCGAAGGCGCCGAAGCGCAGCTGAAAAAGAACGTCGTCGAAGCAGAAGGACCGGACGAACAGTTCGCGCGCCGCGCGTACGACCGCGCGACCGCGCTCTTCGCGCAGAGCCTCATCGCGCAGTCGGCGCTGGATGAGGCGCACAGCCTCGTGGACGTGGCGGAGAACCGCAAGCGTGCCGCGCATTCGCAGCTCGCCATCAGTCAGGCGAAGGTGACGGAAGCGCGCGCGCAGGTGGCGCAGGCCAAGGCCGCGGCGGAGCGCGCGGCGGAAGACGTGGCGAACGCGACGATTCGTGCGCCGATTCGCGGCACCGTGCTGTCGCGCGACGTGGAAATCGGCAGCCCGGTGTCGTCGATCCTGAATCTGGGCGCCAACGCCACGCTCGTCATGACGCTCGGCGACATCGAACAGGTGTTCGTGCGCGGCAAGGTGGACGAAGCCGACATCGGCCGCGTGCGCCTCGGTCAGCCGGCGCGCATCCGCGTCGAAACGTTCAAGGACAAGACCTTCAACGGCAAGGTCACGCAGATCTCGCCGATGGGCGTCGAGAAGGACAACGTCACCAACTTCGAAGTGCGCGTCTCGATCGACAACCCGGGCCAGGAGCTCAAGGCCAACATGACGGCGAACGCGGAGATCGTCCTCGAGGAGCACGCGGACGCGCTGATCATTCCCGAAGCGGCGATCACCTACGACGCGCAGAAGAACGCGTTCGTCGAGATCGTCGCGCCCGGCGCGAAGAACGGCCGGAAGAAGATGCCCGTCAAGCTCGGCGTGGGCAACGGGACGAAGATCCAGATCCTCGACGGCCTGAAGCAGGGAGACAAGGTCATCCTCCCTTCGTAATGCGCGAAGCCATCACACAATCCTTCCAGAACCTGCGCGCCAACAAGCTCCGCAGCTTCCTCACGATGTTCGGGATCCTCTGGGGCATGATCTCGGTCGTCGTGCTGTCGGCGACCGGCGAAGGCTTCCGCCGCGGCAACGACAAGGTGCTCCGCGAGCTCGGCAAGAACATCGGTATCGTCTGGGGCGGGCGCACGAGCCTGCAGGCCGGCGGCGAGCGCGCGGGACGGCAGATCTTTCTCACGCTGGATGATGCGCGCGCGATCGCGGCGGAGTCGTCGATGGTGGCCGTCGTCAGCCCGGAGCTGTCGCGCGGCGCCGTGAAAGTGAAGAGCGCCTACAACGCCGCCGCCGCGCAGATCAGCGGCGTCGAGCCGCAGTACCAGGACATCCGAACGATCGAGCTGGAATACGGTCGCAACTTCAACTGGCAGGACGAAACGCAGGTGTCGCGCGTCGCCATCGTCGGCTTCGACATGGCGGAGCAGCTGTTCGGCAAGCGCAACATCCTCGGCGAGTCGATCACGTTGAACGGCACGCCGTACACCGTCGTCGGCAAGATCCGCCTGAAGAAGCAGGACAGCAACTACAGCGGTCCCGACAACAACAAGATCTTCGTGCCGTTCGCGGCGATGGCTCGAGACCTGCCGCGGCGCGACGCCGAGCCCGGCACGCTGTCGGACATCATCGTCTCGCCGAAGGACTGGGTCGTGGACGATCTGCCGCGCGCGCTCGACGCGCGCACCGGGCGGATCGAGGACGTCGACTGGCCGCTCGAGCAGAACGTGCGCGCGATCGTCGCCCGCCGCCACGGGTTCGATCCGGCGGACAAACAGGCGATGACGATGTGGGACACGACACTGCAGACGCTGATGTTCGGCCGCATGATCGGCCACATGAAGCAGTTCTTCACCATCGTCGGCATCGTGACGCTGGCGCTCGGCGGCATCGGCGTGATGAACATCATGCTCGTGGCGGTGAAGGAGCGGACGCGCGAGATCGGCGTCCGCAAGGCGCTCGGCGCGACGACGTCGCTGATCCAGCGGCAGTTTTTTCTCGAGGGCTTCTTTCTCACGCTGCTGAGCGGCGGTGGAGGGATGCTCATTGCGCTCGGCCTCTGTCAGTTGGTCAATCTCGCGCCGATGCCCGAGCGCTTCTCCGGCATGATCCTGTCGTGGCAGTCGGCGGTGTTCTCGCTGCTGACGCTGATCGTCATCGGCGTCGCCACGTCCACGTATCCCGCGCGCCGCGCCGCGGAGCTGCCGCCGGTCGAAGCCCTGCGGTTCGAGATGTGAAATGAAGCGAGCCAATTTGATCGAGGTCGTTCGCGAGGCCTGCTTCGGTCTCTACCATCACCGCTTCCGCGCCGCGCTGTCGATGCTCGGCATCTCGTGGGGGATCATCTCGGTGGTCGTGCTGCTGTCGTACGGCGACGGCTTTCGCGGCGCCCTCGACGCCGGCTTCCGCGGTGCGTTTTCCGACGGCACCGTCGTCACCTTCCCCGGTCAGACGAGCCTGCAGGCAGGCGGCGAGCGCGCCGGCAAGCGCGTGCGCGTGACGGCAGACGATGTGATGGCGATGGGCGACCTGCCGCTCGTCAAGAACATCAGCCCCGAGTTCATGCAGGAGTTCCCCACGATCGTCGGGAACAAGACGTCCAGCAACCTCATTCGCGGCGTTGCGGCGTCCTACGGCGCGATGCGCGCCGAGAAGCCGCAGCCCGGCGGGCGCTTCCTCGAGGAAGACGACGTGCGGCTGCGCCGGCGTGTCGCATTCATCGGCACGGAGGTGCAGCGGAAGCTGTTCGCAGGCATCCCGCCGGTCGGCGAAACGATTCGGATCGCCGGCCAGCCGTTCGAGATCGTCGGCGTGCTCGAGGAAAAAGTTCAGCTCTCGAACTACAACCGGCCCGACAAGTACTGCGTCTTCATTCCATGGACGACGATGGGCGGGTTGTCGGACAACCGGTACGTCGGCACGTTCGTCTGGCAGGCGGTGTCGCCGATGCTCGAGCCGAAGGCGCAGCGGCAGGTGCGCGAGTTCCTGGCGAAGCGGTACCGCTACAACGCGGCCGACGAGCGCGCGCTCAACATGTTCGGCTCGGAGAAGACCAACGAGATCACCGACGGCATCGTCGGCGGCCTGAAGATCGTGCTGACGTTCATCGGCGTGCTGACGCTCGCGATCGGCGGCGTCGGGATCATGAACATCATGTTCGTCAACGTGCAGGAGCGCACGCGCGAGATCGGCGTCCGCAAGGCGCTCGGCGCGCGGCCGCGCGAGATCCTGTTACAGTTCCTGCTCGAAGGGCTCGCGACGACGTTCGCGGGCGGCGTGGTCGGCATCGCCCTCTCGTGGGGGCTCGTGTGGCTGCTCAGCCCGCGGCCGTTCCTCGCCGAGTTGCTGGACGATGCGAGCCGGGTCACCGACATTCACCTCGTGCTCTCGCTGAAGCTCGTCGCGATCACCTCGACGATTCTGATGCTGGTCGGTCTCGTCAGCGGCCTGCTGCCGGCGCTCAAGGCCTCACGCCTCGATCCGATCGAAGCTCTGCGATACGAGTAGGTGTCAGACACCGTGGTAAACCAGCCACAGTGTCTGACATCAGCGCTGCTGTAGTCGCCGGTGGCGCGGTGTTTGTAGACCGCTCGTAGCATCATGCGAGCTCTCATCGCGCGTATTGTCGCGGTTGCCGCCTTGTGCAGCGGATGTTCATCGCCGTCCGCGCCGTCCTCATCGGAGACGACCTACGAGCTTCGCATCACCGAGTCGCCGTCGTGTGCCGCGCAGGCCACTACCGGAAATTTCTTCCTGTTCGGGACCAAAACGGTTCACGTGAAGGGATCGTTCTCGGCGGGAACGTTTCTGCTCGTCGACGATAGCCTCGCCGTCTTCGGGTCCCAGTGCAGCAGCACGTCGAGGCCGGAGCTCCGGCTGGACGTCACCGCCGGACCGGGCGCGGTCGCCGGACGAATGGATGGCGGCGTGTGGTCCCCCTCGAGTTGCATCGGCAGCTACGTGGGCGCTCAGGGCACCGTGAGCGGCACTCGCGACGCCGCGTCTGCGAGCGGATTACTCAACGGGCAGCTCGTCAGCGGAATCTTCGCGCTGAACTCGGCCGGTTCGTGTTCGGCGATTGACCACACGTGGTCGCTCAAGCCCGCCTCGTCGTGAGATGAGACAGATGCGTTACGCGGTCAGCGCGACCGTCGACGACGCGCGATCGTGGAACGCAATGCGAAGACCAGCGCGGGCGACCTCTTGCTCGAGCTCACCGGCGGAAAACACGTGCTCGTACATGAACGTGAGCGGCTCGCCGTCGATCCGGATGAACTGATCGCCTGACTCGACGAGCCAGTCCGATCGGCAGATGCGTCCAACGAGCCGGCTGAGCGTGAGCGATCGTTCCGATCGCGGCCCGATGTTCGACGAAGGCAGGAATGAGAAAAGGATGCGGCCGCCAGGCGAGAGGCGCGCTCGGGCGTCGGCGAGCATGGCGACACGGCGATCGGTTCCTGGAATGAGGCTGTAGGGGCAGGCCAGCAGCGAGATGACGTCGAACTCGCCGTCGATCGTCCAGTCCTCGACGTACCCGGGAAGTACGGTTGCGGAGAGACCGCGATCGCGCAGCACCTTCTCCGCCATCGTCCGGGCCGATGCCAGCGGCTCCATGCCGGTCGTCGAACAGCCCATGCGGCAGAACGCAATCAGGTCGCGTCCCATGCCGCAGCCGACTACCAGGACGCGATCCGCCGGTTTGACGAACCGGGTGACGATCGGCTGCTCCCAGAGGAAGAATCCAGCGTCGATGTCGGTGTCGTCGAGGTCGGCGTCTCGCCACATGCGATCGCTGCCGCGCCGGAAGTCCGCGAATCGCAGCGTGCCCAGCGCCGCGTACATCAGGATGCGGCCAAGCCGTTCAAACCAGCGGCTGGCAAGATCAAGAAGTCGCCCAAGAGCGCGGGACATTTTCGGAGGAGTGTAGCCGATCCGATCAAGCCACTCCGCGCACCGCGCGGATGATCGAGTCGGCGGAACGATCGATGTCCTCTTCGGTCGTGGACCAGTTGGACACCGAGATGCGCATCGCGTCCATGTCGTGCCAGCGCGAGCCGCCCAGCCAGCAGACGCGCTCTTCCTGAACGATCCGCAACGCCTCGCGTGTCGCCGCGTCCGCGTCGCCGTGCGCCGGCACGACGCGCACGAGCACCTGGTTCAGCACGACGTCGTTGAGAATCCGGATCGACGGCTCCTGCCGCAGGCGATCCGCGAACCGCCGCGCGAGGCGGCAGCAGCGATCGACGAGATCCTCGACGCCGCTGCGCCCGAGCGAGCGAAGCGCGGCATACACGGAGAATCCGCGCGCTCGCCGAGACGACTCCGGCACCCAGTCCATCGGCTCGCGCGGTTCCTCGGGAGACCGCACGAGGTACGCGGCACTCAGGCTCATCGCCGCTCGATGCGCCGCCGGGTGCGCGACGAACACGAGGCCGGAGTCGTACGGGACGTTGAGCCACTTGTGCGCGTCGGTCGCGCACGAGTCCGCGCGCGCGATGCCGCGGACGTGATGCTTCAGCGCGCCGCTGACGGCGGCCCACAAGCCGAACGCGCCGTCGACGTGCAGCCACGCCTGATGACGGCCGGCGACGTCGGCGATCGCGTCGATCGGATCGAACGCGCCGGTGTTCACGTTTCCCGCCTGCGCGCAGATGATCGTGGGCATCTCGCCGGCACACGCCGCTGCGAGCGCGTCCGGGCGCATCCGTCCCTGATCGTCGGCCGCGACCCGCACGAGCTGCCGCGATCCGATCCCGAGCATCCGCAGCGCGCCGACGACCGACACGTGCACTTCCTCGCCGACGATCACGCGGATCCTCGGCGCGCCCTGGAAGCCGTCGGCTTCCACGTCCCAACCGGCGCGGCGCAGCAGTTCGTGCCGCGCAGCGGCGAGCGCGGTGAAATTCGCCAGGTGACAGCCGGTCACGAAACCGACGCTGCACTGCGCCGGCAGACCGAGCAGCTCGATCAGCCACAAGGCCGCGACCTCTTCGACGACGGCGGCGGCTGGGGAAAGAACGTAAAGACTCGGCGCCTGATCCCATACGGCCGTGAGCCATTCCGAGGCGACCGTCGCGGGCAGCGCGCCGCCGGTGACGAAGCCGAAATAGCGCGGGCCGGTGGTGGTCACGAGGCCGGGCTCGGCCGCGCTGGCGAGCGCGTCGATGACCTCGGCGGGGTCGACAGGCGTCGCGGGGAGCGGACCGCCGAGAGCCGCGCGCAATTCGGCGAGCGTGGCCGTCGCCCAGACCGGTCGGTCGGCGCGCGAGTCGATGTAGCGGCGAGCGATCGCTAGCGCGCGGGCAAGAGCGTCTTGTTCAGCCACGCCACGATCGCCTTCGTCACGCTTTCGCTGACGTGTTTGTCCTTCAGCTCGCCGTACTCGCTCACCTCGCCGGTCGTCGCCGGTGTGAGCAGGTGGTTGACGCCCGGCGCCTTCACCACCTCGACCGCGGTCGCGTTCTTGCGCTTGCGCCCGAGCTCGGCGAGACGGTCCGCGTTCTGCGGCTCGACCTGCGTGTCGAGATCGCCCTGGACGATCAGCAGCGGCTGGCGGACGTTCGGCAGCAGCTTGACCGGGTCGCTGACGAGCAGGCTCTGGAAC
>Ga0105859_1000674_pt1 | contig 10539 bp, 10 predicted proteins | sample OrgsoiDNA_201063_FD_89684 | JGI IMG/M metagenome (GOLD analysis project Ga0105859, IMG submission 89684) | Permafrost soil microbial communities from the Arctic, to analyse light accelerated degradation of dissolved organic matter (DOM) -... | ecosystem: Environmental > Terrestrial > Soil >...
ATTGCGGGACAGGCCATTGGAGGAATCGGCAAAATGTTCCACAAGGCCAAACCAGTCTTGGGCTTTAACGTAGCTCTTGTGCAGGGCCTATCGGCATTAACCGCCCTCCCGGCAGGCGGCATGAGTTTCACGGTTCCGGCCCAATCGGTGCAGGGGGTATCGCCGTTGCTGCTGCGGTTGAAGCCTTCGGTGAAGGACTCTGCAAGAATCATTCGCGGCGTTCACCTCAGCGCCAAACGGACAGGCGGCAACATAGACCCTCTGAACTCAAAAATTCTCGGTGTCGATCAGGACGCCGTTGCCTGCCGCCAGGAAATTCGGAACGGCGATGTAATCTTGACTCCGAACTCACCGCTTGAGAGCGGCGAATACGCGATCGTTCTGGTGTCCGCTCAACCGGACAGAGTACCTGTAGCTGCCGCCGCGCTTTGGGACTTTCGGCTTCTGCAGGGCGCTCTTGCAGGTGTACGCTAATTGGTCTTACCCAGTGTGGTGGCCAGGGTGTACATGAAGTCCACCGCTTCGTAGAAGGACTTCACCAGCACCCGTTCGTCGCGGCCGTGGGCGCGGACGTCGTCTTCATCGCCGAAAATTCCGCTGGCGCCGTATGTGGGGATGCCTGCGCCCGTCAGGTAGATGGCGTCGCTGGCCCCGGCCTCCATCTTGGGAATTACGCCCAGGCCGGGCCAGTGCTTCGCGGTGGCGGCCGTGACGGCGCTCAGCACCTTCTGGTTCATGCCCGTGAACGGAATGGGCTTGGGAGGCAGCATGGGGGTGACCGTGATTTTGGAATCGGCCAGCACCTGGTTTAGGGTGCGCTCCACGTCCGCCGGCTTGTCGACAGGCAGGATGCGGCAGTTCACGGTCGCGGTAGCGGTCTGCGGCAGAGCGTTTTCCGCGTGGCCGCCCGCAAGCATGGTGGCTACACACGTGGTCCGCAACTGCGCGTTGTATTGCGGAACTGCCGAGAGTCGCGACACCACCTCGGCATCGTTCGGGTTCTGCCCGACGGCTTTCATGTCGGCGCCAAGCTGGCCTTCATAGATAGGCGCCATGCGTTCGAAACTGGCGCGCGTGACATCAAAGAGGTGTACCGGGAAATCGAATTTGGCGAGCCGCGAAAGGCCTTCCGCCAGGCGGTAGATGGCGTTGTCCCTGGTTGGGAGCGAGCTGTGGCCGCCGGGGTTAGTGACTTCCAGTTTGAAACTGAGGAAGACTTTCTCGGCCGCCTCCATTGCCATGTAGACGCGCTTACCGTTCTTGATGTCGCCGCCGCCGCCATCGGCATTGACGCAAAACTCGGCGTCGATCAGGTCGCGGTGATTCTTCACCAGCCACTCGATCCCGTTCGATTTGCCGCCTTCCTCGTCCGAGGTTAACGCCAGAATCATATCGCGTACCGGCTGGAAACCCTCGCGCTTCAAGCGAAGAAAAGTAGTGACCAGCGTGGCATCGTCGCCCTTCATGTCCGATGCGCCGCGCCCGTAGAAGTAGCCATCGAGCTCGCGGAATTCGAAGGGGTCGAACGACCAGTCGGAGCGTTTGGCTTCGACCACGTCCAGATGGCCGATGAAGAGAATGGGGCGGGCGGCCCCGGCGCCGTGCAGCCGGACCACCAGGTTGCCTTTGCGCGGGGCGGGCGCCAGTAAGCGGATGTCGCTCTCCGCATAGCCGGCTTCGCGGAACCGGGCGGCCATGGCTTCGGCGGCGCGCGTGTTGTCGCCGATGGAGTCGGTGGTATTGATCTCGATCAGTTGCCTGAAGATGTCGCGGGCCAGTTGGTGATGCGGCGGCTGCTGTGCGCACAAGGGCAGAACGGTCAGGAGAGCGGGAAGAAAGCGCATACCCTTCAGTGCAGGCGGCCCACTTTGTCGAGCGGCCAGTAGACGAAGACTGCCTTGCCGTAGATTTTTTCGCGATCCACGAAACCCCAACTGCGGCTGTCGCTCGACGAGCTGCGGTGGTCGCCCAGCACGAAATACTCGCCCGCGGGCACTACGTCGCTTTTCCAGGAAACATTGTCCCGGTAGCTCTCCGGAACGTAATTCTCCACCAGAAGCTCGCCGTTCACGTAGACCTGGCCGTCATCGATGCGTATCCTATCCCCCGGAAGGCCGATTACCCGCTTGATGTAGGATTTGGTGCGGTCCAGGGGGTACCAGAAAACCACCATGTCGCCGCGCTCGATTGCGCCCAATCCGAAGTGATAGGTGAACTTGTTGATGAAGATGCGTTCCTGGTCCGTAAGCGTTGGCATCATGCTGGTGCCTTCCACCTTCACGGGCTGGTAGATAAACACAATCAGGATCACCGCGATCAGCACCGAAAAAGCCAGGTCCCGCACCCAGGAGAGAGCGCTCCATAGGGCGGTGCGGTGCGGCCGGGTTACGGGTTCCGGCTCTACCGGCGGCGCGATGCTGGGGTTATCGTCTGGCTGCATACACGGCTTCTGCTACGTAATTATAGACGTTTTTGGCGGCCGCGTCGGTTCATTTTATGAGCGACACTCATTTTATGAGCGATCCCAGCGCCGGCAGCGGTACGGCGCCCTCTTTGAGCGCACGGTCGTTGAATTCGGCAAGGTTAAAAGACGCTCCTTTGGCCTGCTTGTATTCGTTGCGGACCTGCTGCCAGGCGCGCCATCCGGCGAAGTAGGCGGGCAATTGGCAGGACGACAGCTTGGCGCGCTGCAGTTTGCCGGTGGCTTCCTCGGATTCCTGAAAGGTTTGCTTTTCCATCAGGTCCATAGCCTCCTGGTCGGTCATGCTCAGCATCTGCAGGCGAATGTCCAGGATGGTATTGGCGATCACCCGCAGCTCTTCTTTGGCGAAAGTCAGGGCCAGTTCGGGCGAGTGTTTCAGGTAGCCTTCTTCGAGCATCGTCTGCTCGGCATACTGGGCCCAGCCCTCCACGTAGGATTGAGCGCCGAAGACGGAGCGCAGAATGCGGCGCGATTTGGGCAGCACGCCGTTCGAAATTTCCAGTTGCACGTAGTGGCCGGGCATGGCCTCATGAATGGTCAGCAATTTCAACTTGTAAAAATTATTCTCGCGCAGCTTGGATTCCACCTGGGCCTGCGGCAGCTTCCCGGATATCGGCGTAATCCAGTAGAACGCGCCTAACTGCGGCTCAAGCGCGGGGGCGGCGTTGAATCCGGCCACCGAGTAAATTCCGCGCATGAATTCCGGCGTGGGAATCACCTGGAGGTTGGCCCGCGGGGGTAAGCTGAGCAGGCGCTTTTCCTGAACGAAAGCGCGGGCCTCATCCACATTCTTGCGCGCATCGTCCATAAAGGATTCGCGGGTGGAATGGCGGTCCGCGATCTTGTTGAGCACTTCGCCGATCACCAGGTTTTCGCGGTCCGCCCCGAGCGCATCCGTATGGTCCCCATGGGCCGGGAAAAGAGAATGGTGGAGCGGCAGGGCAAGTTCCAGCATGCGCGCGCGTACGGCCGTCAGCTCGCGTTCGGCGATCTGCAGGGTGTTGTCGGCCTCGACGCCGCTTTCAAGAGCCAGGCGGAACTTGCGCGCGTAAAGGTCGCCCAGGCGCCAGTTGGCGTTGTTGCGCCCGGAGAGGCTGGTCTGAAGGTAATTCTCGAACTTGCGCATCGCGTCCAGCGCCGGCCGGGCAGCGCGCGCGTAATCATCCTGGAGTTCGGATGGAACCGCGGAGCGGATATCCTTGTCCACCAGGTTCATGTTTCCCTGGTTCTCTTCAATCGCCACCTTGGTCCAGATGTCCGGAGCGGAGACCAGGTTAGTGGAGGCCTGGTCCAGAAATAGTGGAACTTTTTGCAGGCGGGCCATGATGCTGCGGATGCGCGCGGGCTTGGGCGCATATTCCAGCACGAACGGGCTGAACAGCGCGTTGCCCAGCGTCTCCACATACATTGTCGGGCTGTGCAGGGAAGCATGGATCGAATTCAGGTCGAGGAGGGTGAGCGCGACCTGATCCTGCATGATGGTCAGGTCGGCGCGCTCTTCCGGAGTGAGTCGATCGGCTTTGAGCTCACCCACTTTGAACTCACCCAGACGGATGCTGAATTTTTCGTAGAAGCGCCGTTGGCGGTCGAGAGCCTCCGGACCCATGTCGTCCAACATGTCGTCGAGCTTCTGCCCCTTGTATTCATGGAGCCCGACGCCGGTCGCCGCCGCCGGCGAGAAGGATAGCGTGGTATTAACAAATTCGTCGGAAAGGGCGGCGAACCGGTCACTGGAATTCTTGCAGCCCGCGGTTAACAAGGCAAGAAAAAGAATCGCAACGTATTTCGCCATCGTTGCAATTGTACCCTGTGAACGGAGCCGCGCACGTCAGTAAGCGTTCTTAGCCGGCGGTTACATGAAGCGGGCGAAGGATGTGAACAGGCGACGATACGGGCTCAGAGCGACGGTTGAGCTTCAGATTAGTGCGCTGCATGCGCTGCAGATCGCGCATCACCAGCGTGCGCTCAGCCGAGGCGCGGCGTACCGTCACGCGTTCACCAATCAGACAGCTCCAAAGGAGAGCGACGGATAGCGCAATTGCCGCTAAACCCTGCCCTGTGATTTTTGCGATAGGCACTAGCCGTTCCTCCCTCGGGCATTCTGATGAGCAATCCAGTTACCAGTGGGTACGTCCTTTATTCTCAAACGGATTTGAAGAGACGCCTGTGCCGCATCGCCACACGGACGCACAAAGTACCGCCTTGCCGCCGCCTGGGGGGTGGCAATTAGTGACAGCCCATGCAGGTGAACCTTCGACCATGGCAGACCGCGCATGTGGCCTTGTCCAAATGGAGTTTGCCGGCGGAGTGGGTGTCCATGAAATTCGCGGTATGGTCTGCCGGTTTGAGCGACTCGATGTTCTTGCCGTGGCAGGTCTCGCAACTGAACGGGTTCTCAATCTGGCTATGGCAAACCAGACAGTCCGCCATTTGAGGCAGGGCCGCATGGGTCACATGGTCGGATTCCTCCAAACCCCGGTGGCAGGCCACGCAGGGATTGCGGGTGTTCAGGTGGCGGCGAATCTCATTGGCGGGCTGGAGGTAGTTCTTCTTGTCGATAGCCAGGGCGAGCAATGGCGCCACGTTCCCCATCTTCAGGTGCTGAGCGTGGCTGAAGCTGGTGATCCGTGTTACAGGCGGCGGAGGAATCTGAATCTCCGTCTCCCGATGGCAATTCAGACAGACTTCTTTCGCGGGCAGAAGGTTGTCGTCGATTCGGGTGCTATGGGCGGCAGCGGTGTGGCACCCGGCGCACTCCAGATTCATCCGCAGGTGGAGCCGATGCGAAAAGGGCGCGGCGCCCAACGTTGTGCACAATGTTGAGCACCACGTCAATACAATTAACAGCAGTTTCAACTAGCCGGCTATCCCTTGTAGCCCTGTCCCTTATAGACCAGCCGCCAGATCTTCTTGCCGCCGTCTTCAGAGATCAGCAGACTGCCGTCGGGCAATTGAAGCAATGCTACCGGCCGGCCCCATACTTCCGGCTTGTCGGTGCTGAGCATCCAGCCTGTAAGAACTTCGCGCATCGGCCCGGACGGCTTACCGTCCTTGAACGGTATGAACGCGATCGACTGCCCCACCCGTTTGGACCGGTTCCAGGAGCCGTGGAGAGCCAGAAAAACCCCACCCTGGTATTCCTGCGGAAACTGTTTACCGGTGTAAAAGACGAAGTCCAGAACGGCTACGTGCGCGCCCAGCAGGACATCGGGCACGATGGTCTTGGCTACCAGTTCGGGCCGCTGACCCTTGTTGATGGGGTCTTCGTTGGGACCGGCATACGCAAACGGCCAGCCATAAAAACCGCCCTGCTGAATGTGGGTGAAGTAGTCGGGCACCAGATCGTCCCCCAGCGTGTCGCGCTCCTGAACGGCGGCCCACAGGGTATCGGTGCCAGGGTACCAATGCAGGCCGATGGGGTTGCGCGTGCCAGAGGCAAAGATTTCATGGCCGGTGCCGTCCAGATTGTAACAGCCGATGGCGGCGCGGCGCGGGTCTTCGCCCGGCGAGTCATTGGAGCCGGAGCCCACGCCCACATAGATCTTCTTGCCCGCGCGATCGATGAGCAGGCTGCGAGTCCAGTGGTGCGTGTCGACGCCCTTAAGAGAGATCACTTCCTGTCCGGGACCGGCGGTCATGGCTTTGGCGTCGTACTTGTACTTCTTGACCGAATCCGACTCGCCCACGTAGAGATAGCCGTTCCAAAGCGCCAGGCCGTAAGGCTGGTACAAGTGTTCAATCAGTTTCCTGCGGTTCTTGTCGCTGCCGCCCGGGAAAACGTAAACCGTACCGTCAGGCGTTTTTTCAGAGTCCGCGAGAATGATCTCGTTGCCCGGACCCAGAATCATGAAGCGCGGCTTGGAGAAGCCCTCGGCCCACACCTCGGCATGGAATCCGGCGGGCACGGTGAGTTGCGCTCCGGCGGGCTGCGGAATTACATGCGGCGCATTGTTGACCGACGGCGTGGCGTAGGGCGGCGGCAGTTTGGGGTTGTCAGCCGCATGGAACAGAGCGCTGGCTGCCATCAGCGCAGCGGTAACCAGGAGAATCCCTCGCAGGTGCATGCTCCTATGATGCCACGAGATGGGACCGGCATGAAGTCCTGCTAATATTGTCTCCGGATGTCCAGGAAGATTGTTTCGGGCGTGACGGGTTTTCTGCTTTTCACCGGTGGCATCGTCAGCTTTGCCGCGGAAACGCTACAAGACACGCTTCGGGCCGCGAACGTACCGCTGCAGCAGTTTCCCGCGGCGGAGTTGAGCGCAAAGATCACGAGCTATGCCATCTCCAGCGACGATCCATTCCTGCTTGCCTATTACATAGACGACGGGTCGGGGCAGCTTCAACCCCCACTCCACATCGTCCGCTATGACCGTGCGACGGGAGGCCTGCGGCGTGCTGAGCCTCGAGAGATACATGCGCTTTTCCAAGGCGAGATCCCGATGAATTGCTTTGGATCGGCCGAGCACATACGCGAATATCGCGACATGATTTACATCGACACGCACATCAACCCCTCGGCAGGTTGCGTCATCGTCCTCTCATCGATGCTAACGTTCAAGGCCGCACTCTCGGGTTGGCTGCTCGGCCTGATTGGAGCGGACTACGCCATATTGCATGGCAGCGAGGTTCATTTCATGTCTGTCCACCCCCTGCACATTGTGGTTTTTGACCTGAAGCGGAATCTCTCGCTGGAGGTTTATCCGTATCAGAACGATCCGCGGCGCCGCGAGTTCTCCCGCTCGATCGGGCCCCATATCTCCAGGAAGTGGTGCCAGGAGTACAACTCTCCATGTGATCCTGAGAACTTCGACGCCGATCTTCTAAAAGGCAACATAGTGGTGAACGAGGCCGCCAGGGTCTTCGGGTTTGAGGCACAATTCGACGCGGCGGGTTTTGGCGATGCCGCGGAGAAGCAGGTTCAACCGCAGACGGTCGCCTATATTTTCAGGGAGCGAAGGGGCACATGGGAGCACCGGGAATTTCAGGCGCGCGAATTCCAGCGTTTGCTCAGAGGCATGAGCATCGAGGACCTGATCGGCAAGAAGCCCAATCTCGCGTTTCAGCCGCCGGCCGGCAAGTAGTTATCTCGCGGCCATAAGGGCGCGCAAGCGGCGTGCCCGTTCAGGGGCTCGCAACTGGCGCAGAGCTTTGGCCTCAATCTGGCGAATGCGTTCGCGCGTGACGTCGAACTCCTGTCCGATCTCCTCAAGCGTATGCTCGCGCTCACAGCCGATGCCGAACCGCATGCGGATCACTTTCTCTTCCTTCGGGGACAGCGTCTTGAGGATGCCGGCGGTTTCGTCGCGCACATTGGATTCGATGACGGCGTCGACCGGCGACCCTACCCAGCGGTCCTCGATCAGGTCTCCCAGCGCCGACTCGCCGTCGCGGCCGACGGGGGTCTCGAGCGACACCGGATCGCGGGAAATGGTCTTCAACTTCTGAACCTTTTCGACCGGGATATCCATTCGGCGGCCAATTTCGTCATTTGTAGGAGTACGGCCGAGTTCCTTCTCCAATTCGCGCGTCGCCCGCAGGAACTTGTTCATGCTTTCGTTCATGTGGACGGGAATACGGATGGTGCGCGACTGGTCGGCGATGGCTCGGGTGATGGCTTGGCGGATCCACCAGGTGGCATAGGTGGAAAACTTGTAGCCGCGACGGTATTCGAACTTGTCGGCGGCCCGCATGAGGCCGATATTGCCCTCCTGAATCAGGTCCAGCAGGTGAAGTCCGCGGTTCACGTACTTCTTGGCAACGGAGACCACCAGGCGCAGGTTGGCCTCTACCAGGTCTTTCTTGGCCCGTTCGGCTTCGGCTTCCCCGTGACGGATTACGGTCAAACTGTGCTTCAATTCAGGAAGGTCGGCGCCGGCGCTGGCCTCGCGCTTTTTGAGCTCGCGCTTCAACTCGCGGATGCGGAGTTGCTGGGTGGCGTTATTGCGCAGTTCCAGCTTCTTGATTTCGCCATCGAGATGGTTGATTTCGTCCACCGCGCGCTCAATCTCGCGGGAGAACTCCTTCCATTTGATGAGCCTGAAGGGAACGCGCCGGAGTGCGAGCGAAGTCTCTACCTTGGCCCGGCTGAGCCGGGCGCACAGGCGCTTGCGCGGCTTCTTGCTGGCAACCGGAGTGACCTCCACCTTTTCTTCGAGCTGCTGCAGCTTCCGGTGCAGCGTGACCACGTCGGCAAACTGTTTAGCGGCCTCGCCGCGGACCTTCAAATCGGCGGGCGAGCCTTCTTCCACATCTCCAAGATCTACCGCACTTTCGAGTTCGATGACCGCTTTTTTCAAATTATCGGCCATATCCACCACTACCCGCTGCACCAGGGCGGACCGGCTAATGGCCTTTTGCATGCGTAGCTTACCGCGCTCCATACGGCGCGCCAGATCGACTTCGCCTTCGCGGGTAAGCAGCGGAACGGCGCCCATTTCGCGAAGATACACGCGCACCGGATCATCGGTGTAGATGGATTCTTCGACGGGCGGAGGGTGCAGGAAATCCGGGTCCTGAGCTGCCTCGGGATCGAAAAACTTGGCCTCTTCCTCAAAATTGATGTTCAGTGCTTCAGGGTGTTCCGTTAAGAATTGATCTTCAAATTGGTCCACTAAGACTCACCTCCCCCACGGGCACGCGACTCCATTACATCTACATCGGGATGTCTGGGAATGGGATACTTAACTGAATAAAAATCGAGTTGCTTGTGTCGGTCCGGCCCCAAGTGTTGAGAAGATCGGATGCATTCAGGGATCGACTTTCAGTTGATGATAGCATCAATCGCCTGCAAAGTTAAGCTCTATTTTTAAAGATGTCTTAAAACTGAGAAGGTTACATGCAAGTTGAGATTGCCCTCTTACTCACCCTCCCTTCTGCCGCATCAGGGTTTTCAGCTCGTTGAAGAAGGCCTGCTCATCCTGGAAGTCCCGATAAACCGACGCAAATCGCACATAGGCGATTTTGTCGAGATCGCGGAGGCTCTCCATGAGATATTCTCCTATATCTATAGTAGATATCTCGCGGTCCGGGGAATCGCTTACCTTGGACTCCACTTGATTGACCAGTTCGGAGAGCCTCCCCATGCTGACCGGACGCTTCTCGCAGGCTTTCAACAGGCCGCCTAGTACCTTTTGGCGGTCGAACTTCTCGCGCCGGCCGTCCTTCTTGACCACCATGTAGGGGACTTCGTCGATCCGCTCGTAGGTGGTGAAGCGGCGTTCGCACTCCAGGCATTCCCGGCGGCGCCGAATGGCATCGCCTTCCTTACTTTCCCGGGAATCCACGACTTTGTCATGCAAGTGACTGCAAAACGGGCACTTCATTCGGACACCTCCCGCCTATCCGCCGGAACGGCATGATTGCTACAAATGTAATAATCCAGATCGCGATGGCGAAAGGAGTCGCCAGTTCCAGCCTGACGCGGAACAATTCGTTGAGCGCCAGCCGGTGAATCGACGCTCCTCTCCCAAAGACGCTCCCTCACGGTCACGCGGTATCCCGATAAAGAGCTAGCATACAGGAAAAATTGAACCTATCATGGGAAAGCCTCGTTTCTTCAATTGAAAGAACGAGTGCCATGGCATCCGCGACGCTAGCTCTAGAGCATCTGAGTATTCAAATCGCCGGCGGCGAGGCTGCAGACCGGGTGGTGGATGTCCGCGGGGACCGCAATCTGACAGGGCGTAGCTTGGGCCAGGACCATAGCCTCGTATCGAGATGTCTGGGCGGCGATGAAACCGCCTGGGAAGATCTGGTGCGGCTTCACACCCGGCAGGTGTACGGGCTCTGCTACCGGTTCACGGGCAGCGGACAAGAGGCCCAGGACCTGACGCAGGAAGTATTTCTGCGGGTTTTTAAAACGATCAAGACGTTCCGGTCGGTGGAAGGCTCCTTCGGTACCTGGCTGGCCCGGGTGTCGCGTAACCTTTTGATCGATCATTATCGCCGAACTCGTCAGGAGCGTGTGACGGATTCCATTGAAGAACAGCTCCCGATGCTGGAGGAGGAAGGCGCGTCGGCTTCGGTACGCCCGGACCATGCGCTGGCCGGGCGCG
>Ga0105859_1000679_pt1 | contig 10513 bp, 7 predicted proteins | sample OrgsoiDNA_201063_FD_89684 | JGI IMG/M metagenome (GOLD analysis project Ga0105859, IMG submission 89684) | Permafrost soil microbial communities from the Arctic, to analyse light accelerated degradation of dissolved organic matter (DOM) -... | ecosystem: Environmental > Terrestrial > Soil >...
AAGCGGAGTAGAGTGTCGGCACGGCGAGTGCACGACTCGACGGAACGAACCGGTTTTCGAGGAGGAGATACGCATGCGCACGTTTGCACGAATCCTGTGCGGAGCAGCATTGCTCGCAATGCTGCCGGCCGTCGCGTCGGCACAGACCAGCGCTATCGGCGGCGTCGTCAAGGACACATCCGGCGCGGTACTTCCCGGCGTCACGGTGGAGGCATCGAGCCCGGCGCTGATCGAAAAAGTGCGGTCCGCCGTCACGGACGGTTCGGGTCAGTACCGGATCACGGCGCTCCGTCCGGGCACCTACTCGGTGACGTTCACGCTTCCAGGCTTCAACGTCGTGAAGCGCGAGAGCGTCGAGCTCACGTCCGACTTCATCGCCACGATCAACGCCGACATGAAAGTCGGCGCCGTGCAGGAGACCATCACGGTCTCCGCGGAGTCGCCGGTCGTCGACACCCAGAGCATCACGACCCGCACGGTCATGACGCGCGAAGTGATGGAGGCGCTCCCCACCGGCCGCAACATCCAGGCGGTCGGCATTACGATTCCCGGCACGGCCATCGCGCTCGGCGGCGGCGGCGCGCTGTCGCGCGACGTCGGCGGCTCGGGCAACCTGCAGCAGTCGCCGCTGCAGTATCGCGGGTCGGCCGACACGATCCAGACGATCGAAGGGCTGCGTCTCAATAACCTGTGCGCGCAGGGCGCCTACAGCGGCGTGTACTGGAACGCGAACAGCTTCGAGGAGTTCAGCTATGTGACGGGCGCCGACTCGGCCGAGATGGGCCAGGGCGGCATGCGCGTCAACATGGTGCCCAAGGACGGCGGCAATGCGTTCCACGGCCTGGTCTTCGGCAACTACACGCCATCCTCGTGGGCGTCCGACAACTGCGGCTCGCCGGCGCTCGGCCAGCCCTGCACGCGGTCGAACCTCACCGGCGACACGACGTTCAACAAGACGAGCAACTTCCTCACCAACGTCAGCCAGCTCACCAAGAACTACGACTTCAACCCCGGCGTCGGCGGACCGATCGTGAAGGACCGCGCGTGGTTCTTCGGCACGTTCCGCTATCTCGGCGTCAACAAGACGGTGGTCGACAGCTTCTACGACGCCAACCCGTCGCCCTTCATCTATACGCCTGACCCGACCCGTCCCGGCGTCGACGATGGGCACATCCGCAGCTTCGCGGGGCGCGTCTCGGCGCAGCTCTCGTCGAAGGACAAGGTCTCGTACTACCACGACGAGCAGGACAAGGTCCGCGGCCACTGGGGCATCGCGTCCACGGTGCCGCCGGAGGCGTCGGCCATTCAGGCGACGCCGACCAGCTTCGTCTCGGTGACGAAGTGGACCCGCACGCAGAGCAGCAAGCTGCTGTTCGACGGCGGATTCGCGGTGTACGACCAGGAGTACCAGGAGAACTATCAGCCGAGCGTCACGGCCAGCGCCGTCCCACTCGTGACGGTCTTCGACGCGGTCAGCGGGAAGTTCGCCAACGCGTGGAACAACCCGGCGGATCACTTCTCGAAGCTGTTCACCGAGCAGTTCGCCGCGTCCTACATCACCGGCGCGCACTCGATGCGCTTCGGCGGCATCCTGAGCCAGGGCTCGTGGCGTCTGGTGCAGCAGTACACCGGCGACGTGGAGCCGGTCACCTACACGGGCGGCGTGCCGACGTCGGTCTCGCTGAAAATTCCGACCGACCGCCGGAATTCGATCAAGGAAGACCTCGGGCTCTTCGTCCAGGACAAATGGACGTTCAAGCGCGCGACGATCAACGCCGGCCTCCGGTTCGATCAGTTCGTGGGCGCGACCGATCCGGAAACGCAGCCGGCCGGCACGTTCAACTCGGCCATCAGCTACGCGAACTGCCCGGACGGCAAGAACAACCTGAACGCGGGCTGCACGGGCACCGTGCAGAACTGGAAGGACATGAGTCCGCGCGTCGGCATCGCGTTCGACGTGTTCGGCAACGGCAAGACCGCGGTCAAGGCGAGCGTCGCGCGCTACGTCGCCGGACAGGCGATTGCCACGGCCGACGCGGCCAACCCGGAGACGACGGCGATTCTGACCGACACGCGCGCGTGGAAGGATCTGGACGGCAACGGGTCGCCCTTCGACTCGAACGGCAAGATCCAGTTGAACGAGCTCACGAACTCCACCTCGACGCCGTCGTTCGGCAAGAACATCCCCTCGTCCACGTTGACCGATCCGGCCACGCTGAACGGCTGGGGCGTGCGCGGGTACAACTGGGAATACACCGTCAGCGCGCAGCATGAAATCGCGCCGCGCGTCTCGATCAACGGCGGCTGGTATCGCCGCAAGTTCGGCAACCAGACGGTCACGGTCGACAACCGCTACAACTTCGCCAACAACAGCTTCGACGGCCCGTTCTGCGTGAATGCGCCGGCGGATCCGAACCTGCCTGGCGGCGGCGGCTATCAGGTCTGCGGTCTCTATGATCTGAAGCCGGCGGTCGTGGCGCAGGCGCTGCCCGCGAACAGCACCATCACGTTCTCGTCCAACTACGGCGGGGAGACGAACATCTACGAGGGCTTCGATCTCACGCTGGTCGGCCGCTTCAAGCAGGGCTCGTTCCTCTCGGCCGGCATCAACGCCCAGAAGCGCATCTTCGATCAGTGCAACCTCGTCGCCGCGGGTATCCCGGCGGCTCTCACCACGGCTGGGACCGAGGTCGCGGAGATCTTCCCGGACGGCAGCAAGGCCTGCCACCAGGACCTCCCGTACCGCCCCGACTTCAAGCTGAACGGCGCCTACACGCTGCCGTTCGACGTGCAGGCGTCGGCGGTGTTCCAGTACACCCGGGGCATCCAGAACGGCGGCGCGGCGCCGAGTCTCCTGGCCACCTGGTCGACGCCGGTGACGGCGACGACGCTTGGACGCGCGTATTCGGCGGGCGCGACCACCAAGAGCATCAACCTGATGGCGGTCGGCCAGAACTACGGCAACGACAACCTGAAGCAGCTCGACCTGAGCTTCTCGAAGCGGGTGAAGGTTCAGGGGTACCGCTTCAGGGTCAGTTTCGACGCCTACAACGTGTTCAACAGCGACTGGCCGTTCACCGTCAATTCCGCGTTTTCGAACGTGGCCAGCAGCAACTGGATGCGGCCGACGAACGTGCTCCAGAACCGCTTCTACAAGATCGGCATGCAGTTCGACTTCTAATTCCTGAGGCGGGTCCGAAAGGACCCGCCCTACATCGTGCATCCGCAGGCCGGGTCCTTTTGGACCCGGCTTTTTTGTTCCGCTACACTGAGTCCAACCGTGCTGTTGCTGGCGCTCACCGCCGCGCTCTCCGTCGCACAGGCCGAGCACGCGCATCCCGCGCCCGTGTCCGCCGTCGCGCTCGAACTGGCGCAGCGTCCGGTGCCGATGCGCACCGGCATCGGTTCCGCGCACGACGGGGTCGCCACCTCGTCGAAGCCGGCGCAGGGTTTCTACGATCAAGGCCTCGCCTATCTCCACTCGTACGTCTGGCTCGAAGCGGCGCGCTCGTTCAACCAGGCGCTGCGGCTCGATCCGAAGATGGCGATGGCGCATCTCGGCCTGACGATCGCGTACGTCGAGCTGAACGCCGCGCCGGCGGCGCGCGCGGCGCTCGCGCGCGCGGACGCGCTCGCGTCCACCGATCACGACCGCCGTCACGTCGCCGCGCGGGCGTTGCAGATGGCCGCGGAAGACGCGCCGGCCGACGCGGCGAAGCTCGCGGCGTACCGCGCGGCGCTCGACGCGGCGCTGGTCATGTTTCCGCGGGACGAGGAGCTCTGGCTGCAGCGCGGCCAGGCGGAGACGCCGGATCCCGCCGAACGCGGCCAGGGGAGCGTCGCCGGATCCGTCCGGTTCTACGAACAGGCGCTCGCGCTGGCGCCCGCCCATTTCGCCGCGCACCACTTCCTGACGCACGCCTACGAGAACAGCGGCCGGGTGCAGGAGGCGCTGACGCAGGGGGCGACATATGCGAAGATGGCGCCCGGCGTCCCGCACGCGCGGCACATGGACGGCCACAATCTGCGGCGCGCCGGCCGGATCGACGAAGCCATCGCCGAGTTCACGGCGGCCGACGCGCTCGAAACGGCGTACTTCGCGGCGGAGAAGATTCCGGTCGAGTACGATTGGCACTACCAGCACAATCTGGATCTGCTGGCGACCTCGTATCAGTACGCCGGCCAGATGCGGAAGGCCGAAGAGCTGTTCATGCGTTCGTTCGCCATCCCGTCGGCGCTGATGGCGCAGGAGTTCAACAAGCGGGAGTGGCCGGAGTTCCTGCTGGCGCGCAAACGCCCGCAGGAGGCGCTCGCGGCCGCCAACGTGATGGCGGCGCACCGATCGCCGGTGGTGAGCGCGGCTGGTCACGTCGAGGCGGGCCGCGCGCGGCTCGCGCTCGGGCAGTTCAAGGAAGCGGCCGACGAAGGCAACACGGCGCTGCGTCTGATGCGCGGCGCGGAAGGCGCCGGGATCGTCGCCAACGCGCTGCAGGCGTTCCAGGGGGAGTTCCTGCTGCGCACCGGCAAGGCCGACAAGGGACGGCCGATGCTCGAGGACGTCGTGCGCAAGGCGCGCGCGCTGCCCGGGCCGGACGCGTGGACGCAGACGCTGTTCACGATTGAAGCGATCGCCCGCGCCGCCCGCGACACCGGCGACTGGGAACTTGCCGCGTGGGCCGCGCGTCAGATGCAGGAACACGACCCGAACTACGCCGGCTCGCACGACGCGCTCGCGCTCGTCGCCGAGCACCGGGGCGATACGCACACCGCGCGGGCCGAACGCGCACTCGTGGACAAGTACTGGAAGAACGCCGACCCCGATGTGAAGAGGTAGGCCGGGTCCTTTCTGGTGAAGACGGAGGCCGGGTCCTTTCGGACCCGGCGGAGGAGCAGACGTGATGACAAGAATGCACGCACGGATAGCGGCGGTTGGCGCGGTGATGATGCTCGTGCTCGCGTTGGCCTCGCTGCGCGGTGCCGCGCAGGCGAAAGTGGACGTCACCGGCAAGTGGGCCTTCAGCGTCGAGACGTCGGCCGGCGCCGGCACGCCGACGTTTACCTTCAAGCAGGACGGCGAGAAGCTCACGGGGCACTACACCGGCACGTTCGGCGAAGCCGACATCACCGGCACGGTGAAGGGCGCCGACATCACGATTGCGTTCACGGTCGACGCGCAGGGGACCGCGCTCAAAGAGACCTACACCGGCACGATCGACAAGGACACGATGAAGGGCAAGCTCGTCATCGAAGGTCTCGGTGAAGGCACCTTCACGGCGAAAAAACAGTGACGCGGGCATCGACGTTCGTCGTGCTGATGCTGGCCGCCGCCGCGTCCGCCTCCGCGCAGGCGGTCGACGGCGCGGCGGTGTACAAGAACAGCTGCGCGAGCTGCCACGATGCGCCCACCGGGCGCACGCCGTCGAAGGACGCGCTCAAGGACCGCACCGCGGACGCGATTCTGGCCGCGCAGAACAGCGGCACGATGACGATCCAGGCGACGCAGCTGAGCACCGCCGAGCGCCGCGCCGTCGCGGAGTATCTGGCTGGTAAGCCCTTCGCCACCGGCAGCGCGCCGTCCGCCAACCTGTGCACGGCGAAGCCGGCGCCGATCGCCAACGTCGCCACGCAGCCGAACTGGAACGGCTTCGGCGTCGACGCGTCGAACTCGCGCTATCAGCCCAAGCCCGGCATGACCGCGGCCGACGTGCCGAAGCTGAAGCTGAAGTGGGCGTTCGGTTTCCCCGGCGGCTCGCAGGCGTACGGAAACCCGGCGATCGTCGGCGGACGCGTGTTCGTCGGCAGCGACAACGGCACCGTCTACGCGCTCGACGGCGAGACCGGCTGCACGCACTGGACGTTCAAGGCGGAGGGCGGCGTGCGCACGGCGCCGACCGTCGCGTTGATCGGGCGGAAGTACGCCGTCTACATCGGCGACCTGAAGGCGAACCTGTTCGCCCTCGACGCGGACACGGGCGCGGTGATCTGGAAGAAGACGCTCGACACGCACAGGTTCGCGCGCATCACCGGGGCGCCGACGCTGGTCGACGGCAAGATCTACGTGCCGGTGTCGTCCACCGAGGAAGTGCCGGGCTCCCAGCAGAACTACGAGTGCTGCACCTTCCGCGGCAGCGTCGTCGCGCTCGACTCGTCGACCGGCGATCAGCTGTGGAAGAGCTACACGATCACCGAAGCGCCGACGCAGGTCGGAAAAAACTCGGCGGGCACCGCGCAGTATGCGCCGGCCGGCGCGGCGGTGTGGAACTCGCCGACGATCGATCGGCAGAAGGGCGTGCTCTATATCGGCACCGGCAATTCCTACACCGGTCCGGCCGTGAAGACGAGCGACTCCGTCATCGCGATGGATCTCAAGAGCGGCAAGATCGTCTGGTGGAACCAGGTGACCGGCGGCGACGCGTTCCTCGTCAACTGCCGGCCGGGTCTGGAGAACTGCCCGAAGGAGATCGGTCCCGATCACGACTTCGGCAACGCGCCGATCCTCCGCACGCTGCCGGGCGGCAAGCGGATCATCGTCATCGGCCAGAAGTCGGGTACGGTGTGGGGTCTCGATCCCGATGCCGAAGGCAAAGTGCTGTGGCAGTTCAAGGCCGGCAAGGGCGGCGCGCTGGGCGGCATCGAGTGGGGATCCGCGGCGGATGACACGGCCGCGTACATCCCGGTGTCGGACGTGCTGACGCCGCCGAACGAGGCGGGCGGCCTGTTCGCGCTGAAGCTGACGGACGGCACGCCGCTCTGGCACACGCCGGCGCCGAAGCTGGAATGCAACACGGGCCGCGGCTGCACCGGCGCGCAATCGGCGCCGGTGTCGGTGATTCCCGGCGCCGTGTTCTCGGGATCCGTGGACGGCCACATGCGCGCGTACTCGACCAGGGACGGATCGATCCTCTGGGACTTCAACACCGTCCGCGACTACGACACGGTGAATCACGTCCCGGGCAAGGGCGGATCGATCGACGCGGCCGGACCGGCGATTGCCGACGGGCTCCTGGTCACCAACTCGGGCTACGCGCTGTGGCGCGGCCTGCCGGGCAACGTGCTGCTGGTGTTCTCGGCAAAATGACCGAGGCGAGGGTGCGCGTGGACGCGGTGATGGGCGAGATCGAGCGCGACGTGCGCGCGCGGCTGCGGCAGCACCTGGTCAAGAAGGGTGGCGCCGCCGACTATCAGGACGAAGAGATCTTCGACGCGGTCCACGCGTTGCTCGCCCGCGCGATCGACGAGCGCAACCTCGACGCGCTGCTGCTGCCGGAGCTGGTCGACGGCGACGTCGACTGGCGGCTGCAGACCCACCTGCACCTCACGACGCATCGCCGCGGCCTCGCGGGACGCTGCATTCTGTTCGTCAAGAAAACGCTGCTGCTGCCGATGACCCGCTGGCTGTTCGAGTACAGCCAGGACAACTTCCGCCGCCAGGATCATCTCAACCGGGTGCTGTTCGCCTGCATCGAGGAGCTCGCGCTCGAAAACACCCGCCTTCGCCGAACGATCGAAACAGCCGCGTCGGCTTCGGTGGGCAAGCCCGCTCGATGAACCAGCCCGTCTGATGAAGCTGGCGTGCGTCGTTCACCGGTTCGGGGCCGACATCGCCGGCGGCTCCGAGGGTCACTGCCGCCTCATCGCGGAGCACCTCGCCGCGCAGCACGACGTCACCATCGTCACGACCTGCGCCAGGGATCACATCACCTGGAAGAACCACTATCCGCCGGGCGAGTCGCGAATCGGGCTTGTCCCGCCGAAGCGCGGCGAGCGCGAAGGCGGATTGCGCGTGCTGCGGTTTCCGGTGGCGCGCGAGCGCGACCTGCACCGGTTCATGGACCTCAGCGATCTCGTCGCGGCGGATCGCGCGACGTCGTACGAGCAGGAAGAGTGGTTTCGCGAGAACGGCCCGGACGCACCGGAGCTGCTCGAGCATCTCCGCCGGCACGGCGCCGGCTACGATCGCGTGCTGTTCTGGGCGTACCGCTACGCCGACGTGTACTTCGGGCTGCCGCTCGTCGCCGATCGCGCGATTCTCGTGCCGACGGCGGAAGAGGATCCGCTGATTCATGTGGACGCGCTCGCGCCGTTTTTCGCGCAGCCGAAGGGATTCCTGTTTCTGACGCCGGAAGAGGAGACGCTCGTGTCGTCGCGCGGCGCGGCCGGAAAGCCGTCGGCTGTGATCGGCTGCGGGCTCGACACGGCCGCCGCCGCGGATCTGTCGCGGCTCGACTCGCTGCACCTGGCCGATCCATTCGTGTTGTATCTCGGCCGCATCGATCCGAACAAAGGCTGCGCGGCGCTCATCAGGCACTTCCAGCGTTACGCCGAGAACGGGCGCGACGTGCAGCTGGTGATGGCCGGCCCGGCGTCGATGCCGATCCCCGAGCACCCGCTGATCCGGCCGCTCGGGTTCGTCGATGACGATGTGCGCGAGGCGCTGCTGACGCGGGCGCGCGCGCTGATCATGCCGTCGCCCTTCGAGAGCCTCAGCATGGTCCTCCTCGAGGCGTGGAACCACGGGCTGCCGGCGCTGGTGAACGCGCGGTGCAAGGTGCTCCGCGGCCAGGTGGAGCGCGCCGACGGCGGGCTCTACTACGGCAACACCGTCGAGTTCATCGCGGCGCTCGACTACCTGCTCGACCATGCCGAGACGGCACGACAGCTCGGGCGACAAGGTCTCGCCTACGTCGATCGCGAATACCGGTGGCCGATCGTCATCGAGAAAATCGAAGCGCTGCTTCGCGCCGTCTAGGACGCGAACGCGAGGCCCACCGCGGCGATCGTCATGACCGCGAACGTGATCCAGCCGAGAATCGCGGAGGTGCGTGAGTTGACGGCGTCTCCCATGACCTTTCGATCGCTAGTCAGGAAGAGCACGATGAGAATGAGCGGCGGCGCCAGCACGCCGTTGATGACAGCCGTCGTGAACAGTAATCTGATCGCGTTCAGCCCCGCGTAGTTCAGCCAGATGCCGAGCGCCATGGCGACGGCGAGGACGAGGTAGAACCTCTTCGCCTGGCGCGGTCGCCGATTCAGCGATCCCCGCCAGGCTTCGGCCTCGGCGATCGCATAGGCGCACGATCCGGCCAGCACAGGAACCGCCAGCATGCCGGTGCCAATCAGTCCCAGCGTAAAGAGCCAATACGCGCCGGCGCCGGCCAGCGGGCGCAGCGCCTCGGCGGCTTCGCGGGCCGTGCCGATGTCGGTCTTCCCGTGCGCATGTAGCGTCGCCGCCGTCGTCACAATGATGAAATACATGATCGCGTTCGACACGAACATGCCGGTCACGACGTCCGTGCGCGCGGCGGCAAGCTCCTTGCGCGTCGCGCCGCGGCGCTTCGCCAGATTGCGGCCCATCGCGCGCTCTTCTTCCACTTCCTCCGCCGCCTGCCAGAAGAACAGATACGGAGAAATCGTGGTCCCGAGAATCGCGACGAGGACCGAGAAGTATGCGCGGGACCATTCGACGTGGGGCATGAAGGTCGCCTGCAGGGCGAGCCGCCAGTCGACGTGCGCCACGAAGGCGGTGACGACGTAGGCGAAGAGCACGAGGGTAAGCCACTTGAACACGCGAGCGATCGCGCGGTACGACGACCACATCAGCAGCCCGACGATGACGACGCCGTAGGCCGGGACGCTCACCGCCACCGGCACGCCCGTGACCATCATGGTCGCTTCCGCCATCCCGCCGAGGTCCGCGGCGATGTTGATCACGTTGGCGACGACCAGCAATGCGCAGGAGCTCCAGAGGACCCATGGCGCATAGCGCCGCCGGATGACGCCGGCAAGGCCGAGGCCCGTCACCATGCCGAGCCGTGCGCACATGAGCTGCACGGCCGCCATCAGTGGGAACGAGCACAGCGCCGTCCAGAGCGGGAGGTATCCAAATGCGGCGCCCGCCACCGAGTACGTCGAGATGCCCGAGGGGTCATCGTCGGCGGCACCCGTGATGAGGCCCGGGCCGAGATCGGAGAAGAAGCGCTTGAACGGCAGGCGTGTCATGAGAATGCGATATGTCGATTGTACGGCGTCAGACGCCGTACAATTCCTCGCAACGGGAAAGGGGGTCGCATGCGGCGTCGAATCTCCACGTTGATCAGCGTCGTGTTGGGAGCCGGGTCGTTCGTGCTCGCGCAGGGTCAGGCGGCGGTCCCGCGTGCGGCCGATGGCCACCCCGACCTGCAGGGGATCTGGAACTTCTCGACGATCACGCCGCTCGAGCGTCCTGCGGAATTCGCCGGCAAGGAATTCCTGACCGACGCGGAAGCGACGCAGTACGAAGCGCGGACGCTGCAGCGGAACAACCGCGACACGCGCGATCAGTCAGCCGACGCCGACGTCGCCAGCGCGTACAACGAGTTCTGGTGGGATCGCGGCGTGCACGCGGCGCGGGTCAACGGGCGCACGCGCACCTCGCTCATCGTCGATCCGCCCGATGGCCACCTTCCGGCGCTCACGCCGGACAGGCAGGCGCGGGTGGCGGCGCGCGCCGATGCGCGGCGTCAGCATCCGGCGG
>Ga0105859_1000681_pt1 | contig 10497 bp, 11 predicted proteins | sample OrgsoiDNA_201063_FD_89684 | JGI IMG/M metagenome (GOLD analysis project Ga0105859, IMG submission 89684) | Permafrost soil microbial communities from the Arctic, to analyse light accelerated degradation of dissolved organic matter (DOM) -... | ecosystem: Environmental > Terrestrial > Soil >...
GGCCCTCGGGCGACCGAGTCGCTTCAAGCCACGGCCTTGACGCAAATGCAGCCTGCTCCGAAAAACACGGAAGCGGCCGGAAACACCGGGCGCAAAAAAGCCCGCGGCAAGGCGGGCCCCAGAAACGATGAAAAACGATTGCGTCGCCAAACCGCCCCGTTCATTGCTCGCTCGCGCTTGAGATCGACTTGAGCGGACGCTTCACAAGCAAGCCTCAAAGGTATTCCTTGCGCTTGCGCGACGGCTGGGCGACGGACACCCACTCGTTGCTTTCCGGCAGAAACACCGCGCGCGCGTTGAGGGCGATTTCCAGCCCCTTTTTCATCGCCGCGGCCGGATCCGCCATGCGACGCGCGAGGTGAGCCGCCAGAGCGTCATCCGGCTCGACCGCCACCAATGTTTTCCCGGCGTCCTCCAAACGGCATAAAAACGCCGCGCCTTCGATGCCGAACACGTGCGGCGGGGCCTCTGCCAAAAACGACACGGCCGGCGCATGGACGCGGCCCAATTCATCGCGCAACTCCATCGGCGCGTCCAAAGTGAATTTTTGCATCGGATATTCAATTTTCATGGCGGCCTCTTGCGCAAAAGTGATCGAAGCGTCGCGCGAGGCTTTCTTTTTGACTCGCGCAGGCCTGTATTCTACCATGACGTCGGCCGGCCTTGAGGAAATTTGGCTGGTTTGGCGCTCCTTGTGGCGGCGCGAAGCTTTTTCTTCGGCAAAAGTGACTGCGCGGCCCCGCCTATGCGATGAGTCTCGACCGTCGGCGCGCTTCTTCAGCGTCGGCTTGATCCGGCGCGTGTCACTGGATCGGTGAGGACCGATAAAACAAGGGTATTCTAAGACTGGCGTACACCCAATTAGGCCAATCAAGGCTTTGTGGCCTGAAATGGCTCTTAAAAATCGGTTTTTGGCGCCCAAAACGCGGTGAATTTTGATTTAAATTCTCCAATTGTGGACAATGTGGCGAATCCGCGCCAAAAACAGCGCCGAAAATCCCGTCCTATCGAGGAGTGTCCCGCGCCATGTCGGTTTCGGAACTGACGCATCAACGCAACACTTTCTTTCTCCAATTCCTTGATTGTCTCGCTCGCGCGTATAATAGGGGCTTGAAAGGTTCATTTGCGCCGAGTTTCCGATCCCCGCAGCCGACTTCGGCTTTGATCGACCAATTGGAGTTGTCCATGAAAACCAAGATTTCGTTTGCTCTGTTGGCCCTTATGGCTTCTTTTTCCGCGACCGCTGGGGCGCAGGACCTGCCGAGGGCCGCCCATGGCGCCTCCGCCTACTCCCTGGCGGCGCCAGGATCGGTGAAGGGCCAAGGCTTCGGCCTTCAAAACGACAAAGGCCAAAACGCGTTCTCGAGCGGCGCCGTGGTTCTGGGCGATCCCTCCCCCGCGCAAGTGCCGGCGAACGCCGCGTCCGGCATCTCGGGCGTGAAGCCGATTTCGGCCATCGAAGGCATCAAGGCCGTGGGCGGCGTTCAACCGATTGAGAGCTATTGATTTCACGCTGGCTCTTTCCCAAAAAAAGGCGGCCAAACAGGCGCCTTTTTTATTGCTTGCCTTTTTTGTAGATCATTTCCACGTTTAAAATCCCACACGATCGTTGCTATTCTTGGTTTTAAAAACCAACTTTTTTATTTAAAAAATACAGGCACAATCGTATACGGCTCCAAACGTCGTTGCAGTTCTCAGACAACAAAAAACCTTGGGCACGAGACTTGCAGAGATGTAAAAATGGCGCTACATTCAGCCACATCGATGCCCCCTCTTCTTTCCAATTCTAACCTATCATGATGCCCAGAACTAAATTGAAATGGCTTTCTTACGAAGATGCTTCTGAATGGGCACGCACTCAAAATATCAAGACATGTGAAGAATGGAGGCATCGGTTAAAAAACGATCTTTATTTTCAACCTCAAGCTGCCGGAGTCCCCCGCGCGCCACAGATTGTTTATCAACCGTTTTTCCGTGAACAAGGTGGATGGGCTGCGTTCCTAGGCACCACCGTTAATAGGCGGGTTGTTCCATGGGCTTCGCTCTCAGACGCTTCTGTTTGGGCGAAGACTCACAAATTCATCAATAAAACAGAATGGTTTAAGCACTGCCATCACGATCCTGAATTTGATCCTGATGCGCTTAATATTCCAATCAACCCTCTGATCACTTATGGAGAAATTGAATTTCTTAAAATTGGCGGATGGGCCGGTTTTTTAGGATGCAAACCCCAACGCAGTCTAAACCCCCCATCCAAAAAATGGTTGTCAATAGAGGCCGCGTCTGCATGGGCAAAAAATCAAAAAATAGACAATGGCCTTGCCTGGTTGGAACGATGCAAATCAGATACAAACTTTTTGGCACAAGGCGTCCCCATGGATCCTCGTCGGTCCTATGGCGGAATATCTTTCATGAACATTGGCGGGTGGACGGGTTTCCTTGGAATCACGCGCACGAAGACACTTGAACAATGGACTTCGTTAGAAAAGGCTTCTGCGTGGGCTCAACAACAAGGCATTTTCAGCAAAAAAAGCTGGGATTGGCGATGCAAAAATGATGAATCTTTTTCTGATGAAAGGAAGAGGCTTAACATCCCTTCCATGCCCGGAAAAATTTATCGATTATCCTCCTGCGGCGGTTGGGGGGCCTTTTTGGGCACAGGCAAAGTGGCCTTTAAATCTTTATCTTTTTTGCCCATTCAAGAAGCTGCCAAATGGGCGGCTCAACTTAACCTTTCGGGGTCGGAGGAGTGGCATCAACGCCGAAAAGACACACCCGCTCTTTTTCCAAAAAATATCCCTTCCAACCCGGCATCTAGTTATAAAAATTTCGCAAAACTGGGCGGATGGCCGTGGTTTTTAGGCAGTGGACGGCCCCTTCGCATCAAGCCGGATCAGATGTGCTCCTATGAAGAGGCGCGTCAATGGGCAATGTCCAACGGCATTTTTAGCACGACGGATTGGCGAACAAGGCTTTCCGATTCAACCAAAAGACCTTCTCATATCCACCCAAACCCACAAGAATTTTATGCGGATTTTTACGAACGAGGGGGCTGGAACTATTTTTTTAACCACAGCAAATTAGCAGGAGTTTCAAAAATCGAAAAAGCTGTGGTTGTTTTTCTTCGGGAAATATTCGAAGTGGATGAATCGGGGCCTTATAAAATATTGACAACCAATAATGGTGTCAGCAAAAAAATTAGCGGGGATTTTGTCGATTCTAAACGACGTTTCGTCTTTGAATATGATGGTCGTCACTACCACAAAAATCCGTCCCGAGATATCCAAAAAACTATTCGTCTTACACGGGAAGACCCGCCGTGGATCGTGATCAGAGCGCGAGAAGCAGGCCTCCCTCTTCTTAATGAAACACTCGACGTCATTGTTGATCCGGTGAGCGATGGACAATTCACAAAACGGATTGAAACGATTCTTCGGCACATTCATCACCTCGTTCAATCTGGGATTCTTCCGGCAGACGATGCGGTCAATGCGAAATTACATGCGGCCTATTCTCATGGCATTGACACGTCTCGTTATGCCAATATTTTTGAACATGGATGGCGATCCTTGGAGAAGGCCTCTGAATGGGCAAAAAAAACAAATTCCGGCACCGAAAAGACTACCTTTATCGATGTCGCACAACGTCATTTTTAAAGCCTTCCGATATCCCCATGAATCCAGACATTATTTATGGAGACTCTTTTTCTGCTCTTGGCTGGCATGGATACTTGGGAACCCTACCGCGAGCTTCTTTTGAAGAATCAGCTGCCTGGGCGCAACAGCAAGGCCTTAAAACTGGTGTCGAGTGGCGCCGGTTTGCGCGTCAGAAACCGCGTGTTATTCCTGAAAACATGCCCATTAACCCCAATGCGGTTTTCCCAGAATTTAAAGAAAAAGGCGGATTTTCGTTCTTCCTTACGGGTCGAAAACCACTCAAATAATTCAGGGATGTTCGCATTGCTTGCCTCTCCACCTTTTCGCGGTTTATTGTTGCTCTATGATCAACATTACGAGCTCTTCAGGCCCGCATTCCAACACTGTGCACAACGCGACAAGGTGTTGAACTCGAACGTTGTGGCCATCCCCTTGCGCGACCCATTGATTCACTGTTTGACGAGAAACATCGCACCCGACAGACGCCAGACGACGGTGTAAATCTAACGCAAACCGGATGTTTTTTCGCGCCATAAGTTCTGGGAGGCCCCATCGATATGAAAATCCTTTCACGAATTGGTGATCGTTGCTCACTGTTTTTTCCTTTGCGAATTCATGAATCGATATTTTTGCCGATCCATTGCGAACAAAGAGGGCTCGCAAGCCCCCTCTCACACTTTCGACTCTTTCGCCGAAGACTATTTTGATTTCGAGGGTGAGGCAGTCTTTCCAAGCGCTTTTAGCGCCGCCGGATGAACCGGCCAATTCACGCGTGTCATATCATCGAGATCCACTTCACGCCATTTCGGGTGCCCCGATGCCTGAAGCTCCGGAAGCTTGTTTTTTATGCACGTGACCAAGCTGCCGATGTCCTTTTGCATCGCGGGACTTTTGTAATCAAAAGTCGCCATGATGCTTTGGACCGCGTAGGTCTGAACCGGCGTTTTTTGCCAGGCATAGATACCTTCCGGAATCATTGCCTTCATATAAAACCCATCCAAATGAGGATCCGACAAGGGAACTAATTGAATTCTTCCGTTCGCGAACGCGCCCAAGTTCTTCAGCAAAGGAAATGGCTTGCCCCCTACGACAAGCACTCCATCCACTTGTCCGGCCGCCAACATATCCATTCCTTCAGCTTGTGTTTTTTCAACCACTTCGAACGGTATTCCCGTCTTCGCTTTCAACATCATTAAGGATACCCAACTGCCACTTCCCGGGGTTCCCCCAACAATCTTTTTCCCGGCAAATGCGGCTAAGTTTTTAGGCCCGCTTGTCGTGCTGACAAGCTGCAGCTCTTCACGGTAAAGTGGCAGCACCTCTTTGATACGGGCCATTAACTGGGGGTCCGATATTTGCTTGTAGAGCAGCGCGTCAACCTGAACAATCCCGTATTGGACATTCGGATCGGAAAAGATTCTTTCGAGATTCGAAAGAGAACCGGCTGATTCATAAACATTCATGTCGACAACGCCCTTGCAAGCACGCTGAAGGTCTTTCGTCACTGCGTAATAGGTGCCGCTTTCGGCCCCCGTCGAGACACCCATCGCGGCCATTGCCACCACCGGCGAAAGCAGAGCCGCCGCGGCGGCGATTTTTGCGATCATGCGTTTTGCGTTCATTTTCAGTTCCTTTGTCAAAGATTCAGAAGAGACATTCAAGATCAGGATTGCGCATGGAGGGCGCTTTCTTTTCGCCCTGTCCGCTCACTTCTTGTTTCCGTTCAAATTCATTTTGCTCATGTTCGCCATGGCGTCGATGGCAGAATCGTGGTTTGCGTCGGCCGCAGAAGCCGCCGTTTCAGGCTGAACCGGCGCGGGTTTTTGAATGACGGGCTGCTCGGCCGCATCATTGGCGGCTTGTTGCGCATCGCGAGCCGCTTCTGTCGCAGGGGCCTCGCTCGGAGCCGGGGGGAGCGTTGGCTGCTGCGCTGCGGAAGGAGCGACGCTCGCGGCGCTCGCAGAGGTCCAAGGCAACGGCACGATCCTGGGTTTTTGCCCAGGACCTGCGCCCGCGTCAAAACTGGTTGTCGGGTCCGCCGCCACGGCGGCGGGAGCATCCGGCTCTGCGAATTTTTTAAGGCCATACAGTCCGCCGCCGATCACCAACACGACAGCGGCGCCCATCAAATACTTCTTTACTGTTCGGTGCAAGGGCATTTCTGGACTCCGGCAAGGTCGCCACGTTTGGCGAAAAACTGCGTTTTTTGGCTTCATCTGTGGTTTGCTTCCACACCCCAATGATGCCACACTTTTTGCAAAAATGCAGAAATTTTGGAAAATCGCGCCCTGCCTGAACAAATGGTCTCTTTTTCGCAACAAGCGACTCTTTCGAGGCTCTGAGCGCCACGAATGGAGTCTGCGCGCGATTGCTTGTCGCGTTTATTTTTGTCTTCTCTTGGGCCCATGGAGCCCACCCGCCGACGGCGCGTCTATTGCGGATAGGGGGGCGATAATCGCGGGCCGGCCGCCAGGCCCAGCCTTGAAGCGCGCAAGGTCAAATTCGGCGAACCGCGCCTGATGGCCCCGAAACCCCGCTCACGCCGCGGGCTTTTTCCATCGCGTCGCCGGTTTCGGCCGCGTCGTTTGCGTCGCCAGGGGCCTCAGCGCGGGCAGAGTTGTTTTCTCCGGAATCGGCCCGCGGAGAAATGGACGCCGTTTTTTGGATTTCAGCTTTCAGCTCTATGGCCTCTTGCCGCGCCAGGCATCGCGGGAGCCGCGCAGAATGCTGGGCCAAGGCCGCGACCACTTCTGGGTGATCTGCGGGGAGCGCCTCTCCCAATGCGTCCGCGATTTCAAACCGAAAAGCATTGACGCTTTCAAAAGCCTGACCAAACGACTGCGCCACCAAACTTCGTCCGGCTTTTGAGCGAAAAAATGGCATTTGCATGAGCACCTCAACGGGCTTTGCTCCGTGTTGCCCAACGCGGCTGATCACCCGGGGAAGAATTCTTTCTGCTCGAACAGGGTCAATGCTTGCTTCTCTGGCGATCAGCGTCAAAGCTTGAATGTCCTCAATGGGATGCCGAACCATGACAAACAGCGCGCGACCGCACTCCTTGCTTTTCTTTTTGGGAGGTATTGCGCTCAAAATCAGCCGAATGCATTCTTCGCCGGCTCCGCACTCCGCGGCCTGAGCCAGCGCGCGGTCGCCGCCCCCATTGTCCTCCAATGGGTCCGCGCCCGCGTCCAGCAGAAGTTGAATCATTTCCGCGTTGCTGTGTTGAGCGGCCGTCACCAGAGCGTTGTCCTCGTCTGGGAATCCTCCCGGAATGGCTTTTCGGCTCACATCCGAGGGCACTATGGCTTTGGCGCCCGCCAACCAGTTTGCCTGGACAGCCTTCAAAAACGGATGCCCTGCCCAACCATAAGAGCAGGCGCTTTTTTGATCGAAATTCGGAGCCAAAATCCCGACCACTTCGGCGTGTCGCGCGCCAAAAGCGATCGTGAACGCGCAATTTCCAGCAGGATCGACGGCATTTGCGTCCGCTCCGCGCGCGAGAAGGCTCGCCGCCGCCCCGGCGTCTCCAATCGACGCGGCGTGGCGCAGATCAGCGTCCAATTTGTTTTGATCGTGCATTGCCCTGGCTTCCTTGGAACAAAACACGGGTCAAAAACCCGTGTTGGTCGATTTTCCTGCCCGGCTCTTGTTAGCGCCGCTCACGCTCAAAGCCGAGAAGCTTTCTTCGCCGGAGTTGAGGGCGCGGCCCCCGTGGTTTTTTTGACGACGGATTCGAGCTCTTTGCCTTCCTGGAACGCCTTGGCGCGGGGAAGCGAGGTCTCCGGCAGCAATTCGGCGATTCGCCGGCTCTCGCGAGCCTCTGGCGTGATCGCCTTTTCAGCGGCGATGGCGTTTTTCTTGGCTTGAATTTTAGCGCGGTTTTTTTCTTTTTCTTCCAAGGCATCTTCAAACAGAATCCCGGCGAACCCAATGACGCGTTGCTCAACGGCGCTTTGTTCGTAATTTTCGCCCATGGCTATGTCTTTGTGCGGAACGACGACCGAGCGAGGATCGACGCTTTTCGCGCTGTGCCATGCCCACTGCTCGCCCTGGCGCACCATGGTGATTTTTTCGTCCAGCAGCCAATTGACGAACTTGGCTTCTTCGCGCGGCACGCCTTTGGGCGTGTGGTCTTCAGCGACCGCGATCTGTTTGCGGCCGTCCGCGCCTTCGAGCAAAAACTCGGAATTGACCGAAAGCCCCGACTTTCTGAAGTGTTCTTGGCGGCTGCCAGAAAAACCAATCGCCACCACGCGCATTCCGGGGAAATTCGCCTCCACCTTGTCGCTGGCTGTATTGGCGATGTAGTCCAGCGGTCGCCCATACATCCCGGCGTCCAATTGGTGTTGCGGGCGCATGGCTCGCTCAATCGAGGGAATAGTCGCCGCGTGGTCAATCAGCAACATGACCGGGTCGGTGGCCAGCGCGACCAACTTCCCAAAAGCGCTTGTGTTGTCTTGCGATCTCGTTCTCATATCTTTTTCCTTTCTTGCTTGATTGATTGATAATTATTATTATTTTCTTCTGCGCGAAGGGCGTCTATTCGCTGTTCGCGGTCCATTCAAATCCGCGAAGCTTTCCTTGCGGGGGCCGCTGGCGTGTCTCCGGAGACGGCTTTGACCACGCCTTCAAGCTCCTTGTTCTCTTGCAGCATCAGCGCGCGCTGAATCGACGACTCGGGCAGGAGGCTCTCCAAACGCAAACGCTCTTGCAGGCTTGGGTCCTTTTTTAGCGCCAATTCTGCTTTTCGTTGTTCGATGGCGGCGCGAGCGGCCGCTTCTTTTTCACGCTCCATTTCGAGCGTTGTGGTCGCTCTTTTCAAAATAGAGCGCTCCTCTTGGCCACGGCCATCATCGGATAAAAATTTGTCCTTGTGCATCACGGCGATGACGCGCGGATCGACGCTTTTCGCGCTGTTCCACGCCCATTGCCCCTCATTGCGCGCAATCGTGATTTTTTCCTTCAACAGCCAATTGGCCAACTCCGGCCAGCTGCTGCCCACCGCTGTGTTCTTCGGCAGCCAATCCATCGCGACCGCGATTTCTTTGCTCCCGTCCGCCCGCGCCAACAAGAACGCCACATTGAGCAAAAGCGGCGAACGGGCGAACTCGGCCTGCGCCTTCCCTGAAAACCCAATGCCCACGACTTGGCTTCCCGTAAACAGGGCTTCGACGCGCGCGGCGCTTTCATCCAACGCCTCCTTATTTGGGCGCCCGTAAATTTCAGCATCCAGCGCATGTTTCGCCCGCAGGCCGCGCTCAACGAATCGAGCCGTCAAGGCGTGGTCGAGAGCGCCCTGAACGCGCATAACAAATCGATCCACCAGCGCGCCGAACGCTGGCTTTTTTGTGTCGTAGCAGTGAAGGGCTTTGGATCTCATTGGGTGGCTTATGATGTTTGGAGCGAAAAAGAATTGCGCTGCCGGGACAGTGGCGCCGTTTTCGCGGCCAGCGCCCATGCGTTTATTTTCCCAAACCTAGGCTTTGGGCGCAAGGGCCACGGCCACCGCGGCGCTGGATTTTGGCCAAACGGCCGCGCGAACTCCAGCGCCAACGCCAACAAACCGTCAAAGACGCGGCGAATGGCGCACCGGCGCGGATTGCGGGCTTTTTTGGCGGCTCTTCATGGCTTTGTCAGCCGTCGCGATCAATTCCGCGCGCTCTTGAAGCGCCAGGGCCTTCGGGATCGCTTCGTGGGGCAAAAGCCGCTCGAGGCGCAATTTTTCTTGCAACGCGGCGTCGGCTTTTTCGGCCCTTGCCTTTCGGCGAGCCGCCGCTACGGCGCGCTCCTGGGCGTGAGAGGCGTATTCGCGCTCCAACTCGTTCGCGGCGTCGCTCAGAATCTCCAATTCGCAGTGCCCGTTCCAAGACTCCTGATAGGCGCGCTCCTTGTGCATGACCGTGATTTTCATGGGATCCAAGCTTTTCTTGCTCGCCCACACCCATTCATCGCCCTGCCGAACCAGAGAAATTTTTTCCTTCAGCGCCCAATTGGCGAATTTGGGCCAAATGACGCGAATATCGCGCTGAAACTCATCTCCATTGGCAAGCGACTTTGTCGCCACTGCGATGAAATGTTGTTTTTTGTCGTCTTTTTCGCCTTCTGCCACCAACAAAAACTCAGTGTCGATGCTGATGGAGTCTGTGTTTTTGCTTTGCGGTCGCCCATGAAAAGACACCGCGACCACTCGGGCCTGGCGCCCTTCATACAAAGCCTCCACGCGCTGGCAGATTTCTTTCAAGCCGTTCTCCGTCGGCTGCTGCTGCCAGTCGAGATCGATGGCGGTGGGCCGCCCGTAAATGTCCGCGTCCAGCCAATGCTCTCTTTTCATGCCCGCCAAGGTTGAGCGGATCAGTCGATTTTCATCCACGATTTGGCAGGGCTCGAGCGCGCGTTCCACCAATCGGCCAAACGCCCCTTTTGCCTTTTTTGTCCTTGCCCGCATGACAGCCCTCGAAATCGTGAATTCCGCGCGAGAGAGATTCTCGCGCGCAAGCCTCTATTATCCGCCCCTGCCAGGAAGAACGCAACGGTCAAACGGCGCGCCATTGAGCGTCGTCTTCTGATTGGCCATCTTTCTCTGCGCGGCGGTCGCTTGCTTTGGCTCATTCCAGCCGCAGGAGGGGCACGCAGCGCTTGGCCAGCGCGAGAACCGCTCTTGGACGACGAGAAAAAACCGTTCTTCGCGCACGAACGCCTCAACGGGGAGGCGAAAGCTCATGCGAATAATCCCTAACGCTTGACAGCCTTGCCGCACGGGCGTCCTCTGCTATTTGGAAAATTTTGCAAAGCGGTCGACAGGCCCGAACAGCAAGGCTCGGAAGGAGCATAAACTCTTAGA
>Ga0105859_1000689_pt1 | contig 10430 bp, 11 predicted proteins | sample OrgsoiDNA_201063_FD_89684 | JGI IMG/M metagenome (GOLD analysis project Ga0105859, IMG submission 89684) | Permafrost soil microbial communities from the Arctic, to analyse light accelerated degradation of dissolved organic matter (DOM) -... | ecosystem: Environmental > Terrestrial > Soil >...
ACCGCCAGCCGTCGGGCGCCGCCGCCGGGCAAATCGCGTCGAAGCGCATGCGGGTCGGCTGGCGCGTGTCGACCGGCTTGACCGTCACCGCGCCGGCACAGGACGCCAGCGGACGGCTGCCGCGCACCACGTTGACGTCGAATTTGGGCGCCAGCCAGCCGTTGACCTCGGCCTCGCGCTGCAACTGGCCGGTGGCCGCGTCCTGCACCTGCTGGATCACCTGGGCCGGCGGCGTCTCGGCGGCGGCAAAATTGCTGCCACCAAATAGCAACAAGGCGAGCAAAGCGGTTACAATCCTTTTATTGAACATAAGCAATACCTCTACTATGATGCCAGAAGCGGCGCCGACGCGCGATGCGTCCGGTCGCCATTCTACATGGGCCAAGAGGGTTTTCCCGTGCGGGGCACGGATCAGGAGAGACGATGGGCATTAATTTCGCACAGGCAGTGGCGGTACACGGCGACGCCCTGCAATTGCGCACCGAGCGCACCCGCATCCTGGCGGCCAACATCGCCAATGAGAACACGCCGGGCTTCCAGGCGCAGGACATGGATTTCGCCGCCGTCATGGCCAGCAACCAGGCCGGCGCCGACGGCACGCCACAGCTCGACGGCGACAACGGCCCGCTGTACCGCGTGCCCTACCACCCCAGCGGCGACGGCAACACGGTCGAGATCGGCGTCGAGCAGGCCGCCTTCGCGCAGAACGCCTCCGACTACCAGACCAGCCTGACCTTCCTCAGCATGGACCTGAAGGGCATCGCCAAGGCCATCGCCGGCCAGTAATGGATAGAAATCAGCATCACCGAGGATAGATCATGACCTTCAAGAGTATTTCCGAGATCGCCGGTTCGGCCATGGCGGCCCAGACGGTCCGCCTGAACACCATCGCCAGCAACCTGGCCAACGCCGAGTCGGTGGGCGGCACCGAGGCCGCCACCTACCACGCCCGCAAGCCGGTGTTCGCCGCCGTCATGAACGACAACGCCAGCGGCCAGCAGGCCGGCGGCAAGGTGCAGGTGCTCGACGTGATCCAGAGCACCGAGCCGCTGCGCAAGGCCTACGAGCCGGGCAACCCGATGGCCAACACCGACGGCAACGTCTACTACCCGAATGTCAGCGAAGTGGCCGAGATGACCGACATGATGTCGGCCTCGCGCGCCTTCGAGACCAATGTTGAAGTCCTCGGCCGGGTCGGCCAAATGCAACAATCCCTCCTCAAACTCGGTGAAAGCTAACCATGCAAACCCTGCTCAATACGAATGATTCGAACACCGTCACCGATCCGACCCAGAGCATCGTCGGCAACACGCCGGCCGCCACCCAGGACATGTTCACCAAGCTGCTGGTGGCGCAGATCCAGAACCAGGACCCGCTGCAGCCGACCGACCCTAGCCAGTTCGTCGACCAGCTGACCCAGCTGTCGCAAACGGAGTCGCTGCAAAACCTGTCGACGCTGACCAGCTCCAACGCCAGCGTGCTGCAAAGCATGCAAGTGATCGCCTTGGGCGCCCAGGTCGGCTCCAGCGTCATGGCCAGCACCAGCGCCGTCACGCTGGGCACCGACAGCATCGCCGGCGCCTTCACGCTGGCCAGCACCAGTTCCAAGACCACGCTGGCCCTGACCGGCAGCGACGGCGTCGAGCACGACATCGCGCTCGGCACCCAGGCCGTCGGCAACGTGCCGTTCAGCATCGATCCGGCCGCGCTGGGCCTGGCGCCCGGCACCTACCAGATCGCCGTGAGCACGTCGAGCGGCGAAAATCCGGCGGTCGGCATCGATGGCCGCCTGCTGAGCGTGCAACTGTCGTCCACCGGCACCGTCGTGCTCAACGTGTCGAACCTGGGCCAGGTGGCGCCGTCGGCGATCACCTCGTTCAACGGCCAGCTGGCCGCCAATTCGGCCAGCAACACCGCCAGCAACTGATACCGCACTACGCCGCTCAGCCCACCTCCCCAATTCAGCCATCCAGCCACCCTCACGAAAGGCAGTCATCATGAGTTTCGATATCGCCCTGTCCGGCATTCAAGCGATCGACCAGCAACTGGACCAGATCAGTAACAACATCGCCAACTCCGGCACCTACGGCTTCAAATCGTCGCGCGACAATTTCTCCGCGCTGTACGCCGACGCCGGCCGCCCGAACGGCACCGCCATCGGCTCGGTCAGCCAGAGCATGGACGTCACCGGCGGCCTGGTCAACACCGGCGACAACCTCAACGCCGCCATCAACGGCGCCGGCTTCTTCGTCGTCAAGAACGCCCAGGGCGAGACCAACTACACCCGCGTCGGCATCTTCGGCACCGACACCAGCGGCTACGTCACTACCACCACCGGCGAGCGCGTGCAGGGCAACGTCATCACGCCACCGAGCACCGTCGCCGGCCCGGTCGGCGACATCAAGGTGTCGACCGGCCAGATCCCGGCCGTCGCCTCGACCAACCTGAACTTCGTCGCCAATCTGTCGGCCGACTGGACCGTCAACGCCAACGCCTTCACCGGCCCGACCGCCGCCGACCCGGCCACCGGCACGCTGGCCGTCCCGGCGGCCAACTACAACGACTCGCGCACCTCGACCATCTACGACTCGCTCGGCACCGTGCATACGCTGACCCAGTATTTCGTCGCCACCGGTCCCGGCGCCGTCACCGTCAACTACGCCGTCGACGGCACCGACACCGGCCAGACACAGAGCCTGACATTCAACCCGCAGGGCCAATTGACCTCCCCGCTGGCCGGCGCGGCCACGCCGCTGACGCTCTCCGGACTGAGCGACGGCGCCGCCGACATGAGCGTCAATTTCGACTATACCGGCAGCACCGAATTCGCCGGCAACACCACCGTCGCCACCAACCAGGCGGACGGCTATGCGTCGGGCGGCTATACCGGTATCCAGATCGGCGCCGACGGCTCCATCATCGCCAATTACAGCAACAACCAGCAGCAGGTGGTCGGCAAGCTGGCCGTCGCCACCTTCGCCAACGTCGACGGCTTGCAGCCTATCGACAACACCAGCTGGGCCGCCACCACCGCCTCGGGCACCGCCAACGTCGGCAACCCCGGTGTCGGCCAGGCCGGCTCGCTGACCGTTGGCTCGCTGGAGGAGTCGAACGTCGACATCACTTCCGAGCTGGTCGGCCTGATGACCTCGCAGCGCAACTACCAGGCCAACTCCAAGGTCATCCAGACCGAAGACACGATGCTGCAGTCGCTGATGCAAGCGCTGCAATAATCGGACGCTGAACCATGGATGCTTTGATCTACACGGCCATGAGCGGCGCCGAGACGGCGCTGCGCGCCCAGCAGGTGCACGCCAACAACCTGGCCAACCTGGACACGGGCGGCTTCCGCGCCAGCCTGACGCTGTCGGACGCCCAGGACCTGCAGTCGTCCTACGGCTACGACGACCGCCACCAGTCGCAGCTGCAGGCCAACGCCGTGTCGGTCAAGCCGGGGCCGATCAAGGTCACCGGGCGCGACCTCGACGTCGCCATCGCCGGTAGCGGCTTCATCGCCGTCGACGGCCCCGGCGGCGAGGCCTACACCCGCGCCGGCGCCATGAATATCGACGCCGACGGCACGCTGATGCTCAACGGCAGCCAGGTGGTCGGCGACGGCGGCCCCATCGTCGTGCCGATCAACGCCGCGGTCCAGGTCGGCGAGGACGGCACCGTGTCCATCCTCAGTCCCGGCTCGGCCACCACCGACATGCAGCCGATCGGCAAGATCAAGCTGGTCAACGCCGAAGGCTCGGAACTGGCCAAGAACGACGCCGGCCTGCTGGTGGCGCGCAGCGGCCAGCCGCTGGCGGCCGACCCGACCGTCAAGCTGCACCCGGGCGCGCTCGAAGGCAGCAATGTCTCGGCGGTCGAGGAAATGGTCGCCACCATGAGCTTGAACCGCAGCTTCGAAGTGCAGATGAAGATGTTCACGGCCACCGACACGATGACCCAGGACGCCAACAAGCTTATCAGCGGCAACACCTGACGCCGGCCTCACCGCCAGCACCGCCACACCAATCACCGCCAGACCAGACAGGGGAATATATGAATCCAGCGATGTGGATCAGCAAGACCGGGGTCCAAGCCCAGGACGAAAAACTGCAGGCGATCGCCAACAACCTGGCCAATGCGCAGACCGTCGGCTTTAAAAAAGACCGCGTGGTGTTCGAGGATTTGTTTTACTCGGTCGAGCAACAGCCGGGCACCCAGCGCGCCGACAACAATACGCTGGCGCCGACCGGCGTGCAGCTGGGCAACGGCACGCACATGATAGGCACCCAGAAAGTGTTCACCCAGGGCGCCACGCAAACCACTGGCAACACCTATGACGTGGAAATCAACGGCAACGGTTTCCTGCAGGTGCGCCAGCCCAACGGCGACCCGGCCTACACCCGCGCCGGCCAGCTCGGCCTGGACCAGAACGGCATCCTGATCAACGCCCAGGGCTTGCCCATCGTGCCGCAGATCACCGTGCCGGCCAACGCCACTGCGCTGACCATCGGCCAGAACGGCGTCGTCACCGCCACCATACCCGGCAGCACCACCGGCTCCGAGCTGGGCCAGCTGACCCTGACCAGCTTCATCAACCCGACCGGCCTGCTGGCCCTGGGCGGCAACCTGTTCCAGGAAACCGCGTCGAGCGGCGCGCCGACCGAGGGCAAGCCCGGCGACGCCCAGTTCGGCACGCTGCAACAGGGCGCGCTGGAGGGCTCGAACGTGCAAGTGGTCGAGGAAATGGTCGACATGATCGCCGCCCAGCGCACCTATGAAATGAACACCAAGGTGCTGACGGCGGCCGACACCATGCTCGACTACCTGGCACAGGCGGCACGCTGACATGAAACGCCCGTCGTCCCCGTCGCGCGCGCGCCTGCGCGCATTGACAGCGCTGAGCACACTGGCCGCCCTGCTGGCCGGTTGCGGCGCGCTGGCGCCGGCGCCGATCAAGCCCAGCGCCATGATCAACGAGCCGGTGCCGACGGCGCGCGGCGGCCCGCCGCACGGCGCCTCCGGCGGCGTCTACAACAGCGACGGTCCGCTGTCGCTGACCTCGGACAGCCGCGCCTTCCGCATCGGCGACGTGGTCACCGTGCTGTTGCAGGAAACCACACAGGCCAGCAAGCAGGCCGGCACCACGCTCAACAAGGGTTCCACGACGGCGGTCACGCCGCCCAGCGTGCTTGGCAAGTCGTTCCCGAAACTGGGCCTGAACCTGGCCGACACCAACACCTTCACCGGCGCCGCCACCAGCACCCAGCAAAACGCGCTGACCGGCGCCATCACCGTCATCGTCCAGGAAGTGCTGCCCAACGGCCTGCTGCGCGTGTCCGGCGAAAAAACGCTGACCCTGAACCAGGGCGAGGAATTCGTGCGCCTGCGCGGCTACCTGCGCGCGGCCGACATCGACGCCACCAACCAGGTGTCGTCGCTGAGCATCGCCAATGCGCAGATCGTCTATTCGGGCCAGGGCACGCTGGCCGATTCCAACACGCCGGGCTGGCTGACGCGTTTCTTCAACAGCCCGATGATGCCGTTCTAAGGCGATTACAGGTGACCATATGATATCCCGCCGCTTGTCCGCCCCGCTGCTCGCGCTTGCCGCCCTGCTGATGCTGTGCCTGCCCTTGCAGGCCGGCGCCACCCAGATGCTGCGCGACCTGGTCAACATCGAAGGCATGCGCGACAACCAGCTGGTCGGCTACGGCCTGGTGGTCGGCCTGAACGGCAGCGGCGACTCGACCCAGGTCAAGTTCGCCAGCCAGTCGACCATCAATATGCTGAAACAATTCGGCGTCAAGGTGCCCGACGGCACCGACTCGAAAAGCAAGAACGTCGCCGCCGTGATGGTCACGGCGATCTTCCCCAGCGGCTACCGCAAGGGCCAGGCCATCGACGTCACCGTCTCGTCGATGGGCGACGCCAAGAGCTTGCGCGGCGGCGCCCTGCTGCTGACCCAGCTGCGCGCGGCCGACAATGAAGTCTACGCGCTGGCGCAGGGCAATATCGTCGTCGGCGGCCTGAGCGCGTCCGGCAAGAGCGGCTCCTCGGTCACCGTCAACACGCCGACGGCCGGCCGCATCCCCAACGGCGCCTCGGTCGAGCGCGAGATCGGCACCGACTTCTCGACCCGGCCGACGGTGCGCCTGTCGCTGCACCACCCGCAGTTCCAGACCGCCACCAACATCGTCGACACCATCAACCGCAAGTTCGGCGACATCGCCACCACCGCCGACGCCACCAGCATCGAAGTGGTCGCGCCGGAAAACCCGACCCAGCGCGTGGCCTTCGTCGCCAAGCTGGAGGCGCTGTCGGTCGACGTCGGCGACGACACGCCGAAGGTGATCTTCAACTCGCGCACCGGCACCGTCGTCATCGCCGAGGGCATCCGCGTGCGCGCCGCCGCCGTCACCCACGGCTCGCTCAAGGTGGTGATCTCGGAAAGCTCGCGCGTCAGCCAGCCCAACGCGCTGGGCGGCGGCCAGACCGCCGTCACGCCGCAGTCCAACGTCAGCGTCGACCAGGGTTCGGGCCAGATGTTCAAGTGGCCGGCCGGCGCCAAGCTGCAAACCATCATCGACGTCGTCAACAGCCTCGGCGCCAGCCCCGACGACATCATGGCCATCCTGCAGGCGCTCGACCAGGCCGGCGCCATCGAAGGCGAGCTGGTGGTCATTTAAGGACAAGCGATGACCACCCTGAACCCCAACCTGAACCGCTACAAGGAAGCCGGCAAGGCCGAGGCCGCGCCACTGCCGGCCGACGCCGCCAGCGATCCGTCCGACGCCGCCTTCCGCGCCCGCGCCACCACGGCGGCGCTCAAGTTTGAAAGCTATTTCATCGGCAGCCTGCTGCACAAGATGCGCTCGGCCACGGCCGCGCTGGCCGATGCTAGCAGCCCGTTCAAGAACCCGGTCAACAGCGACATGCTCGACATGACCGACAATCTGGTGGCCGACCAGCTGGCCAGCCAGCGCTCTTTCGGCATCGCCAACGCCATTTTGCGCCAGCTGTTGCCGGCGCCGGCGGCACCGCCGGCCCACCCGATGTCCAGCACCGAACAAAGCGCTGCGCCGCCGCTTAATAAACCGACATAAGCGGTCGCCTTTTACAGTTAACGGATCAGTGGCTGTAGAAAGGCAACTGGTCCTCCAGGCCCAACCAGGAAAGACCATAATAATATGAGCATCATCAACAATGCACTGAGCGGCGCGCTGGCCGCCCAAGCGGCCCTCAACGCGACCAGCCAGAACGTCGCCAACGCGCAGACCGACGGTTATACGCGCCAGGGCGCGCTGTTGACGACGGTGGCGCCGTCGGGCGGCCTGACCAACGCCGGTGGCGGCGTGCAGGTGTCGTCGCTGATCCGTTTTTCCAACGATTACCAGAACCAGGCGCTGTGGAGCTCCAACTCCGACCTCGGCGCGAAGACCCAGACGCAACCCTACCTGACCCAGATGGAACAGGTGATGGGCGACGACAAGGCCGGCCTGAGCGCCGGCGTCGATGAATTCTTCTCGGCGCTGAACGCGTCGGCCGAGGACGCCACGTCGTCGCCGCTGCGCCAGGCCGTGCTGACGGCGGCCAACGACATGGCCCAGCACTTCAACAGCATCTACGACGTCACCTCCAACCAGGTGGTGTCGGTCAACCAGCAGCGCAGCGCGGCGCTGCCACAGATTAACCAGCTGACCAGCTCGATCGCCACGCTGAACCAGCAAATCCTCTCGGTCGGCCACAACACCAACACCTCGGCGCTGCAAGACCAGCGCGACCAGCAGATCGACCAGCTGGCCTCGCTGGTCGGCGTGCAAGTGACCACCCAGACCGACGGCACCCGCGACGTCAGCCTTTCCACCGGCCAGCCGCTGGTGTCGGGCGCGCTGGCCTCCTCGATGTCCTTCGACAGTTCCAGCGGCACGCCGGTGCTCACGCTGAACTTCGCCAACACCGCCTTCACGCTCGACGACAGCAAGATCGGCGGCCAGCTCGGCGGCCTGGGCGATTACCTGAACAACACCCTGCTGCCGCTGCAGCAGTCGATTTCCCAGTTCGCCGGCCAGCTGTCGAGCAAGCTCAACACACAGTTCGAGGCCGGCACCGATTCCAACGGCAATCCCGGCCAGGCGCTGCTGCAATACAACCCGGACAGCGGCAGCGGCGTGCTGCAGGTGCCGACCACGCTGACCTCCGACCAGCTGGCCTACTCGGCCGACGGCACGCCGGCCGACACCACCAATCTGCAGGCCGTGATCGCCATCAACAACCAGACCATCACCCTGGGCACCGTCGGCAGCGTCACCGTCGGCGACGCCGACACCCAGCTGGTGGGCAAGCTGGGCATCGACAGCCAGCAAAACCAGGCCCTGTTGACCACCGCCACCACCATCCGCAACCAGGCCGAGGACGACTGGAAGTCGACCAGCGGCGTCAATTCGGACGAGGAAGCCGTCAACCTGGTGGCCTACCAGAATATGTACCAGGCCAATATGAAGGTGGTCGCCGTCGCCAACACCCTGTTCGACGCTACCCTGTCGATGTTCGGCAGCTAAGGAGCACACCATGCGCATCGCCAGCAGCCAGTTTGAAGCGACCATGAACCGGGGTTTGGAGTTCAACCAGGAAAATATTTCGAAATTAACCGAGCAGCTGGCCACCGGCAACGCCATCCAGTTGCCGTCGGACGACCCGGTCACCGACGTGCGCCTGTCGCGCCTGGAACGCGAGCAAGACACGGTGACCCAGTACCGCGCCAACATCGGCGCCCTCAAAACGCGCCTGAGCAACAACGAATCCTACCTGACCGGCGTCGTCAACGACATCACCCAGGCCAGCGACCAGCTGGTCTGGGCCTCGGACGGCAGCAACTCGTCGGCCGACCTGAATTCCATGGTCTCGACCTTGCAGTCGGTGCGCGACAGCATCTTCTTCGCCGCCAACACCAAGGACTCCGAGGGCCACTATATCTTCTCGGGCAACCAGACCAACACCGCCGCCATCACCATCGACCCCAACGCGGCCGTCGGCTCGCGCTACAGCTACACGGGCGACACGGGCCAGCAGGAAGTGACCGTCGGCAACGGCATCACCCAGACCGCCAACGTCAACGTCAAGGGCCTGGACACCTATCTGAACCAGCTCGACACGGCCATCAGCGAACTGCAGAAGCCCGGCGTCACCGGCGGCGACCCGGCCCTGGCGGCGTCGCTGAAGACGGCGCTCGACGGCAGCTCGACGGCGCTGTCGCTGGTGTCAAGCACGGTGGCCGGCCTGGGCGGCGCGCAAAACGTCCTCAGCACGCTCGACACCAACCACGCCAACGTCAGCCTGTCGAACGAAACGGCGATCAGCGACATCGGCCAGCTCGACTACGGGGTGGCTTCTACCGAACTAAACGGTTACAATTTGGCATTACAAGCGTCGTACAAGGCGTACTCAAAGATCAGTTCGCTATCCCTGTTTAACGTGATCTAAGCACCGCAGCAGACCCGTATGCAAATCGCCCAAGCCACCAACCCCAACAGCATTGCTCCTGGCAATGCCAGCAATGCTGTCGCGCTCGACGGAACCGCGCTGGGCTTGTCGGGCGAGCAGGCCGCCACGTCCACGCCGGTGACACCGACGCCGACCACGGCCGCACCGCTGCAACGCGGCCTGAGCAATTGGGACGCGCCGTTGCAGGGCGACATCGCCAGCGCCCAGCAAGCCCTCGACTTCCTCGAACAGAGCGCGGGGCAGCTGCGCAGCCTGAAGGCCGAGCTGAGCGCCAAGCTGGCGTCCGCCCAGCAGCGCGACGGCACGGTCGAGGCGCGCGTGCGCCAGTTCAGTTCGACGTGGAAGCAGCGCCAGCAGTCGTCCGGCGGCACGCTCAATGCCAGCTTGCAGTTCAGCAGCACGCCGTCGCGCCAGACCTTCACCGTGCGCGGCATGACGCTGGCCAATCTGCGCGTCGGCACCCGCGAGACGCTGGCCATCTCGGCCGGCGGCGGCAGCCAGTCGCTGCGCTCGGTCACCCTGCAACCGGGCATGAGCGACTCCGACATCGTGCAGGCCTTCAACACGGCGCTGGCACCATCGAATATCGGCGTGACGGTCGACAACAACGGCACGCTGCAATTTTCGACGCCGGAGTCTAGCTGGGCCACGGTGCGCGACAACCTCGCCGTGCAGGGCAACGGCATCCGCTTCCCGGCCGGCCAGTTGAACCGCGTCAAGGCCGACCCGACCACCCCGGCCGTCGATCCGGACAGCTGGCAAACCTCGGATACCGAATCGCTGCGCCAGACGCTGCAGCAGGTGGTGCAGGCGCTGGCCCAGGTCGAACAGGCCCAGGCGCAGGTCAACGACGCCTTGTCCGCCGCCAGCGCCCGCGTCGACGAGACCCAGGCCGCCAGCGCCGCCGACACCAGCACCAGCATGAGCCAGGTGGC
>Ga0105859_1000692_pt1 | contig 10405 bp, 8 predicted proteins | sample OrgsoiDNA_201063_FD_89684 | JGI IMG/M metagenome (GOLD analysis project Ga0105859, IMG submission 89684) | Permafrost soil microbial communities from the Arctic, to analyse light accelerated degradation of dissolved organic matter (DOM) -... | ecosystem: Environmental > Terrestrial > Soil >...
ACGCCATGCAATCGCCATCTGAAAAAGGGCCTCGCAACACATTGGCCGCCACCGCCCGCAAGGCGTCGATGGGGGCGGCGTCTGCCTCTTTGAGGCTTTTGGGCCGGTCCGCGCTGCGTCGCCACGCGTCGTCTCGCTCATTGCGCGATATGGCCCGCAACCCGAGGCGAAACGCCGTCCGGGCCCCAAAAGCGTTTTTCGCGCTGGCCTGCGCCGGCGTTCGCCCGTTTGCGTCCAAATCTTTTTCTTTCAACGCCGCGCGCGCAGCAGAGGATGGATTCAACGCGGTTTTCGCGCTGATTGCCACCCAGCTGCCCGCCAACGGAGAGTCGTCGCGCGATCGCGATGAACTCCGGGCTTCGCGCTCCTCCTTCAACTCTTCCACGGTCGCCTCAACGCTCGCGCCCGGCTCGTCGCCGTGATGCTTCGACAGCATTCCGTGGAGCGCCCACGCCAGCCGCGGATTGGTCTCGATCAGGGAATTGCGCGCGATGGCCGCGGCCGCGGGGCTGCTCTCGGCCAGGGCCTTGAACATTTCCATCGTCGACTGATTGAGCGCCTCCGCCTGCCTTTCGCGCGAGCGGCGCGCCATAAGGGAGTCCGGCGGCTGGGGCGACAGAGGAGCGGTGGGTTTGGACGAAGCCATGGGCGATCTCAAGAATGCAAAAAAGGGATGGCTTATTATCGCTCGGGCAACCCGCGGTGTCCATCATGGCGCGCGGTTCTTTTCCAGGGCAGACCGCCTCGGCGCCAAGCGGTTGGCGGTTGGATGCTCCCATTCGCGACACCGGCGCTCACAACGCTTTTGGCTTTCGCGAGACACAGCCGCCAGGCAACCCGTCCTCCAATGCGGCTTGTTGCGCCAACGCCCAATGTCGGCCCAGTTTTCGCGCGCGGTGGGGCTGCTCTCGAAGGGCCAGAGCCACCACCGACTCTCCATTCACTGTTTCCGCCAATGCGTTCTTCCTCGCGAGTTCCAAGAACAACGCGGTCGCGGCTTTTTCTTGCTCGACTTCATGCGGCAAATCGCCGCCATAGAAAAAATCCATCAAACAGAAGTAAGCGGGAACTCCGCTGACCGGTTCATTGGGGTCCAGCAATCCATTTTTCAAGCAAAAGAACACCGATTGAGCCACCTCGCTGCTGTCTTGCTCGTCGAATTCGTCCAACGGGGTTTTTCCGGCGAGGCTTCTCATGAGCAGGCTTGCAGTATCCTTTTTCGCGATCCAATTGAATACAAGCGGATTATTGGCTTGCGCCGCGCAATGCGCGAAATTCAAGCCCTCTCGGTCCACGAAGGAGAAATCCGCGCCGTTTTTCGCGAGCAACTCGGCAAACTCCAAAAGCGGCGAGTGCGCGGTCGCCGCCAGGGCGTGCAAGTCATTGGCGTCAGCACCGCCCTCCAGCAAAATCACGGCCGCGAAATAATCATTGCCGCGGATCGCCTCGCTCAGATAGGTGCCCCATTGCCCCGCAGCCATAAGAGCCAGGACTTCTCGATCTGATTCGGTGTTGGGCGAGGCGCCTTCCGCCAGCGCGCGGGCCAGGGGCGCCACTCGCTGGCGGCCCGCGGCTTCGGCCTCGATGGCCGGCACTCCTGACGCCGTGTCGTCAGGAGGCGCTGGAATCGCCTGCATGACGGTCCAAAGGCATGGCGGCGGCAGAGAGCTGTCCATTCTGAAACCTCTGTGAAATCCCCCCGCTCTTTTTCGGGCGGGAAGCGCTCAAAAGAACGGGCCTGTTTTTGGCGCCGGAATAAACGTCACTTTGTCGGCCACCCAATTGGGCATCGCGTTGACGCTTTTTTTGACATTCGCCTTGCCCTCCACAATCATGGCGTTGCCATCGCTTTCATCGATCACGGTGATCCCCTTGATGGCCTTGATCGCTTGGACGTCCGCCGTGGGCTTTTTCCCTTTTCCGACATACAACAGCACGAATCGAGTCATGTTTTTCCTTTGAATTTGGCAATGCCGTCTATTTTTGACATCCTCGCCGCCCTAAAGGACGAGGTTTTTCGCGGCATTTGATAACCCGGAGATTTCGCATCGAATTCAAGAATGGTACCCGGGCCCTCACCCGGCGTCAATCGCTCTTCGCGGCCATTTTTTCAACATCTCACATCTGGGGCATTTGTCTCATTGAGGGCCATCTGAGCGTCTTTTCTGCGCCACACCGTCAATGCGGCCGTTTTCTTTGACGGACGGACATCGCCCATTCGCGATACAATGAAGGACTTCCCCACCAATTGCTCATCGCTTGAACCACCGCCAAGAGGCCTCCATGGCAAGTCAATCTCCAAAGCAAAAACCAGCCTCCGCCGTGCACATTCCGCAGCGCAAATCCAGCGAACGAATCTTGGCGGAGGCGATTCATGCCGCGGAAGAACTTGGCGAGCCGGCGCTTCTTCACGAGCTTGCGGCGAAACTCGATCCTGACGACCTGACTCATGAGCAGTGGCGCCTGGTCGCGACGACCGCCATTGAAAACAGAAACATCACGGCGCTCTGGCGAGCGGGCAAAGAAATCGATTTCACGGAGACTCTGCCAATCAGCTATGCCGGACAGGGCGACTCTTTGGTCAGTCCCGAAGACGGTTGGCTGGCTTTGGCGCTTTCGAGCGACGCGGACATTTTCGAATATTTGCGCGCGGCCGGCAGCCCAACCCAGCCCGAGGACGGCGAGCCCCTGCTCATCGTCGCCTGCAAATTCAATGCGGACCCCGCCGTTTTTGACGCCGCTCTGGATATTTCCGACGTCAACGCCGTGGATGAAAACGGGCGCACGCCCCTCATGTGGCTGGCGCTGTCGGGCTCCACCAAAAACGCCAGAGCGCTTTTGAGGGCCGGCGTCGACGCCAACCTGCTCGACGACGAAAAGCGCTCGGCGTTATTTTACGCGCTGCATTTGGACCATCGCGCCCCAGAAGATGTCCGAATTTTTGTGTCTGACGTGGCGCGATCGTCCAATCCGGCCCTTCTTTGCGGCGATGGCATGACGGCGATTGAAGTCGCGGCGGCCAAAGCCCGTTGGGCCATGATCGATGTCCTTTGCTCTGTTTGGGGAGTGGCAGCCGCAGAAGAAGCGGCGCGAGCGACCATGAAAACGCTCATGCCGCACGCCGCGCAATTGTTGGCCGTGAGCGAGGAACAGGATGATTTGCGACACGCGATGCGGGCCGACACGTCGGCGCAGCCCTCAGCGGCTATCGAGGCCGGCGCCCCCAGCGCAACAAAAACACACCACGCGCAAAAGGCTAAAGACGCGCTCCGCATTTGACCGGCCGGATGCGATCGACTGCCGCCATTTTCGGCCAGCCGCGCCAGGCTCCATCCTCAGCCACGGTTGAGCGCCCAAAACCCTGCGCGACGGCCGGGCAAGCGTGTCGCTCGCCGTGGCTATTTTGCGCGGATTTGATTTGCCACTGAAAATCTTCCCGCTTTAAGCACGCGAATGTTCGCTCCCAAAACTCGCGAACGCCTTGCCGCAGCCCGGTTTTGGAAATATCGTTTTTTCTGTTTTTTCCCTGGCCGGCCTAAATCCTACGGGCAATCCGCGCTGGCGCGGCGAGGGTCTGATTTTCTGCGCCTTCGCTTTCCGAGGGGAGAATGTCCGCTTGCAAATCGGCGTGCTCCAACCGCGCGAATATCTTTTCCCAAAAAGCGGTTTCCTTTCGGGCGTTGTCCGAGGGGGTCGAGGCCAGTCCGACTTGCGCCGAGGACAATCCGCCTTGCGCCAAATCCATCGCGGTCTCGCCGTTTCGGCCCGGGGTCGAGGGCGTGTGTCCCGCCGCCCGCAAGGCGCGGCACAGTTCCTCGTCCAAAGGCTTTTTCTCAAAGGCTCGCATGGCCAACACAAAAAACGGATTGTTTTCGTTGGAGCTCGCAGCGGGGGCCCGCGCGGCTCGCAACTGGCCCAAAAGAGCCGTCCTCTCTTCCTGCGCAAACGGCCGCCCAGCCATCAAGCAAATCGCTGAAAGCGGAGTGTGGTCGACGCAGTCCACCCAAAGGGCTGGGTCGCGCTTTGCCTCTTCAAACAAGGATTGGCGGATGGAAAACGGCACCAAAACCAAGCTCTCCCACGGCAAACGAGCCTCGATAAGCTCTCTCAGAGAAAACTCCGGCAGAACGCGCTCGACGACGCGTTCCCACTGTTCACGGGCCGAAAAAAACGCTTGCGCCTCTTTGGCCCATCCGATCAAACGGTCAACGTCTCGACCCTCTTCGCGCAGCCTTCTTGCTATATCTCGATTTGCCGGGCTGTCCAATCCTTCGCCGGCCAGCTGGCGGCAAGCCTTGGCGTTGTCGCCTATCAGCTTCGCGAACAACTTTTCGCCCGCTTGCCGCTCCTCAGGAGAGTCGCCCAACCCAGTGGCCAAAGCCGCCAGCTTCGCTTTTTTTGAGACCGCGGCGTTATTCACCAACGTTTCAAACTCAATGCGCGTGGCGTCGTTCGTCTCTTTGGCCTCGTCTTTCAGAAACAAAAGAGCCAGCAAAGAGTTTCTGTTGACGCCTTCCGATCCATGCTGTCGATGGCTCGCCTGGCCCATGCGAGCCGTGAAATCGACGCCCGCGCGGCGAGACGCCAAGATGTCATCGGCCAGAGATTCGTCGATCACGCGCGCCCTGATTTTCAACGCCAACGCCTCTGCGCTCAACGGTTCTTTTTTCTCGACACTCGACGCGCTGGCTGGCGACACCGAGCGCGCGGGCAGGCTCGCTATTTTTGGCGTGAAAGGAGGTTGTTGTTGTCTCATGATTGGATGGCGCAGCAAATTGGATTACGGATTGAATGGGACGATCAGCCTTTCGGCTTCACGTCAGATTCGATGAGTTCTTTTTTTCGGCGCTGGCTCTGGCTTCTTGGGCTTTTCGCCTTCTGGCGCGGAGCCTGTCGCGTCGCCGCTGATCTTGGCGGCCGACGCGGCTTTCACTTCTTTGGCGATTTTTTTGCCAATCAACGAAGCATTGGCCGCCATCAAGGCGCTCACGCATTTTTCCTTGTTCCCGTAAATCCATGCCCGCGGGGATCCTTCGCCCCCACTTTTTGCCAACTCGCCCTTTCCGGCAGGCATTCCTGCGCGCGCCAAAAACGGCAACGCCCATTGCGCCACGGGCTTTTCCAGTATCCAGCCTATATCTGCCAGGTCTCCTCGGGCGGACATGCCTTTGTTGACTGCGAGCGCCGGCAAAAAGGCCTCGCTCACGCCGGGCAGCGCGGTCTCCAGGGCTTCGATCTCTTTTCGATCCAGGCTGATCCAGGCTTGCGCGCACAAATCCTGCGCGATTTCGCCGCGGGGATTCTTTTTCGCGGCTTCGCGCAGATGGCTCAGCGTCCAGCGGCCGAGCTTGGATTGCGCGCCGACTTCGCCCTTCACGCCCACCCAAAAATCCGGATCAAACCAATCAAACAGCGGGTCCCAGGCCGGTCCCACGCTTGCGAACGAGCGCTTCATGTCAGACGCGACCCTTTCTCCCAGAATTGTCCAGTCGCAGTCCCCCGCGGTGTTTCCTGGATTGAGGACGCTCAGCGTTCTCTGAATCAAGGGCTTCGCGATCTCCATTTTCCCGCCCACGCGAGTCGTTCCCGCCAAAATGTCGGCGATGCAACCGCCCAGACGTTGCAAAAGGTCGGCGCGGCGAAAATTCAATTTTTGCCGTTCGCTTTCTTCGCGCGCGGCCCATGTTTCAAAGAACGCAATCACCGCCGGCTCATCAGACGCCAAATAAGCCAACTTCGCGGCTTTGTTTTTTGAATTGGCCTCCTGTTCGTATTTAAACCCTCCACGGTTCACGGCGTGCCGCATCACCATCTCGCCGGGCTTGTCGGTCGCAAACTCAAATTTTTTCATCAAAAAGGCCAGATTCTCCACGCATTCGCGCTGAAAGCCCGCTGACAGGGCGTCAATCACCAAATCCGTGATCTCTGAGTCCCATGCCCGGCTTTTTTGCCGAGCGTCGGCGTGAGCCTCTCTCACGCTCTCGCGCCCTTCTTCAGCGCCATTGAGGAGCGCGCTGTCGAGCGCGGCGAGCCGCGTGAACTCCGCGCTCGCGCGCTCCACCACAGCCGCCAAAGCTTCGGGCCACAACGCGGCCAAATCAGGAGCCGCTTTCGCGCGCTCGGCGGCCTTTATCCATCTTGGCGATCCGCCCCATTTTGAGGGCTCCATCGCCTTTTGTTTTTCCGCCCGCCAATTGGCCACCTGCGCAAGCGCCGCGGCCTCAGCGCCCACTCTGGCGATGGCGATTTCATTTTTCTTTTGGCGTTGCGCGATCTCGGTTTCTTGGTCTTGGTTTGGCATGGACAGGACTGGGCAAAGAGGGCGTGAAAAAAAACGGAGGCGCTGAGCGCGCGCTGGCGTGAATGAACCGATCTGGCGATTGGCCGCCCGGGGCGGCGCAATTTCTCAGCCTCGCTTATTTTACCTCCTTTTCGCCTTTTGCGGGGGGCTGGCCAACCCGCGGAGCCGCCACTGGTCGCAAAGAGTTCGGGTTTCAAAATAACCAAAATTCTCTTCCTGGGTCTTGCAGGTTGGCGGGGCTTTACGCGTTTCTTCTTGCTGCCGGAAGAAATGGTCTCATTCCTGATTGCTGATGCGGCCGTTGGGCGCCATCCGGAAAGAGCGCCCTCATGTTCGGCTTGGACCCTGAGCGCAACTTTAAACGATAGCCCACGAATTTCTATCACAACGATTTTGGCCGTCTTTTAACGGTGGATTCGTTTTCGCTTTCTTTCTCAGAGCCTTTTTGATGGAAAGGCGCCTTCTTCACAACGATCTTGGCCAATTGCTCCGCCTCGATCAGCGCGGCCCATCGCGGCATATGCTCTGGCCCTGCGTTTTTGAACGCTTTTCTCACGATCTCGCGCGGAGAGCCAAGGGTCAACGCATCCACAGCCTCCCAGGCTTTGTGCCGCACCGCCAACTCAAAGGCGGTTCGTCCTTTCGCCCCAGGCTTGGACAAATCGCTGACCGCCGCCAAATCGCGCGTTGCGTGGTGGACTGCGAAAAACACCGCCCACATCAACGCGGTGAAGCCGGATTGATCCAGCGCATCCGGATCAACCCGCCCCAACAACTGCCGGTAGACCGCCGGGTTTGAGCGGCCGCGAACGGCTTTGATGAGCGCCGTTTCTCCCTTGGCGTCGCCCGCATCTAAATTGGCTGTGGCGTCCAGCAGCGCTGCGACGGTTTGCGCATGCTTCTCTTCTGCCTCATAACACGCGATCATCAAAGCGTTTTCGCCATTCTTGTTGACCGCATTGGGATCGCTAAGGGGCAACAAAATTTGAACGCATTCGAAAGCTGCGTTTGCCGCGGCTTCCATCAACGCGGTTCTTCCCATTTTGTCCGACAGAACCGGATCTGCTCCGGCTTTCAGCAACATCCGGACGAGATTGGCCTTGCCGCCGCTTGCCGCGCGCATCAAAGCCGTCGCGTTCAAATGGTTGTCTCGCGCATTCACGGCGCTTGCCGGCAAAAGAATCTCAACGATTTCCTCAAGTCCCAAATAAGTCGCGAAAATCAGCGGCGTCAATCCTTCCATCAAAAATCCGCCGACGCCCGTGTCTGAAATCGCGTTTTTTGGCGCCACAAGCAAAGCACTGGCTCCCGCCGCGAGCGCTGTTCGCACACTCTCTGGGTCGGCGCTCGCTATGGCGTCCGCCAGTTGCGATAGCAATCGGCGCTCAACTTTTTTCTCGGCCGGCGTCAGTGGCGCGCTCGAGCCGCTCTTTTTGTTGGTCCCGTCAGCGCCGCGCACAGATTCATTGGCCATGGCTGAGGCTCCTGGATTGGCGGTCTTCATGGCGCGTTGAGACACGTGCGTTTTTCATGGTGGCCGCTCTCTTCACAAACGGCGTTTTGCGCGCGGGTTTTCGGCTTCATCGCCGCCACTGGCCTTCGCCACCGGTTGCCCCTCAATCTTGCCCGCCAAGGTGAGAGTCTCCACGATGCCTTTTTTCGAAACTCGCGCCTTTTTCTCGGAGGCTTTTTTCACAGAGCGATTGACCACGGCTCTGAGCAGCAGCGTGTCAGCGCTGGCTTTGGCTCGCTCCGCCACATCGTCCCAAAGCCCTGCGGCGTCGGGGCTCGCTTTGCTTTTGCGGCGTTCGGCGGAGCTCTGCATAGCTCGCCACTCCTTGACCGCGCAGGCCTCAACGCCCATCCGCTCAAGCAAGATGCTCACAGCGATCGCGACCCCGGTCTGCGTCGGCAAGGCGTCTTTGACGCGCATGAGGACGATGCCCGGGTAGACATCAGGAGATGCCCAGCCCATTTTTTCCAATTGATCGACCAATCGCCGACCCATGGTTTTTTCAGCAGGCGCCAGTTCATTTTCGACATACCCGCGCGCGGCAGCCCATGCCGACAACGCGCTCACTTTTTGATCCGCGGCGAGCAAGTGGCCCGCGGCCCTGTCGATCTCCCCCAACGCCGGGATGGCCCAATCGGTCCCGAGTTCGGCCAGCCGCCAGGCCAAATGCCTCATCACGTCTGGGTAGCGCGGATGCTCGTGTTGCGGAGCCATCGCCGCCATCAAAATCTTAAATCCGCACTCTGCGTTCACGTTCGAGGGGAGGCGCCAATTTCTTTCGCCCAGCGCGCAATCGGCTAGAGCGGCAAGAAAATTCTTTTGGAACGGCATTTGCTGCTCAAATCGCGCCGCGTCTTCTGGATGCTCATCGTTGTCGCGGGCGGCGCGGCAAAGGTCCAACAGCGTTTCCCACTGCCGAAGCGTCCCCACGGGCTTGTGCTTCCACGACGCCCGATTTTTCGCCTCATCAAGGGCCGCTCCTGCGTATTTGTGACGCAGGTTGTAGATCATTGATTCAAGGACGGGCGACTGGATGGCCGTCATCGAAAAAGGGAGAGGCTCAGGCAAATTCATGGAAGACCGCGCAAGGAACAGGGCAACAAACAGGGTGGCAAAATGGATTTCGGCGATGAAGGGCCGGGAACCAAAACGGCGTTCAAACATGATTTTCGCGCATGCTCTGCGATTGAATCGCGGAAAACGACCACGCGTTTTCGCTCGCTCAACGCCGCTGCCTTATTTTACCCCGGACGAGGCCAAAAGGCCACCGTCAGAAAACATATGAAAATGGCTCTGAAATCTCTGTCGACCGACGGTTCTATTTGATCGGGCTCTGGCCATTGGACCCAACGATTGGGGCCGGGAGGACTGTTCAGAGGGTTTTGGGCGCCCGGCGACTCGCGCGATTGGCATCGCCCTCATCCAGGGTCCGCGAACGCGCGTTGCCTGATGCTTCGTCGCCCGCGCCCTTTGGTTTTGACAACCCGATGGCGGCCGCCATCTCCTCCGCTTCGAGCCAGGCGGCCCAACGCGGCATTTTATGCTTTCCGCTCCACTGGAATGCGGCGTCGACCTTTTCTCGAGGCGCTTTCTCCGCCATGAAATCGGCGATGTCCCAGTGCCCGTTGCTCGCGGCATGGTCAAAAGCCGTCAAGCCGTCGTTGTCCGCCAAATTCCAATCGCTCACCGGCAGCAATTTCCAGGCGTGAGCGGATTCGGTCTCTTGGGCGCTCCGGTCCAGGGACGCGATCAACGCGGTTTTTCCATCTTCGTTTTTTGTGTTTGCGTCAATTCCCCCCACAAGCGGCAAAAACGCCTCCATTTCGGAATGGATTGAGCTGGCTTGAAACAGCGCGGTCTCTCCGCGCTTGTTCACCGCGTTCAGGTTTTTTGTGGCGCCCAATAGCAACCGCACAAGCTGTTCGCTTTCTTCATCGGCCGCCATGGAAGTCGCGGCGATCATCAAGGCGTTGTCGCCCTCGTGATCTTGAGCGTCTGGATCGCAGCGAGAAATCAAAAGGCTCACGCATTCGACGTTGCCCCATTCTGTCGCGACGTGCAACGCCGTTCGGCCCAACTCTGACACCGCCGTCAAATCGGTCACCGGCATCAGCGCCTCCATGCACTTCGCGCGCCCCGCGCTTGCGGCTTGCATCAACGCGTTGAAGCCGTGCGCCCCTTGAAAATTAGGCTCGCTCAATGGCAAAAGGGTTTTCAAGGCTCGGCTATTGCCGGTTTCAGCGGCCATCATCAATGCGGTTTTATTGCTTTTGGGGCTGGCCGCTTTTGGGTCGCCGCCATTTTTCAGCGCTTCTTCCAGGCTCGGCGCCCAGGAATGCCCCGCGGCCTGCCGCACGGCTTCATCCAAATACGCTTGAGCCTTCGCGTCTCTTTCGCGAGTTGGCTTGTTCGCGGGCAAGGCGGATTCATTGTTGTCGGATGTCGGCATGGGAATGGAGGCTTTTGAAGTGAGCCCTCATTTTACGCGATCGCGTCCGCGCAGTCCAGCCGGGACAGTAATGTCCAAAGTATTTTAAACAGCCATTTTTGCTTAATATTTAGGCACTTTGGACAGAATGAGGAGAGGGCGA
>Ga0105859_1000699_pt1 | contig 10340 bp, 10 predicted proteins | sample OrgsoiDNA_201063_FD_89684 | JGI IMG/M metagenome (GOLD analysis project Ga0105859, IMG submission 89684) | Permafrost soil microbial communities from the Arctic, to analyse light accelerated degradation of dissolved organic matter (DOM) -... | ecosystem: Environmental > Terrestrial > Soil >...
CCATCACCGCGGTGACGAAGCCCGGCGAACAGTTCGCGCTCGTCACCGTCGCCTTCAAAGTGTCGGCCACGTTCAAGGCGTCGCCGATGAAGCGGCCCACGGTCACCGACGCCACCGACAAGAAATACAACACGCCGTCGACCTTCGTGGACGTCGGCAGTGTGCCCGAATATTCCTGCACTTTCCCATTTCGGGTGCCCGATGGCACAAAGCTGAAGTCGCTGCAGATCGAATCGTCCTCGCTCGACCTTTCTTCCTTCGAAGCCAAGTAGACAAGAGGTCCGACCTTAAGGTTGGACCCTACGTACCATGTCGTACCGGGCCGATACATCCTCGGGACCATCAGGGGTGTGCGTGCTCAGGGCTTACGGACTCACCGACCAAGGCCGCGTCAGGCCAACCAACGAAGACTGCTTCGCGATTCAGGAAGCGCTCGGCCTGTGCGTGGTCGCCGACGGCATGGGCGGTCACAACGCGGGCGAGGTCGCCGCGCGCCTGGCGGTCGACGCGCTCGTCCATTTCGTCGCGGAGCGGGGGTCAGACCCCAATCCGACTCCAGACCTCTGGCCGTTCGGGTTCGATCCCGCGCTGTCGGCTGACGGCAACCTCCTCCGCACGGCCATTCACCTCGCCGACGTCCGGGTCCGCGAGGCAGCCATCTCGTCAGACGACTATGCCGGCATGGGGACGACGCTCGTGGCCGCGCGGGTGAACAGTGGCCGCCTGTCGGTGGCGCACGTCGGCGACAGCCGGCTCTACCTGATGGCCGGCCGGCAGCTCCGTCAGCTGACGCGAGACGACTCGTGGATGGCGTCGGTGCTGGCGCACGATCCGGACGCCGACCCGCTGCTGCTGCAGCATCATCCCCTGCGCAACGCGCTGACCAACGTCGTCGGCGCCAGAGCGCGCACGGACGTGCACGTCGTCGAGCAGATGCTGGACGGCGGGGAGCTGATGCTGCTCACCACTGACGGCGTCCACGGCGTGCTCGACGAGAGCCGGATCGAGGCGTTGCTGCTGGAGGAAGAGGATCCGGGCGCGATTGCGCGCGGCGTGATCAAGGCCGCGCTGGCGCGCGGCAGCCGCGACAACTGCACGGCAGTCGTCGCGCGCTATTCGATGTAGCTATACCCGCAGTTTTCGCAGGTCCAGGTGCGGCCCTGCTGATACATGTTGTGCCCGCACTCGGGGCACTCGCGGACCTCGACGCCTTCGCGGTCGTAGAACCTGCCCTCGGCGCCTTCCACCCGATACGGCTTCGCGTCCGGCTTCTCGTCGATCTTGTCGGCGTCCGGATCTTTCTTGTCGGGGTCGGCCTTCTTCTTGTCGTCCTGCGCCGGTTTGTCCTGCGACTGCGCGAAGACGACGAGCGGCGACGCGGCCGCGACGCCGAGCAGCGCGGCGACGCCCAAGCCGTAACCCCGGAGGAAGCTGCGGCGGTCGAGCTTCGCCTCGAGCTTCTTCAGAATCGCGTCGTTCATCGAGTTCAATATAAACGGTTTAGCGGCGTCAGCCGGTAAATGTTTGTCTCTCAGCCCACGAACTTGTAGCCGGCGCCGTGAACGGTGAGGATGTGTTCCGGTTCGTGCGGCGATCGCTCGATCTTTTGCCGGAGCTTCGCCACGAAGTTGTCGATGGTCCGCGTGGTGGGCGACTCTTCGTATCCCCAGACCTGATTGAGAATCTGCTCGCGCGTGACGACCTGGCCGGTGTGCGCGACGAGATAGCGCAGCAGGTCGAACTCGCGCGCCGTGAAGTCGATCCGCTGCCCGCCGCGATGCGCCTGATGCGTGCGGAAGTCGATTTCGATGTCGCCGATGCGGCACGTTTCGAGCCCCGACGGCCGGCCGCCGGCGCGGCGCAGCACCGCGCGGACGCGCGCGAGGAGCTCGGTGATGCTGAACGGCTTGGTCACGTAGTCGTCGGCGCCGAGCTCGAGGCCGAGCACCTTTTCGGTTTCCTGCGACCGCGCGGTCAGCATGACGACCGGCGTCGGGTTCGCGCGCGCGCGCAGCTCGCGGCACACCTCGAAGCCGTTCTTGCGGGGCAGTGTCACATCCAGAATCACCAGGTCCGGCGCGGTCGAGATCGCTTTCGCGAGCCCGTCCTCACCATCAGCAGCCGTGACGACCTCGTAGCCTTCGAGCTCGAGGTTGTCACGCAGACCGAGCAACATCTGGGGTTCGTCCTCGATCACCAGAATGCGTTTCGTCACCGTGAAGTTCTCCTGCGTACAACGGGAAATGGAGCGTGAACGTGCTGCCGCGCCCGGGCTCGCTCGTCACGCGCACGAAGCCGTTATGGCCGCGCATGACGTGGTCGACGATCGCCAGCCCGAGGCCGGTGCCTTGGGGTCCGGACCCCGCGTCGGTCTGGATGCGATAGAACTTGCGGAAGATCTTGCTCTGCAGCCGCGGCGGCACGCCGATGCCGCGGTCGGTCACGCGGACGACGCCGTAGCCGCCCTCGCGGTCGACGCCGACCACGATGTCGCGGTGCTCAGGCGAATACTTCATCGCGTTCGAGATCAGGTTCTCGAGCGCTTGCACCGCCGCCTCGCTGTCGATCAGCACCGGGACCTCGCCGTCAAGGCGCGACGTCACCGTGAACTGGTTGTGCTGGAACTGGCTCTCGAGCGACTCGAGGACGCCGCGCGTCAGCTCGGTGAGATCCACCGGCACGCGTTTGTAGACGCGCAGGCCGGCTTCGATCTTCGAGAAGTCGAGCAGGTTGTTGATGAGCCGCGTGAGCTTGCGCGCCTCGCTGTTGATGATCCGGTAGTACTCCTGCGCGCGATCGGTGTTCTTGAGCCGGCCGAGCTCGAGCGTCTCGGCGAACAGCTGGATCAGCGCGAGCGGCGTCTTCAGATCGTGCGACACGCTCGACACGAACGACGACTTCATCTCGGCGACGCGGACCTCGCGTGCCGCGGCGCGCGCGACGAAGAACACGCCGATCGCCATGACGCCGGCGAGCATCGCCATCATCGCCCGCTGCGGCCGTGCGCGGGCGGCGATGATGTCCGGGATCGTCTGGTTGCCGTAGCCGGTGCGCACGCGCCAGAGCTCCTGCTTGTGGCCCTCGGGCGCGATGAACTTCTGGAGCTCCGGATCGAAGAACGCCAGCGGGAACGTCCGCTCTTCGACGAACGTGGCGGGCGCGATGCCGCTCGCCGGGAACACCACGCGGTTGTCGCCGTCGAGGATCGTCACCGACAGCGCCGGAAACCCCGAGGGGCCCTCCACGTTCGCGAGCTTCGCCGAGACGAAGGCGGGGAAGTAGTCGCGCCGCAGGCGTTCGGCGTCCACGCGAAACGCCACGAAGCTGGTGAGCGTGTCGCGTGACGGAGACGCCCACCGCAGCTGCGCCTGGAAATAGGTGCGGCGGCCGTCGATCGTGGCTTCGAAGACGCTGATCGCGCGCTTCTCCGGCGCGAGCTCGCTGAAGCGCTTGACGAGCAGCGCGCCTTCCGGCACGCCCGCGCGGAACTGGTGGCCGTCGCGATCGTAGGCGAGCAGCTCGCCGCGGTGCTCGATCGTCACGTCCGACCAGACGTAGTAGCGGCTGACATACGGCTGCGCGATCAGCCCCTCGTCGAAGGTCTTGGCGATCGCCGCGAGGTTGAACGGCTCGGTCTGCCCCTGCGGGACGCCCAGCATCGTGTTGATGTAGGGCATCTTCAGCGCGTCCTCGATGTTCTTGGTGAGGCCGTCCGCCGTTTCCTGGCTGAGCTGCTGGAGGACGACCGCCGAGGAGCGGCCGAGGTCCGCGATGGAACGGAACTGGAAATAGAACAGGACCGCGACCGGAATGGCGACGGCAATCGCGAGCCCCGCCGCCAGCCGCAAGCTGCGATCCCGCACCAAGTGGCCGACGCCGGAGGGCCCGACGCCTCGACCGACTGGCATGCCCGCGTTCCGGGGATCCATCGATGCAAGCTTACTCGGATTTGGCGATTTCGGCTCCGATTCGGTCGAGGAACGGGCGCTGCGGGGCCAGCTCCGGATGCCGCGTCAGCAGCGCCTGTGCGATTTCGTAGGCCTCGAGCAGCAGATCCTCGCGCTCGTCTGGCGGCGCCGCGTCGACGCATCGCCAGAGGTCGCGCTCCGCGCCGGCGGCGTCGAGGTTGGCGAAGCGCATCAGCGCCAGACGGCAGCCCTGCCGCCGGTTCTGCTCCGGGTCGCGCCGCTGTCCCTCTTCGTAAGCGCCGAGCGCGTCCGCGTACTGGCCCGCGAGGAACAACGTGTGCCCGAGGTTGTAGTGGCCGAAGACGAACGTGCGGTCGATCGCGATCACGCCCCGCAGCGCCGCTTCGGATTCGTCGAATCGTCCGAGCTCGCGGCAGACCACGCCGATGTTGTTGAGAATCGTGACGCTGCGCGGGTCGTGCGCCAGCGCCTGCCGGAACGCGCGCAGCGCGCCGGCCGGTTCGTCCAGCTCGCCGAGCGTCGCGCCGAGATTGCTGAACGCGGCGGAGAAGGCCGGCATGAGATCGGCCGCGCGCTGGAAGGCATCGCGCGCGCGCGGGATGTCGTCGTAGACGAGGCTCAACTTGCCGCTCTCGTAGGCGACCGCTTCCCACTCGGGGGCGAGGGCGGCGGCGCGATCGAGCGCCGCGCGCGCCGCCACGCCGTCGCGCGTCTCGCGGCAGGCGCTCGCGCAAGCCAGCCACGCCACCGGTGATTCGGGATCGAGCGACACGGTTTCGCGGCAGAGACGGAGTCGCTCAGCGGGATCGCTCGCCCCAAACGCTCGCGCGAGAAGCTCGATCGTGGGCCGATTCGACACAAAGGACACAGGGGACACAAAGGTTTGGTTTTCCTTTGTGTCCTTAGTGTCCTCGGTGTTGATGAGGCCGAAGTCCTGCCAAGGTCCACGACGCTGCAGCGCTTCCGGTGCACACCGTTCGAGCACCGCGCGATCCGCGGTCGCGACGATGCGCTCGCCTTCGCCGAGCAGATCGGTCCACTTCTGCATCAGATACATGGACTGCGTCAGCACGAGGCGTGTGCCGCCGGTTTGCGCGTCCGGAAACGCCCGTTCGATGTCGTCGATGCGGATCACGCGCGGCCGAGGCTTGGGGAGAACCGGGAGGACGAAGGGGAGCGTCGACGCGTCGAGGGTGAGCGGCGTCGCGTTGACCTCGGCGGCGCGCGCGACCAACAGCCGCTGGTCGCGCGTACCGCCGAGAATCAGCTGATGCACTACTGCTGCGCGGCCGTCGCCTTCGGCTGATTCGCGAGGAAGCCGGTGATCTGCTTCACGGCGTAGCTGACCTTGATGTCGAACGCCTGCTTGCCGAGCGCGACGCTCGAGCGGCGCGCGTCGCCGGTGATGCCGTTGTTCTTGCGCGGCGGGGCGTTCGGGTCTGGCGTGCCGCGGCCCTGGCCGCGCGCGCCGGGCGGCGGCATCGGATCGCCTTCCGCCGTGGCGATCAGTTCCTTGCGGACCCAGCCCTTGTCGCCGCCCAGGTACATCATCGTCGACGTATCGGGGATGCCGGCGTGCGAGCTGACCGGATAGCCGTTGGCCGCGAGCCACTTGTCGAAGTCGCCCTGCGCCTTGGCGTAGACCTCGTCGACGAAGTAGACGTGCTTGCCCTCGGGCGCGTACTTCGCGTCGAGCTTCCTGGCGACTTCGGTGAAGACGGCGGGCTGGCCACCGCCGTGATCGCCCATGATCATCACATTCTTGAAGCCGGTGATGATCGCCTGCTCGGAGATCTCGGTGAGCATCTGGCCGAAGACCTCGTTGCTCAGGCCGATCGTGCCGGGAAGATCCGCGCTTGCGCGGTTGGGGGAGTAGGCGAGCGTCGGCATCACGATCGCGTTGCCGAGCTTGAGCGCGATCGCCTTCGCCGTCGCGCGCGCCATCAGCGTGTGGCCGCCGTTGACGTTCTGCGGTCCGCGCTGCTCGGTCCCGCCGGTGTAGACGATCGCGGTGGTCTTGCCGGCGGCGAGCGCGGCCTTCACTTCGGGCCACGTCATCATTTCGAACTCGACGAGCGGCGCTTTCGCGCCGGCCGCGGCCTGCCTGGCGGCGGCCGGTTTGGCGGCAGGCGCCTGCGCGAACGCCGTCGCGGCGGACAGGGCGAGGACGGGGAGGATCGTCAGTGAACGGTGCATACGCGCTCCTTGAATCTGGAAAGGGAAACCGGTCGCTTATGATGCGGCGAAACCGGCGCCCAGGCGTGTAATTTATTGTCGAGACATACGTATGTCTTGAGCGGTATGATGAGACATGCGAACCACCGTACGGTTGAGCGAGGGGCTCCTGCGAGAGGCAAAGGCCGAAGCGGCGCGCCGCGGCGAAACGGTGACGGCCCTGATCGAGCGCGGCCTGCAGCTCGTCCTGGCCTCGTCGGGCAAGCCGGCGCGACGCCCGAGGATCGTGCTGCCGGTCTGGCCGCGGAAGGGCAGCAAGGTCAAGGCCACAGGCACCCTTCCGGGTGTCGACCTCAACGATTCGGCTGGGCTGCTCGACATCATGGAGGGCGTCGGTGATTCTCCCGGACGTGAACGTGCTGCTCTACGCATTCCGACGCGACGCCGCGCGTCACGCTGAGTACGCCGACTGGCTTCAGGACGTTGTGGCCGGCGACGAGCCGTACGGCATCTCGCCGCAAACGCTCGCGTCAGTGCTCAGAATCAGCACGAACCCGCGAATCTTCGGGGCGGCGACGCCTCCAGCGGCGGCACTCGACTTCTGCCAGACGCTGCTCGAGTCCGACTACTGCGTCGTGGTTCAGCCCGGGCCGCGGCACTGGCCGATTTTTGTCGATCTGTGCCGCGAGTCTGGCGCGACGGGGAATCTTGTGCCGGACGCGTGGTTCGCCGCGCTGGCGATCGAGGCCGGTTGTGAGTGGATCACAACCGACCGCGACTATGCGCGCTTTCCGGGGCTCCGCTGGCGCGAGCCCTTTTAGCTACTTCTTCAGGTTCTCGAGCTGCGCCTTCGCCTGCGCGTTGGTCGGGTCGAGCTCGACCGCCTTTTCCATCGCCGCGATCGCGCCGGCCTTGTCGCCCTTGGCGTTCTTCATCTGCGCCATGGCGGAGTAGGTGCGCACCGACTTCGGGAAGTACTCGACGTTCGCCTGCAGGTAGGCGATGGCATCGTCCACCTTGCCGGCCGTGTTGGCGCGCGTGGCCATCGTGATCATCGTCGTCTCGCCGAAGTCGTAGCTCTGGCCGGGGTAGAACTTCTCGCGCAGCTCCTTGAACTTCGCAATGCCCGCCGTCGAGCCGCCGCCGGCGGCCGCCTCGGTCATGATGTCGGTGATCGCCTTCGGGATCGGTACGCCGCGATGGCAGGTCGCGCAGCCGACGCGCGTGGTCGCGTCCGCGCCCTTGCCGACCGCCTCGGGCAGCTTCGTGTTGATCTCGCGCGCGAGGAGCAGCATGCCTCGCGCGGCCTTCTTGGTCGGCTTGTCGTCGGCCGCCATGTCGTTGCGGCCGCCGCGCCCTTCCTGGACGTGGCAGTAGTTGCACTGCACGCCGAGCGCGGCCGTGAACGCCGCCATCGTCGTGAGCACCTGCTCGCGCGACGAGTCCTTCGGCAGGATCTGCAGGTTCGTCATCGCCGGCGGGCCGCCGGCGCGCTGGCCGCCGCCGGCCGGCGGTGTTTGCGCCGCGGCGAGCGAGCTCGTGAGGACAATGGTCGCGACGGCGAGTCCGGAGAAGCGGATCATGCGCGTACCTCTTTGCCGACGAGTTGACGGACGAACGACAGCCAACGGCGATACTGCGGCAGCTGGCCCCGCACGGCCTGATTGAAGGTGTCCTGAATACGACGGGTCACCGGTCCCGGTTTACCGCCGCTCATCACGCGGCCGTCCACCTCGCGAATGGCGGTCACTTCGACCGCTGTGCCGGTGAAGAACAGCTCGTCGGCGCCGAGGACGTCCTCGACCGAAATCGGGGCGACGGTCGCCTCGATGCCCAGATCCTTCGCGATTTCGAGGACCGAGGCGCGCGTGACGCCCATCAGGATGCTCGCGTCCTTGTCGTTGGTGATGACCCCGCCGTTTTTCACGACGAACAGGTTCTCGCCCGACCCTTCGGCGACGAGCCCCTGCGAGTTGAGGAGCAGCGCTTCGTCGAACCCGCGCTTCTGCGCTTCGTTCACCGCGCGCGCCGAGTTGATGTACTGGCCGCAGGCCTTCGCCCACGCCGGGATGGCGCTGTTGTCGAACTTGCGGATCGGCGAGACGGTGACGCGGACGCCGGCGTCGGCGTTGGCGAGGTACTTGCCCGTCGGCACGGCCGCGATGGCGACGGTGACGGGGCATTCGGCGGTCCAGACGCTCAGCGTGCCGGCGTCGAAGAAGGCCACCGGGCGCAGGTACGCCGCTTCGAGCTTGTTGGCGCGGACCACCTCGAGGCTGGCTTCGGCGATCGTGGCCTGTGAATAGGGGATGCCCAGGTCATACAGCTCCGCCGACTTGTAGAAGCGCTCCAGGTGCGCGTCCAGCCGGAAGATGGCGGGGCCGTCGGCGGTCGGGTACGACTTCATCCCCTCGAACACGCCGGTGCCGTATTGCAGGCCATGCGCCAGCACATGCACGCGGGCGTCGCCCCAGGGGACGAGTTTGCCGTTAAACCAGATTGTTTCAGTTGGCGTGAAGCCCATAACGCTCTCCAGGGTCTGAATATATATCGAGACGGGCGTCCCGGCCCGATATGTGTGATGACGTGTCCGAATTCCGAATCGAGAAACGCCGCGCCGAGGCGGCCCTGACGCTCACGACGGGCACCACCGTCAAGGGGTGCTTCTTCCTGTCCGGGTCGAGCGCCAGCCACGCCGGGCCCGAACGCGTGGCCGACCTGCTGAACGCGGAAACCGGCTTCTTTCCGTTCGAGCTGAACGCCGGCACCATTCCCCACACCGTGCTCTACAACCGCGGCCAGATCGTCATGGTGCGGCTCCTCGAAGAGACGGTCGAAGCGCAGCTCGATCCCGGGTACGACGTGGCGACCGAGCGGCTCGTCCACATGCTGCTGTCCAACGGCGAGGCGATCGACGGCAAGGTTCGGGTGTATCGTCCAAGCGGGCGCGATCGCCTGAGCGATTACACGCGGGCGCCCGAGTGTTTCCGGTACGTCGAGACGCCGGGAGGCCTGGTCATCGTGAACGCCCTACATATCGTGGAACTGCGGGAGACGACCGAAACATGAGCGCTCCGATTGACGGACTATTCCGGCTGATGTGCGAGGCGGGCGCCTCGGACCTGCACTTGATGGTGGGCGTGCCGCCGCTCATCCGCAAAGACGGCGGCATGAAGCCGCTGGACCCGGCCGCGCCGGTGCTCGACCCGGAGACGGTGATCCGGCTGCTCGACCCGATCACACCGCCGAAGAACAAGGCGGAGTTCGAGGAGAGGCACGACACCGACTTTGCGTACGAAGTGTCGGGGCTTGCGCGGTTCCGCGCGAACATCTTCATGGATCGCAAGGGCAAGGGCGCCGTCTTCCGCGTCATCCCGAGCAAGATCCTCACGGCGGAGCAGCTCGGCCTGTCTGACGCGATTCTGAAGCTGTGCAAGCTGCACAAGGGGCTCGTGCTCGTCACCGGCCCGACCGGCTCGGGCAAGTCGACGACGCTCTGCGCGATGATCGACCACGTCAACAGCACGCGCAACGATCACATCATCACGATCGAGGACCCGATCGAGTTCGTGCACGAGAACAAGCTGTGCGCGATCAACCAGCGCGAAGTGCACAACCATACGGAGTCGTTCAAGGCCGCGCTGCGCGCGGCGCTGCGCGAGGATCCCGACATCATCCTGGTCGGCGAGCTGCGCGATCTCGAGACGGTGGCGATCGCGATCGAGACGGCGGAGACGGGGCATCTCGTGTTCGGCACGCTGCACACGTCGACGGCCGCGTCGACGGTCGACCGCGTGATCGATCAGTTCCCGGCCGATCGTCAGGCCCAGATCCGCGTGATGCTGTCCGAGTCGCTGAAGGGCGTCATCTCGCAGACGCTGTGCAAGAAGATCGGCGGCGGCCGCGTGGCGGCGCTCGAGGTGCTGATCGTGACGTCCGCGATCAGCAACCTCATCCGTGAAGCGAAGACCTTCCAGGTCCAGTCGATGATGCAGGTGGGCAAGGCCGTCGGCATGGTCACGCTCAACGACGCACTGATGGATCTGTGCACCAAGAAGCTGATCACCCCCGAGGAGTGCTACTCGAAGGCCATCGACAAGCCCGGCATGGACATGGTGATGAAGCGGGCCGGGCTCGACCCGACCAAGTTCGCCGGCCCGGCCGGGCCGGGCGCCCCGCCGGCGGCACCGGCCGGACCAGCGGGTACGGGAGCACCGCCGCAGCGGCCCGGCCCCC
>Ga0105859_1000702_pt1 | contig 10328 bp, 10 predicted proteins | sample OrgsoiDNA_201063_FD_89684 | JGI IMG/M metagenome (GOLD analysis project Ga0105859, IMG submission 89684) | Permafrost soil microbial communities from the Arctic, to analyse light accelerated degradation of dissolved organic matter (DOM) -... | ecosystem: Environmental > Terrestrial > Soil >...
GCGGAGGAGCGCCGCAACGCAATCGGCGTGGCCATTTTCGGCCGCGAACCTCAAAGCCGTTTGGATTCTGGCGTTCGATGCGATTTCGTCGTTGTCATTGTCGTTGCCATTGGCTTACGCAATCAGAGCGCTCAACTCAGCGAGATTCCCCTTGCTCGCCGCGACAATAAGGGGAGGCGCCGATTTTTTTGCGCCCGCGGCCGATTTTTCAATTGCTCGGCGGTTTTTCTTGGTCATTTCAGCGCTTCATAAGGTGCCGCGAGAAACCTCGTCCTTCAGGGCGGGGAGGATGTCAAGACAAGAAGTCCGCGATGCTCTGGCGCTGCGCGGCCGACATTTCGCCGTCTTCGTTCAGGGAGAACGGGCCGCAAGCCATCAAAGACTCGCCAAAGCGATTGAAAAGGGCTTTCTGGGCCACCTTGAAGGCGTCTTGGCCGCTCGGGCTCGACACCGACAGCGAAGCCGCGGCGTCCAGGCCCAAGTGCTCGGAATCCAGCGTCTCGGCGTAGAACCCAGCCTTCTCCAGGCTTTTGAGGGCGATTTGCGTGGCGCCGTCGAGCGCGGCCTGCGCGTCGATGTTCTTGCGCGACGAAAGCGGCGCCCGAAACGCGAAGCAACGGTCTTGGCTCAACGGGTTGTCGTCGCTGGCGGCGTCAATGATGAGGAAAGACAATGCGTTTTGGGCGGCGGTCATGGCGAATTCCTTGGGCGTTTCGGTCAAAGGAGACATCTCGGTCAGTGAAGCCATTATACCGCGGACCGGCCAAGAATGGAGCGCGCCAAACGCTGCGGGAGGAAAGAAAAATAAAAAACAACACGAGAAATCAAGGAGTTGCGTGTTTCCAATAAATCACTGGCGGATGAAATGTTTGGCATGGACTGAGGAGCCGCTGTGTCTCGAGAAAGAGAGAGGGGCAGCATAACCGGCCGCCCAACGCGTTCAGCCCTGTGATTTCAAAAAGCGCATCGTGACTTTTTGCCCGTTCGGCGCGTCAAAGGAAAAGGCGTCGCCTTTGGACAGGGGCAAGAAGTCGTTGGCCAAAGCGACGTCGGCCTGAGAGTCTTCCGCAGACGCGGGGCCCTCGCGCGCGTCACCGTGAACCAAGCGCCCAGCATGTCCAGGTCGCCCGTTCTGATCGACGGCGCGATTTTGGTTTGGACAGAAGGTGTCCGCTCCATGGCCTTCGGGCCGGCCAGAAAAGCCGGTGACGAAAAAAGCAAAGCCGAAAAGCGTCACAAACGCCGGGCTGGGGGCGCGGCAGGCGCGGCGTCATTCGATTCTCCGGAGTGGGCCTCGCTCCGCGCGGCCGCCCGCGCGAGCGGAGCCTCTGACGGCGAGAGCGACTGCTCCTCCGCTCCAATGGCGTCGAGCAACTCTTCGGCGTCCAGCCGGGCGTTGGATTGGGGCAGCTGGGCCTTGCGCTCTCGCAAAAAGTCTCGCAGCCTGGCGTTGTCTGGCTCGCGCGCCAAACGCTCTGTCGCCAAAATATCCACGCAAGGCCAAACTTCGTGCGAGATCGCCATATCCCAGGCTGTCAGGCCCAGGCGGGTTCGCGCGCCGGTGTCGCTGACGCCGAGCAAGGCCTGCGCGCACTGGCCGTTGATGGGGCGGCGACCCATTGCGATGGGACGCGTGCACGACGAGATCAAGGCCGTGAAGCCATACTGGCCACCTTCCAGAGGATCGGAAATCGGCAGCAGAAGTCGCAAAAAATCAATTTTTTGCATGTGCGCTGCGATTCGAAGCGCAAGGCTTCCGCAGCCATCCGGGGCGTCGCCCAACAAATCGATCGCGATTCGCAGGCAATCCAAGTCGCTGTTCCTCCCCGCGACGGCCGTCCAGAGAAGGTGCGCGGCGTGTGAAGCGCGGCCGGGATCGGAAAAGAAACCCGGCGGAACAGCCTCTGCGATGGCGTGGGCAATGTCCGGAAAACCTTGAAAAAGGGCCCAAGCAAGGGCGTCCGGATCACGAACGTGCGCTCGCGCGCCTGGCGCGAGTTCCGTGTCGATCAACCTGCGCCGAATCAACGCCTGACTCATCTCGGCAACGTCTCCAGACGCGGTGTCGTCCCATTGGGAGATGGGCAAGAGAAGCCGAACCATTTCCAAATACCCGTGCGCCGCGGCCACAATGAGCGGCGTCTCTTGGAGAACTCCGGGCGGATTGACCAAATTGGCGGCAAGAGGAATGAGTTTGCGCGCCGCGACAAGGTCGTTTGTTCCTGCCGCGGCCAATAAATCTTGGTCGGCATTGGCGTGCAAGGAGTGTTGAGTGAGCATGACGGCCTTTCGATCAGAGCGAGCGTGCGCGACGAGAAGCAGTGGCGTCCGCAGAGTCCACCGTTTCCGACAAAAGAATCGATTCGCGCATGGCGACAAGAGCTGGATCTGCGAAGACGGTGTCCATCACGACTTTCCTGCGCTCGTCAGGAACGTGCAGCTGCGCCAATCCTGAGAATTCCCAGGACATGAGCTCACCCCATACAGGTGGGTTTGTGAGCATGCCCATTGGAAGCGCCGTCATTGCGACAAAATCGACCACAGGCGCGAACAGGGCGCGAGACAACGCCTGTCGAAACCGCTCGCTCCATGTCTGAGCCTCTTCAATGCTCATCAGCGTTTGCTCCGCGCGAGGGAGCCGGGCCAACACAAAGGGCGAAAGAGAGCCACGAGCGATCGACTGCGCAAGAGGATCGGAAACCAAGGGCGCGAATTCGTCAATTTGCGCGGAGGTCCACATGGACGCAGTTTGTCCGCGAATTTCGACAGTGGACTCGCGCATTGCGCGTTGAATGGGAGCGCGGATCTTTTGGGCCATCAGAAGCTCAGGGGTGGCTGGGTCTGCGCTCGCTGAATTCGCTCCAAAATAAACCGCGAAAGCATGGACATAAAAGCTCTCCTCCGCGGGGTCGTGGGACGGCAATGAAATGGTTTGGGTGAAGGCGACAATGGCGCGAATTGGATGGTGCATGTTGTGTCCCGTGGCCGTGCCAATGGTTGGGCGCGCGGAGCCGTGAAGGAGCGGCATGCGCGAGATATTCCGGTCAAAATGACAAAAAGTCGAAAAAAGCCCTCAAAATTCTCGCTGAAAGCGCAAAAAGGGGGCGAGGAGCCGATCATAGACGTTTGGCCGTCGGCCCGGCGGTTGAGGTCCTCGGGGCGAGGCTGGCGACAGCCGCGGCCGACAAATTTGGCGCGGTTTGCTCGCGTTGCGAACCTGTGTTCTGTGAAACCGCTCGAACCACGGCGGCCAACTCTTCAGCCTGCAAAAAGGCGCTCGCTTTGGGGAGGTGGGCTTTTTCTCGGCCTAAAAACGCGCGAAGCTTCGCGTCGTCCGGATTGCGGCGCAAACGGTCAACCGCCAATGCGTCAACGCAGGGCCAGGCGTCATGCCACATGGCGACGTCCCAAGCGGTGTTTCCGAAACTGTTCTGGATGCCAGGGTCCGAGACCGGGAGCAAAAACTCGGTGGTGCGTCCATCTGGGGGCGGGGCGCCGTTGCCCAACGGGGAGCAAGACAGAATCAGCGCGGTGCACCCATCGGCGTCTTGCGAATTGGGCTCTGAAAAAGGCAACAGGATACGCAAGAAATCCGGTTTTTGAACCTTGGCCGCATGCCGAAGGGCGTTGTCAGCGAGGGCGTTCCGGCGGTCTTCGCCAACAAGGTCGAAAACAATTAGCAGGCTGGCCGTTTCGTTTTTTGGGGCGTCAATGGCGTGCCCCAAAAGCTTGGCGGCGCGCTGCGCGCCATTCGAGCGGGAGAAGCAGGAAGGGCCGAGCGCCGCCGCCAAGGATCGCGCGCAATCGACTTGGCCCCCGAAAATCGCGGAATCCAACGCTTCAAAAACCGAAAAATTTTCGCCCTCGCCGTCGAGAACCCAAGGCAAAAGCGCCGTGACAATGTCCAAATGCCCATTCGCCGCCGCCACGAGCAGGGGCGTGCGGACGGCGTTTTGTCGGGAGTTGGCCAGGTTTGTCGAATTGGGCGCCAAAAACAGAACGCTCGCCAAGTCGCCGATTTCCGCGGCGTGCAGCATTCGCGCGTTGATTTGGCTTTGCGTGAGGTTGGGCATGGCGGCGACAGGGGATTGATTGGGCGGGGAGGGACAACGACGATTGTAGCCCAAAACGCGTTCGCAACAAAAAGAAAAAGGCGAACGAACGTGCCGCGAGGTTGGCTCAACGGGCTTTGGGTTTAGGCGGGGAATCTCTCAGAACCGCTTTGTCACAACCGCTTGGCGGCCCCCGTGAGGGATGAGTCCGGAGCGGCCCCGCCTTGCGCAGGGGCGGACGGGCGCTCCGAAGCCTGTCGCGGGCCTTCCCGAACCGTCGCGGCCAGCTCCTCGGCTTCCAAAAAGGCGCTCGATGCCGGCAAATGGATGGCTTCCTTCTGGACCAGTTCGCGCAGATTCGCTTCAAGAGAATTCCGTCGGAGCCGATCGAGCGTCAAAATGTCCAGGGAGGGCCAGGCGTTGTGCGCGAAAGCGACGTCCCAGGCCGTGCCGCCATTTTTGTTGCGAATGCTCGAATCTGAAATGGGCAGCAAAAATGCCGTGGCGCGGCCATCGATGGCAGGAGCGCTGGCAAAAGGGATGCCGGAAAGAATCAACGCCGTGTCTCCGGCGTCATCCTGCTCGTTCGGATCTGTGAACGGCAAAAGCATGCGAAGCAAATGGGGTTTTTGAAATCGGGCGGCCTTGCGAAAAGCCTGATGGGCGCAGCGCGCCAGTTGCGCCTTCCCGACGACGCCGAAAACGATTTGCAAACAAGCGGCGTCATTTTTGCCGGATTCGATGGCGAGTTCAAAAAGCGCCAGGGCTGCGAACCGTCTGCCAGGAAAAGAAAAGTGGCCAAGAGGGACCGCCGTGGCCAATTCGCGCGCGCAATCCGGCTGGCCCGCGAAAAGAGCTGCGTTGAGCGCGTCGATCACATCGCGCGGATTGCCTTTGCGAGAAAGGGGCAAAAGCGCTCGGACGATCGCGGCGTTTCCGTGTTTGGCCGCGCCATAGAGGGGGGTTATGGCGGTGCTGCCCGGCGGGTTGACCAGATTGGTCGCGTGGGGAAGAAGCCGAAGCGCGCTTGGCAAGTCGCCCGTCTCGGCAGCTCGCAACATTTCAAGGTTTATGTTTTTTTGGGCGGAAAGAGCCGGCGTGCTCATGGAGGATTGTGAAAAACGAGAGTTTTGGATGGCAAAAGACGGTCACAGCCTTTTGGATGCGTGCTGGGGCGCGGGGGCGTTGGGTTTCGTGTTTGCGCCATCCGGCACCGACGGCGCCGCGGAAGCCTGTTCGGCGGAGTTGCGTTTCTCTTGAGCGCGCGAAGATTCCCGGACTGCGCGCGCGAGGCCATCCGCCTCCAGCCACGCATGCGCCATGGAGAGCTCGGCGCGGTGAACCTCAAGGAGGCGGGAAAACCCGAATGCGCGGCCAGCGCCCGAAGGCGCCTGCGATTCGCGGCGCAGGCGATCGAGAGCCAAAATGTCCGCGCAGCGCCAAGCCTGATTTTTGATGGCGACGGCCAGGGCAGTGTCTCCATTTTTGTCGGCGAGGGTCGGGTCGCAGACAGAGAGCAGGGCTCGCGTGCAGCGGCCGTCCATGTCGTCGTCATTGGCGTCCACCGCTTGGCAAGACGCGATGAGCGCGGTGCAGCCTTCCGCGTCCTGGTTGTCCGGGTCGCACACGGGCAGCAAAAGGCGGACAATGTCGAGTTTTTGCAGGCGTGCGGCGCGCCGCAGCGCGTCTTCAAATCCAAACATCGCGGCGCTCGATTCCTCAAAGTCGATCAAGCCAAAGAGGCGCTTGAAAAATCCATCGGCCAAGTCCGACGAGTGAATCGCGGCGGACAGAAGCGCGTGCGTTTTCTCAGAATTTTCTTGTCTGGAAAAATATCCATCGGGGGCCATGGCAATGAGTTTGAACGCGCAGCCGAAGTGCGCGCGGCGAACGGCGTGGAGAAGGGCGTCGCCGTCCTCGGCGGCGTCGTCCCACCGGGAGAGCGGAAGCAAGAAATCAAGCCAGTCCTCGAAGCCCGCGGACGCGGCGACGATCAAGGGCGTCTTTCGTCGCATGTCGCGCGGATTGACAAGGTTGGTCGCTTGCGGCATCAATCGCAAAAATTCATCGCGCCGGCCGAAATGGACAGCCATCAAAGCCATGGTGTTGATTTGTTCCTGCGGATTGGGCGGGGTCATGGCGATCGGTCACAGGCGTTTGGTTGGGGCGGCGATTGCCGGCATATCCACCGGAGAGCCTATTTTGTCCTTTCCCAACGCCGTTTGCAAGCTTTCCGCCTCCAAATAGGCGGCGCATTTTGGCAATCGATCCTGGCGCTCTCGCAAAAACACACGCAGGTTGTCATTATGCGGCTCTCGCCGGAGCTGGTCCGCGCCGAGGGCGTCCAGGCAGGGCCAAGCCTCGTGCATGGCGGCGAGCATCCAAGCGGTGTTGCCTTGGCGCGTGAGGAGCGTAGGATCGGAGACGGGGAGCAAGAGCTCGGTGGCTTGGCCGTCAATGAGCTCGCCGCCGCCCCCGCGAGGAGGCGCGCAAGAGCAAATAAGCGCTGTTTCGCCCGCTTTGTTTTGGTCGTTTGGATCCGCAAAGGGCAAAAGCAGGCGCAGCAAATCGGGTTTTTGGCGTTCTGCGGCGAAGCGCAAGGCGTCATTGGCGAACTGCGCGACCAAATCCGGGCCTAAAAGATCAAAAACAAGCCGCAAGCAAGCCATGGCGTCGCGATGAGCCACAATCGCGGCTCGCAGAAGAACATCCGGCGCCGCAATCCACTCCGGCTGCGAAAAAACGTGGGCTGGAAGCGCCGTCGCCAATTCCTCGGCACATGCCAGATGTCCATTGAGCAGAGACGCATAAAGAGGCAAAAGGAGCTCAGAAGGCCCTTTCTCGCTCGGCTTGGTTTGCTTGAAAACGCAGAGGATGGATCGAACAATCTGCGTGTGCCCGTGTTTCGCGGCCTCCTCGAGCGCCGTGTGGAAGTGGGCCCCCGGAGGGTTGAAGAGATTGGACGAGAGCGGGATCAGGCGTTGCGCCGCAGGAAGGTCGCCGTTTTTGGCGGCCTCCAAAAGTTGCTCGTTGATTTTGTCTTGCGGGCTTTCGGTTGGAAAAAAGGCGTTCATAGCGTTTCCATTCCAGTCACAGGCGTTTGGTCGGGGAGCCGGCGTTGGAAAGAGCCCCGGCGGCGGGATCGGCCGCTGTCGCGGATGACGACGGTGCCGCGCTCTGCGGCGAGGCTTGCTGCATCACTGCGGCCAGCTGCGCCGCCTCCAAACACGCGTGAGAAATAGGCAGGTTGTCCTTCTCGCGCGTCAAAAGCTCCAAAAGCTTTGGGTCGCGCGGTTGGGGCTCGTTTTGAAGCCGGTCGAGCGTCAAAACGTCCAGGCTTGGCCAGGAGTGGTGCCTAAAGGCAACGGTCCAGGCGTTTTGGCCGTCGTTGTTTAGGAGACTGGCATCGGTGAGCGGCAGCAAAAAGGCAGTCGCGCGGCCATCGATGTCCGGAGCCCCATAGCGAGAAACACAGGAAAGCGTCAGCGCCGTGTTGCCCTGCTCGTCCGTGGCGTTCGGATCGGCGAAGGGCAACAGCATGCGCAGCAACTCTGGTTTTTGGAAACGAGCGGCCAAACGAAAAGCCTCGTTGGCGCACGACTTCATCAGTGGCTCTCCAACAAGGCCAACAATAATTTGCAGGCAAGCGGACTGGTTTTTGTCGGCTCGGATGACTTGTTCAAGAAGTTCCGCGGCCGTTTTGTCCTGCGCGGGCAACAAGAAAAAATCCGCCGGAATCGCCAAGGCCAATTCGCGAGCGCAGTCAGCGTGGCCAAACTGCAAAGCGGACACGAGCGCGTCAATCACGTCCAGCGGATTCCGCTCGCGAGAGAGGGGCAAAAGCATTTGAATCACGTACGCTTGCCCATTGGCCGCCGCAATCCGCAGCGGAGTCGTCGGGCGTTCGCCAGGCGAGCCGTCTGGCGGAGTGGTCCAATTGGTGGCCAAAGGCGCCAAGCGGCGCAATTCCGAGATATCTCCCTCGCCGGCTGCGCGCAACGCCGTTGCATTGATTCTGCGTTGCTCGTTAGAAAGAATGGCTTTTTGCTGTTTCGCGCCGGGCGTTTTCGACGCTCGCGGCGCGCGCGGTGTTTTTGGCGTTGTCATGTTTGGGTCGTCGGGATTTGAGCGCGAAGGTTGCGCAGGCGTCGGTTACGCGCGTCACAGGCGCTTGGCGGGCGGAGCGGGGCGAACGGATGAGGAGTCTGCGGTCGGCGCTGGGACCGTTGCCAAAGTGCTTTGCGGCTGCACGGCGTCCAACGAAGCTCTATCCAAGACCCTATTCGAGGCCTTATCCGAGGCCCTATCAACGACGGCCAAAAGCTCTTCGGCTTCCAATTGGGCGCGACATTTGGGAAGCCGGGCTTGATTCTCGCGCAATAAATCCCGCAGCACGGCGTTTTGAGGCTCTCGCCGAAGCTGATCGGAGCCCAAAACGTCCATGCACGGCCAAGCCTTGTGTTGGATCGCTAAACCAAGCGCGGTGTCGCCAGATGTAGCGAGCAAGCCCGGATTGCTCAGCGGAAGCAAAAGCGCCGTCACGCGGCCGTCCGGTCCCGCGCCGCCCGGTCTCATCGAAGGCACGCAGGAAAGCATCAATGCCGTTTGCCCGATTGAATTCTGAAAGTTCGCGTCGGCGAACGGCAACAGCATCCGAACCAGTTTTGGTTTTTGGCGATTGGCGGCGTAGCCCAGCGCGCCATTGGCGAAGTGCTGCTGAAGATCATTGCCAACGAGCTCAAAAACAGTTTGCAAGCAAGCCTCTTCGGACTGCGGAGCTTCAATCGCGCGCACAAAAAACCCACCCGCGCCCACATGCGTTCCGCCTTCCACCGCAAAAGTTTTCGGAGGGATGGCTGCGACGAGCTCGCGGGCGCAATTCGCGTGCCCCTGCCGAAGGGCATCCTCGAAGGCCAGAATGATGTCATGAAGTCCGGTTTCGCGATAAGCAGGCAGAAGAGCCAAAAGCGCTTGCGTCTGCCCGGCGCTCGCGGCCTTCCTCAATGGCGTCTGGTCAATACTGTCTTGAGCGTTGAACAGGTTAGTGGCTTGGGGCATAAGACGCTGGATGGACGAAATATCGCCCTCCTCAGCCGCCACCAGAATTTGGCGATTGATCTCGAATTGAGATGGGGGATTTTGTGTGGTGGAGTTCATGGGTCACAGGCGTTTGGGTGTGGAGTTCTGGGAGCCGGCGAGGGCCGGCAAAGAGGCCGCGCCATCCGTCGCTGGGGTTTCTTCGCGCTTTGCGGCCTGCTCAGCCGGTCCAGCCTGTTCAACCACGCGCGTCAATATCTGCGCCTCCGACCAGGCGTTCGATTGCGGCAAGCTCTCTCGGTGCTGCCGCAGAGCGCGGTAGACTTTAAGCGTTTCGGTGTTGAGCGCGTCGGGTTGGGATCGGCTCAGAAGGGCGACGGACAAAGCGTCAAGCGCGGCCCACGATTGGTGGCTCAGCGCGATGTCCCAGGCGGTCGTTCCATTCGCGGTCCGGGCATCCAAGTCGCTGACGGGCAAAAGCGCCCGAGCGCAACGGCCATCGTTTTCTTCCGTTCCATAAGCGCCCGACGCGCAGGCGAGCGTCAGGGCGGTGTCGCCGTGAATGGCGATCGCGCGTGGGTCCGCGTGCGGCAGCAACATGAGCAGCAGGTCTGCCTTTTGCAGCCGCGCCGCCTCGCGAAAGGCCAGATTCACGTCGACCGGGGCGTTTTTGAAGTCGATCAGGTCAAAAATCATCCGCAAACACTCGGCCTCATTCCAGGGGCCCACGACCGCGGCCCACAAAAGCTCAGACGCCAACGCCGCGTTTTCCGGCCGATGGAAGTGCCCCGCGGGGATTTCATCGACAATGAGCCGCGAAAGCACGGGGTCGCCGTGAAAAAGAGCCCAATCGAGCGCTCCACGGTGTTTTCTGTCTCGGACGGGGGGTTTGGGCGCCAAGAACGGCCCCGAGCCTGGGAGCGCTTCAATGGACTCGCGGCGCTCGACCGCGCGATCCATGTTGTCCGCCGTGTCAAGCGGCGAAGCGTCGTCCCATCGGGAAAACGGCAACAGGGCGGCGGCGATTTCTCCATGGCTTTCAGCGGCGGCCAGAATCAGCGGCGTTTCGCGAGGAGCAGCCGGATCGACCATCAAGTTGGTGGCGTGCGGGATCAACTCCAACACCGCGTCAAGATTGTCGCCCTCCACGGCTTCGAGCAATTCGGCGTTGATTCGGTCTTGTTCGTCTGGTGATCTCATGGGGGCGCTTGCGGGACAATTGGGTTGCCTTATTTTACC
>Ga0105859_1000707_pt1 | contig 10310 bp, 9 predicted proteins | sample OrgsoiDNA_201063_FD_89684 | JGI IMG/M metagenome (GOLD analysis project Ga0105859, IMG submission 89684) | Permafrost soil microbial communities from the Arctic, to analyse light accelerated degradation of dissolved organic matter (DOM) -... | ecosystem: Environmental > Terrestrial > Soil >...
AGTGACAAGAACGGCGATGGGTATCTGACAGAAAAATGAAAAAATGGGCAGTGGTCGAAAAGGGACGCGTTGGGTGAGCGTTAAAAAACTTGATCGAGGAATAGCCGGGCAGGAAGGCCAGAGAGGGGGGGGTGAAAAATAGGGCACGATAAAAAAAAACAAAAAAACGGGCGAGGCAAGCAGACGCATGAAAGCCGAGCGATGAATTTGCTTTCAGGCTCTGAGGCTGATGTTGAAAAAAGAGTTTTTTGAAAGGATCCGCAAAAAAAGAAACCGCAGGGACGGAGGGCGAGGGCGCAGATGTCATAAAAAATAGGCGAAGGCGTGTGAAGGAACAGGGCTTGAGAAATAGGGAGGGGCATCGACTGAAAGATAAATGGCAAAGAACGGGGCGGCAAATTTTTTGCTCAAAGAAAAGAGTGGTGGTTAAAAATATCCTTTAAAGGGTAGAAGGGTGGAAGTCGGAAAGAAAAAAAGAAAATATACACAGAACGTCAAACCGTAAGCATTCAAACCCATAAAGGGCGTAAGAATGAATATCGAGAAATGGCCGGGCATTTCACAGGGAGGGGCAAAAAAAATTAGACCTTCCGGAAACTTCACGAAGGGGAAGAAGAGGTCAAGTATGCGGATACCACCAGAAGGCGCCTCGAAGTGACATTTTTTTGCCAAAGAATGCAAGAAAAAAAAATGATGATCAACGATGTCATGTCTAAGTGGCATCGGAGAGATGGAAATGGAGATTAGAGCAACAACAAAAAGACAATGTTTTTCCCTGTTGTGTGTTTAGGTCGGTCGCAAAAAGTCCGCGGGAGCGTCAGGGCGGGAAGGTTTGGTGGATTGAAAAAGATAATTGGGGGACAACAAAAAAATGATGTTTTTGATTTTGCGCTGAGGCAGGGCGGCGAATCCACGGGAGCGCCCAGGCGGGGAGGATCGGGGGGCGGGCGAAAAGCATGAAATAGTCATAAAGCAGGCGGTGAGATTGAGAAGCGCAGGTCGCTTCAAAAGCGTGGCAGGCGGTCAAAAACGCGAGAGAAAAAAAGGGCGGGGCGGAAGAAGAAGGAGGGGGCATTGTCAGGCACCCATTAAAGTCATTTTTTTTAACGGCCCAGAGAAATCGGGGTGGAAACGAAAGAAAGAAAATAGGGAAGGGGCGGAAAGTTTGAAAAAAGAATCAAGCAATGGCCGGGTCGAAAAATTGGAACTCTCATGCATGGCTGCCGCGCGGGAGCGGCCGGGCGGCCAGGGGCAAAAAGCGCACAATGGATATCCAGTAACTTTAAGGATAGAGGAATCAAAATTTGAAAATGAAAATTTTGGCGCGCTAGATGAAAAAGAGAAAAAATTAAGGCGCGAAAAAGATTGCTGAGGATGGGCAGGGAGGAGAAATAATTTTGAAATGGAAAAAATAAAATTGAAAACTGAGGCGGCGGCGTTCATGAGGAGAGCGAGCCCGGAAGGCGTCGCGCAACAGCACGGAAAACCTCTCATGAAGGCACGGAGCAAAAACGAGCGCCCCCTTAATGATCGCCGCTATTTTTTGCAAGAAAGAAAGTATCTAGATGAAAATTGCGCAAAGAAGCGATCCGGAGAAGCTGGATTGAAAAAGGCGAACGGCATTGATGATGGCGGCGGAGGGAAGACATGAGCAAAGCATTTCGGAACTGGCTCGGGTGGAAATTTAAATGCAAAAAAAACAATGAGGGGAGACCGTGATGGATATTGCGCAGCGCGCCGCTATTCGGACGGAGACGTGGCGGGATATTTTGATGGATGAAATGACACCAGAGGCGGCTGCTGAGGCGATGATGGATATGGCCAAAAGGTTGGTTTCGCGAATAGAGGCGTGCGCTTTGGGGCTGGAAGTGGAATCAAGAAGGGTTTGGCGCCAAAAACAATAGCGCCAAAAATTGGAAAAAAGAAATTGTCACCAAATTTTGGAAAAAAAGGCCTTTTTGCTTGATCGCTTGGTCCATGAAAAAATATCTCGAAAAAAAACGAGCAGCGAGGATCGCCATGGCCACATCCCACCAAACGAGAGTGCTGTTGAGCCGGGGAGCTCCGATCGGCCAGAAGAGGGAAGGAGATGGTTTGCAACTATAGATTTTTCGCGCCCCGCTCTTGCCGCGCTCAACCGGGGTGGTCATTGATCCGACCCTTTTTTTCGAAGCTCGCGCCGCCGCTGAGAAACAAACGGGGTCAAAAGACCAAAAGTGTTATTGCTCCAGACGTTCGCAGGAACAACGAAAATCGTCTCTCCGCACAGAGTGCGACGGCGCAAGGAGGGCAATTGAGCCCGTGAAAAATCCGCGACACGCAGGTCTTTCCATCTAAAAAAAGCGGCTCCGTTCGCGGGTGGTGGTTTTTGGGCCACACAACGCAGGTGCCCAGTTTTTTCGCCATCATACTGGCGCAATTTGGTAAAATGTCGTTGTCGATCAACGGGAGGAATTCGCGCGCGAAGCCTCGCAAACACTATTCTGGATACGATCGGGCTTGCGTTTCCATATAGGAATCCCGTTTGGGCGTCGAAGTCGGCCGTCAGGACAGAGAAAGCAGAGACACTCCACGAAAAACGAAGGGCGAAAAATGCATCAAGAAGACTGGGCCGCATTGACAAGCCGCAACCCCGATGATGTGGAGAAAGCTCTGCGGGAGGGGGCCGACCCTCACTGGCGGGATGAGGAAACAGGATTGACCGCAATGATTTGGCAGGCGCGCAAAGGACCACCGGCGTGCCTGCGCGCTCTCCTGACGGTCAGCGACGTCAACGCTTTATGTTTGAAGGAGCAGCGAAACGCCCTGATGTGGGCGCTCGCCGTGCAAAAAACAGAAAACGCGTTCATGCTGATTGGCGGGACGAATTTGGCGCACAAAGCGCGCGGGGGCGTCAATGTGTTGCAGATCGCGCTAAGCGCGGGCGTTAATGATGAGTGGGCCTCGGCCAATGGGCGCAGGCATGCGAAAATGCTGGGTGTTTTGGCCAATGCGACCGAGCCGCATGAAAAACAGTGGAGACAAATCGCGGAAGTGGCTGTGGCAAGCGGAGATTTCGAATTGCTCAGAAAATCCGCAGGAAAATGCGATTTTAAAAATTTGACGGTTTTCGAGAAAGGGATGAGGGGGCGCAAGATCAAGCCTTTGATGGCCGCAGCCCGGGCGGGAAACGCTCAAATGCTGTGTTTTTTGATCGCCGAGGGCCATTCTCCCAGCGAGCCGGACAATTCTGATCGAGGGTGCACGCCACTGATGGTGGCCGCGGGGCGCACGGGGCAAGAAGGGGCGCTGGATTGCGTGAAGGCGTTGTTGCCATTGGTGGAAGCGGAGGCGGTGAATGGATTGGGGGCGCGAGCCATCGAGGTGGCGGCCGAGGCGGGAAACGCGGCGGCGTTTTCCCTGTTGCTGGCCAAGAGCGATCCGGAGCGTCGAGATGCGAAAGGCTCCACTTTGCTGCATGAGTTGGTCGCTCGCGTCGTTTTGAAACGCCACCCGCACACAGAGGCGGAAACGCTGAAAATGATAGGGCTGCTAGCCCGCCAGGCGGACCTCGGAAGTCGGAGCGCTGAGGGAAAAACCGCGTTGGAAATCGCCGCGCAAGGGGCGTCTTGGGCATGCATGGATTCACTAATGGGCTCGATGCCGGCCAAAGAGGCGGCGAAAGCCATGGCCGAAATCACCGAGAGAATGCTGCCGCAGACTGCGCGGTTGATGGAGGCGCGTGAATTGGAGCGGGCGATTGAAGAGGCGAGAGAGGCGGCGTCAGGCGAGAGGCGGGCGCGAATCCAGCCCGACGGGGATCAAAAAAAGAGAGCGTCGCGCATTTAGGGCCAAAGCGCCAAGCGGGCGCAAGAGCGGCGGGGCTGATGATTTGTTTTCGGGTCTGTCGCGATGGCCGATTGCGTTGGTTTGCCACGATCGCTGCGGCTTGGTTTCGGAGTCGAATCCATTTATAGTGCCTTGACACGAGAGTGGAGATCGCAATTGGGCGCTCTCCGCCCAATTCGGGAAAGAGAACCCAAATGAACAATGACAAATTGCGCATGCGCGCGAAGGAGCAAGAAGCCGCATGGGACGAGCTGGCGACAGGATCAGCCGAAACCGTGGCGGCCGTTTTGCGTCGAGGGGTTAATCCCGGCGTGATGAAAGACGGCTGGACGCCCTTGATGGCATGGGCGGATGGCCGAGGTCGAACGGGGCCCGTGAGGGGGGAGGCGCTGGCGTGCGTTCGGGTGTTGCTGCAAGCGAGCGGCGTCGGCGCAATCAATGCCGTGCGCGCCACGGATGGGCGAAATGCGTTGATGATCGCGTTGTTTTCAAAACACGATGAAGTGGCTCTTGCGATCGCCGAGCATTCTGGCGTGGATTTGTCTCATTCTATAGAGCAGGACGGAAAAAGGGCGTCCGCTCTGGACATCGCGCTGTCGACTGGAACGGATGGGGATTGGGCCGATGACGAAGGGCGAGCTCACGCAAAAATTTTGGATCTTTTGTCGGATGCTATAGAGCCTACGCAAGAGCAGTGGGTCTTGATCGCGCAGCGAGCTGTGCCTCATGGCAATTTGAGGCTGCTCAAAAAAGCGCTGGACCGCTCGCAAATCGAATTGGAGTCTCTGAGGATACCCATGGCGAGCGGCAAAGAAAGCACATCGGTTGTCATGGCCGCAGCTCGGGCAGGAGACGCGAAAATGCTGTCTTTTCTGCTGGCGCAAGGTTGTTCGGCCAATGCGCGAGACACCGTGGGGGAGAGCTCGAACGGAACGGCGTTGATGAAAGCGTCAGAGCGTGGAGACAGGCCTGGATACCTGGAGTGCGTGAAAATTTTGGTCGCCGTGGCTGATGTCGAGGCGCTCGACCGCCAAGACTCGCGCGCGATTGAGCACGCGATGCGAATGTGCCTGCTGGATCATTTCATGATTTTGATGGCGCACAGTGATTTGGGCCGATCGAACAGCGCGGGGGACACGTTGTTGCATGAACTGGTCGCGCGCTCGGTGAAGAAGAGCGGGAGCCGAGTCGCAGAGGAGGATCGATTGAAAATGATCGAAGCTTTGGCCCCCAAGGTCGACCTTGGCGCGCGCAACAAGGCGGGGGACACGGCTCTGGACATCGCGATGCGCGGGCGTTCCTGGGAGTGCATCGATGCGTTGATTGGCGCGATGAGCCCAAAAGGGGCGGTGGTCGCGATGGCGCAAGTGACGCTTGCGATGCTGCCCCGGGCTTTTCGATTGATCGAGGCGCACGCCTTGGAGACCGCTGTTTCGCCGGCGGTAAAGAGCGAGAAATCGGGCGTGGCAATGGATTCGGACGCCGGGCAATCCGGATACGAAAAACGCCGCTCACCTAGGGTTTGACAGCGGCTCGTGCCTGGATTTGGGTGTTTGTGGGATGGCGAAACGCAAGCGCCGATTCACGTCACGGCCGATGCGATGGATGACCGCAACGTTTTTTATGCGCGCCCGCCCGCCCCGAAAGGATGAAAGAAACGAATGCGATGAAAGTCACAATTTGGGCGGTGTGCTCATTTGCGTGGATGGCGCTGTCAATAGCGATTCTGATTGCGCCGCACGGAGCCTCGTCGTTTTTGCCGCGATAGGCCGGCTTGGCCCCCTGGCGCGACTCGCAAGATGGCTAGCGCGCAAGATAAGTCCGAATTTTATTGAGTCCGACTCAAGCGTCATCCAGCTTGTGTCGTGAAACTGCGCGACTCGCCGACAGCGCCAACGATGCCCGCATCCTGTTCGCTAATTAATTAATTCGTTTAATAGATGTTTTTTGGACTCGCCGTGAGGGGAGGGAGGGAGGGAAATGAAACCCCGATGGCATTGGCGATTCGGGGTTTCATTTCGCGGCGCGTGAACGCGCGTCACAAGAGTTTTCGGTTGGTGGGATCAATGGCGAACACCGAACGATTTCACCAAGGAGAGGGCTGGCTCCCTCCACGCGCCATCGGCGCCCGCCTCTTGCCGGGTTAAGCCGCCCGCGCCGAGCGGGAGTCAGGCTGGCTTCAATACTATTCTTGCGCGAAGCCAATCGTCAAGAAAGGATATTGGCCGCGTTCGCCAACACCGCTATCCGTGCGCGGAAAACCGCGAGGGAAACGCCCTGCGCCATTAGCCGATTGCGATGATCGAGTGCTGATCAAGAGCACGTGACAGCGATGGAGCGACGGATAGGACGATTGTGCCACTCCATGCGATCCGCGTCAACAACCGTCGCGTCTTGCGGGGCGACGAATGCGACGAGCTCGTGGTTGAAAGGAGGCGAAGCGAAGCTCGAAGAGAAACAACGCAGTCGCGTAGTCAGAGTCTGCGCGCACGGCGAACGAGCTGTTCGGAAGCTGAGAGGAGCGTGCCTTCGAGAGGTTCGGGGCCGTTCGGTTCGAGCTGCGCCACGGGGACCGAAGAGAGCGCTTCGCGCAAGGCGTCTCGTTCCGCGCGAGCGAGCTCTTCGCCGCGCAATTGCGCAATATAATCTTCAATTGCGGATTTTTTTGGATCTGAAAGCGCGATTGTCCGGATCTGTCTTGAAAAAGAGATAATGCTCACTTTCAAAACCACGATGATGCCCAACGCGAGAAGGAAAAGAGCCACCCAAGCGATGACGCCTTCCCTCGTGGCGTCTCCATAGGGCGGATCGCCCAATCGCAAACCGTTTGCGCCCCAATGCCACGCGAGAAAGCCAGGTCCGGCCTCGCGGTGAAGCCGCGCCATCTGGGCGTGCATAACCTCACAAGACCCCAAACAACCATCAGTGATCGTTCCGTCAAAAAGAACATAAACCGCGCAGAAAACAGCGATTGTGGGCACAAAAAGAGCGGGAATCCAAAACCATGCAGATTTGTTGCGCAACCAGTATTGGGAGCGCAAAAGGAATGCTTGTTTTTTAACGCGCCAGTTTTTCGATTTTAACTGTGTTTTTTCATATCAATCCGTTTTGATTAAAACGGCTTCCGCAAGGGCAAGGAGGATTCGGGCGCAATCAGGAGGGAAGCGGATTGGGCTCGCACGGCCGCATTCTCCGCGAATGGCGAGAAAATAAACCCTGGCGGCATTCGCGTCAAGACCCCACAAGTCGACAAAAAAGGGAGCTGTGAGCGTGAGAATCAGCGTGGAAAGCGCAAATCAAGCGAGTCATCGCCGGGCACATAATCCAGGTTTTGCGCCCTGCGCGCTGTGAGCCGTTGCCCCAAAGCTTCGTCGCGCGGCATGCCAGACGCGATTTCAGGCGCTGATTCCCGCGGATTATTGTCCAGCGCGCGGCCGGAGTCCGTTTTTGCCGTTTCTCTGGCTGGCCGCAAACCCAGGCGATTGGCTCGCGCCGCCGCGCCGTAAGCCTCAGCGACCTTTTGGGCGAATAACTTGGCCGTTGGATTGCTGATTAAGGCGTTGTGGGCGCCCTTGAATTGGGCGACGGACCAAACCCAATCGCCGCGTTTGGAGGCGTGTTCGTCCACTTTCAATTCCAGGGTGCCCACCGAGCGGCCGGCCGGATTCGTCACGTGATAAATGCGCGACTTGGCGGTGGCGCAATCGGTCACGTAGCTGCCGACGCAGTGGCTCATGGCGACGCCTTCGTTTTTAAGTTCAATTTCTGTGGCCAGGCCCACGGCCACCCAACCGGCGAGAGGCGTTTGGGCGGCTGAGGCCAGGGCATGCGCTTGTTTTTCGGCCACACGGCGAGCGCGCTCTGCGGGGGCCAAGTGGGCGATTGCGCGATCTTGCGCGAGATCGGCGAGGGCTGTCTGGGTGAGTCGGCTAGCTTCCAACTCAATGCCCTCGACGCGCGGAATGGCCATCGGCCACTGAACGGCTTGGACGGCGGCTTCGACCGCGGCGATATCCGGAGCGTGGCCGAATTTGACGGCGTCATGGGCGTGTTTTCGCACTTGGGCGACCAGACGCTCAGCGCCAATCATCGCTTGCTCGCGCGCGAGATCGTCGTGCCAGCGGCGCTGGCGTTCAAAAAGCGCGTTGACGCCAAATCGGCGAGGCAAGCGCTCGCGCGCGTCCGGATCGCGAGTCAGCCAGTCTTTCAAGTCGCCGAGCTTGGAGAAAAAACGCTCTTGCTCAGCTCGGCGCAGTCCGTGCCCCACGGAAACTCGGGGGCTACTTGGGTCAAAAGACTCGGCCGCCCAGGCGCCCAATGCGCGTGTCAATTCAAGGCGAATGGAGCGTTGGGCTTCCGTTTCGACGCGCGGAGCGGGCCTTTCTGGTTTTTTCGCTTCGATTTCAGTGTTGGGAACGCCCGCCGCCAGCTCCTCACGCAGCGCCTGAATGCGTTTTATATCCGGTTTTTTCAAGGCTCTGGTGATTTTTTGATCGATTTTTCTGCGCCATTCACAGGTGATTTTGGCGATTTGTTTTTCTTCTTCCGCCTTGCGTTCGGCGGACTCTCGGCCTGTTTCCGGACGCGTCGGAAGCGCAAGGGCGGTTTCCAAGGCAAACCAGCGAGTGTCCATGCTATAGCCTTCGTGTTGGGACAAGGCGAGAAGCGCGCGTGCGTGCTCTGGCGGGAGATTGGCGTCGGTGGCGGCATTCAAAAGAGCCGCCAGGTTGCGCATCCAGGGGAGTGTTTTGTTTTCGAGGTCAAAATCGCCGCGCGCGTTCATGCTCCAAGGGGCGTCTCCCAAATCAGGGATCAAAAAATCTGCGGCTGCGGCTTGCGTTTTGGCCAGCAGGCGCCAGGCTGCGGGAGACAATCCTTCGCTTTCCCAAAGGGCCTTCGCGCGTTGTTCAATGCGTTCGTCAAGAATGCCGCCAGAGCGAAAGCCAAACGCAAGGGAGAATCGGCTTGCGGCATTTTGGGCATGGAGTTTTCGCGCGATTTCAGGATTTTGTCCGGCCCAGTCGAGAGCGGATAGCCAGCGTGAATGAACGTTTCTCTGAACGTCATCGCCTGCGATGGAGAATGCAATTTGAGCGATTGGCGTGGTGGGCGCCGCGGAGGCGACCCCTGTCAACTCGTTCGCCACGGAATCGACGGCTTGGGCAAGGCCGATCCAAAGACCCGTGTAAACATCGCGGCCGGCGGGCAGGCCGTTGTGCGTGTCGTCAAAAAGGGCAGCTTTAAAAGGGAGGTTGGCCAGGCGGTTCGTCGTCGCCAATTCGGACATTTGTTTGGCTTGATCCTCATCGGGCGCGATGTCGCGCGCGGCGCCAGGAGCTGCGTGAGCGGTTAAATAACGCAATGCGGTGGCGCTCGAATGCAAAAGACGGGCTTTCTTGTCAGGGGTTTCTAGCGTTTTTTGGACGGATTCGCTCCACGCGGAACTGAAAGCAGAGCGCCAGCCATAAATCATTTTGGGCAGGCGGTTGTGCTCATTGGCCAAGGGCGGAGCGGAACGGGGAGCTGAAGCTTCGGTGTTGTTCGCGGGGGATGTGGATTCGACGGATGCCAGAAGCGCCTCAGACGGCGCAGCTTGCCAATGCCCATCGCGCGCCAATACCGCCAAAGCGTCAGGAATGAAGAGGCGCGCCCCACCGTCAGGGGTTGCCTGAGCGTTCAAAAGAGGGCGAGCCCAAGCGCCGCCAACAAAAAAATCAGCTGGATAGCCATCGCCTTCCAAACCCAGCATCATTCGCGCGGCCTGGCCAAACGAGGCGACTCCAGCAGCGTGCAATTGCGTTCGGGCCAAAACTCGCCATCGGGCGCAAAGAGCGCCAGCGGAAGCCTCGCCGGCGGGAGAGGCGTCGTCGGTCGCAAGGGTTTGGGCAACGCGCGCGGCGAGGTGAAAAGCGTTATCACCTTTTGCGTCTTGTGGCCAATCGTAGAGCAAGGGAGCCGCGGAATTGGCGCGGGAATGATGCGCGTAAATCGCTTGCGTCGTTTCACGTTCACCGCGAAGCCAGGAGAAAGCGATTTCCGGGGAGAGCTCCGCGCCGTGGGCCATTGTTTGCTTGGCGATCGCATTCTGGCGCCAAATGCCGCACAAAGAGCGCGTGAGCTCCGAGAAATCTTCATCGCGCCAAAAGCCGCCTTCGGACAGGCGAAGGGCGAATCGGCTCCGTGCGAGCGCGGAGTCTTGCGGGGCTGGATTCGCAGGGCGATTTGCGCCGACACGATTTGTTGCGGCGAGCTCATCATCGTTGCCGCGCTCAACGCCAGTCCTAGCCTCAGTCCCGCCAAGGGCTGCGGACTGTTGACGAGTGTATGTTGCAAGAGAGTGTGGCGAATCACCGTCTCGCTCAACAAAAAGCGTGGCGGGAATGATGGAGTTGGCGTGAGAAACGAAAGCAGTGAAGAGCGACAGGGACACGGCGCGAAGAGGCGGCGCCAAGTCGTGAGAGGCGCGAGCTTGCGTGAAGGCC
>Ga0105859_1000712_pt1 | contig 10287 bp, 9 predicted proteins | sample OrgsoiDNA_201063_FD_89684 | JGI IMG/M metagenome (GOLD analysis project Ga0105859, IMG submission 89684) | Permafrost soil microbial communities from the Arctic, to analyse light accelerated degradation of dissolved organic matter (DOM) -... | ecosystem: Environmental > Terrestrial > Soil >...
CGAGCGCACGGCGCGCCTCGCCACCGGCTGGCTGCCGGGCTGGCGTCCGTGGCCCGAACTCGCGGAGTGGATCAAGATCCTGAAGGACCGCACCGCCGAGCTCGGCCGCGATCCCAAAGAGATCGAGATCGCGCCGCAATTCTCGGTGACCATCGCCAAGACGCCTGAAGCGGCGGAGAAGCGCTACATGGAGTCGGGCCTGGTCGCGCACCGCACGTCGCTCGCCTATACCGGCCGCGATCTTTCCAAGCAGGTGGTGGCGAATCTCGTGGGCTCCCCCGACCTCATCAAGGAGAAGGTCGAAGGCCTCAGGAAGATCGGCGTCGACCACGCCTGCGCCCTGATGATCCCCGCCGATTCGATGGCCGAGTTCGAGGATCAGGTCGAATGGTTCGCCAAAACGGTGATGTAGCCCTGGCGCGCGCACGGTCGACTAGCCGATCTCCAAATTGAATTCCTCACGATAGCGCTCATAGCAGCGGGCTCCGGCGATGAGCCTCATCAGCGCGCCCTCGGCAATAGGACGCGCGAGGGCGGAATCCATCGTGACGAGCGAATGGATGACCTCCTGATTCCAGTCCGCCGAGTGCTTGCGGTCCAGAACGGCATGAAGATCGAAATAATGACAGCTCGCCTTGTCCAACCCCAGGCGCGCCAACCCTTTCGCCACGCATTGCGCACGATCCGGGGCTGTCATCTCGATCGCACCCAAAGCGCCGATCGACTGAAACACATATCGGCGGTTGGCGGCGAGAGCCGTCATGAGATTGCCGAGGGCCAACGACTGCCAGACGGTGATTTCGGGCCGCGGCCTAAGCTTAAGCGCTCGCACCAGCGCATCGAGCATGGGGCCATGCATGCCGCGCGGATTGCCACGACCCATCTCATCCCAGTAATTGCGTGCCAATTCGAGCTTGGCCGTGGTCGGCAGCTTTACCTGCGTCAGGGCTACAAGATCGTCGAAGCCGGCCTCGCCGGCCGCCTCCTGTTCGACGAACCAGCGCATCGCCGTCAAAGGGGCGTGATCGGCAAGCCAAGGAAAAAGCGGATCGCCCTGGCCTGGCCCATGTTGTTGCAACGCCTGGTACCAGTCGACGAAGGCCGTCGCCTCGTCCGGCACATCACTTAGCAGCGACTGCACGTCCGCCCGCTCGCGTTCAACGAACGCGCCCTCGATCAGCCGGTGGCCGGTTTCGGCGACAATTTCGTCGCGCCAGCCCGGCGCTGGCAACGTGGGCGCCAGCCGCCTGCGGCCGAACCCGGCAAGGACGATGTGCAAGCCGTCATGATCTTCGGCTTCAACGGGATAGGTATCTTTCTCGAAACGTAAAGTATGAACGGTCATTGCAGACCCCTTTTTTGGGCCCGTACGCCGACGACGGCAATTCGATCCACCATGCGGTACGCCGGTCGTTCGAGCTCCTCGCCAAAAACGTCGGGGTCGATCTCCTCGTAATCGGCCGCGCAATTTCGCTCTGAAAGCGCCGCTATCACGGCCGATCGGAAGTCGTCCACGCCATCGACGATTGCGCTTGCCGTATAGAGCAGCAGCCTGCCATCGACATTCAGCCGATCGGCTGCCGCGCGTGCGATCCGCAGGGACAAATCTGCGCCAAGGGCACTCCCGCCGTGCCGATAGGCGCGCCGGCCGTCATCGACGAGATAAGGCGGATTGGAGACGACGAGATCGAATGAGCCCTCGATGTCTTGGAGAATATCCGACATCGCCACCCGGACGTTGACGCCGGCCGCGGCGGCGTTGATGCGCGCCAGACGCAGCGCCTGCGGATTGATGTCGGTCATGATGACCTCGGTCACCTGGGCCTTGCGCGCGGCCACGAGCGCCCCCGCCCCGCTACCGCATCCGATGTCGATGATGCGCCCGATCGGCATGGACATTCCGGCTAGCCCGGCCTCGATGAAGCGCGCAAAGCGGTAAGTGTCGGGCCCGAAGAAAACAGCATCGCTTTCCGTCGTCGGATAGGCCGAATGCAGGAACAACAAGTCGCCGAGGCTGGAAACGCGCAACGTACTGGCGAGCAGGTTACCGCGCTCGACAACGATGCCGCCTGCCTGCATCAGCGCGAGGAGCTGCGGATCGGCGATCTCCGGTGCGAACGGGAGACTCCATCCGAAAATGCCAGCAAGGTCGACGGCGACCTGACGGTCGGGGCGAACTCGCACCCGGCGCTGCGTCTCCGGCGTTGGCGTCGTCCAGCGATAGGAGTGCATCGCCAGCGTCTGAAGCAATTTGATCAGGGCTGTATCGGGCGCCATGTCAGTTCGAGGCCGGGTAGCGATCGATCAGTCGTACTTGGCGGCGGAAAGCCGCCGCCAAAGCGCGCCAGCCACAGGGAGCGAAGCCGGCCCTGCGATTTTGCGCGGCAATCGCGAACACCATCGCCTGCTTTGCCAGGATACCGCGGTAAGCTGCTAGAAATGGAACGTCCGGGTCGAAGAATTCGATCGCTTCGGAGCCGGCGCCATTGATCTCGATGATCGTGAAATCGCCGGCCGCCAGCGCGCTCAAGCTCGCAAAGCGCACATCGAAGCGGGCGACATGCATGTTCGGCATGCTGGAGGCGATGGCATCGAGGGTCTCGTCGAGTGCGGGCGTTATCGCGCTGCTGACGTTCTTGTAAAGCCCGCCCATGCGATGCGACCACACAGTCGAGAGCGTTGCGATCTCGCCGGCCCGAGGCACGCGGTCAAGATCGTCATAAAAGCTGATTCGGTCCTGCAATCTCTTCGCGCGCAAAACCAGCGCGCGTCGTGTCGATACGCCGTCGCCGACGACATGTGGTGGTTGCCGGACCGTAAGTGAAACAAGTCGGCCCCGGCGCTGGTCCGGCCAACGGACATAGAAGAGGCCCGCTTCGCCCGGCAGGTCGAGGTATTCCTGCAGGAGCACTGTCTCATCCGGGGGATACGCGGACATATAGGCGTCGAGTGCGGCGATATCGTCGATCCGACGAACGCCGAAGCCGCACCAGCCGATGTCTGGCTTGGCGATCAATGGAAAGCGCAGGCCTGTCCGCTCGATCGCCTCGCGCGCTTGGGTCCGCGCGGCCGGTCCAATCGCGACTGCCGTTGTCTGCGCGAGCCACCGACGTAGCGCTGGATCGACTTGATCGAAATATTCCTTCTTCGATTCGCCTGCCAGCCCGCCGACGGAAATCGATGGGTCCGCCGCGGACGGGAGGGAGAGGCTGCGGTAACGCATCGCGAGCCACAACCACTGTATGACCATCGGTATGACGAGGAGAGGTTTGGGCAGGCGACAGATCAAGCCCGGCCACAGGCCCGTTTGCGTCTCGCGCTGCACTGCCGTGGCGTGAAGGCGGCTTTCAAGGGAGGCGGGCACGGAAATCCTCGTTTGACGGAGCTCAACGTTGCCCAGTGGTTAAAGTTGCTGCTCTGGCTACGCACGCTTTCATCGCTATTCTGTGAACATGCCTTCTTTGACTTACCTTCAACTCTTGCGTCAGCGGCATGTGCGCCAGGTGCTCGTCGCGGCCAGTCTGTCCCGCTTGGGGGGACGCATGGTTACGCTCGCGATCGTCCTCTATGCTCTTGAACGTTTCCATTCGCCGACGCTCGTCGGTTGGGTCGCGTTCGCGTCCCTGGCGCCCGGCTTGGCTGTCAGTCCGCTGGCCGGTGCGCTCCTCGATCGACTTGGTGCCGTAAGCGCAATTGCGGTCGACATGATTGCCAGCGCATTGCTTCTGTTCGTCTTCGTCGCGGCCAGCCTCGGTGGAACGATGACCGTGCCGGTGATGATGTCATTGGTGGCGCTTTTTTCCCTCACGAGTCCTCTGAGTGCCGCTGCTGTCCGAGTCCTAATCCCGAGGCTCGTGTCTCCCGAAGAGCTGGACCGTGCCAATGCACTCGACGCCGGCAGCTACGCCATCATCGACGTCGTCGGCCCTGCATTCGCTGGGGTGCTTATTGGTCTTCTCGGTCCCCATTTCTGCCTTTTGACGATCGGAGCCCTTTACCTGATGGCCGCCATCGCTCTGTTGCCTCTCGTGGGCATCCACGCAGTTTCAGGCGCGACGAACACGACATCCTTGTTGCGCGAAGCCATTGGGGGCGTATTGCACGTCCTTCGCCATCCTTCTCTGCGCGGCGTTGCCGTCGCCTATTCGCTCTATCAGGTGAGCATGGGCGTGCTCATCGTGGTCGTGCCGGTCGTCCTTTCGCGCGAGCTTGGGCTCGGAGGGAAGGCGGAAACTGCAACCGGCGCGCTCTTCGCCGTCGCCGGGTTGGCCGGCGGCCTTGGCGCTTTGGCAACCGGTTACCTCCGCACCGGCAATCGCGAGCGTCACTTCATCGGCTTGGGCGCACTGTTTAGCGCCTTGGCGATCTTTCCTCTTGGCGCCTTTTTTGGCATCTGGGGCTTGGTGAGCGCCATTGTCATCGTGGGTTTCTGTGCCGGCCCCGTGGATGTCGGCTTGCTTTCCTTGCGCCAGCGTCGAACCGAGCCCCGTTGGTTGAGCCGTGTACTTGCCGTCTCGATGAGTCTCAATCTCTCAGGTCTGCCCCTGGGATCGGCGCTGGCCGGCATATTGGTAACGCATTCCGCAACGATGGCGCTGTCTGTCGCGGCCGCGGCATCGTTGCTGGCGGCATTTGCCGTTTACGCCCTCGTTCCGGAAAGGAACGTTTGAGGCCGGTCACAGCAGGTCTTTCACCGCCGCCCGATAACGCGTAATCGCCTTGAGATGATCGTCGTAGGTCTTGCCGGCGATGCGCGCATGGATGGCGCTGGCGAAGGTCGTGTGGGCAGTGATATGCGTCACTCCCGCCTTCTTCCAGAAGGCGATATCGCGCCGCCAGTCCTCTTCGGTGCCCTTGCCCGGCGACACCCAGACGTCGAGGCCGACATCCTCCGGCTTCCGACCCGCCGCCTTGATCATCTCGCGTAACCTCGCGAAGGTGGCGAGCACCTCGTCGCCCGGCGGCCAGCGGTTGGGCATGAAGCCGTCGCCGTACTTGGCCACGCGCTTGAGTGTTGCCTCGGCATGGCCGCCGAACCACACGGGCACCTTGCCCGACTTGGGCCGCGGATTGATGCCGCCGTCGGTCAGCTGGTGGTACTTGCCGTCGAAGGTGATGGCGGGCTTGGCCCACAGCGCCTGCATGAAGCGGACCTGCTCCTCCGACCGCTTGCCGCGCGTGTGGAAGTCCATGCCGAGGCCCCGGAACTCGATCTCGTTCCAGCCGACGCCGACCCCCAGGCGGAAGCGCTCGCCCGACAGCTCGTCGAGGCAGGCGGCCTGCTTGGCAACGAGTGCGGCCTGGCGTTGCGCCAGGATCAGCACGCCGGCGGCAAAGCCGATCTTCTTGGTGACGCCGGAGAGGAAGCCGAACAGCACGAACGGATCGTGATAGGCCGTGGCGTTCGAGCCCATGCGGACGCCGGACGGGATCTTGTCGGGATCGGCGCCCAGCACATGGTCGGGACCCACGAGGAAATCGAAGCCGAGACCTTCGGCGGCCTGGGCATAGTCGCGCATGACCGTGGGGCCGCCACCGATATCGCCGACGGGCAGGGACGCTCCGAGCTGCATGAAACTCTCCTCTTTAGATATGCGGCAGGACCTGTTCGATCAGTCGCTTCGTTTGGGCCATCACCTCGTCGCCGGTGCCGACCGGGCGCAGGATGAACTTCTCGATGCCGACGGCGACGTATTCTGAAACCCGCGTGCGGATCGCCTGGGCATCGCCGATCGCAAAATAGCCGTTGGCGTCCTTGCCGGTGCGCTTGGTGTAGGCGGCCATCGCGCCAGTAACGACAGCATCGCTGGCCTTGCCGAAATAGAATGGAAGGCCCGCGCCGTAGTGATCCGCGTCGATCGAGCGGCCGGCGTCCACGACGGCCTTCTTGATCGCGGCAACGATGCGGCCCGCTTCCTCCGGGGCCTCGCCGCCGCCCTGCCAGCCGGTGCCGTAGCGGGCCGTGCGCCGGATCGCAGCCTCTGATCCGCCGCCGATCCACATCGGCAGGTCGGGCTGCACCGGCCTGGGCGAGATCGAGGCGTTGGTCAGCCGATAGTGCGTGCCGGCGAAATCCACGCTCTCCTCGCGCCACAGCCGGCTGATGATCTCGAGCGCCTCGTCGGTCCGCTTGCCGCGCGTCTTGGTGTCGATGTCGAGCGCCTTCCATTCCGGCCCAAGCGGGCTGCCGATGCCGAAGGCGGGCAGCAGGCGCCCTTCCGACAGCACGTCGATGGTGGCGCATTGCTTGGCGAGCAGGAAGGGATCGCGCAGCGCAAGCGATACGACGTTCATGCCGAAGCGCAGGCGGCGCGTGCGCCCGGCAAGGGCCGCCATCGCCGCCATGCATTCGAGGATCGGCTGGCGGCTCACCAGCCGGTCGGTCTGCCAGATCGAATCGACGCCGCCTGCCTCGCACAGATCGACCCAGCGCCAGTAGTCGGCGCCGCCCGCGAAGGGAAAGTCCATCAGGCCGAGGCCAACGGCGACGCTCATGAGATTTTGGCGAGCGGTGCCCATTCGTCGAGCTGGCGCAGGATCTCGTCGCGGCTCGCGTCGGGAATCGCCAGCAGCGCGCCTTGGATGCCGGCCTTCTTGTAGCTCTCCAGCACGTCGGCCTTGGGTGGGGCGGCGAACACGGTGATCGACAACGTCTTGGGATCGCGGCCTTTCTCCATGGCCATCTTGTGCAGCCGCGCCGCACCCTCAACCGGGTCGAAGCCGCGCGGACGGGGCAGCCAGCCGTCGCAATAATCGATGATCCGGCGGAGTGTGTGGTCGCTTTCGCCGCCCAGCAGGATCGGCGGGTGCGGCTTCTGATACGGCTTGGGATACGACCAGGTTGCATCGAACTTGGCGAACTTGCCCTTGTAGGACGCCTCTTCCTGCGTCCACAGCGCCTTCATGGCCTTCACGCGGTCGCCCATCTGGTTGAAGCGATCGGCATACTGGATGCCGTGATTGTTCATCTCGTCCTCGTTCCAGCCGGCACCGATGCCGAACACGAAACGGCCGCCCGAGAGCTGGTCGAGGCTGGCGATCGCCTTGGCGGTCACGATCGGATCGTGCTGCGGAACGAGCAGGATGCCGGTGCCGACCTTGAGCTTCTTGGTCGCCGCCGCCGCGAAGGCGAGCGCCACGAACGGATCATGCGTGTGGGAATAGCGCTTGGGGATCTCGCCGCCGCCGGGGAAGGGCGTCTTCCTGCTGAGCGGAATATGCGTGTGCTCGGGCACGTACAACGATTTGAATCCGCGATCCTCGAGAGCGCGGCCGAGTTCGGTCATACCGATCCCGTAATCGGTGGGGAAATAGCAAACGCCGACATCCATGATTGATCCTCCCGGAATCGCTTTCCGACGATACGTCCGCTAACGTCCCGCGCCAAGACGACATCACGCGACGCGGAGAGGGCACAATGACTCTAGGGCGATTGGGCGTCTGGTACGCCACCGACAAGCTGAACGGCGCGCAACTGGGCGACCTCATGCGCTGTATCGAGAAAAACGGCTACTCCGCTTTCTGGTATCCCGAATCGCGCGGCTACGAATCGATGTCGCTCGCGGCCACGCTCCTGTCGAAAAGCCAGAAACTCACGATTGGCAGTTCGATCGCCAACATCTACGCCCGCGACCCCTTCACGGCGCGCCGCGCGATGGTTTCGCTGAACGATCTCTATGGCGGCCGCTTCATCCTGGGCCTGGGCGTCAGCCACATCCCGATGGTCGAGGGCTTGCGCGGCCATCGCTACGACAAGCCGGTCGCCACCATGCGCGCCTATCTCGAGGCGCTGCACAAGGATCTGCCCGAAGGCCTCGAAGCACCGGTGGTCGTGGCGGCGCTGGGACCGAAGATGCTGGAGCTGAGTGCCGCGAAATCGCTCGGCGCCGTGCCCTATAACGTAACGCCCAAGCACACCGCGCAGGCCGCGAAGATCCTCGGATCGAAGAAGATCCTCGCCGTCGAGCAGAAGGTGACGATCGAGACCGACCCGGTGAAGGCGCGTGCGCTCGGCCGCAAGGAGCTCAGCCGCTACATGGTGTTGCCCAACTATCGCAACAACTGGCTGCGCGAGGGCTTCAGCGAGGCCGACATCGCCGACGGCGGCAGCGACCGTTTCATCGACGCAATGTGCCTGTGGGGTGACGCGGCGACCGTCAAGAAAGGCCTGCGCGCCCATTTCGAGGCCGGCGCCACGCATGTCTGCCTGCAGCCGGTCCATGCCGACGGCGATTTCGCCGCGCGCGACCGCATGCTCGAGGCGCTCGCCGACACATAAGAAAACAAAAGAGGGAGGACAGGATGGATTTCGGCATCGCCCTGCCGACGGCGGCGGACTCCTGGAAGGTCGCGCAACGCGCCGAGGAGCTGGGCTTCAGCCACGCCTGGTTCTACGACACGCAGATGCTGAGCGCCGACTGCTTCGTCGCCATGGGCGCAGCAGCGGTAAATACGAAGCGCATCCGGCTCGGCACCGGCGTGCTGGTGCCGTCCAACCGCATCGCGCCTGTGGCCGCCAATGCGCTGGCGACCCTCAACCAGCTGGCGCCTGGCCGCATCGACTTCGGCGTCGGCACCGGCTTCACGGCCAGGCGGGCGATGGGCTTCGGCGCGATGAAGGTCAAGGACATGGAGACCTATATCGCCCAGGTCTATGGCCTCTTGCGTCGCGAGACGGTCGAGTTCGAGATGGAAGGCCAGAAAAAGAAGATCCGCTTCCTCAATCCCGAGCTGCCGCTGTTCAATACCAAGGATCCGATCGCGCTCCATCTCTCGGCCTTCGGTCCGCGCACGCGCGACCTGACGGCCAAGCTCAAGGCGGGCTGGATCGATTTCGTCTCGAACGTGGCGCACGGCACGAAGGAAGTGTCCGACATGCGCGAGGCCTGGAGCAAGGCAGGCCATGCCGCGAGCGACCTGCAGGCGACGGCCTTCGCGCTGGGCTGCGTGCTGGCCGACGGCGAGCCGGCCGATTCGGATCGCGCCATGGCGCAGGCCGGGCCGCGTGCGGCGGTGATGCTGCATCGCGCGGCCGATGAGGCGATGCTGGGCTTCAAGCCCGTCACCTCGGCGATGCCGAGCCGGCAGCGGCCCGAGATCGAGGGCTACGTGGCGCTTGCCCGAACGTTCGAGCCCAAGGATGCGCCCTACCTCAACAACCATCGCGGCCATCTGATGTTCGTGAAGCCCGAGGAGAAGAAGTTCGTCACGGCCGACCTGATCCGCACGAGTTCCTTCACGGCAACTGAGGCCGAGATCAAGCAGCGCATCGAGGCGTTGCGGGCCGCAGGCTATACCCAGTTCACGATCCAGATCGTGCCCGGCCAGGAAGCCGCCATCGAGGACTGGGGCCGTATCCGAAAGGCCTTCGCCTAGAGCTTACTTCACCTTGGGCATGACCTCTTCGGCGAAGAGCTGCATCTGGTCCAAGAGCTCCTGCACGGAGTTGGCGGCGAAGTAGAGGCCAAGCAGGTGGGTGACGCCGGCCTCGCGGAAGGCGATCGCCTTGTCGATCACCTCGGCCGGCGTGCCGATCAGGTTGATCTCCTCGTGCGTCGCCGTGCCCTGGCCCTTCAGCGTCGACTTGGCCAGCGACATCATGTGCTTGTTCATCTGGGATTTGCGGAAGCTCTCGACCGCGGCCTCGCGCGTCCTGCCGAGATGGACGACGAATTGCGGGCAGACCTCGATCGTCTTCCAGTCGCGGCCGGCCTTCTCGGCCTCCTCGCGCAACGTCTTCACGCCGGCGCGCATGCGGTCGACATGCATGCCGGCCGGCAGCCAGCCGTCCGCCCACTTGACCGTGCGGGTGATGTTGTTGGGATTGTTGCCGCCGACATAGATCGGCAGGTGCTTCTGATAGGGCTTGGGGAACAGCTCGACGTCCTTGAACTTGTAGTACCTGCCGTCGAAGCTCGCGACGCGCTCCTTGAACAAGAGGTTCAGCGCCTGCAGGCCTTCGTCGACGATGTCGCCGCGATCGAGCTTGGCGTCGGGCTGGAGCGCCTTGAATTCCTCGCGATAGGCGCCGATGCCGACACCGAGCTCGAGCCTTCCCTTGCCGAAATGATCGAGCGTGGCAACCTGCTTGGCAAACACCACGATGTCGTGCCGCATCGGCAGGACGATGACGCCGGTGCCGACCTTGAGGGTCTTGGTCTCCGACAGCACGAACGCGTAGGTGATCAGCGGTTCCCAGAAGCGCGGCGGCACCGGGAATTCGGCGCGTACGTAGTTCTGGGTCGTCATGTGATCGTTGCCCCAGACCGAGTCGTAGCCGAACTTCTC
>Ga0105859_1000713_pt1 | contig 10229 bp, 5 predicted proteins | sample OrgsoiDNA_201063_FD_89684 | JGI IMG/M metagenome (GOLD analysis project Ga0105859, IMG submission 89684) | Permafrost soil microbial communities from the Arctic, to analyse light accelerated degradation of dissolved organic matter (DOM) -... | ecosystem: Environmental > Terrestrial > Soil >...
CGCAGCAGCAGATGAACGGCCTGCGCCTTGACCGGAAAGATACCGCGCTCAAGGGCGGCGCTTTAGGTCAGGACATTAAACCTGGCAATAGCGCCGGCAGCCGCCTCATCCGCCTGGTTGCGGGCCTCGATAAGATAGTCATGCCGCCGATGGGCGCGCGCTTGACGGCGGCCGAAGTCGGCCTGCTGCGCGCGTGGATCGACCAGGGCGTGGATTGGCCGGTATTGCAAACCAGCCAAAACCCAGACGGTCATAAACCAGGGTCCTCCCATTGGGCTTTTCAGAAGATCCAGCGCCCCGGCCCTCCGGCGGTCCGCGACCGCGCGTGGCCGCGCAATCCGGTGGACCAGTTCATTCTGGCGCGCCTGGAGGCCGAGGGCATCGCGCCTTCGCCCGAAGCCGGCAAGTTGACCCTGCTGCGCCGTGTCAGCCTGGACCTCACAGGCCTTCCGCCTGGTCCCGCGGAGGTTCGCGAATTCCAGAGCGACAACCGCCCCGACGCGTACGAGCGCCTGGTGGACCGCCTGCTCGACTCGCCGCACTATGGCGAAAAATGGGCGCGCTACTGGCTCGACCTGGCGCGTTATGCCGATAGCGACGGCTACGAAAAAGACCGCGCGCGTCCCTGGGCCTGGCGCTATCGCCACTGGGTGATCGACGCGCTGAATCGCGACATGCCGTTCGATGAGTTCACCGCCGAACAACTCGCGGGCGACCTGCTGCCCAACCACAATACGGATACGCTGGTCGCCACCGGCTTCAACCGCAACACGCTGACCAACCGCGAAGGCGGCACCGATCCCGAACAGTTCCGCGATGAGCAGGTGCTGGACCGCGCCGCTACTTTGGGCACCGTCTGGCTGGGGCTGACCGTGGGCTGCGCGCAGTGCCATAACCACAAATACGACCCCATCAGCCAGAAGGAATTTTACCAGCTCACGGCTTTTTTCAATACGCAGGAAGAAGTGAATATTCCTGCGCCGCTGCCTGGCGAGTTGGGCCCGTACCTGGCCGCTCGCCCCGAATATGAGATCGAACGGCAGGCGCTGCTGGAGGAGCATAAGATCCCGCAGGCCCTGGCGGACTATGAAGAGAAATTGCGCGCCGCCGCTCTATCTCCGGGCCATCGCGAGGAGTCGGATTTTTCGTACGGCGAATTCACGCACAACGTGGACAACGCAAAGAAGGTGCTTTTCCTCGATCCCGTCAAGCGGAGCGAAGTGCAGCAGGGCCAGATCACGGACTACTTCATCGGTTCCTGCGGCAGCATGTATCCGAAAGAATACTGCGAGGGTCTGAAGCTGGCCGAACTGCGAACCAAGCTCAACGAGCTGAATGCCAAGCTTCCCCATATCAGCTATGCGCCGGTGCTGCTCGAGAACGACGCGCCGCCGAAGACCTACATCCACGTGAAGGGCGACTGGCGCGACCTTGGAGCGGACGTGCAGCCCGGCACGCTTTCCGTCCTGCCGGCTTTGGGTGAGAAGCCGACCCGCTTGGCGCTGGCCCGCTGGCTGACTTCGCCTGAAAATCCGCTGACCTCGCGCGTGGCCGCCAACCGCATCTGGCAGGAGTTGTTCGGCCGCGGCATCGTAAACACCTCCGACGATTTCGGCACGCAGGGCGACCGCCCCACGCACCCCGAACTGCTGGACTGGCTGGCCAGCGAGTACATGCAGCGCGGATGGAGCATGAAGCAGATGGTGCGCCTGATGGTCACTTCTTCGACATACCGGCAATCCTCGAACGCGCGAAAAGAACTGGAGACGCGCGACCCCGAGAACACGCTGCTGGCCCGCCAGTCTCGTCTCCGCCTGCCTGCCGAACTGGTCCGCGACGAAACCCTCTATGCCGCCGGGTTGCTGGATCTGCGCATCGGCGGCCGCAGCGTGAGGCCCGCGCAGCCCAAAGGCGTGGCCGAGCTTTCCTACGCCGGCTCGGTTAAGTGGGAAGAGAGCACGGGTGCGGATCGCTACCGCCGCGGCCTCTACATTCTTTTCCAAAGGACCGTACCCTATCCGCAACTGGTGACGTTCGACGCGCCCAGTTCCACGCTGTCCTGCACCCGGCGCGAGCGCACTAACACGCCTCTGCAAGCTCTCAACCTGATGAACGATCCGGTCTTCTTCGAAGCCGCTCAGGCGCTGGCCTTCCGCGTGATGCGCGAGTCTGGCTCTAGCTCTGGCTCTGGCACTGGCACCGCCTTCGGCGACCGCCTGAATTACGCCTACCAGCTGACGCTCGGCCGCGAGCCCAGCGCGCGAGAGACCGAGCGCATGGGCAAGTACTTCGACGACACCAGCCGGAATCTGGCGGCCAACCCGCAAACCGTGAGCGCGCTTTTCCCCAACAGGATCGAAGGCGTGCCGCAGGCCGATGCGGCCGCCTGGGTGGAGTTGAGCCGCGTGCTGCTCAATCTGGACGAATTCATTACTAAGGACTAGACCCATGGATCGCGAACAGTTCAGGAGAATTCAATCGCGGCGCAAATTCTTTCAGGAATGCGCCGGCGGCATCGGCATGATCGCCCTGTCGCAGATGTTGGAGCGGGAAGGCCGGGGTGCACCTGCAGGCACAGCGCCGGAAGTGAATCCTCTCGCGCCCAGGAAACCCCACTTCGCGCCCAAAGCCAAGAACGTGATCTTCATGTTCATGGAGGGCGGCCCCAGCCAGCTCGACCTCTTCGATCCCAAGCCCGAACTGGAAAAGTGGTCCGGCAAACCGCTGCCCGCGGAAATGACCAAGGACCTGCGCCTGGCCTTCACCAAGCCCGATGCCGCCGTGCTGGCCAGCCCGCGCACGTTCCAGCCTTACGGTCAGAGCGGCATCCAGTTTTCGGACTACATCCCCAACATCGGCGCCTGCGCCGACGACATCTGCCTGGTCCGTTCCATGTTCACCGACGCCTTCAACCACCATCCCGGCCAGTTGCTGCTGTTCGGCGGCAGCATCCAGGTGGGCCGCCCTACCGCGGGCGCATGGGTGCTGTACGGGCTCGGCAGCGAGTCGCAGAACCTGCCCGGCTTTGTGGTGCTGAGCTCGGGCGTGGGAACCAGCGGCGGCAGTTCCAACTGGTCCAGCGGCTTTCTGCCATCCACTTATCGGGGCGTGGTTCTTCGCAGTTCGGGCGACCCGGTGCTGTACCTTTCGAACCCGCCCGGCGTCACTCGTGAGATGCAGCGCGCCAGCCTGGACACCCTGAGAGATCTCAACGAAGAGCACTACAGCCAGACCGGCGACACGGAGATCGCTTCGCGCATTGCCTCCTACGAACTGGCTTTCCGCATGCAGATGGCGGCGCCGGAGTTGCTCGATTTTTCGAAGGAGTCGCCCGACACGCTGGCCATGTACGGCGTGAACGAAGACCCCACGCGCCAGTTTGCCACCAATTGTTTGCTGGCCCGCCGCATGGTAGAGCGCGGGGTACGGTTCGTCATGCTGAACCACGCCAGTTGGGACGACCACACCGACCTCAACCGCAAGCTGAAGAAGAACTGCGATATCGCGGATAAGCCAACCGCCGCTTTGATCCGCGACCTGAAGCAGCGCGGCCTGCTGGACAACACGCTGGTAGTTTGGGGCGGGGAATTCGGACGCACGCCGATGGTGGAGATCCGCAACACGCGCGACGTCAACAACGCCGGCCGCGACCATCATCCGCTGGCCTACAGCCTGTTCCTGGCTGGCGGCGGCATCAAAGGCGGCACGGTGGTCGGCAAGACCGACCCGCTGTGCATGAGCGTGACCGAGGACAAGGTTCACGTGCACGATTTGCAGGCGACCATGCTGCACTGCCTCGGATTGGATCATACACGTCTCACTTACCACCACATGGGGCGGGACTTCCGGCTCACTGACGTAGCCGGCAACGTGGTGCCGAAGATGCTGGCGTAGCTCGGGGGGCAGCCAATCATGGCTGCAGGCCGCCTTTCTAGGCGGCTCCCGAAATCCTCGCCCAGGCGCCCACGCGCCGGCTTCCGAATCGCGTCACGCTTGACAAGCCGCACCAAGGTCGTTGAAATTGAGGGAGTCAAACATGAATCTCGAAAACATACAACAGGAAATTCGCAAGCAGAACCTCGATGGGTGGCTGTTCTTCGATCACCACCTCCGCGACCCGCTCTCCTACCGGGTCCTCGGCCTGAACGTCGCCAAGGGCCCCACGCGCCGCTGGTATTATATGATTCCCGCGCACGGCGAGCCGCAAGGCATGGAGCACCGCATCGAGCGCAATACGCTGGCCGGCCTTCCGGGCGAAAAGATCGCGTACTCAAGCTGGACCGAACAACTGGCGGCCTTGAAAAAGCTCACCGCCGGCCTGAAGCGCGTCGCCATGCAGTACTCTCCGATGTGCGCCATCCCGTACGTTTCCACGGTCGACGCCGGAACCGTGGAACTGGTGCGCAGCCTCGGTGTTGACGTGGTCAGCTCCGCCGAATTGATTCAGGTCTTCGAGGCCCGCTGGAGCCCCGATGCCCTGGAATCGCATCTGGAAGCCGGCCGCCGCGTGGACCGTGTGCGCGCCGCGGCCTTCGAGCTCATTCGCGAGCGCACCCGCAACGGAGCGCCGCTGCAGGAAGTGGAAGTGCAGACCTTCGTGCGCGACGGTTTCGCCAAGGCCGGTCTCCTCACCGACAGCGGCCCCATCGTGGGCTGCAACGCCAACGCCTCCAACCCGCATTACGAGCCCAGCGAAAAAGTGACCTCGCCCATCCGCGCGGGCGATTGGGTGCTGCTGGATATGTGGGCCAAGCTCGACCAGCCTGGCTCGGTCTACTACGACATCACCTGGACGGCGTTCTGCGGTGACCATCCGAGTGACAAAATGCGCGAAGTCTTCGCCGTAGTCACTGGCGGCCGCGATGCCGGCATCAAACGCGTGCAGGATGCGATCGCCCAAGGCCAGCCGCTATGTGGATTTGAGGTGGACGACGCCACCCGGGGATTCATCGAAGGCCGCGGCTACGGCGAGTGGTTCACCCACCGCACCGGCCACTCCATCGGGCAGGAAGTCCACGGCAACGGCGCCAACATGGATAATTTCGAAACTCACGACGAGCGCCGCGTCATGCCGTGGAGCTGCTTTTCAATCGAGCCCGGAGTCTACCTGCCGGAGTTCGGCGTCCGCGCTGAAATCAACATGTTCGTCGGCGACCAAGACGCGATCGTGACCGGCCAGATCCAGCGCGAGATGGTTCTGCTCTAATGCCCCTGCAGGCGCTGGCCGCGGTGGCGACACTGATTGGGTTCGTTCCGCACGGCAACCGCGTGGAGTTCCAGTTGGACCGCGGCAGTGCGGAGCTGGTCTGGATCACCCCCAGCACCTTCCGCTTTCGCCGTGTGCTCGAAGGCCCGCTGCCAACAGCCAAAACGAAAGAAGGCGAGCCCGTCAACGTTACGGCTGACGATCTCCCCGGCACCGTGCGCATCCGTTCCAGGTACCTCGACGTCGCCATTCAGAAGCATGGACTGCTGCTGCGTGTCCGCCGCCTGGACGGCACGCCGCTGATGACGGACCTTTCGGAGCCGCAGTCAGAGGCCGCAGGCGTCACATGGGAACGTCAGAGCCCATCCGGCGCCCAGCTATACGGCCTGGGCCCGCGCACCGACACGGTCTTCGATCTGCGCGGCAAGTCGCTCCGGGCCGAAATTCCCTTCCTGCTGTGCACCAACGGTTACGGCGAATACCACGCCGGCCGGGGCGGTTACCATTTCGATTTCACCGCCGTGGACCGCTACCGCATTCAAGCCCCCGCGATCGACTACTTCTTCTATTACGGCCCCACCGCGAAAGAGATTTTCGACGAACACCGCTATGCGCGCGGCACTGCTGAATCGGGCATTGGTGAAGGGGGGCACGCGGCGGCCGATCGCTTCGGCTCGTGGACCACTCTGCGCACCGCGCTGTTGCGCCTGGTGCAAGGCGCGATGTCAGCCGCGCTGGAGCCCTCATTTAACCTTGCGCCTTACAACAACGCCCCGCCCGAACTGCAGCAGCGCGCCCGGCAACTCGGGTCGCTGGCGCCCACGGTAACGCCCGGCTCGGTCGGCGTCAGCGAATTTCGCACGCAGTTGGAGACCTTCTTCAGCACCTACGCCGCCGAACTCACCGACCACGGCTACCCCGTCTGGCATCCGCTGCCCTTCCAGTTCCCGGAAGATGGCGAGGCCGCCCGCCACGTTGACGAGTTCATGCTCGGCGACGAGATGCTGATCGCTCCTGTCTACCAGCCCGGCGTCGAGCGCACTGTCTACCTGCCACGCGGTATCTGGACCAACCTCGAAACGGGCGAAGTGGCGGCGGGCCCGCTTACTATCACGGTTAAGACGAAGGCGCTTCCGGTCTTCGTTCGCAATGGCGTCATCATTCCGCTCGATTCCACTGGCGGCGCTCTGGCTCTGCACTATTTCCCCAAACTCGCCGCCGAATTCTTTCTGCTCGAAAGCGACCTGGCCGAGTACACGCAGGTGCACGCCGCCCCCGCCGCCGACATCATGCGCCTTGAGATCGAATCCAAGAAGGACCGCGACTATCAATGGGTGGTCCACCACGTGGAGAAGCCGTCCGAAGTGGGCTTCGACCAGGTGAAATACCGTCAGGTGGCCGAATCCACCCACATGGCCGACCGTACATGGTGCTACGACCCAGCGACGAAGATTCTACAAGTGCGCGTCCACGTAAAACCCGATGAAGACAATATCATCAACCTGGAGCCTCCGGACAAATAAAGATGAAGCGCTTTTGGTCCAAAGCCAGTCCCGTGCTGAAGGTGCTGTTCGCGGCGGCTATCTTGACGTGGATGGTGTCCAGCGGAAAGCTCAACCTGGCTCAGGTGGCCCGGAGCCTCTCGCAGTGGCCGCTGATGCTGGCCATTGTCGCGCTGGCATATTCTCAGGTCGGAATCTCCGCCTGGCGATGGAACCTGCTGCTGCGGGCCCAGGATATCCAACTCCCGTACCGGCGGGCCTGGGGCCTTACGATGATCGGGATGCTGTTCAATGTCGTGATCCCCGGGGCCGTCGGAGGCGACCTGGTCAAGGGCTACTACATCACCCGCGCCGCTTCGGGCCGGAAATCCGATGCCGCGACCACCCTTCTGATGGACCGCGTGGTTGGGCTGATTGGACTGCTTTTCCTGGGCGCGGTAATGGTGACCGCGAATTTGCAGGAGACTCTGCGCAGCGCCGCCACGCGCAGCCTGGGGATGCTCACCATCGCCGGAATGCTGGGCGGCCTTGTGTCGCTGTACGCCGCTGTGTTCGCGGGCGAGCGGCTTTCCGAATGGCATATTCTTCCAAAGGTGCTGCGCAGTGTCTTCCGTGCGCTTCACGAGTACCGGCGGCAGGCTTCCGTTATCCCCATTGCGCTCGGGCTCAGCGTGGGCAATCAGGCGTGCAGTTTCGCCATGTACTACCTGGCGCTGCGGGCGACCGGAGTCACGGATATGCCGCTGGGGCAGTTTTTTCTGGTGGTTCCCCTGGGTATGGTCACCACGGCGCTCCCCATCTCGCCGGGTGGCGTGGGCGTCGGTCAGGCCGCCTACTTCGCCCTGTTCCAGATCGTCGCGCCCCGGTACGCCACGGCCGGAACCAACGCCGCGACCGTGTTTCAGGTGATGTACATCCTGGTCTGCATCACCGGACTGTACTGGTATCTTTCCTACAAGCACGTCGATCTGGAAGCCGGGGAAGGGAAGTAACACCACCGGGCCTTGTTATACTGCCTTTTCGTGTTGCGGCGAACACTGCTGGTGGCTATCGCGGAAGTGTTGACTGTGGCCTGCGGGCGGCGCGTTGGCAGCTTTCCGCTGCCTGCCCAGCAGTCGCTCAGTCTGGGTCCGGATCCCGGTGGGCTGCGCGGTATGGTGAGGATGGACGATCCCGATGCCGACGCTTTCCTGGTGCGGGACATCGGCACGCAGCCCGGCGTTTTCCGTTGGGCGTTCCGGTACCCGGAATTGCGATTCCGCGTAAAGGACGTTCGCAACCTGAAATTTGCAGTGGAGTTCGCGATCCCCGAGGTAACCTTCCGCGTCACCGGTCCAGTGACCGTTTCCTGCGCCGTGAACGGAAAGACTCTGGCAACCATGCGCTGCGACCATGCGGGAGACTATCGCCTGGAGCATGCCGTGCCGCAGGGGCTGGTGGAACCCCGCCAGCCAATTCGCGTGACCTTTGACGCCAACCCAAGGTGGGTGTCACCCGATGATGGGGCGCAGCTCTCATTTATGTTGCACAGCGCGGGCTTTACTCAATAGGCTTCAAGCAATGCTGGAGGTCCTGCACATTCTCTTCGGCGCGGCCTTCACGGTGGCGGTGTCCACCGCAGTGGGCACGCTTCTGCTGCGCCGCCTGCGCCTCGATCTCCACCGGCTTGAGGCCGCGTTGTTCGCCTTCGTGGCCGGCAGCGGACTGCTCAGCCTGGTTATCGCTCTGCTGTGCGTCGTGCATCAAGCACGGCGTGGGGTGTTCCTGTGGGGCGGCATGGCAGTGATCGCCTGGGCGCTGTGGCAGGAGAGAGAGTCTCCGCGCAGGACGGCGTTACTTCCCGCGCCGGCAAGCTGGCTAGTCGTTTTTTACGTGATATTTGCGGCATTCTTCCTCGCTTATTTCTTTAATGCATTGGCGCCCGAAGTTAGCCCCGATGGCAGCGGCTATCACCTGGGAAACGTGGCGCGGATGTGGAACCGCCACGGATTCGTTTGGGATTACCACAGCATCTATTCCTATCTCTCGCAAGGGACGGAGATGCTATTCCTGATGGCCTTCGCGTTTGGCCGGCATTCGGCGGCTGCCCTGGTGCACTTCGCATTTCTCACAACGCTGCCCCTGTTGATGGTCTGTTACGGCCGGCGGTTCGGCTTGGTCCGCCCATCCCTGTTTGCCGCCATCCTCATCTATGCAAGCCCCGTGATCGGCATGGACGGCGTTGCCGCATACACCGATGTGGCAGTTGCAACGGTGATTTTTGCAGTTTTCTACGCTCTTCAAGTATGGGATGACTCACGGAATCCTAATTATTTAATTCTAATTGGCTTGCTTGCCGGGTCAGCCTACGGAATAAAGTACACGACCTTCCTCGCATTTCCGTCTGCCGTGGCATTCGTCTGGTGGAAGTGCCGCAAACTCAGGGCTGTGCTCTTGCTGTCCATCCCAGCCGCTCTGATGATTGCCCCGTGGATCCTGCGCAACTGGATCTGGATTGGGAATCCCTTCGCTCCTTTCCTCAACGCATGGTTTCCCAATCCCTACTACCACGCCGGCATGGAGAAGATTTATGTGGACGGGCTCAACCAGTACGTCGGGATCAAACACAACTGGGAAATCCCTTTGCAACTCACGATGCGCGGAAGCCTGGTGACTGGCCTGTTCGGTCCGGTCTTCCTGTTGGCGCCGTTCGCGTTGCTTGGGCTGCGGCACCGTCAAGGCAGGCGATTGTTGTTGGCTGCCGTGCTGTTCGCTCTTCCAACGTATTTCAACACCGGCGCGCGCTTCCTGATTCCCAGTGCGCCGTTCCTGGCTCTGGCGATGGGGCTCGGCCTGGCCGATTCACCGGGTGTCCTGGCCGCCGTCGCCTTGTTCCACACAGTGGTCTGCTGGCCGTGCGTTCTGACAACGTACTGTGACACTTGGGCGTGGCGCGTATCTTCGGTGCCGGTCGAAGCCGCGTTGCGAGGGGAACCCGAAGTCCCGTACATTGCGCGCCACCTTCGCGACTACGCCCTGAAGGTCCCCATCGAACAGAACGTGCCGCTCGGCCAGAAGATTTTCTCCTTTGCCGGCCGCCCGGAGGCATACATCGATCGCGACATTGTGGTCCAGTACGAGTCGACTCTCGGCAACCTGGCGCAGGACATCCTGCAGGCCCCGGCGGCTCATCCGCCGAAACACCGACAGCGGTTCAGCTTCCTGCCGGTTTCGACGCGCGGCGTTCGCGTGCTCAACATCGCGTCCGCGAAGAGTTTCTGGACCGTCGCCGAAATGCGCGTCTGGTCGCAAGGCAGGGAACTGCCGCGTGCGGCCGGCTGGCGTGTGAGTGCCTGGCCCAACGGCTGGGAAGCGCCCCTCGCCTTCGACAACAGTTACGCCACCCGCTGGTCCACCTGGCAAGCCATGCCGCCCCGCGCCCGTCTGCAAATCGACTTCGCGCGCGCCGAACGCATTGACGCCGTGCTGCTGGAGTGCGACCCCGCCTGGGAAGCTCGCGTACAGGTTGAAGTCCTGACGGA
>Ga0105859_1000719_pt1 | contig 10157 bp, 7 predicted proteins | sample OrgsoiDNA_201063_FD_89684 | JGI IMG/M metagenome (GOLD analysis project Ga0105859, IMG submission 89684) | Permafrost soil microbial communities from the Arctic, to analyse light accelerated degradation of dissolved organic matter (DOM) -... | ecosystem: Environmental > Terrestrial > Soil >...
CGTCCGAAAGGATCCCGGCCTCGCCGATCACCTCCCCCGGCCCCATGCGCCCGGCCTCGAACTTGACCCCGGCGCGGCTCAGGGCCACCGAGACCACGCCGGATTCGATGATGAACAGGTGATCGCTGACCTCGCCGCCCGCCAGGATCATTTCCCCGGCGCGGAAGGTTTGCAGTGTCATGTTCTGGCTGAAGGTTTCTTTCTCTTCCTGGCGCAGGGTGGAGAAAATGCTCGAGCTTTCCAGCAGTGCCCGTGGCCGCGACAGGCTGGCGGGCGCGTTGGGTTCGACGCTCGACAACAGGCTGACGCCCGAGGCCTGCAAGTGCCGGAACGCCAGGTCGAACAGTTGATTGCGGACCATGCGTTTCTGGTCCATGGACACCACAAAACCGCTGATTTCATACTCCACGCCGCTGCTGCTGGAGCTTTTCAACGCCACGCATGGCGCCGGCTTATTGAGCAGAAAGCGACAGCCCTGCATGGCTCGCTCCAGCGCTTCGATCACCGTGTGCGGCCGGGCGTGGGGGCTCAGTTGCAGGCTGATAGACACGCCAAAAATATCGCTCGGGCGGCTGAAGTTGATGATCTTGGCCTTGGCCGCCAGCGAGTTGGGAATCACCGCCATGCTGCCCTGGGAAGTTTGCATCCGCGTGGCGCGCCAGTCGATGTCGGTGACCTTGCCTTCGGTGCCGTCGATGGAAATCCAGTCATCGATTTGATAAGGCTTGGTGGTGTTCAGCACGATGCCGGAGAACACATCGCTGAGGGTGCTTTGCAGCGCCAGGCCGACGATGATCGCCACCGCGCCGGAGGTGGCCAGTACGCCTTTGACCGGCAGGTCGAGCACGTAGGCCATGGCCGCGATGATCGCGATCAGGAAAATCACCGCGCCGAGCAGATCCTGAAGCAAACGCCCGGTGTGCCCGACCCGTTGCATCATCACCGCACCGATCAGCACCGTCAGGGTTCGCGCACCGAACAGCCACCAGCCGATCTGCAAACCGGTGGCGGCCAGGTGCAGCGCTACGTTGTCGGCCCAGGGTGCCGGCTCCATCGGGTTCAGGCCTTCGTTGAACAACAAAACGCTGAACAACGAGAAAATCACCAGGCGCACGACCAGTTTCCAGTTGCTGCCGTTGGTGCTGATCAAACGCCATAGACCCAGATCAATCAGGATCAGGACCAATGCGATGAGCAACGGGTGATCGGTGAGCAGTGACAGCATCAAGCAACTCCAGCAAGGGCCAATGACGTGAAGATCGCACGGATTGGGCACAGTGTAGGAGCAATTGTTGCTGTGAGAACAACGCAAAAACCAATGTGGGAGCGGGACTGTGGCGAGGGGGCTTGCCCCCGTTCGGCTGCGAAGCAGTCGTAAACCCATTGCATGCGGTTGAATTTAGAAGTGCCGGGGCCGCTTCGCGACCCAACGGGGGCAAGCCCCCTCGCCACAGTCCCGCTCCCACAGGGGTGTTGCGTTGTTGCCGAACTCAGCCGCTCATCCGCCCGAACCGGCCCGACTGGTAATCGGCAAAGGCCTGATGAATCTCCTGTTCGCTGTTCATCACAAACGGGCCATGGCCAACGATCGGCTCGTCGATGGGCTCGCCGCTGAGCAACAACACCACCGCGTCATTATTGGCTTCCAGGCTGAGCTGAGCACCGTCGCGCTCGAAAAGTGCCAACTGCCCTTCGCGCACCCATTCCAGGCCATTGACCTGCACCGTGCCGCGCAGCACCACCAGCGCGGTGTTGCGACCCTCATGCAAATCCAGGGTCAGCAACTTGCCGCCATTGAGGCGCAGGTCCCAGACGTCGATTGGCGTGAAAGTGCGTGACGGGCCGGTGTGGCCGTCGAACTCACCGGCGATCAAGCGCAGGCTGCCGGCGTTGTCCTTGAGCGGGATGCTCGGGATGTCGCTATCGAGAATCGTCTGGTAACCGGCATCGGCCATTTTGTCCTTGGCCGGCAAGTTAACCCATAGCTGAACCATTTCCAGGGTGCCGCCGCTTTTGGCGAAACCTTCGGAATGGAACTCCTCATGGATAATCCCCGAAGCGGCGGTCATCCATTGCACGTCGCCAGCGCCGATTTTACCGCCGCCGCCGCTGGAGTCGCGGTGTTCCAGCTCGCCATTATAGACAATGGTCACGGTTTCAAAACCGCGGTGCGGGTGCTGGCCGACGCCACGACGCTCGGTAGTCGGGGTGAATTCAGCCGGACCTGCGTGATCAAGCAGCAGAAACGGGCTGATGTGCTTGCCCAGGGTGTCGTAGGAAAACAGCGTACGCACCGGAAAACCGTCGCCGACCCAATGCGCCCGCGGGCTGGTGTAGATACCGATGATGTTTTTCATGGTGCCTCCGAAAAAGGGTGGGTGAAGCCATGCACCCAGCTTAAATCTGATACCAATCGCGCACTAGACGGCAAAAATCAGCTTTAGCGTTCTATCAGCAGGACGACAGTGGAATTGTCCTGACAGAACAGGGGTAGCATGATTTTTATTTCGGACATAATATCCAACAAAATTACAGCCATAATATCCGACCGAGGTATTCGTGATGCAAAGCCCAACCCGTGAAGCCACTCTCGCCCAATGGATCGCTCAGGAGCAAGCCATGCGCGATCGCCTCGCCGGCCCTGGCAGCCTGTCGATGGCCGAAGTCAGCGCGCTCTCCCCCGCCGAATTCTTTGAAGGCATCGGCAACGGTGAACTGCCCTCGCCGCCCATTGGCACGTTGATGGATTTCATTCCAATCGAATGGTCGGCCGGGCTGTTTGTCTTTCAGGGCACGCCGGATTCGCGTCATTACAACCCGCTGGGCAGCGTACATGGCGGCTATGCGGCGACCTTGCTGGATTCGTGCATGGGCTGCGCGATTCACACGCAATTGAAAAAAGGCCAGGGCTACACGACGCTCGATTTGCGCATCAGTTATGTCCGGGCGTTGACCGGCGCCAGTGGACCGGTGCGAGCCGAAGGCAAGATTGTGCATCTGGGGCGTTCGACGGCGTTGGCCGAGGGGCGGATTTATGATGTGGACGGGCGGTTGTATGCGACGGGGTCGACGACTTGCATGATTCTTGAGGCGCGGAGGTAATAAAGCAAAGATCAAAAGATCGCAGCCTTCGGCAGCTCCTACATGGCATCGGTGTAGGAGCTGCCGAAGGCTGCGATCTTTTGATTTTGATTCTCGATTCATGACTTGCGGTAAACATTGCTTTGTCTCATCAGCGGTTTTTCTCAAGGACATCGGCGCGGATACTCGTGCTCATTCCCACTGCAACCCTGGAGTCATCAATGTCTGTTCCCGCATTCGGTCTTGGTACCTTTCGCCTGCAAGGTCAGGTGGTCATCGATTCGGTGAGCACCGGTCTTGAACTGGGCTACCGGGTCGTCGATACCGCGCAGATCTACGAAAACGAAGCCGACGTCGGCCAAGCCATCGCCGACAGCGGCATCCCGCGTCATGAGTTGTTCATCACCAGCAAGATCTGGGTCGCCAACTTCGCCAAGGATCGACTGATCGACAGCCTCAAACAAAGCCTGCGTAACTTGCAGACTGATTACCTGGACCTGACGCTGATTCACTGGCCATCGCCGGAAAACCAGGTGCCGGTGGCAGAATTCATGGGCGCACTGCTCGAAGCCAAGAAGCTGGGCCTGACCCGCCAGATCGGTGTGTCCAACTTCACTGTGGATCTGATGAGGCAGGCCATCGCGGCGGTCGGCGCTGAAAACATCGCCACCAACCAGATCGAGCTGCACCCGTACCTGCAAAACCGCAAGGTCGTCGAATTCGCCCAAAGCCAAGGCATCCAGATCACTTCCTACATGACCCTGGCCTACGGCGAAGTGCTCAAGGACCCGGTGATCCAGCAGATCGCCGAGCGCCTGCAAGCCACACCGGCACAGGTCACCCTGGCCTGGGCCATGCAATTGGGCTACGCGGTGATCCCGTCGTCGACCAAACGCGCCAACCTGGAAAGCAACCTGCAAGCCTGCGCACTGACCCTGAGTGAGGCCGACATGGCGCTGATCGCCGGCCTCGATCGCGGCCATCGATTGACCAGCCCCAAAGGCATTGCCCCGCACTGGGATTGATCTCCAGCGCTAACGAAAACTTTTGTCCAGGCGCGCCATCGTCTGCTGCAAGCGTTCGACGGCTTCGTCGATCATTGCCGCACGACCTTCGGCGCAAGCCTGTTCCAATTGCTCGCAACACTCGATCAGTTGCAACGCCCGGACCATGCGCGCACTGCCCTTGATGCGGTGTGCCAGATCTCGCAGTTCCTGGCGATTATCGGCTGCGTGGGCCTGAAGCAGGTGCTCGCGATCCTCGCGGTTGGTTTGCGCCAGATCGTGTACCAGGCGATTGATCAACGTGCGGTCACTGCCGACATATTGCTCAAGGCCACTCAAATCGATCTCTGAAACCGGTTGTTCTTCGACAGATATTTTTGATTCCCCCACAAACCTGGTCGCCAGCCATCCACTCAAATCGTCCAGACGGATCGGTTTGAACAGGCAATCATCCATGCCTGCTTCCAGGCAACGCAGTTTTTCCTCGGGCTGGGCGTTGGCGGTAAACCCCAGGATCAACGTCGCCGGCAAGCCTTGAGCCTGTTCTTCATCACGAATTGCCATTGTCAGTTCATAACCACTGAGCACCGGCATGTTGCAGTCAGTGATCAGTACGTCGGGCGCTTGCTTGCGCCATAGTTCCAGCCCTTGCCCACCATCCTCGGCCTCGAGCACCCGGTGGCCCAGGTAATTCAGTTGACGCGACAGCAACAGTCGATTGGCCGGGTAATCGTCGACCACCAGAATCGTCAATGAACGTGTCGGCAGTGGTACCGCGTTCTGTGACACCTCGCTGGATGGCAACGGTCGCAGGGCGGGCAAATCCAGAGTGACCTCAACCTGTGTGCCCCAACCTAAGTCGCTTTGAAGTCGCAACCGGCCGCCCATCATTTCGCACAACGAGCGGCTGATCACCAACCCCAGTCCCGAACCGCTGCGGCCGGATTGCGGGCTGTTGCTCGCCTGGATGAACGGACTGAACAGCCGCTGCTGATCGGCGGCGCTGATACCGATGCCGCTGTCTTCAATCGCCACGCTCACCGTCAGATAACCGGATCGCCCAGGCGTCACGCGCAGGGTCAGGCTCACCTCGCCCTCATCGGTGAACTTAATGGCGTTGCTCAACAGATTGGACAGCACTTGTTTGAAGCGCAGAGGGTCGATCAACACATCCTGGTCGCTGTGCTCATCCAGTTCGACCCGCCAATCCAGCGCTTTCTGCAACGCCAGGCCTTCGAAAACCCGGCACACCGATTCCGCCAGCCCACGTAAATTGGCCCGCTCCGGTGCCAGAGACAAATGCCCGGACTCGATGCGGGCGATGTCGAGGATATCGCCGATCAACACCAGTAATTGCTGCGCGGAACTGGACGCCACCTCAATGGCAAAACGGTCGGTGACGCCCTCTTCGGAGCGTTTGAGCGCGAGTTCGAGCATACCGATCAGGGCGTTCATCGGCGTGCGGATTTCATGGCTCATGGTCGCCAGAAACGTGGTTTTTGCCCGATTGGCATCGTCGGCGGCGTCCTTGGCCTCCTGTAATTGCTGCAACCACAACTGGCGTTGGCGAATCTGCCGACGTTGCCAGCCGATCCAGGCCAGCGCCAGTAACAGCAAGGCACCGGCGGCGGCAAAGCCTTGAAGCAGGGCTTGGCGATGACGCAGCCAATAGCTGTCATCCACTACCTCGTTGTTGCTCCAGCGGGCGACTAATTCGTCCATCTCCTGGGGCGAGATGCTCAGCAGGGCCTTGTTCAGGATCGACTGCAATTCCAGCCCGCCGCGTTCGGTGGCCAGGGTGATCCGCGCCGGTTCACTGCCTACCGTACTGTTGATTCGCAGACGGTCGCGGTAATGCCGGGCAATCAGGTAACGGGTCAAGATCAAAGAGCTGAGTGCCGCATCGGCCTGCCCATTGATCACTGCCTCCAGGCCGTCGGCCGGGCTTTGTACGTCCACCAACCGAATGCCCGGCACTCGCGCTTCGATGAACCCGCGCAATGGATGACTGTGATAGATCGCCAAGCGTTTACCGGCCAGATCATCCAGGGTCTTGGGGCTGCCCGGGGTAGTGGCGCTGACCAACACAAACGGGGTGCTCAGATAAGCGCGGGTGAAGCGCAACTCGTCCTCCTGTTCGCGGCCGGGAATGATCGCCGGCACCAGGTCAATCTCACTCGTCTTGAGTTGCTGGATCTGCTGGTCCAGCGAACGGCTGCGTTGCACCTTGAAGGTCAAGCCGCTGCGCTGGCTGATCAAGGTCAGTAACTGCGCGGTCAACCCGCTGAAGCGGCCCTGAGCATCGAAAAAAGTCAGTGGCGCAAAATCCTCGACAACGCCCACGGTCAACACCGGATGCTGAGCCAGCCAACGTTGTTCGCTGGGGCTCAACCGGACACTTTGCTGACCTGAAACATTGCCCTGGCCGGCACTCCAGCGCCGCTCGATCGCCTCGCGCTGATCCATGGGAATCGTCGCCAGTGCCTGATCGACAATGCCTGTAAGACGCGAATTGCTGCGCGCTAGCGCGAAGCCGAACGGGTTGGCATCCAGAGCGGATGGCCCGGCCAGGTGAACGTTGTTGAGGTAGTTGTTGTTGATCAGGTAATTGGCGCTGATGAAGTCGCCCAAGTACACGTCATCTTGACCGAACGCGACGGCCCCGATTGCCTCGAGCGTCGAGGCATACAGGTGCAGGCTCGCCTCGGGATACAACGCCTCGACACTCGAAGCCGGCAGATAATCATCGACCATGGCAATGCGCATACCCGCCAGGTTGCCAGGCAATTGTTCGTCCTCGCGGGTGACCAGCATCGGCTGATCGTCAGCGTAGGCGCGGGACCTCGTCAGCTCGGGGTCGGCCGCCTCGAAGTTGTTCGACGTCCCGAGCAGGTCCAGCTCATCGCGTTTGAGCGCCTGCATGGCCGCCTCGCGGGTACCGTAGCGCAACACCTCGACCTTGACGTGCAGCAGTTGCGCCAGCAGATCGGCATAGTCGGCGGTAATGCCTTCCAGTTCATCGTGGTTACGCGTCACCTCGAACGGCGGGTAGTCCGGGCCCGTGACACCGAGGCGCAACACCCGCTTGCTGCGCAGCCATTGCCAGTCCTGGTCATCGAGGCGAACTTCGTAGCCCTCCACCGTCGAGCGTCCCAGCAGATGCAGGACCAAAGGCTCTTCAGCCTGCACCGCCCCGGCTTGCACAAGGGTGAACAGCAACAAGACGAACAGACAGGCACGCACGGTCTGGCTCGTTCAAATCAGATGATTGCGCTTGGCGAAATCCCGGCAGTGAACCGCCGAGGTCAACCCGAGCTTTTCGTTGCAGCGTGTCTTGTAAGTACTGACAGTCTTGTGACTCAAGTGCATGGCCTCGGCGATGGCCTTGTTGCTCAGTCCCCGTGCCAGATGCTGAAAAATCATCAGTTCACGATCAGAAAGCTTGTCGATCAGTTCCTTTTCGCTGCTTTGCAGGTTATTAAGCGCCACCGAGCCTGAAGCGAGCTGAATAAAATAAGTGTAACCGGCCATCAGGGCGTGCACCGCTTTGTGCAAATGGCTCAAATCATTGGTCTTGGCCACATACGCCATGGCGCCGGCCCGCATGCAGCGTTCTTGATAAAACTGCGGCTCCTGGGAGGTGAAGACCAGTACTCTGGAGGGCACGTTAGCAATCTTCAGCCGCCCCAGCACATCCAGCCCATCGAGTGAAGGCATCACCAAATCCAGCACCACCAAATCAGGTGAATGCTCACGGACCATTGCCATGACCTCACTCCCGATAGCCACCTCGTAAATCCGTTTGAACCCCTCTTGCTCAAGTACGATTTTGACTGCGGCGCGTACAACCGGATGATCGTCCACAATCAGCGCTGACTTCATAGCAACTCCCTATGCAAAAACATGACGATTGCGCCGCGAATACTCGCGGGCCTGACCCGGCGTAGACGCAACGGCTGCGCAACGACTTTTGCATGGCAGGCAAGGCAAAACTACCTGTCAGATCTGACAGTAGCGACGAATGGTCAACCCAGTTTTTGCTTGTATGACGGGGTGAACCAGGGTTGATCGTCCTCTTGCACAGGAGGATCAATGATCGACATCAGCCGCGTGAGGGTGCTCAGATCGGGCAGCGCCACATGGCTGACCTGGATCTTTTGCTGCGTACAGGCCGGGATCGGCGGCAACTGCGCCCGCTCGCCGTTGTAGATCAAGGCGTAACGCATCTGAGGGTTATCGCGCAGGAACCCCAGCAGATCCAGCGCCCCGGACGCCAGCGCAGCATTGATCACCACCAGGTCAAACGGCTCGCAACCGTATTCCACCAGGGTCAGCAATTCTTCAAGGTTTTGTACCGGCGCCACTCGGTAGTAATCGAGCTGATTGAACAGCCGTTCGACTTTCATCCGATGGAAATGCTGCTCATCGGCGATCAGGATTCGTAAGGCTTTGTTCGGCATCGTGGCCCCCATGAGAGTGAAAATCGTGAGGGCGCAAGGCTACGGAACACTGACGGATGTATCTGTAGGACTTTTCCTAAAGATCACTTTTCGCCTTAAATCATTGAGTGGCTCAAAGATCAAAAGATCGCAGCCTTCGGCAGCTCCTACAGGGTGTACGCCGTCCCTATGTAGGAGCTGCCGAAGGCTGCGATCTTTTGATGTTGGCTTTATTGCCAGCCAAACCGGCGGATATAGAAGCCCTTCACCGCCTGGGTCAGGCCCATGTACGCCAGCAAAATCACCGGCAGGAACACGAAGTACAGCGACGGCAGTGCCTGCAGTTTGAAGTAGTGCGCCAGCGGCCCCATCGGCAGGAAGATCCCGACCGCCATGATGATCCCGGTCATGACCATCAACGGCGTAGCCGCACGGCTTTGCAGGAACGGGATCTTCGGCGTACGGATCATGTGCACGATCAGCGTCTGGGTCAGCAACCCCACCACGAACCAGCCGGACTGGAACAGCGTCTGGTGGTCCGGGGTATTGGCGTCGAACACGTACCACATCAAAGCAAACGTGGTGATGTCGAAGATCGAACTGATCGGGCCGAAGAACAGCATGAAGCGCCCGACGTCGGCCGGCTGCCAGCGCTGGGGCTTTTTCAGCATCTCGGCATCGACGTTATCGAACGGGATGGCGATCTGCGAAATGTCATAGAGCAGGTTCTGCACCAGCAGGTGCATCGGCAGCATCGGCAGGAACGGGATAAACGCACTGGCCACCAGCACCGAGAACACGTTGCCGAAGTTCGAACTGGCGGTCATTTTGATGTACTTGAGCATGTTGGCGAAGGTCCTGCGTCCTTCCAGCACACCCTCCTCCAGCACCATCAGGCTCTTTTCCAGCAGGATGATGTCGGCCGCCTCCTTGGCAATGTCCACCGCGCTGTCCACCGAAATACCAATGTCGGCCGCCCGCAGCGCCGGGGCGTCGTTGATGCCGTCGCCCATGAAACCGACCACGTGGCCGTTGCCTTTGAGCAAGCGGACGATGCGTTCCTTGTGTGACGGCGTCAGTTTGGCAAAGACGTTGGTGGTCTCCACGGCCAGCGCCAGTTCGGCGTCGCTCATGCGCTCGACGTCGCTGCCCATCAACAGGCCTTGCTGCTCCAGGCCGACTTCGCGGCAGATCTTGGCGGTCACCAACTCGTTGTCGCCGGTCAGCACTTTTACCGCAATGCCGTGTTCGGCCAATGCGCGCAGGGCCGGCGCGGTGCTTTCCTTGGGCGGATCGAGGAATGCGACGTAGCCGATCAGGGTCATTTGCTGCTCGTCGGCGAGGCTGTAAACCGACTGTTCCTTGGGCGTGTGCCGCGCCGCCACGGCCACCACGCGCAGACCTTCCTCGTTGAAGGAGGCGGTCACTTCGCGAATCCGTGTCAGCAGTTCTTCAGTCAGCGGTTCGTCGTTTTCACCATGACGAACCCGGGTGCACACCGCGAGGATTTCCTCCACGGCGCCTTTGCACACCAGCAAGTGATGCTGTTGATCATGCTCGGCGACCGCGCAAATCGCCGAGGCCTTACCGAATACTGACGGCTACGCGCTGGACATCTCCCGGGAAGCGGTCA
>Ga0105859_1000720_pt1 | contig 10133 bp, 8 predicted proteins | sample OrgsoiDNA_201063_FD_89684 | JGI IMG/M metagenome (GOLD analysis project Ga0105859, IMG submission 89684) | Permafrost soil microbial communities from the Arctic, to analyse light accelerated degradation of dissolved organic matter (DOM) -... | ecosystem: Environmental > Terrestrial > Soil >...
CCGGCGACACGCTGCGCTACGTGCTGCCCGACTGGGAGCCGGATGCGACGCCGCCGCGCGGCGGCTGGATCGCCATCGGCAGCGACGGCGCCATCACCCGCCACGCGCTCGACGGTGGCGTCATCGCCTGAGCGCCAGAGCCAGGGCGCAGCGCGCCGAAAGACATGGCACGGATCGAAACCGGACGCCGTCACCGACAATCAGCACAAAAAAAATAGATCCTGCGGCGCCAGGACGGAGCCGCTGGGACGCGCCGACGCCATCGAACGATGGCGCGCGTCGTTCAGCGCCGCGCCAGCTCCATCGCCGTGTTCAGGCGGCGGATCAGCGGCATGTTGATGTCGCGCGTCTGGCGACTCCAGTGCGACATGGTCTTATGCAGCTCGGGATACAGTTCGCTGGCCAGCGTGAAATCGCCGCTGCCGGCCGCCCAGATCGCGAATTCGGCGCGCGCCGAGAAGCTGCCGAAGCGCGCCAGCGCCGCTTCAAATTCCACCTTGGCCTCGGCCTGACGTCCCGCGCCGGCCAGCGCCTGCGCCAGCAACAGCGCGATCAACTCGGCGCGGAAGTTGGCGTCGCGGGCGCGTATCCATTCCAGATGCGCGACGGCGGCGGCATAGCGTCCGCAGGCCACGTTGGCACGCGCGGCGCCGTAGCGTATCTCCAGGTCGGATGCGAACACCCCCTGCAAACAGGCCTCGTAAGTTGCGGCCGATGCCGCGGCATCGCCGGCGTCGAGTTGGGCGGCGGCCAGGCGCATCTGGTTTTGCGCGGTCGGCGTGTAGTCGAAGGCGGCGCGCGCCTCGCGCAGCTCGCGGTTGGGATCGAGCGTACGCGCCGCCACCGTCACCGCCTTGCGCGTGCCATGTTGCAGTTTCGATCCCGGTAAATAAATCGCGAAAAAATACACGATGCTGCCCAGCCCCGGAAACAGGAACAGGATCATCAGCCAATACATCTGCTGCCCGTTGCGGATCGCATGTATAGCGAAAAACAGGGCCACCAGCACATGCAGCCCAACTCCAAAAATCGTCATGCCAACTCCAGCTTTCGTTTCAAGTGCGGCGATTGTAGAAGCTCGCGCCGCCGCGGACAATCATTTACTGCGCCGGCGCCAGCGTCGCCACCAGCGCGCCCGGCCTGGTCGAGATATTCGTCACGACGAACTGCACGCCGGCGTAGCGCAAATCCTCAGGCTTGAAGGTGTGCACCGCGACATCCTTGATTACTTGATCACTCAAGAGATTGGCCACGCTGGACAACTGGTTCTGCCGGCCCTGATCCATATTGTTGAAGGCCAGCTTGTCGACGCGCGCGTCGGTGATGACGACGGCGTTGCGCGCCGGGTCCATCACCAGGCGACCGGAAATTTGCAGACTGCCGCTCCACGACTGGCGCGCCAGCAGCGGCATCACCGTGACGTCGAGCGACAACGCGACACGGTCGTCGCCGCCGGGGATGGCCAGCTGCGGGTTGGCCAGTTCAACATCGAACACCGCCAGCACGCGATGGTGCATCGGGAATTTTCGTGCCAGGCCTTGCTGCAAGCGCTCCAGCGGCAGCTCGACCTGGCGCGGGCCGACCAACGTCGAGCAGGCGGCCAGCAAGCCGCAGGCCACCAACACGACGGCGGCGATGCTGAAAAATTTATTCTTGAATGTCATCTGGAATCCTGTGATCGATGGGCGCGGGCCGGGCCTCGCTGGCGCCCGGCTCCGTGAAAATGCCGTAGAGTTTATTCGATATTTCAGAGGAGGTGTCATGGCGTCCAACAGAATCGGCTGCGCGGGCGCTAGCATCGCCAGCAAAGACGCGGCCACCTTCCCCACCGATGGCACGCATCTGGAGCGCTATGCGGCGGTTTTCAATGCCGTCGAAATCAATTCATCGTTTTACAAGCCGCACCAGCCCAAGACCTATGAACGCTGGGCCGCCAGCGTGCCGGATGATTTCCGCTTCTCGGTCAAGCTGCCGCGCACCGTCACGCAATACAAGCGGCTGGTCGGCGCCGCGGAGGAAATACTACGCTTCGCCGGCGAGGCCGGATCGCTGGGCGATAAACTAGGCTGCGTGCTGGTTCAGCTGCCGCCCAGCCTCGCATTCGACGGCTGCGTCGCCGATGCATTTTTTGCATACTTGCAGACCGCCTTTAGCTGCGCCATTGCTTGCGAGGCACGCCACGCCAGCTGGTTCGCCGACGACGCCACCGCCCTGCTGCGCGGCCACGCCGTCACGCGCGTGATCGCCGATCCGCCGGCCGGCCAACCAGGACCACACGAACCGACGGCGGACATGATGTACGTGCGCCTGCATGGCAGCCCGCGCATCTACTACTCCACGTACTCCGATGACTATCTGCGCCGCGTGGCCGCGCAAATCAAAGGCCGGAACGCCTGGTGCATCTTCGACAACACGGCCGAAGGCGCCGCCGTGCCCAACGCGCTGCTGCTGCAATCGATGTTGCAGAACCTCTAAATGCCGCTTGATTTCTTAAATATCAGTGTTATAGTTAACTACCACACCGAATTACACTATCAACAAGGAGGACGTATGCAAGTTCGCGTCACAAGCGCAGCGAGGCCGGCGCCATGAGCGGCGACTGGAACGACAATGCACCGATCTACCGCCAGCTCAAGGCGCGCGTCGTCGGCATGATGCTCGACGGCCTGCTCAAGCCCGGCGACGCCCTGCCCTCGGTGCGTCAGATCGCCGCCGATTACCAGCTCAATCCGATCACCGTCTCGCGCGCGTATCAGGAGCTGGTCGATGAAACGCTCATAGAAAAACGAAGGGGATTAGGTATGTACATGACTGACGGCGCCCACGAAAAATTGATCGCATCGGAACGCGAGCGCTTCCTGCGCGAAGAATGGCCGGCCATGGTGGAGCGCATCCGCCGCCTCGGCCTCGACCTCGAACAACTGCTGCGCGGCGCGCGGCAAGGCGGTGCCGCGTGAGCGCCATCATCCGCGCCAGCAATCTGAGCAAGCGCTATGGCAAGCAGCTGGCGCTGGACCAGACCAGCTTCGAGATCCAGCCCGGCCGCATCGTCGGCCTGATCGGCCCTAACGGCTCGGGCAAGACGACAACGCTGAAAGCCATGCTGGGATTGACGCGCTTCGACGGCGAGCTGTCGGTGCTGGGCCTCGATCCGCGCACCCAGCGCGACGCGCTGATGAACGAGGTGTGCTTCATCGCCGACGTGGCCATCCTGCCGCGCTGGCTGAAGGTGAAGAACGCCATCGACTTCGTGGCCGGCGTCCATCCGCGCTTCGACCGCGCCAAGGCCGAGCGCTATCTGGCCAACACCAAGCTGACGCCGAACATGAAGGTCAAGGCCATGTCGAAAGGGATGGTGGTGCAGCTGCACCTGGCGCTGGTGATGGCCATCGACGCCAAGCTGCTGGTGCTCGACGAACCGACGCTGGGCCTGGACATCATCTACCGCAAACAGTTTTACCAGAACCTGCTGGAGGATTATTTCGACGCCGATAAAACCATCCTGATCACCACCCACCAGATCGAGGAAGTCGAACATATCCTGACCGATCTGCTGTTCATCGAAAACGGCAAGATCACGCTGTCGGCATCGATGGATGAAGTCGGCGAGCGCTTCACAGAAGTGATGGTCGGCCCCGAATACGTGGGCGCCGCCAGCGCGCTGCAACCGATGGCGCAACGCACCGTGTTCGGCAAATCGGTGATGCTGTTCGACGGCGCCGACCGCACGCAACTGGCGCGCTTCGGCGACACCCGCACACCCAGCGTCGCCGACCTGTTCGTCGCGACCATGAAAGGAAGCTACGCATGAACACGATGAAGTGGTTGATCAAACGCGAACTGTGGGAAAACAAGGGCATGCTGTTCTGGGCGCCCGTGGTGATGGCCTGCGTGCTGCTGGCGATCGCGCTGGCAGCCTTGATCGCCGGCCATAACATGCAATACGACGGCAACCATATCGGCATGGTGGTCATCGCTGGCAAGCCGCTGGAAGCTTTTGGCGCCGGTGCGGCCAAGGTCTACCTCGCCGCCGGCATGCCGGTACTGATGATGCTCGGCTTCCTGGTGTTCTTCTACTGCCTCGGCGCGCTGCATGACGAGCGGCGCGACCGCAGCCTGCTGTTCTGGAAATCGCTGCCTGTATCCGATGCCATGACCGTGCTGTCGAAGGCTGCGACGGCGCTGGTGGTTGCGCCGCTCATCGTGTTCGGCATCATCATCGTGTTGTCGCTGCTGATGCTGGCGTTGACCTGCATCGGGCTGATGGTACACGGGACCAATGCCTTCGGAGCAGTTTTGTCGCAGGCCGATTTTTATGTCTCTCCGCTGCGCCTGGTCGGCCTGCTGCCGGTGTACCTGCTGTGTGCCTTGCCGACGGTGGGCTGGTTGCTGCTGGTGTCGAGCTGGGCACGCTCCAAGGTGTTCCTATGGGCGGTCGGCGTGCCGCTGGCGATCGGGCTATTGATCTTGTGGAGCCAGCGCGCGCTGGGACTGGACATCGACGGCACCTGGTTCCTCAGCACGATCACCACGCGCGCCCTGCTCGGCGTGGTGCCGGGCGCCTGGTTCCTGTTCGAGAAAATCGCGCGGGCCGGAATACTTGCCAGCGCTGAACACGTCGACGGAGGCAGCATCTTCAGCGCGTCATGGGCGGCGCTGGGCAGTGTGAGCCTGTGGGTCGGTGCGGCGGCCGGCGTGGCGATGATCGCGGCGTCCACGTGGCTGCGCCGTTGGCGCGAAGAGAACTAAAGCAGGCCAGGGCCGCGCCAACGCTCGCGCGGCCCGCATACACCTTCCTGTAAGCTCAGCTTAATATTGCGACGTCGCCAGCACCGGCGCAGGCGGGAAAGCCACCGGCTTGGCCGCCGTGCCGCCGGGCGCGAAGCGCAGGTACAGCATGAAACGGTTAGGCGCGTAATCCACGGAACGGTCCAGGCTCAGGCTTCCACCGACAAATAAATCGTGGCGGGCCTGGTATTCCCAGTTCAACGCCAGCGAACGCCCGACACTTTTTCCGCTGCCGCTGGCGTAGTGCGGATCGAAGAAATTGGTCGCGGCCAGCGCGTTGGCCTGGCTTTGCAGCGCCGGGTCGGTGGGATAGAAATCCGCCGCCTTGGTGTCCGACAGCGAGCGTGAAATGGCCGCCCGCACGGTGTACGAGAAGCGGCCGAGCCGGTCGCCATACGTCACCGGCAGCGACAGCGATTTGTAGGCGGCCGGACTGAAATAGCCGCCCTGGCCAAAACTGTATTCCCCGGCGTTTTTACTGAAGCGCCAATCCATCGCCGTCACGCCAACGCTCAGCAGACGATCGTCCTGGTTGATGATGCGTGCGATCAGGCCGCCCATCCATTGCACGCTCAGGTTGGACACCACGTTCTTGCCGGTGATGTCGTGCACGCCGAAATTGGTCCATGCACCCAACGCGCCGCCGTCGTCGCGGCTGGCCGACAGCTTGACGCCGTTCTGCGTCACGCCGCCCCACACCTTGCCGGTGCCAGCATCGCTCATGCCGGCGTATGACAGCAGGCTCGATGTCAGCGCCCGGCGCGAGGCCTCCACCGAATAGCCAACCGATCCAAGGTCGCCGCTATAGGTCACGCCGCCGATCAGCGTGTGCACCTTGAAGCCCAGCGGCGTGGTGCCGACGTCGGCTTTCCACGGCCCGCGCTCCCAGCCCGCGTCGAAGGCGATGCCGCGCGCGCGCTGGTCGGCCGGCGCCGCCGCGCAATGCGGATAGCACAGCAGCACGGTCCCGGCATTGCGCGCCTCGGGCGTGGACGGATCGAGTACGCCGGCCCGGATGTCGACGATGTCGGTGCGCAGCGCGATGCGGTCGGCGCCCAGCTGGCGCAGCTTGTATTCCATCGTCAGCTCGTCCATGCCCAGCTGCGACTGCCCGACGGTGCCACTGCGGTCTTGACGGTTGAACGCGCTCGAAACCCATGCCTCGCGCTTGTCGAGCAGCTCGGCCAAGCGGTTGACGCGATACGGTTCCAGCACCGGACCGGCTTTGGCATTGCCCTTTTCGTAGTAGCCGATCGCCTGGTCCACCTGCCCTGCGCGCGCCGCCAGGCCGCCCGCGCGGTCCAGCAGCGCCAGATTGTCAGGATGGGCGGCCAGCGCTGGATAGACCACGCTGGCGGCGCGCGCGTAGTCGCCCAGGTCCATCAGCGAGCTGGCCAGGTCGGCGGCGATGCCCGGGTCCTGCTGCGCTCCGGCGACCAGCATGCGCTCGATCTGCACGCGGGCGTCGTTGCGTCTTCCCGTCTCGACCAGCAGTTCAACGATGGCGCTACCATGCGTGGCGTCATCCGGCTCCAGTGCCTGCAGCTTGCGGAAGCTGGCCAGCGCCGCCTCCGGCTTGCCCATCGCGCGCTCAATGCGAGCTTGCTCGGACCACAGCTGCGGACTATCTTGGTGCGCGGCCAGACGCGGCGCCAGCGCCTGCAAGGCCGCGGCGTAGTCTTTGGCGATGCGCAGGCGCCGCGCATCGCCGAGCGCGATGGCGTCCGCCGCCGCGTTCCAGGCGATCGCGTCCTCGGCTGACAGCGTAGACGGCGCCCATCCATTCAAGGCGGCCCATGCCTCCGCGCCCGAGCCGGCACTCGACAAGATACGCGCGCGGCGGATGCTCTGGTCGGCAGTCAGTCCGCTGGCCGGCAAGTCCTTCAGCGCCGCCAATGCGGCGGCCGGCGCATCGATATCGCTCAGGGCGTCAGCGATATCGAGCAGGCGGTCCGGCTCGGCGCCATATTGCTGCTGGGCCGCCGTCAAGCCGGCCAACGCGCTGGCGCGCGCACCGTCGAGGGCCTGCTGGCGCGCCTGCTGCGTCGCCAGACCGACCTGGAAGCGGGCTGCCTGACGCAGCATTTCAGGCGTGCGCTGGTCGGCCGGAATCGCGGCCAAAGTGCTGAGCGCATCCGCCTCGCGCGCCTGGCTGCCCTGGTACAGAGCGTAAGCGTAGCGCGCGGTCGGATCGTCCGGATGGGCGGCCAGCAACTGCTGGAACACGGCAAAGCCGCGCTGCGGCTGGCGCTGCGCCGCATACTGGCGCGCCATCGCGTAGCGTAGCCACGGATCGGCATCGTTCAGGTCCGCCGCTTGTTCGTACAAATTCAGGGCGCGCGCCGCATCGCCTTTTGCCAGCAAGTCGTCGCCCTGCTGCTGCAGCCTGGCCGCCTTGTCCAGCGCGATACTATGCTGGAGCGCGGCGCGCTGCGCTGGCGGCGCTTGGGCAGCGAGCTTGGCGGCGTCGGCGGCGCGACCCATGCGCAGGAAAAAATCCACGGCGTCGGCGCGCGCTCCGGACGGTTCGGGCACCGCGGCGAGCGCCTGACGATAGAGTTTTTCCGCTGCGTCGACATTGCCACGCTGGCTGGCCAGCCGCGCCTCGGCCAGTATTGCGGCAGGCTCGGCGGGATCAAGATCGCGCGCCTCACTGAGCAAACGCGATGCCAGCCCGTACTCGGCGCCATCGCTGGCGTCGCGCGCGGCGCGCATCAAGCCCCAAAAACGCGCCGTCCGCTCCATCGATTTCCAGCGCCGCAGCTGTTCAGGATCGGCGCGCTGTGCCAGCTTGAACTGCTGCTGCGCCTGGCCATGCAAGCCCTGGCGCAGATACACGGTGCCGAGACCGCCCAGCACCTCGCCGTCGGTCGGCCGCGTCAACAGGGCATAGACGAATTTTTGTTCGGCCAGGTCCAGCTTGCCGGCCGCCAGCAGCGCCAGGCCGTCCACCCGGGCGCGATAGCCGGGGTCGGACTCCAGCTGCCGCTGCTGTTCGATGCCGCGGACGATGTCGACGCGGTGCTCGCGCACGGCGCTGTCCTCGCCATCCTCGTCGCGCAGGTAGCGGTCGATCAGCGCCAGGCTGGCGGGGGTGGCGTCCAGCCGCAGCATGGCGCTGCGCCAGATATCGTTGGCCGCGTCCTTGAAGCGCGGCATGGCGCTGATGCGGATCACCGTGTCGATGGTGGCCAGCTTGATCGCCCCCTGCTTCAATTCCAGCTTGGCGACCGCCAGCTGGCAGGCGATGTTGTCCGGATGCCGGCGCAGCATTTGGCGCAGGCCCCGGTTGGCCGTTTCGCGGCCGGCCTTGGTGCGCGCCAGCACTTGCCAGTATTCCAGCGCCAGATTATCGTTCAGCGGTCGCTGCGCTTTCAGCGCATTCATGATGAGCAGCGCTTCGTCGACGCGGCCGGAACGGGCCAGCGCGCGCGCGGTGCGCCAGCGCTCGGCATCGTCGCCCAGCTGCTTCTGCAAAGACGCGTAGGTGGCGAGCGCCGGGTGCTGGGGATTGAGCGCCTGCAGACGCGCGACAGTGGCGGCCGCCAGGGTGCGGCGCAGCGTGCGCAGCTGGACGATGGCCAGCCGCCCCAAGATGTTCTGATCGTCCGGCGCCAGCCGCAGCGCCTTGTCCAGCGCCACCAGCGCCAGTTCGTCGTTGCCGCGCTCTTCCCAGAAATTGGCACGCTTGAGCAAGGCGTCGAGGCCGCCCACGTCAACGCCGGCGTGCGCGCCGGGCGCCGCCATCAACACGCTGACGGCCAGCGGGCCGATTATTTCGTAGCGCATTTCCATGCCACCTGTAGGCTGCCGTCATGCCGGAACTGGAAGCGCGCGGCGTCCCATCCGCTACCGAATAAAGTCAACACCTGGTCGTAGTAGTTGTCCTTGCGGGACAGCGGCGCCAGCGCGGCGACGCGCTGGCGCTGCTGCTGCGCCGCCGCGGTGTCATGCGCCGTCGCCAGCAAGGGCAGCAAGGCCGCGCTGAAGCCGACCGGGCCGTCGCCGCTGACTTTGCCGCTGCGGGTGTCGACGGATTCGGGCGGCACACCGGACGTGGCGGTCTGCCGCAGCATGGGTTGGAACTGCTGTAACAGCAGCGCGCGCGCCGGATCGTCGCTGGCCAGCATGCCGGTCCACAGATAGACGCGGATCGCATCGTAGCTGCCGGCGCCCTTGCTCTGCGGGTCGGCGCCGAAGCTGCCGTCGGCCCTGACCTGTGCCCAGTCCGGCGAGTAACCCAGCGGTGCGGAGCGCAGCAACACCTCCAGCGATGATTTCAGCACGCCCTGCCATGCGCTGCCGGGGTAGCTGGCGTCCATGCGGCGCAGCAGCTGCAGCGGCAGATAGCTGGGATTGAGGCGCGCGGCGCCCGGCGCCGGCACAAAGCCCTGCGCTCCGGGCAGCAGTACGCGGCCCAGGCCGCTCACCTCGGCCGTCTCCTCATGCGCGATACGCTCGGCCAGCAGGCGCGCCTTGTCGGCATACGGCTGGTGCTTCCACAGACGCGCCGCTTCCAGCAAGGAGTAGGCGATCCACAGGTCGGCGTCGGCCGCGGAATTGGTGTCGATGATGCCCCAGCCCCGGTCGGGCCGCTGCCCCCATTGCCAGCCAGGCAGGCGCGCGCCGAGGTCGCCGGCGGCCAGGTTTTCCTCGGTCCAGTGCAGCACGCGGTCGAAGCCGGCACGGTCGTTGGCGACCAGGGCGAAGAAGAGCGCGTAGGACTGTCCTTCCGAGGTGGTGTAGCGCTGCGCAGTGGCCGGGTCCACCACCCTGCCCGCTTCGATGTATTGATCGCGGAAGCTTTCCCAGCCCGGCCAGGCGCCGCAGGCGGCAGGCGGCACCAGCGACGCGGCGGACGCCATGGAGCTTGCAGAGGCGGCGCAGCCCGCCATGGCCACGCCGGCCAGGCAGGCCGCCGCCCGCATCGCCAGCCGCGCTGTCGTGAGCCGGCGCATCAGCGTTTCTCCACTTTCAGGCGCCGCGCGGCAATCGCGCGCAGCGAGCGCCACAGCGCAAAGGCAAACACCAGCACCGCCAGCACGCTCATGATGCCGAGCAGGATGGGATGGCCGGACATCGGGAACCAGATCATGGTCCAGATCGGCAACTCGCCGAGCGTGTAGGTTTTACCGGCCAGTATGCTTTCAACCCGTTTGCCACTGACGAAAATGGCGCTGCCATGCATGCCGCGCAGCAGCGGCTCGTCGGCCATCGCATCGAGCACCTGCGGCATGTCCTGGGGCGCGGCGGCCGTCACGGCGACCACGCTGCGGCCGGCCGTCAGCGGCGATTCAAAGCCGATCATCAACGCCATCGCGCCGCCGCCGCTCATCGATTCCGAG
>Ga0105859_1000721_pt1 | contig 10107 bp, 7 predicted proteins | sample OrgsoiDNA_201063_FD_89684 | JGI IMG/M metagenome (GOLD analysis project Ga0105859, IMG submission 89684) | Permafrost soil microbial communities from the Arctic, to analyse light accelerated degradation of dissolved organic matter (DOM) -... | ecosystem: Environmental > Terrestrial > Soil >...
AATCTAACCGACGAAACCCTGGAATTTGAAGAAATTCAGGGGCCCATTCCAAACCGGGGTTTCCTCCAAGGCGATATTTCGATGTTCGGGGTAACCTACCTGCAAAAGGTGTCGGACCTTGTTGCGGGCGGCATCCATATCGAACCTGGCATCTGGGCATCGGTTCCGAAGACAACCAATCCCCTTGAGAGCGAGACGGTGGCGCGGCTGGCATCGATACCTCACGGCGCTACCGTGCTCGCGCAGGGCACGTCGCTGAGCGTCAATGGTCCGCCCCTGATTGCCGATGCGAGCATCACACCGTTTGTTATTGGCAATCCCGCGAGAACAATCAGCTTTCCTGAATCTGACTTGGCGACACCAACACAATTTCGCCAGCTTACCAGTGGTCAAATAACGCAGCCGCTCGTCGATAATCCGAATTCTTTTCTTGCTGCTGCGATAACCAGTCAAACAATCACTAAGACCACAGTGCTGATAATTTCAACAACCGCACCTTCTCCGATCAGCGGTGGTGGGACGGACGGAACAGCGTTCCTACAAGGTTCGGTTATCGCAGGGCCGAATGCATCGCCAGTTGCAATGAATGCTATCTTCTGGATCGAGAGTGTAGCGGCAGAAGGGACTGATCCGGCTTTCTTGCAGTTGCAATACACGCAGACGGTGCTCCTGAATTTTAACGGCCTGAGTTGGCCTCACGTGTCTGTTGCCACCCTCCGCAAGCAGATCTAGTAAGCCAAGACAGCCGACGCGCGTCGGCTGCCTCGAGTCTCAATCGGCATCCAAAAGCCAAGACCTACGATTCCGCCGCCTATGGCCAACGTGCAGGTGCGCGGCTAACTCCTGATGAGTTTTCGCACCTCGTCGAGCAGTGTTTTTGGAACGTGCACGCCATCAACCTTATTTCGAATCCAGGCATAAACTCGGCGAACCCATCTGGACCGGTACGTTTAACCGTCAGGTCATCTCTAGCGCCCATCGTTTATTCTCCCGCGCCGATTGGCGCGATGCGGTTTCCGCAGACCTTTGCGCAAGAACAGACTTGGCGCGATGCATATTGGCCAAGTATCCGTGAAGGCGCAAAGTAGCATCACTTATCAAGGCGTTAACGATATTTGAATCACGACGTTGCAGACCGTATTGCGTCGGTTCTTTAAACATAATGAAGCAGCGTGAGAAGGTTAAACGACGGAGGGGATGTTTCTTTGCGGCGATAGTCTCTGAATCAGGTATCGCGCCGACATCGCAAGGAGAGGACATGGGCGCCGCTGTGACGACTCGTTACATCGATAGTTCGCGTTCCGGGGCTTTCCCTGTTCCCGAACTGGCGTTTCCATCGAGCAAAGCCAAATCGTCCGCCATTTCAAGCGGTGAAGGCACGGACTTCCAGGAAAAATCCATTTTCATTCTTCAACAGCGTACCGATGACTGTAACCAAGGCGTCTTGCCGCTTCGGGTCGCTCAGAAGTTGTTTCAGTCTGCCGTAGGCAGTCGCTTCGTCAGGTTCCAGCGGCCAGTTCGATTTCGTGGCGAAATTCCACTGCACTTTATTGCTGGCCTCGAGCGGCGCCAGCAAAACGGTTGGCCTCGTTTGGTTGCCAATCAGCGTCAGCAGCCCATCTTTCTCTTTGATCGCACCGCTTAAGTTCATCTCGATACCGCGCAGCGAGTATGACGCATTAGCAACACGCCCAAATTCCCGGCGCCAGATGTCGAGATCCGGCAATCTGTCGTCCTTCAAGAACACCAAAGCGGTTGACGTGTAGGCATCTGCTTCCTCGAGAACGGTTTCGACCCCCGTCAGCCGACGCAACGCGCCCTTCGCGCCACCCCAGCAACCGGCAAGCCCGTACAAACAGGTTGGTGTGATTCCCACTGTGACAGATGGCTTTGTCGCCGTTCGCATAGTCTCAGCGTCTTTCTCCACCGGACCAGGCCGCGCTTCGTTAAAAACGGCGCTGCCGGGGACGAATGCCGGCGCCGCGATCTGACGGACAGCGATGCGCGCAATGTAGCCCACAGAGGGAGTCCCGTCATTGTCCACCACGAACAACATATGATGACCCGGCGGACAGACATTGGCGTTCGCCGGCGCCGTGACGTTCAAAGTGCCCGCGCCCTTCGTGAAGGCCAGTGAGTTCAATCGCTGGTTCTGATCGAACGAGTGCGTGACCGAGGCAAGCCGGATCCAGGTTACCTTCGCGATTGCGTCCGCGTTTGCGACCTTCAATGTGAATGCCTCACCATAGAAGATCTGATCCGGCGCTTCCGAGAATGTCGGACGTTGACGAAACATGTACGGTGGCGAAAATAGTTGTGCGTCCGAGTGCGTATCCTTCGCCGGATTCGCGACATTGTTCTCGGGAGCATATTCGCCACCACCGGCGCTGAATATACGGCCGTCCGGCAGCAGCACCGCAGTCGCGTGATAGCAACGATCCACCGCTTCCTCGGCCATGATGGTCCAGGTTCCGGTCACCGGATCCCACGACTCCGCCGCGTGGATCGGGGAACCCGTATCCACGTCGTTGAAGTTCGGCCCCTGCGTTCCACCGGTGACGAGCACGGTACCGTTCGGCAGGATCGTGGCATTGTGCTGGCGGCGCCGAAAATGCATGGGCGAGGTCGGATGCCAAGTCGGATTGGCGGAGCCCAGATCGATTGTTTCGGCACCGTTGGCAGGCAGGTTCGTTCCCGCGTCCAGACCGCCGCCGATGAAGATCACCTTGCCCGTGTCATACATCACCGACGGAGCGTAGTCTCGGAGACCAAGCGCGCGAGACGGACCTGGCGTCCAAGTGCCGGCACCGTTCGTGTCCAGGAAGAAGCTCTCTCCTTGTGCTCCAGACATGAAAACATGTCCTTGCTTCGGCTCGATGTGGAGTCGCGGAAACAGGGTCAACCCATCCTCGAAGTCGGTCAGCGATTGCCATCCGGTCCCCCGCCAGACCTGCGGGGTTGGGTTGACGACGTTGCTGTTTGGCGGGGGCTGCAGCGGACCGGATGCAAAGGATCCCGAGAGCACCAGCGCTCCACCGTCGGGCAGCGTCACGGCAGAGGGGTACCAGCGGCCGTTGTTCATCAGTGCTTCAGCTGTCCATGTATCCGTCACGGGATCATAGATGCAGCTTTGGTTAGCCCCCTGGCTGTCGAACAGGTGCCCTCCCACGACCATCAATCGTCCGTCCGCCAGGAACGTGTGGCCGGAGCAGAACAGGTTGACCGTCGTGCCGTCTTTCAGGGTCGGCTGGTTCTTTGTCTCCCTGCTGGTTCCGTCCGCCGGAGCCCATATGTAGGTCTGGCAGGCGTGATCATTAAGCGTTGCGAAGACAGCCGAGCCAAACTCCTTACGACGGCCCCAGTAAAGAATTTTGCCCGTCGGCAACAGATGCACGTGAATCGCGACATTCTCGAGTTCAATCGGTATCGACCAATGTCCCATTTTGGACGGGTCGGGCACTGTAACGGTCTTCTCCAGCGCGAGGTCCAGGGGCGCCATATAACTGGCCGAGACTTTGTATGGCTGACCAAGGTTCGCCGCGGGGAGTCCAGCCGCGGTCACCCGAAGCGTGTAAAAGCCTTCGCTGCCCGCCGCCGCCGTCAGGACCGGCTCGCTCACGCTCGTTACGGTGATTTTTTCCTTTCGCGTCTCATCGGGGGCCAGCAGTTCAAGGTCCACCTTAGACGAAGCGCTCCAGCCCGCCCGGTCGAGTGTCAGGGTTGCCGTGATGAGGGAACCCTGGGCACACCATATCCTGCCCACGACGACTGTTTTGCCGTTTGTGCAAGGGAGTATATCGAGGTCGGCGGCGCCTTCGAAATCCTGCGTTACACCATGCGATGCCGGGGCCAGTGTCCGGTCCTGACCACGGCGGCTATAGCAGACATACCCTAGGCCGCTCACGTTCGCCGGCACCGTCACATTCACCGCGCCGGTCCCGTCCGTCACCAGGTCCGCCGCATGTCCCGTGTAGTCGTGCAACGGGACGTCGGAACCGAACCCGGTATCAACGCGGATTGTTCGGATGCCACCGGGATCGTTGTTCAGGACCACCAGGAGATGCGGACCACCCACTCTTTCATAGGCGAAGACATCGAAGTCTTTCCATCTCTGCACCGTTTCGCCGGCGGCCAAAACCTCGTGGACCCAGATGAGGTTATCGATTTGCGGTTTAAGCCCGAAGCAGTCGGGATCCGTACTGTAGTCCTTGTAGAAAACGCATGGATATCCTTCCGACGTCAGGATGCAGGCATAGGCCAACATCTTGTTTCTGACGATCTTCTGCGCGCCTTGAAGGTCCGTATCATGGTTTTCGACGAAGGTGACCGCGTTCATCGGCGAGATCCCAACGAGCCCCGCATGGTCCAGGTCAGCCATGTCGAAGCGGCCCGGATTGTTGCACATGCTGTTGAGCAAAAACTTCAGCGGAAAATCGAATGCGCTCGGACGCCCCGCCATTGCTTTTGGATTGAATATCCATTGATTGACCAGGGCACGATTGCCATCGAAGAATTCGCCGACCGCAAACTTTCCCGCCATCGCCTTGCTGTTCAGAAACGGCAGCAAGAAGTCCGTTGAAAGTCCCTTCACGTCGTCGATACGATAACCCTGCGCGTCAAGCGCGCGCGTCAACCAGTCCGCGGCGGCGATGAGGTTGTCGAAGACATAGCGTGGAGGGTTCGCGTTGATCGGGGCCAGTTCTCGCCCGAACGGAAAATCATCGGCAACCGGGCCGCCGAGGTTGGGGTCGCGCGGGACCTGCGGGGCGCGTGCTCCAACAAAGTTGGACGGATTCTTAGGAAAGCGCCCAGTATCCGGTGTTCCGTTTGCTCCGGGATAGCGAAACACAAAAGGGGGCGCGTCGCCTGATCTCTGATGTTCCACCATGTCCAAGTACACATCGAGGCCGTTGGCGCGCAGAACGGCGACGCAGCGTTGCAACTGCTCGCGTGATCCGTATCGCGTTGGCACGGATCCTTTTTGCGATCTGGAGCCGATGTCGTAGTCGTCAAATGCACCGTAGCCATCTGCGCCCTGGTTGGCGCCTGATGCCGTCTTGAGCACGGGAGGCAGCCAGACTGCGGTGAAGCCGGCGAGGCCCAGAGCGTGGGCCTGAGCGGCGAGATGATCCCACCACCATGCCACCCCTTGGTTGCCGTCCGCCGGCGAGGGCAATGCATTGTTCGGTGGCAACTTGAAAAAGCCCTGAAGAAGTACCCCCATTTGATGACTCCTGTTGGTCAGAGATCCGAGGTTTCAGGCGTGTGCGTGATTCGCCGTGATCGTCGCGTCGGCTCGTCACGACTCCGATTCTCGTTCGCCGGCATGCCTGTCTCGCGCCAGGCGAACTCCGGCGTCGGTGGGGACCTGATCGTCAGGTTGTCTAATGGGCATCAAACCTTCTGCCTTGTGTCGCAATCCGAATTTGCTACCTGTATTCGCGCTTGGAAAGCGAAATTAGAGTCTTGGGCGAGAATGGCTTCGCCATCTGCTATGACTCGCAAGTTTCCGGAACTGCACGGCTTCCGCCAACAATAGATTCTGTAGTTACGTAGCTGATCAGCGCCGCCTCTTGGTCGAACCTGAGCAGGTCGCTGCGCAGAATCCTGTTAAGCGCGAGGAAAGGCAACAAAACGTTCCCTAGCGCCCTTCACTTACCATGCGGCGTGTTTTCGACGGATGATCTAGTAATGATTGTGCATTTTCCACAGATTACCCGCCAGAAAGCAGTCCTCATCGGACATATAAGATTCGACTTACCCACAGCGCAGGACAGTGAACCGCGACTAGAAAACGCCCGTCTCCGAGATCGTTCATTTGAAGCCGCCCCATCCACGCATTTCCGCACAGCCTTGCCGGGAGGCTGATGCAGTTAGTGGACTAGCCAGATTTCGGCAACACGAGGGTCGCCTATCTGGTGAATTGCGAGTATGAACCGCATTGGGGCAGATGCTGGCTGCAGTGTGTGCATCGCTAGAACGCTATACATTGAATCATCGTCACTTATCGAATGTTCACGCCCCGCAACTTGTCTCCGCTGGTACCACGGTGTACGGCTAGGCGCGGGCGAGCGACATCAGGGCCAACCTGTCAGACTACTGGGGGCGTCGGGTCATCCAGGCCAAGTTGAAGGGGGCGTGTGGTTTCGGTCGAGGATAAGCTCGATGTTCGAATTCATGAGGAAGGGTCATCGCGCGCACCGGTGTTGAAATTGATTTTCGCAACAGCGACGCATGCGCGCGGCCACTGTCAGGCGGGGTGCCTTCGCGTCTTCATATTTTGGGGCTCCCGCTCGTGCGACAAATGAATTCAGAGCATCACACTACTTGGATGACATGAAAAACGGCAAAACGATTGTCTTGTTGATAGGCGGCTACGGGTTTTTTGGTGAGCGACTTGCGCGCCTCCTCAGTACAGACGCAGAGCTAAAGGTCATCATTGCAGGGCGCAGCCTCGACAAGGCAAAAAAGCTTGTCGAAACTCTTGTCGCCAGTGGTGCGACTGCTGAGCTCGAAGCCACGTATCTCGATTCCAACTCGTCCAGCCTGGCTTCGGATGTGGCCGCGACGGGGGCGGCAATCGCGGTCAATCTGAGCGGACCCTTTCAAAATCAGGGATACCATATCGCGAGCGCCTGTATCGATGCACGGGTCCATTATCTTGACCTTGCTGACGCGCGTGAATTTGTTAACGGAATCGCAACGTTGCAGGGGCGAGCAGAGGCAGCCGGTGTGGTCGTCATCAGCGGGGCGAGCTCAGTACCGGCATTGTCCAGTGCAGTACTCGACCATTTAGCGCCAGAGTTTTCCGAAATGACTTTCATCGACATCGGTATCTCGCCGGGAAATCGAACTGACCGAGGCACTGCCACAGTTTCGGCCATTCTCAGCTATTGTGGCGAGCCCATCCGCATCTGGAAAAATGCCGAATGGCTTAAAGAGTCGGGCTGGACCAAGCACGTTCGGCACAACTATCCTGCGCCGGTCGGTGCACGATGGCTCACGCTTTGCGAGGTGCCGGACCTCGACCTGCACCTGCAGCGGTATCCGGCGGTCCGCTCGGTGATTTTCCGGGGTGGGCTGGAGCTTCGCGTTCTGCACTTCGGATTAGCCTTCGTAAGCGTCTTGCGGCAGGCCCGGCTCCTGCCGAGACTGCCTCTGTTCGCAGGGTTCGCGAAGCGGGCGAGCGAGCTCGTCATCAGCCTCGGGTCAGACGCCGGGGCCATGCACGTAGACGTCGCTGGGAAAGGCCAGGACGGTCGGACGCTGAGAAAGCGGTGGACCCTGATAGCTGAACGCGGAGACGGCCCCTACATTCCGACACTCGCGGCAGCCGCACTTATACGGAAGCTGCAACGTCACGAGCTAAGTGGTGGCCGTGCGACCCCGTGTGTTGGCGTCGTCTCGCTGCGGGACTTCGAAGCTGAATTCGGTACGTTGGCGATTCGCACCGGAGAGGAAGTTTTATGAGCGATCCGCTTCCGATCTATCAGCGCCACCTCGGGGCTAGGTTCGGGTTGCTGCCGCCGGAGGTCCGGTGCTTTCACTCACTGCGAGGGAACATTCGATTGGACGGCACCGTCGTCATCAAAGGTGCCAGTACGTTTCTGGGACGCATAGCAGCCTTCGTAGTGAGGTTGCCAGCCGAGTCCAATAGACAGGCGTTTGTCTTCGAGATGCGCACGGACGCTCGACAAGAAAATTGGACACGCAGGTTCGCCTCGCGCACCATGCGCTCAACGCTTAGCTTGCGAGGTCCTCATCTCACCGAATCCTTTGGACCCATTCGCCTCTGGTTCAAACTCGAGGCGACAGAGAAGCAATTGACGATGCTCTTGCAAAAAGTGACGTGTTTCGGAGTGACGCTTCCAGCATGGTTTGTACCCGCTGTCTCCGCCATTGAGACTGGGCAGGCCGGCCAGTTTCGCTTTAACATTGAAGCGCGGTGGCCCGGCAATCATCTGTTCGTGGCCTACGAAGGAATGCTCGGTATTTGCGAAAGGGAGGCGGCAGCGTGATTATCGTGTTTGACGCCCAATGCTTGCTTTGCAGCGGTTGGGTCCAATTCCTATTGAAGCACGACAAGCGGCGCGTTTTTACCTTTACCTCGATTCAATCTCCATCGGGTGTCGCGCTTCTCGAACGGGCTGGACACCGTGTGGAGGACCTACAAACGCTCCTGCTTGTCGACGGTGATAAGTCGTATCAGCACACTGCGGCCCTTCTTCGGGTGGTCCACCAACTGGGATGGATCTGGCGCCTGATGTGGGTCGGCTGGCTCGTTCCCGCGCCGCTCAGGGACGCGGCTTACCGCTTCATTGCACGCAATCGCTATCGGGTGTTGGGGCGGCGAGAGCAGTGCTTTATGCCAAGCGCCGAAGATGCGTCCCGGTTCATTTAAGCCGCATCGCTGCGAGTGGGATTTACGTTGGTTCGTGTCTGCATGGAGGGCTCTCGATTTGTTGGAGTCCTGTGGGGCTACCGTTTTGTGCCAAATATTTGGCACAAAACCTGTCGTCAAAAGTACTGTCCTGAAACGTCAGGCCGAAATGTCGCCGCGGATGATGCGGCGACTTGTTGGTGCAGGCCTCGGCGACGAAAGACAAATTCTTCACCTCGCGCACCCAATACCAGGTCAGGCCTGGCGCGGCGAGCGGGTGACTCCCAAGTCGTTCGTCACCCGCTGGCCCGAGATGATGAAAGCTGCCCATAGAAAAGAGAGCACGCAGAACGGTTCTTCTTCATCGCGAAATGGACCAAGCCGCTCAAAGTCACATTCGGCAATCCGGTACGACAGCACCACCTGCCTTTCGCTAGAGAGAATGAGTGGCATCCGTGGAACCAGATGCCAGCTTGGGTAAAGACTCAAGCAGGACAATCCGGTCGATGTCAGCAGAAGACGTGTTATTCATCAACAATGATGTCACAGCTTTTTACTTCGCGACTACCTCTTTGGCAGCCGCCGTCTTCTTCGCCGCCCCTTTCTTTGCAACAGCACCGCTCGTAGCAGAGGACTTCGGCTTATTAGCTTTGCTCGCAGTGCTGGTTGCAGTCGTGACGGCGTCAGCGCCGGCAATCAAAAATCTCGTCCGGTCTTTCGCTGCAGCTAGCCACACGGGAGCCGGGCCTCGCCCGCTCCAGGTCGCTCCGGTCTTGGGGTCGAGGTATTTCGCCGGCTGCGGACCTGTGCGCTGCCCCCTGTGGCCAACTGCGCCGGCAACAGCCGCGGCTTTTTTGTCCACAGCCTTCGCTTGGCTCACAGTGCTCACATCAGCACCGTCAATCAAGAACTTACTGCGGTCCTTAGCATCGGCAATCCAGGCAGGCGCGCGACCATGGCCAGTCCATGTCGCGCCAGTCTTGGGATGTTGATACTTCGGCGGGGTCCCGCCTTTTAGACTACTGGCAGCCGTCGACTTGACCTTCGGAGCACTCCCGTTCGCTGCTTTCGCTTCGCGCTTTGCCTTTGCTTTCGCCTCGATGTCTTCCGTAGTCAAACCGTGCGCCAACATGATCTTCCGGATTTGGTCGACTGCTGCTTGCGCTTTTTTTGCAATCAATACATCGGCTTGCACCTGCAGTTTCTTCATCTTCGTCTGGATTTGTTCGAGTGTCGGCATGGTGCCTCCTTAAATGGATATGGTCGCACTATGCCATGAGCGTCGAGAGTGCGAAAGCGCTGTTAGGGTCTTCGGGAACACAGGTGCAACGAACAATTACGGCAGGACCGGTGAAGATCTTTCGCGATTTGAGTTTATCTGCCACCACTTGTGTACGCCCGATAACGCCTACTCCATGCGAGATGAGGCATCGTTTTTCGCAAAGTAGTGACCGTCTGAGAGTATCTCTGTCATTTGATTCGGCCTTCTTTAAGCGCACTCCAAGCCATATTTCGTGATGATTTTCTTGGAGCCGTCCACATGAAGAGAGATACAGGTCACCATTTTCGTGATTTTCGTGCGAAAACCCCTTAATTCATGGCCTCAGACGTTGCTTCTTCATGTCGGTGTTGATACGCTTGCGCCCAACCCGAGGATTTGTACCTTTGCGTTAGTCGTTGACGGCGCAAAGGCAAAGGTCTTGGGCAACCTTTGACTAGAAGCGAGG
>Ga0105859_1000722_pt1 | contig 10106 bp, 7 predicted proteins | sample OrgsoiDNA_201063_FD_89684 | JGI IMG/M metagenome (GOLD analysis project Ga0105859, IMG submission 89684) | Permafrost soil microbial communities from the Arctic, to analyse light accelerated degradation of dissolved organic matter (DOM) -... | ecosystem: Environmental > Terrestrial > Soil >...
AAGTTGCGCTTCATGATGGCCGCGATGGCGCTGGAATCGACGCCTCCGGAGAGGAACATGCCCAGCGGCACATCGCTCATCAGGCGCATGCGCACGGTCTCTTCCAGGCGCTCGCGGCATTCGGCGATCCAGGAATCGTCGCTCCGTTCCTCAGCGCGTTCCTCGAGAGGCGCGCCGGGCTTGGGGATTTCCCAGTACTGACGGACGTTGAGGCCCGACGCCGCATCCAATTCCAGGTAGTGGCCGGGCATCAGCTTGCGGATGTTCTTGAAGAGCGTGCGCTCATCGCTCATGTAGCCGAACGCGAGATACTCCGGAAGCAGCGATTCTTCGAACGCGGCCGAAATGCCCGGGTGCTGGAGCAGGGCCTTGATTTCGGAGGCGAAGGCGAACAGGCGGCCGTCCCAATAGTAGTAGAGCGGCTTCTTGCCCAGGCGGTCGCGCGCGCAGAAAAGCTTGCGGAGGTTCTTGTCCCATATCGCAAAGGCGAACATTCCGCGGAAGCGCTGCAGGCAGGCGGGGCCGTATTGCTCATAGGCGTGCAGGATGGTTTCGGAATCCGAGCGGTTGGTGTAGCGGTGGCCGGCCTTTTCAAGATCGGGGCGAACGTCGGCGTGGTTGAATATCTCGCCGTTGTAGACCAGCCAGAGGGATCGGTCCTCGTTGGTCATCGGCTGGTGGCCGCCGGCCACGTCGATGATGGCGAGGCGCCGGAAGCCGAGTGACGCCCACGGGTCGCGGTAATAACCGAAATCGTCGGGGCCGCGGTGACGGATGGAATCCGCCATGCGCTCGATGACGGAGGTGGATTCAGGGGATGGATTGACGGTGACGAAACCTGTGATTCCACACATGCCGGAGGCCTGACTGTTACTCACTCTAGCATGATCGCTCCACGCCAGGCCGCCGTCCGCGGATCCGCTCCCGCGCTCATGTTCATCCCGAACTCCACAATGTTCAGCAGCGTCTGCATGGTTCGCATGCACCGGTCGTCCCCGCACGGGCTGCCGGTCGCCATAAACGGCTTGCCGTCATAGCCAGTACTTAAATCCGGTGAAAGGCCTTCAGGATCTCCCGCGTCCCGTAGTGCATCGCGATCGGCCGGCCGTGGGGACAACTCATGGGGCAATCCGTCGCCGCCAGCGCGCGCAGCAGCCATTCCATCTTGGCGGCATCCAGGCGCATGTTGATCTTGATGGCCGCGCGGCACGCGATCGAAGCGCAAATATTGCGCCGTACATCGTCGAGCGACACGCCACGCAATTCACCCTCGGCAATCTCCAGGATCTCGAACAGAACACGTTCCAAATCCGCCGCCCCCACAGCCGCCGGAGCGGCCTTCACCGCGATCGTCCGGTTGCCGAATGGCTCCGTTTCAAAGCCCGAAGCGTGCAGCTCATCCGCAATTCGCGCGTAGTCGATCTGCTGTTCGGGTGTGAGCTGCAGAATCAAGGGCATCAGCAGCCGCTGCATCTCCACGCGCCCGGCGGCCCGCTGCTTCAACACCTGTTCGAACAGAATGCGCTCGTGCGCCACGTGCTGGTCGATGATCCACAACCCATCGCGCCCCGCGGCAATAATAAAGCTCTCGTGGATTTGCCCCAGCGGCCGCAGGTCCGACAAAGCCGACAGCGACATCTCCGGCGCCGGAATCGCATCCGCCGGAAATTCCCCGTGCATGTCGAGGCGCCGCGACAGCTTGCCCGAGGGCGGCGGCCCCGGCGTGATTTCGAGCGGCGGCGCGCTGAAATCCAGGCGCGGGTCGGGCCCGCGCGTCGGCTGCAGCATGAATTCCGGCATGGTACCCGCGACCCTCCGGGTCGCCTCCGAAGCCTCAGGCCCAGCCGCCGCCTCCACCATCATGCTGGCAGCCACCGGCGCCTCGTCCTCCATCATCTGGCTGAATTCGGAATACGGAAGATGGGCCGCTGGTTGGACTGGCGTCCGCGCCGGAGACTGCGAAAATGCCGGCGCCGGACGGCTCTCCATCAGCCGCTCCCGAATCGTGTCCCGCACAAAATCGTGCACGAACGACCCATGCCGGAACCGCACCTCGGTCTTCGAAGGGTGCACGTTCACGTCCACCTCCTCCGCATCCATTCCCAAAAACAACAGCGCGAACGGATACGTCGATCCCGGTATCAGATTGCGGTACGCCGCCGACAGGGCGTGCAACATCAGCCGGTCGCGGATCAGCCGGCCGTTCACAAAAATGAAGATCGAATTCCGGTTCCCCTTCTGCACCTGCGGCCGCGAAAAGAACCCCGTCAGCCGAAACGTGCGCTGCGGCGGGTCGTCGTCCGGGCCTGCCTCACTCCCGTATGCCGCGATCCCCTGCGAAGGCGGCACGCTCGGCGGCGGAATGAACAACTCGCGCTCGCGCACCCCGATGTCCACCAGTTCTTCCAGCACCTGGCTTCCGAAAACCTGGTACACGCGCTCCTTCATGGTGCCGACCGGCGTCACGTACAGCAGTTCCTGCGGCCCGCTCGCCAGCCGGAACGTTTTGTCCGGATGCGCCAGGCTATAGTGCGTCACCAGCGACGCGATGTGCGCCAGTTCCGTGGGCTCCGTGCGCAGGAATTTCCGGCGCGCCGGAATGTTGTAGAAAAGATCGCGCACCGTGATGGCCGTGCCGCCGCCCAACGCCGCTTCTTCGCAGCGCAGCATCCTGCCGCCCGCGATCTCAATGCGCGTGCCCGTGGTTTCCTCGGCCGCGCGCGTTTCAAGCAGCAGCCGCGAGACCGATGCGATCGAAGGCAGCGCTTCGCCGCGAAACCCCAGCGTGGTAATCGAAAGCAGATCCTTCACGTCGCGCAGTTTGCTGGTGGCATGCCGCTCGAACGCCAGCAGCGCGTCGTCGCGCAACATCCCGCAGCCATCGTCCACGATGCGAATCAGGCGCCGGCCGCCGGCCTCCACTTCCACCCGCAGATCGGTCGCGCCCGCATCGAGCGAGTTCTCCAGCAGTTCTTTGACCACCGAAGCCGGCCGCTCCACCACTTCGCCCGCCGCAATCTTATTAGCGACCTGGTCCGGAAGGATGCGAATGCGCCCCATTATGAGAGCTCGCTACTTCTTCACCAGCGGCGTGACAATTCCGCGCATGCGCTCAGTTTACTACGCGCTACTCATATCGCAACGCGATGATGGGATCGATCTTCGTCGCTCGCCGCGCCGGGATATAAATAGCCAGCCCCGCCGCCGCCGCCAGTGCCACCGGAATGGCCGTAAAGGTCACGGGGTCGCTGGTGGTCACCCCAAAGATCAACGAGGACATCAGGCGCGCGAAGGCCCACGCGATCGGCAGCCCCACCGCCAACCCGGCGGCAATCGTCACCATGCCGCGGCGGAAAATCATACCCAGAACGCTGCCGCGCTCGGCCCCCAGAGCCATGCGGATTCCGATTTCGTGGGTCTGCTCCGAAACCAGGTAGGCCATCACCCCGTAGACCCCGATGGCCGAGAGAATCAGCGCCAGGATGCCGAAGATGCCCATCAGAACGGCCATATAGTTCAGGCCGATGGCGCGGTTATGGATGGACCGTTCCATGGTTCGCATTTCGGCGATGGGCTGCTCGCGGTCCACTTGCTGGATGGCGGCGGTGACGGCCTGGGCGATTCGCAGTGGGTCGCCCGCCGTGCGGATCCCGATGTCCATCTCGAGCGCCGGAGCTTGCTGAAACGGGACGTAGAAAACCCGGCGCGGCTCGCGGTCGTAAGGGTTGTGTACCGTGTCGCCCACCACGCCGACGATGGTCAGCCAGGGGTTCTTGGAATCGGCGGCGCCTAACTTGATATGCTGGCCCAGCGGCGACTGGTTCTTCCAAAAGCGGTCGGCCATATGCTGGCTGATCACCACTACTTTGGGCGCGTCGGCGCCGTCGCGGACGCCAATCAGGCGGCCGGCGCGCAATGGGATGAGCAGGGTCGGAAAGTAGGAGGGCATCGCCAACTGGTACATTCCGACCGGCTGCTTGCCGGGCTCCACCGCGCGGCCTTCGATGGTGAAGTAGCGGCCGTTGGACTGGTCCTGGTAGGGCAAGGTACTCACTGCAGTGGCGGAGCGGACGCCGGGAATCGCGCGCAGGCGGTCCAGCACGTCGCGATAATAGGCGATCCTCTGGAATCCTTCGTGATACTTGTTGTCGGTGAGCGCCAGCCGCAATGTCAGCAGCGTGGCGGGTTCCAGGCGCTGGCCGCTATCCACCATCATGCCGAAGCCGCGAACCATGAGTCCCGCGCCCACCAGCAGCACCACGGCCAGCGCGATCTCCGCGGCCACCAGAATATTGCGCAGCCGATGGCGCGCGCCGCCCACCGTGCCGCCGCGGCCGCCTTCCTTTAGGGCATTAGTGAGGTTTGGGCGCGAGCATTGCCACGCGGGCGCCAGGCCGGCCAGGACGCCGCTCGCGACCGCCGCCAGCAGCGTGAAGGCCAGCACCCGGCCATCCAGTTCGATATCTTTCCAGCCCAGGATGTAGCGTTCGATTTCGGGAGGCATCCCGCCTTTGATCAGGCCCATTCCCCATCTCGCGATCAGCAGGCCGAAGGCGGCGCCCGTTACCGAGAGCAATATGCTTTCGGTGACCAGTTGCGCGATCACCCGCCACCGCGATGCGCCCAGCGCGGTGCGGACGGCCACTTCGCGCAAGCGTCCCGTGGCGCGCGCGAACTGCAGGTTGGCTACGTTGACGCAGGCGATCAATAGCACGAAAATCACCGAGCCCAGCATCATGATCAGGTACTGCCTGGTTTCGCCCTCCACCAGGAAACGTTGGACCGGCCATATCATCAGGCGCCGGCCCTTGTTGGTATCGGGATATAGTTTTTCCAGGCGCGCTCCGATGCTCTCCACTTCCGCCGACGCCTGTTCCACCGTGCGGCCGGGTTTCAGGCGCGCGGCGGCTGTGAACGCATTGATGCGGCGCGACGTGCGCTGTGCGGGTGTGAGAGCTTGCGGAGTCCAGAGTTCGGTGGCCAGCGGAAAATCGAAGCTGGCGGGCATTACTCCGGTGACGACGTAGTTCTGGTCGTCCAGGCGAATGGTCTTGTCGACGATGGCCGCGTCCGCGGCAAAGCGGCGGCGCCACAGGCGGTTGCTGAGGACCACTTCCCGCTCGCGGCCGGGCTGATCTTCGCCCGGTTGGAAGCCGCGCCCAAGTGCCGGCTGCACGCCCAGCACGTCAAAGAAATTGGCGGTGGTCAGGGTCTGCAAAACGCGCTCAGGCTGGCCGCCGGCGCCGGCGATGTTGGCCATCCCGCCCTCCCACGTGGCGAGACTCTCGATAGCCGTGCTCTCGCGGCGGAAATCTTCCAGGTCGGCCGCCGTGGCGCCATCCCAATGCAGGGGATCGTCCGTGACGCGCTGCATCACCATCGCCAGCGATTCCATGCGCGGCAAAGCAACCGGCTTCCAAAGCAGGGCGTCGCAGACGCTGAAAACCGCGGTGGTCGAGCCGATGCCCAGCGCCAGCGTGAGCACGGCGGTCACGGTGAAGCCCGGCGATTTGCGCAGCATGCGTGCGCCGTACTGAATATCGTGCCACAAGTTCATGGGGTTGGTCCTGTAGCCTATTACGCGCCGGAAGCGTGGGAAGTTCGCAGAATTTTGTTGCGGTCCGCCCCGCCAGCTACCGCCTTCTCCCGAAGCTCCGCCCCGGGCTCCTGCTGGGCGGGTGGAAGCTGGGCGCGGGCCTCGAAGGCCTGAACGTATGGTCCGGTTCCGGCCGGCTGCTGCCTTTGCCGAACGTCCTTCCACTGTGGTCGGCGTTCGGATCTCTCATCGAAGGCGAGGCGTACTTCGAATCCTTGTATCCGCCGCTTTTGCTCGCATACTTCGAATCGTTGAATCCGCCGCCCTTGGCATACGTGCTCCCCGAATAGCTCTGCTGCGTGTGCGTGCCCTGCGTTCCGTATTTGGGCGCCTGGCCGGCGGCTTCATCGCGGCCGTAATAGGTTTGCCCGCTGCGCTGCGAATTGCGGTAGCCATCCCACTCATAGCGGTCGAGCGGCCGGTAGTTGTGATTGAAGAGCAGGTCGCGCATCAGCGCGTACTGGCCGTAGAAGACCCAGAAACTCTGGCCGCCGCCGTTGTTTTCCCAATGGCCGTACTGGTTGGATTGGCCCGGCGGCGCCATGTAAGCGAATCCCGCCGGCTGCGCCACGCGCTCGGCTTCCATATCGTACTTGCCGGCGGGCTTGTGCTCGATGGCCATGCCCAGATCGTTCTTCACTCCCTCGAACTGGCCGCGCGAAACGTCCACCCACTTCTCATCCGCCGCGGTGGTTCCGCTCTGGGCCGAAGCGTCCGTCAGGTGGGTCCGCACCGTGCGGATCTTCTCGCGCGGGCCGCGTGCTTCCAGATCCACCAGCAGTTTGTCCCAGGAATCGTAGAGCTGCGCGCTCAGCGACTTCAATTCCCCGGCCTTCCGCGGCAGCTCGGCCGCGTCCGTCTTCAACGTATCGCCGGCCGCGAAAAAGGTTCCGAAATTCAGGTGCCCGTAATCGCCCGCCGCCGCCAGACGGCGCTGCTCGGCGGTTTGCTGCCACACCTGATCGCTATCGGCCACCATGGCCCGGGCAGCCGCCAGGCGCGTTTCGAGGTCGGTCCTTTTCTCGGGCCAATCGGTTTCGGCTTTCTGCACGGCCGTGGCCAACGGCGCCAGATCGAACGAATGGATGGCGCCGTAATCGCGCTCCATCTCGCGCACTTCCTGCGGCAGGTGCTGCTTCAGGTCGATCCAGTGCGCCGCGTCCTTCTGCACGGCGGAAGCGTCCGACACCGCCGCCGTGCGCAGACGGCGCTCGTCCAACAGCAGCGATTCCGCCACTTGCCGATCCTGGCGGCGATTGCGCTTCTCCACCTTTCCCAGTTCGTCCAGCTTCGCGGCGGCCGCCTGCAGCACGCCCGCGGCCCCGGCGATTCGGTCCGCATACTGCTGGCTGGAAGGAATCGCCTGGAACAGCACAGGCTCCGCCTTGAGGTCGCGCGCGACTTCGTCCTGTGCGGCGCTTAACTGCGCGTGCGCCGCCGTCAATGCCGTTCGCTCCGTGCCAATCTGCGCGCGCACGTTCCGCGGCAGGCCATCCAGGCCCGCAAACAGAACCACGACAATCGCAACCGTTAACAAAACTGCGAACAACCGCAGCGTAGATTTACTCATGGGATTCCTTGCCTTCTGTTAGTTGCCCAATGGTGGCTGAGATTTCTGCCTCAGTGGTGGCGCAGGCGGTCCGCCTGCGTGTTGTCTGTTACCTGCCCCGGTACACGGTGACATCCGGTGGCGGAACCGCGCGGTACAGCGTAACCGTGAATGGGTCGCCTTCGGCCTTCCGCAGAGCCAGCAATTGTTTGCCTTCCGCATCGCGGAATTCCCAGTAATAGGAGCCGGTATCTTGCGTCTGGTTCTCCCGCCGCCCCTGCACTTCGCGGCTCAAACGGTACATCCAGGTTACGCCGTCGAACTCGAACGAATCGGCTGTGTTCTGGCGCTCGTCCATCTGGGCCATGTCGTCTTCGGAAACGCCCAGGTCCTCGAGCGTCAGTTTGCGCGCATCGTTATGAACGAAGACCTCCACGTCTTCATCGCCGCCCACGCGCAGCGATACGCGCCGCTCCAGGTACGGCCCGCTCAGCTCCAGCCAACTATGCGAGCCGGCTTCGAACCGCGTCCCGTGGTCGGCCGTGAAATCCAGGTCGGTCATTTTGTCGCCCGCGCCGGAGATCGAGAGCATGTCTCCGGGGCGGGCGTCCGTGACTTTCAGGTGCGCCAGATCTTCTGCCGGCTGCGCGCGCGCCGGCGGGGTCGGGGATTTCTTGAAAAGTTGCATCAGCACTACCGCTAGAAGTACGCCCAGAATGGCAACGGCCGTTATGGTGATCACGCCCGGTTACGCTTTCGCCCGCTCTCCGGTCTGCTGGCCGGTGGATATCGACGCGCTCCCCGCGCCCAATTCCTTGGGATAGGTGGGCGGCGCCGCTGGGGACGATACTTGCGCGGGCTTCTGCCGCTCCGCCTTCATCGCCGCCAGTTCGGCATCCACCGAGTGGCCGCCCAGTTGCGCAAACTGCGCCTCCAGATCGTCATCCTTGCCAACCGAAGCAAGCTGGTCGAAAGCCTTGGCGGTGGCTTCCTCTTTGGCGACCGTCTGCTCGAACCGGTTCAACGTGGAAAACGCGTTGTCGGCCGAGCCCACTCCCGCCATGGCTTCGGAAACCTTGCGCTGCGCGGAGGCGGCGTTCTTGCGCGCCACCAGCGTGGTCGCCGTGCGTTCGCCTTCGTCGATCTTGCGCTTCAGCTCGCCCACCTGCTGCTTCAGCTTCTCGCTGGTCGCCTGCGACGCATCCACCGAGACTTTCATGGAATTGACCTGCTGGTCGCATTCGGCTTTCTTGCCCAGCGCCTTCTTCGCCAGGTCCTCGTTGCCCGCGTCCAGCGCCTGGCCGGCGCGGTCCTTCCACTCCTGCGATTGCCGCGCGTACTTCTGGTATTCGGCATCCAGGCTGTTGTAGTTGCTCATCGCCATGGCCGAAGCGCGAACCACGTTGTTGAGTTCGGTCTTCATATCGGCCACGGTCTGTCGAACCGTCGCTTCGAAGGTGGCGTCTTCGACGGCGTCCACCCCCTGGTTGGCCTGCCCGCGCGCCACGCGGCCCAGCCGGCTGAACATATCGTTTAGAAATGCCATGGATTTTTCCTCCCTCTTACGCTTTCAGGTCGCTCAACAGATGCCGCGCCGTCATTACATCCACCAGCAGGAAATGCACGCACGACAGGATATCGTCTTCATTGTCCGGCCCCAGGTCCTGCAGCTTGCAAAAGTTGTTCAACGTGACCGCAACCTTGCCGTCCGGCATTTCGTAAAGTTGAAAATAGGAAGTGGAGATGCCGTTATTGGCCGCCAGCATACGCCCCATCGCGTCCGGCGTAATGGCCGATTCCGGCGCCACCGTGCACGTCAGCGAGAGAAAGAGGATGTCTCCCTGCAGCACCGCCTGCAGCGCGACCCCGCTCTGCACCTCGCGAATTCTCAAAGTATCGGGCCCTGGCTCGGAAACCTCGTACCCTTTCTCCGCCAGTAGCGCGTGAATCTGCCCCAGTTCCGGGCTAATTGTGGCTGTCATAGGTTTTTGGATTCTTCTCCTTTTATGATTGCACTCTTTCTGCGTATCGCAATATGCAATAACTATATTGCAATTTGTGATCGCTTGTCAAGAGGAAAATTCGGCGCCCCGGTCCGGATTTCGCGATACTTGCAATTTCATGAGCCGTTATCTGGCATTTGACCTCGGCGCTGAGAGTGGCCGCGCGCTGCTGGGCTCTCTTTCGGGCGGCCGGCTGGCGGTCGAAGAACTGCATCGCTTTCCCAATATTCCCGTGCGCGTCCCAGGCGCTCTCTACTGGGACACTCTGCGCCTCTGGCATGAGATTCAGCACGGCATCGGCGTCGCCGCGCGGGAACGCAAGCTCTCGCTCGACGGCATCGGCGTGGACGCGTGGGGCGTGGACTGCGCCCTTCTGGGCTCGGACGGCGCGCTGCTCGAAAATCCGCGCCACTACCGCGATTCGCGCAATAACGGCATGCTGGAAAAGCTCTTCGAAGCGGTACCGCGCGACCAGATCTTTGCCGCCACCGGCATTCAGTTCATGCAGATCAACACGCTCTGCCAGTTGTACGGCATGAAGCTGACCGGGTCGCCCGCGCTCACCGCCGCGCGCAAGCTGCTCAACCTGCCCGACCTCTTCAATTACTGGCTCACCGGCGTGGCCCGGTCGGAAGCCACCATCGCCAGCACCACCCAGTTTCTCAACCCGGTCACCATGGCCTGGGCCACCGGTCTGCTCAAGCGCCTGGGTCTGCCGGCTGACATCCTGTGCCCGATCGTTTCGCCCGGTACGCTGCTCGGCAACCTTCTCGACCCGCCCCACACTCCCGTCTACGCCATCGGCGGCCACGATACCGCATCGGCCGTCGCTGCGGTGCCCGCGCAGGATGGCGGCAACTGGTGCTACATCAGTTCCGGCACCTGGTCGTTGATGGGCCTCGAACTGGACGCGCCGGTGATCGACGATCGATCGCTGGCCCTGAACTACACCAACGAA
>Ga0105859_1000723_pt1 | contig 10102 bp, 16 predicted proteins | sample OrgsoiDNA_201063_FD_89684 | JGI IMG/M metagenome (GOLD analysis project Ga0105859, IMG submission 89684) | Permafrost soil microbial communities from the Arctic, to analyse light accelerated degradation of dissolved organic matter (DOM) -... | ecosystem: Environmental > Terrestrial > Soil >...
CGTACCTGATGAAGCACGAGCCGCCGGTCGATCTCCGCGGCTCGGTGCTCTATCACTGCGGCCCGGTCGTCGTGAAGGAAGGCGACACGTGGCGCGTGACCGCCGCCGGCCCGACGACCAGCATCCGCGAGGAGCCGTATCAGGGCGAGATCATCAAACGCTACGGCGTCCGTATCGTCATCGGCAAGGGCGGCATGGGCGCGAAGACGCTGGCGGCGCTGAAGGAACAGGGCGCGGTGTACCTGAACGCGATCGGCGGCGCCGCGCAGTTCTACGCGCGCACGATCAAGAGGGTCGACGGCGTGTCGCTCCTCGAGTTCGGCACGCCCGAGGCGATGTGGCACCTCGACGTCGAAGACTTCCCGGCGATCGTCACCATGGACGCGCACGGGAACAGTTTGCACAAGGACATCGAACAAGCCTCGGGCAAGGAGCTCGAAGCCCTCGGCGTGTAGAGGGCTTAGGGCTTAGCGCTGAGGGCTCTCGAACGGCAGCCCTTTGCCCTGAGCCCTCAGCCCTTGCGAGAGCCGAAGTCTTTGAGAGGGGGTCTCGCGTAGCCGTGTTCCATCGCCGCGATGTCGAGATCGGTCGTCTCGATGTCCGAGATCGACAGCAGCGGAAACGGCGAGAGCTCGGGGACATCGATCGTCTTCAGATAGCCGCCGCAGCCTGAGCAGACCTCGATGCGGCGATCCTTTCGCTCCTCGTCCGGCGCGGCGGTGACGAAGCCTTCGCCGCTCTCCTCACAATAAATGCACGCGTACGTTGTGAGCTCCCAGGCGGACGCGCAGAACGAGCAGCGCAGCGTGCGGTGTCCGCCGGCCACTTCGCCCACCGCCGGCCACGAGCCGCACGCGGGGCAGTAGCCGTGATTCCACGCATCGAGCGCGGTCTGCAGATCGCCTGTTCCGGGATGGCCGAACAGCATGCGCTGGAGCGCGTGCACGAACGGGCTGACCGCGAGCTCCGCGACGAGCCACATGAGATCGGGCGAGAGCCCGCGATGGACCGCGCCGGTGCGAAGCGCCGCCTGATCGCGGCGGAGCGACGCGGTCAGCAGCGAGGCCGCTTCGAGCGTCCCCTCTTCCACCGCTTGCCGGATGTGCGTCGCCGCGTCCCCGGCGCCGCCCGCGGCCAGGGCGTCGCACAACTGGAGCAGCGTCGGCGTGAGGACCGGCACCGGCAGCGGAATCGGCTCGCCGGCCAGCGCGGGGACGCCGCGGGCCAGTTTGGCCGCCAGGTACTTCGGCGGAAGCGACAGCTTGGGCAGGCGTCCGCGGCCCAGGACGGCCGCCAGGTCGACGATCCGGGTCAGCAGCTCGCGCTGGAGGGCGAGCGCCGGCTCCAGGTCGGGCCGGCTCTCACGGATGACCTGCCAGCGCCGCCGGGCGGAATCGAGCAAATCGTCGCGGGAACAGGCCTGAATCGTCACATACGGCATGGGCAGCCTGGCAGTATATCAACCGGGTTCTTGGTATAATGTGGCCATCATGATTAACGTCTCTGAAACGGCGGCATCGAAGATCAACGAGCTGCTGGCCGAAGAAAACAAGGCCAACAGCGGGCTGCGCGTATTCGTCCAGGGCGGCGGCTGCTCGGGATTCCAGTACGGGCTGATGATCGAGGAAAACGGCCAGGGCTCGGGCGACCAGGTGTTCGAATCGCACGGCGTGAAGCTGTTCGTCGACCCGATCAGCATCCGCTACCTGACGGGCGCCGAGGTCGACTTCGTGGACACGATCACCGGCGGCGGGTTCACGATCAAGAATCCCCAGGCGACGTCCACCTGCGGCTGCGGTTCATCGTTCTCGGTCGACTAACGGCGAAATCGGGAAGTTGGTGGACCGTCAGCTTCCCGATCTCGCGAGCCTGCGTCCTGCGGGCGGCAAGCGCTCCACCAAACGCGATCGCATTCTGCAGGTCTTCCTGCGCCAGGAAGGCCACGTCAGCGCGGACGATCTGTTCGATCTCGTCCGCCGCGAGGCGGCCGGCATCGGCCGCGCGACGGTGTATCGCACGCTGCAGTGGATGGTCGGCGCCGGCATCGCGCGCAAGGTCGATTTCGGCGAGGGGCGCTCGCGCTTCGAGCCATCCTACCGCCACCCGCGGCACTTTCATCTCATCTGCACCACCTGCCACTCCTCGTCGGAGTTCCTGAGCTCCGACGTCGAATCGCTGCTGGAAGAAATTGCCGCCGCGCGGAATTTCTCGACCAAGCAGGCGACGGTCCAGATCTCCGGCGTGTGCGAGCAGTGCAGCACCGGCCGTCAGACGCCGACGATCGACGGCGCCACCACCGAGCTCGTGTTCGCGCGCGACGCGTTGCGCATGGCGATCGCCACCGAACGGAGCGGCCTCGACTTCTACACGCGGGCCGCCGGGCTCACGAAGGATCCGCGCGGCCGCACGGTGTTCCAGAAACTGGCCGCCGAAGAGGGCGAGCACCTGGGCACGCTCGAGAAACGGTACCGCGAGCTCATCGCGGGCGACCCGGCGCTCGAGTCGCGGCCGACGTTCCTGTTCTTCAAGGGCGCGGCGAGCGGCCTGTTCGCCGAGGGCACGAAACAGCTCCGGGCCGGCGTGAACGATCAGGAAGCGCTGCTCATCGGGATCAAGTGCGAACGCGGCTCGCACACGTTCTTCAAGAAATACGGCGAGCGGTTCGAGGACTCCGAGGGCAAACAGGTGTTCCTGGAATTCGCCGAGGAAGAAAAAACACACCTGGAGCTGCTGATGCGCGAATATCGCGCGTTGCGCGAGCGCCAGACGGAAGCAAAAGTGAAAAGTCAGAAGAGAAAAGTGAAAACGCAAAAGAGAGAAGCCGGGCGCCGATGATCGATCTGCACACACACACCACCGCGTCCGACGGCCGCTGCATGCCGTCCGAGCTCGTCGAGCGCGCGGCGGCGGCCGGAGTCACGGTGCTGAGCGTCACCGATCACGACACGGTGGACGCCTGCCAGGCCACCGCGAGCGCGTGCGCCGCGGCCGGCATCACGTTCGTGACGGGCATCGAGATCACCGCGGTGCGCGACGAGGTGGACGTCCACATCCTCGGCTACTTCCTCGACGCGCGGTCGCCGGGGCTGCGCGTGTTCCTCGCCGAACAGCGCCAGCGCCGGCTCGATCGCGTCGGACGGATCATCGTGCAGCTCGAGACGCTCGGCCTGCACCTGGACGCGAACGCCATCCTGCGCCCGGCGGTCGACCATCCGGGCAGGTCGATCGGCCGGCCCGCGATTGCGCGCGCGCTCGTCGCGGCCGGCTACGTGAAGACGTCGAACGACGCGTTTGCGCAGTGGCTCTCGCGGGGGCGGCCCGGTTTCGTCGCGCGCGAGGGTGCCTCGCCCGACACCGTCATCGCACAGGTGCACGGGGCCGGCGGCATCACGTCGCTGGCGCATCCCGGCCTGCTGCGGCGCGACGAGTGGATCGCCGGCTTCGCGTCGGCCGGCCTCGACGCGATCGAGGCGTATCACACCAATCACGACGAGGCGGCGACGGGGTGCTATCGCTCGGTGGCTCATCGCCTGGGACTCGGCGTCTCCTGCGGCTCCGACTACCACGCGGACGAATCGCACGGCTCCGCACATCCCGGCAGCGTCTCGCTGCCCGTGGAGGCGTTCGACGAGCTGCGGACGCGCGCCACGAGCCGCGCCACCGCGTCGGGCGCCGCGACTTCCTCGTAGAACAGCACGTCGAGGCCGTCGAACAGACGCCGCAGTTCGCCGGGCTCGAGCAGATGGTCGGCTGACGTCGGCCGCCGGCCGAGCGCCCGCTGCCCGGTCGTGAAGGTCTCGTAGATCACGACCCCTCCCGGCGCGAGCGCCGCGCGCAGATCCGGAAACAGATCGCGCTGCAGATAGCGGCAGACGAGGACGAGATCGAATCGTCCGCGCGGCAGCGGATACCGCGTCAGGTCGGCGCACCATCCGCGCAGGCGCACCGCATCCCGCGCGCCGGCGGCGATCGCCTCGCGCACGGCATCCAGCGACAGGTCGACGCCGAACGTCGTGAACCCCGCGCGCGCCAGCGGCACCGCGTGGCGCCCGCGTCCCATCGCGACGTCCAGCGCGCGCCGATCGCCGCCACGCTCGTCCGCGAGCCGCTCGATCCATTCGACGATGAAGGGTGAAGGTGACATAATTCAGCACGTTCTCGTGGCTTCAGCCCTGCTCACCGGCGTGTTCCTCGGCCTCATCGGACTCGTGACGACCGCGGTCCTCGGCCTGCGCGGCCTCGACATCTACCGTCATATCTCGTACGGCCTCTTCTCGACGCTGGTCACGCTCTTCGCGCACTCGATGATGATGTTCTATCTCATCGGCAAGGGAAAGTCGGTCAAGGACGCGATGGCGGAGCACCACGTGGCGGGCGACTACTATCAGCGGATCGCCGCGGCGCGCAAGCCGGTGTTCTCGATCGGCACGCTCGCCATGGGGGTGACGATGCTCACCGCGATCATCGGCGTCACCGTCGACACGCACGTGTTGCCGCCGATGGTGCATGCGATGATCGCGTACGGCGCCATCGCCGCCAACCTGGCCGCCGTGAAGATCGAGATCGCCGCCCTCGCCGAGTCCAGCCGTATCGTCGACGAGGTCAATCAGCAGATCCAGTCGTGACGGCCGCGGTCCTCGAGTTCGCCGACACGTCGAAGGCCTATGGCGGGCTGCGTCCCCTGCGGATCGCGGCGCTCCGTGTGGCCGCCGGCGATCGGGTCGCCATCCTCGGTTTCGATCAGCCGGCCGCCGAAGTGTTCGTCAACCTCGCGACAGGCGCGACGCTGCCGGACGCGGGCGCCGTCAGCATCCTCGGCCGCCCCACGCACGCCATCACCGACAGCACGGAATGGCTCGCCACGGTCGATCGATTCGGGATCGTCTCCGAGCGCGCGGTGCTGCTCGACGCGCTCACCGTGATCCAGAACCTGGCGATGCCGTTCACGCTGGAGATCGAGCCGCCGCCCGAGGAGGTGCGCGTGCGCGCCGAAGCGCTGGCGCGCGAGGTCGGGCTGCCGGAGGCGTCGTGGACGCAGCCGGTCGCGGCGCTCGACGCCGCGGGATGGCTGCGCGTGCGCCTCGGCCGCGCGATCGCGCTGGATCCGGCGGTTCTCCTGCTCGAACACGCCAGCGCGCGGCTCGCGCGCGAGGACGTCTCGGCGATCGGCGCCCAGATCCGCGCGGTCGCCGCCGGGCGCGGGATCGCGCTCGTCGCGGCCGCCGCAGACGAGGTGTTCGCCAAGGCGGTCGGGGACCGGGTCCTCACGCTCGAACCGGCTACCGGCCGGCTCAAGGAACAACGCCGCCGCTGGTTCGGCTAGTCGGCCTTGGCTCGCCGAAGCCCGACGTACGTTTGTGGGCGAAGGCGGCTAGAATGTGACCGCGAAAAGGAGATCGCGTTTATGAAAATCAGCAAGCTCGTGCTCCCGGTTCTCGTAATGGTCGCCGGGCTCGGCGTGTTCGCCAGTGCCCAGGCGATGAAGGCGGCGCCGAAGGCCGGGAAGGTCAAGGTGATGTTCCTCGAGCCGAAGAACGGCGCCATCGTCACCAGCCCCGTGCACATGAAATTCGGGTCTGAAGGGATCGAGATCGGGGCGGTTCCGGCGGGCGACGTCAAGACGGCGCGGCCCGGCATCGCGCACTACCACGTGGGCATCGGCACCTCGTGCCTCGCCGCGGGTAAGACGATCATCAAGGGCACGCCGTCGTGGGTCCATTTCGGCGACGGCAAGTCGGAAATCGACATGCAGCTGACGCCGGGCAGACACAAGCTCGCGCTGCAGCTTGGCGACGACCTGCACAACACGCTGCCGGGCGCCTGCCAGGTCATTACAGTCACGGTCAAGTAACCAGTACAGGGATTAGGGATTAGGGCTTAGGGCTTCGCCCTTCGCCCTGACCCGGTCTCGTCTGCGTACATCTGCGTATATGTTTTCGTCCTTCGACATGGATGAGCTGTCGGCCCCGGCCGCAAAGCCCTGAAAATCGCGGACTCCGCACTGGAACGAGAATTGAAAACGCCCTCGGTCTATGCCGACCGGTACGATCAAGCGACTTGTTCTGGACAGAGGGTTTGGCTTCATCCGCGACGAGGGCGGGCAGGAGTGGTTCTTCCACCGAAGCTCGGTCCAGGGAAGTTTCGACTCACTGAATGAAGGCCAGCGCGTCACCTTCGACGAAGAACCGTCGGCCAAAGGGCCGCGCGCCGGCAACGTTCGCGGCGAAGACTAGAACAGGCGCGACTGGCGCGACCAGCGCCTCCACGCTGATTCTCTTCGACATCGACGGTACCCTTGTGCTCACCGGCGGCGCCGGCGGCAGGGCGATGACGCTCGCCTTCTCCGAGATCTTCGCCGTGCCAAATGCTTTCCAGGGCATTCCCATGGCGGGCCGCACTGATGCGTGGATCCTCAACGACGCGGCGGCCGCGCACGGCATCCCGCCCGACTCACCCGATCTCGCGCGCTTTCGCGATGCCTACGTTCGTCATCTCGCGATCGAGCTCGACAAGCCGGGCGCCTCGCGCAAGGGCCTCATGCCCGGCATCCGCGAGCTGCTCGACGCGCTCGCGCCGCGCGACGATGTGTACCTCGCGCTGTTGACGGGCAACTACGAGGCAGGCGCGCGCCTCAAGCTCGAGTACTTCGATCTCTGGCGCTATTTTCCGTGCGGCGCGTTCGGCGACGAGGCGCCGCATCGCAATGTGCTGGTGCCGAAGGCGCTGACGCGTGTGGCGGCGTCCGGTGGCCCCGCGTTTCTCGCGGCCAATACCCTCGTCATCGGCGACACGCCGCTCGACGTCGGCTGCGCGGCCCACGTGGGCGCGCGCTCGCTCGCGGTCGCCACCGGAAGCCATTCCGTTGAGGAGCTGCGCGCGGCGGGAGCTGACGCGGTGCTGAAGGATCTCAGTGACACGGACGAAGTTATTGGGATAATCGGTCTACGGAAGTGAACGGGGCCCGGTGGCCCTCCCGGTCTTCAAAATCGGCCGCTTCCCGTTCACACGGGAAGGCTGGGTTCGACTCCCAGGCGCTTCCGCCAACATCAAGATGTGTCAAGCGGATTGCGGGACTCCCGCAATCCGCATAAAGATCAGTTTTCGATCAGCCGAACGTCGCCGGCGCGCGGTCCTTTTTGCGAGTCTTCAGGGGTGAACTCGACGCGCTGGCCCTCGCGCAGCAGCTCGAACACCGCACCGCGGACGGAACTGCGGTGGAAAAAGTGTTCAATCCCGCCTTCGTCGCGGATGAACCCGAACCCCTTGTCGATCAGGAGCCTTGCGATTGTCCCCGTAGGCATAGCCCGAACCCCCCCCGTTCCGAAGAGTCTGTTCCAGCGTTTGCTGAGCTGGAAAACGGGGCCAGTCTAGGCACTTACTCTCGGGGAAGTCAAGCAGAGCCCGTCCTTTAGCGGAACAGTCTCAAATCGAACACCTGCCAGGTTTCGACTTCTTCCTCGTCCTCATCCTCGTCGTCTTCGTCCTCGTCATCCCCATCGTCGTCGTCGTCCTCGTCTTCGTCGGGGTCGTCGACCGGGTATTCGAGACCGTAGCCAAGAACGTAATTACGAGACATTCCGTGACTTATGACGCGGGCTCCGCGGCGGGCGCGGGCGCCGGCGTGGCCACGGGCGTGGCGGCTGCCACAGGCGGTGCCGCGGGCTTCGGCGGCGGATACGTCGTCCAGAAATGACGGCCGCAGGTGTTGCAGATCCAGAATTGATCGGGCGTCCACGGCGTGCCCTGACCGGGATCCCTCATCTCCATGTCGGCGCCGCAGCGCTGGCAGCGGATGTGGAGGCCTGCGTAATTCATGACCGCGATTCTATAACATGGCGTCCGTGATCCCCGCTATCGTGCTTGCGGCCGGCCGATCGTCGCGCATGGGGCGCGCCAAGGCGGCGCTCCCCGCCGGAGACGGCCACACCTTTCTCACGCGCATCGTGCGGACGTTCCTCGACGCCGGCGTCGACGATGTGATCGTCGTCGTGGGGCACGACGCGGCACTGATCGCGCAGAGTTTTTCCGGGAGCGGGCTGCCGGCGCGCTTCGTCGTCAACCGCGAGTACGACCGCGGGCAGCTCTCATCGCTCCTCGCCGGCCTGCACGCGATCGATCGTCCGGGCGTTTCGGCGGTGCTCGTCACGCTCGTCGACGTGCCGCTGGTGTCGGCGGCGACGGTTCGCGCGGTGATCGACAGCTATCGGGTCACGCACGCCCCGATCGTGCGTCCCACGTCGGGCAACCGTCACGGGCACCCGCTGCTGATCGATCGATCCGTGTTCACCGCGCTGCGGCACGCCGATCCAGCGGCCGGCGCCAAACCGATCGTGCGCGCGCACGCAACGCCGGCAGGCGACATTCCGATCGACGACGAGGGCGCGTTCACCGACATCGACACGGACGAGGAGTACCAGCGGTTGGTCGGACGGGGTCTCAGACAGTTGTAGGGCGGGCGCTCACTGCCGGTCGAAGACGATTGTGATGTCGAGGTCGCCCTGCGGCGTCGAGATATGGACTGCGCTGGTGAGTGTCTTGCCGCCGTCCGACAACGTCATCCGATCGACGAAATGCAGGCCGGCAATCGCCACGTTCGAGGCCACGACGATCGCGTCGCCGTCCCAGACGGCGGACGTGGCGACATCCGCGCCGTCGGACTGAAACGACGTCTCCTTACCATCGGTCGTGTATTTCCTGATGTTGCCGGAGCCCATGCCGCCCGTCTGTTCTTCAACGATGAGCAGAGACGGTTCGGCGTGCGTCACCTTGCGGGTCATCGTGCTTGGCGCGGGCATCGAACCAAACTGGCTTTTCGCCGCGTTCATCTTCCAGTCGCCGGAAAAATCCGGTTTGTCGGCGGCGGCCACCGGGCCGGCGAACAGCGCAAGGGCCAGCACGGCGCCAAGAGTCTTCTTCATGGCCAGTCTGACGGACGGCTTAGCGCGAATGTTCCCGCGGATTCCGTTTCACGTCCGGCGCCGTGATCGCGGCATCGAATCTGGCGGCGAGCGCCTTGAACGCGGGCGTCGGCCCCTGCCATTTCAGCTCGTCGACGGACTCGAACAGATCGATGTCAGTTCTGAGCGTGGCGAGATCGCGAAACAGCATCGCGTGTTCGCGTTCGCGTTCGAGCGTCTGCGCCAGCGCGCCTGGACGCGTGGCGTTGACGCCCCACATGCGCCAGTCGGCGGGAATCGATTCGAGATGGCCGAACTTGGCGAGCACGGCCGCCGCCGACTTTGCGCCCCAACCCTGCAGGCCAGGAAAGCCGTCGGCATTGTCGCCCACGAGCGCGAGGTAGTCGGGAATCGACGCCGGCGGCACGCCGAACTTCGCGACGATGCCGGCTTCGTCGCGGACCGTGCGCGTGCGGCGATCCATCTGCACGACGCGCGTGCCGCGCACGCACTGCGCGAGATCCTTGTCGGGCGTGCAGATGAACACGCGGCCGACCCGCGGGTCGCGCTCCGCCGCCGCCGCGGCCGCCGCGAGCGCATCGTCGGCTTCGAACTCGATCATCGGCCAGGTCGTGACGCCGAGCGCCGCGAGCCCTTCTTCGAGAAGGGGAAACTGCGCGAACAGATTCGGATCGATCCCTTCGCCGGTCTTGTAGCCGGGCCACAGGCGGTTGCGGAACGATTCGATGACGTGGTCGGTCGCGACACCGATGTGGCTGGCGCCGCCGTTGATCATGCCGAGCACCGACGTCAGCACGCCGCGGACGGCGCCGATCTCGCGGCCGTCGGCCTCGCGCGCCGACGGAACGGCGAAGAAGTGCCGGAACAGCTCGTATGTGCCATCGACGAGATACACGTCCACGCGTAGACTCCAGATCACAGTATGTCAGCCTTTGCCATCGCGCCGCCCATCGAGCCGATGCTCGCGAAGCTCGCCGACGAGCTGCCTTCGGGCGGCACATTCCTGTACGAACCGAAGTGGGACGGGTTTCGCGCGATCGTGTTTCGCGCCGGATCCGATGTCTTCATTCAGAGCCGCGATCTCAAACCGCTCGATCGGTATTTTCCCGAGCTGCACGCCACCTTCATCGACCAACTGCCTGACGGCTGCGTGACCGACGGCGAGATCGTGATCGCCACGCCTC
>Ga0105859_1000728_pt1 | contig 10091 bp, 6 predicted proteins | sample OrgsoiDNA_201063_FD_89684 | JGI IMG/M metagenome (GOLD analysis project Ga0105859, IMG submission 89684) | Permafrost soil microbial communities from the Arctic, to analyse light accelerated degradation of dissolved organic matter (DOM) -... | ecosystem: Environmental > Terrestrial > Soil >...
CGTCATCCCCCGGTGCCTGCGACGCACCCACGCCCTTCGCGGTCCCTCTCGGCTTGGGCGCCTGTCTGATCTCACCCGCGATCAGCGCCATCCGGCTCTGCCCTTCACGCGTATTGACGTCTGACGCCGGATAGTGGACCTCCTGCGTGAAATTCTGCGGGTCGGTGTCGATCGAAGTGTTGCGCCAGCCCGATGTCGGCGCATCGAGATGGATCTGGCCTGCCTCGCCTGCGTCATCCGCGGCACTTGCCTGCAACGGCACACCGCCCAGCGTGACGAGCACCACGGTGCAGGCGCACGCGACGGACGCCGCACGCAAGGAGAAAGGAAACACAAGGGATCGGAGCATGAAAGACTCGCTCATGGATAGTCGGCAACAAGTCGCCGCGCGGTCATCTCGACATAACGTTCGTCGTGCCCGCTCGGAAAGTGTTGGAAGGCCAGGTGCAGATACTCGTGGGCCAGTGTGACCTGGTCGTCCGTCGTCTCGAGGCGGCGCACGTAGACTCGATTCTGATGATTGTCCGCAAACGGCCAGCGTCCGTCGAGACGGCAGACATCGACGTGGGCCGGCCGTTCATAGCCCGGTTCAGCGCTCAACGCCGCATCCCAGCGCTGCGCATGCAGCGTGAGCCACGCCTCGAGCGTGGGCAGGTGATCACACGTTGCAGGGCCAATGCCTTCGTGGGCAAACGCGCCGTCTGCGCTCATGAATCCGATCAGGCATCCGATCATGCCGCTCGCGATGACGGCGAGCAGATGCCGGCGAGCTCGCCCGGTCACGGCCAATCTGTACGGGCGTGCAATGACGTTCACTGGACCGTCCACGCCGTCGGACCTGCTGCGTCGAAGGCCTTCGACGAGGGGTCGTACATCCGGTAATAGCGCGCTGCCGGCAACACGAACCGTCCCGCTTCGCCGAGCCGGATCAGATGCCGGATCACGAGCTTGCCGTCCAGTTTCGCAACGGGCACCGCATAGTGATTGCCGAACTGCTGAATCTTGTCAGCACTTAGCACGCCTTCGCTCGTCAACAACGCATCGCCGTTTTCCGCCTGTGGCGTATCGGCAGCGGAGTCGCTATTGGCATCGGCAGTGGAAGCATCGCCACCCGCCTGGTCCCCGGCTCCCTTCGCTTTGGGCTCAGCGAGAGGACTCAAGCCATCGATCTCGAAACCAAAACGCTGAGACTCTATTTCCGCGCCTGCGGGCACCGGTACTTCAAGCAAACCGTAGCGATACGACTGCTTGTCGCCGCGCGGGGCGAGTTCGATCTCGTCGACGTATAGCGCGTTGGCGGACAGCACACTCTGCGCTTTGGTCACCGCGAACACACCGGGCTTCGCGGTCGGCTTCAGGAGATAGAGACGCCGCGTCACCGTGACCGGCAGGTCGGTGGCATCCGATGCAGCCGATTGATAACTGAGCCGGAATGTCTGCGTGGCGGCAGGCGCCTTCGAGAACTGCAACGATGTCGGCAGGGGTGCTGCCTTGGTGCCGTGATAGGCCCAATAGCCGCCACCTGCGGAATCGACATAGCGCCACCCGCCCGTCAGAGCCCAGCTCCGTGTTCCCGCACCCGGTGCCGCCGGCTGGACTGCTGCCTGCAACCACACCAGGGCGAGCGCGCGATCCATGGTCGGCATCGTTTCGTCGAAGCGGTTCACGAGATCGGCGACGGCGGATGCCGTGGGTTTGCCACCGAGACCATAGGCGAGCGCCGCCAGCATCGGGTTGGGGCTCGACTGCAACTCGGCCTGTGCGGCATCGGCCTTGGCGGCTAAGGCAGGATCGTCGGGCATCTGCTCGTGACGGACAATGTCATGCCACAGCAGCAGGCTCATCTGCCAGCGAATGCGGGCGCCTGGACTGGCAAGCACGATGCTCTTGCCGGAGTCGGACGCCGCACCAGCACTACTAGCGGACCCGCCGGCGACAACCGGCTCCTTCTGCGCCGCCAGTGCGTGCTGCACGCCCACGGCGAGCGTACGGACGGGCAGATGCATCTGTTGCATCAGCCACAAGGTCAGAGCGCGGTCGACCACCGACATCTGTGACGAACCGGCCTGATACGTATCGAACACATGCTGCCAGTGCTCGGGCGGCAAAGTGATGCCAAGCCGCTGAGTCGCGCGCCAGTCCGCGTAATAGGCATAGGTCGTGAGCAGCGGGTCGCCCGCCGTCTGGTCGCCCCACCAGGCGAACGCCGCCTTCGGACCGGCCATCGACATCAGCCTGCCGCGTGCGGTCTCAAGCCGCTGCTGAAGGGTATCGCGCAAGCCTCGATTGGACGGATCGTCGGGAAGTCCATCGAGTGCGATCGTGAGCGGAATCATCTGGCTCGCGGTCTGCTCGACACAGCCGTACGGGTAGTCGATCAGGCTGTCGAGCACCGGCCCGAACGCCTGCTGTGTGCCCGTCGCGCCCTGCAAGCGGATATCGAGCGCGTCGGCCGGCAGTTGCAACGGATCGCCCGCATGGACCAGCCGGCTCTGCGGAGCGGTCCACGTCGTCGCGTCGACCGTCAACGGAACGCGCAGGCGATCGAGCGCCGCGCCGTCCGCGCCGGTCAATTGCAGATCGACTTGCGCATCCTGCGTGACCGTCAGCGGCAGGTCGACAAAGTTGTCACCGGGCTTGAGCGTGAGATCGCGCGAAGGCTTGTCGGTGTCGATGCCGTCGACCTTGAGTGTCGCCGCAACTGGCGCGCTTTTTTCGTTGAACACGATCAAGCCGACATGCGGCACGTCGCCGACGCGAAAGCGCGTCGGGCCGCTCCAGCGCAAATAGACCGGCTTACTCGATGTGATCGATGCAGCCCGCTGGCCGACCACGCCGTCTGCCGTCGTCGCCCGCACGGTGATGCGCCAGCGCGACAGCGAATCGGGCATCGTGAAGCTGAAGCTCACATGACCGTGGCCATCGGTCTTCAGGGTCGGCTGCCACGCGGCCGTATCGATGTTCTCGCGGCGCGGGCGGGTAAGGATCTTGAGCGCACGCTGGTTGTAGTCGAACTTCGCCTCACTGCTCGTGTGCGGCGACCATGCGAGGTCGTAGCCGTAGAAGTTCAGGCTCGCGGTCGTGCGCACGCTGTCGCGGCGTGGATGGTAGAAGAAGTCGAAGATCGACGGCGCGACTTCCGGCTGCAGCGTGTACACCATGTCGTCGACGACGCCCGCGCTCAGCACGGCCTCGACCGGCTTGCCACCGACGCTGGTGTTCAGGTCCACCGTCACCTTGTCGCCGGGCCGGTAATCGCTCTTGTCGGTATGGATCGCGATATCGATCGAAGGCACGACCACCTGAATCCCCGCGTTCTGGAAATTGAAATCGCCATTCTTCACATAGAGCGCCGAGAACGTGATGTTCGGGCCGTAGTCCTCCTTGACGGGGATATCGGCAAGCCACTCGGTCGGGCTCTTCTGCGTGAGCTTGATCCAGTCGTCGGCATGGCTGAGCAACGCGCGATGCTCGACCTGGTCGCGTTCGAGCGTGAGCAGCGCATTCGCGACCGGCTCGGGGAATACGACGCGGACATGCGCGACTTCACCCGGCTGATAGCGCGGCTTGTCGACCTCGATCGAAATCGCGCCCGCCAGCACCTTCGCGGCCGGCGCGGCAATGCTGTAGTTCGACTGGCCGAGCAGTTCGCCGTTCTGGCCGCGCGCGAAGATGTTGTATGCGCCCGGTCCCGGGAAAACGATGTCGAAACTCGTTTTGCCTGACGGCAACGCGCCGCCCGCGCGGCTGCGGTCTTCGAGCCGGATCGCTTCCCAGCTCACTGTGGACCCGGTCCCTCCGGCCCCCATGCCCTGTAGTGAAAACGTCACCGGTTTTCCCGCACCGATTCCGGCCTGCGCGGGCTTCAGCACGTAGCGGGGAGGCGCCGGCTGCAAAATCAGCTCACGATTCGCGCTGACCGGAAAGATGTTGTGTTCGCTTGCGACAGCCTGGAGGAGATAGCGGCTCGGCACTGCGGCGGCCGGCAAGCTGAAACGCGCGATACCCTGTGCATCGACGTGCAAGGTGCTCTGCGCAAGTTTCTGGGGGAAACGCGCACCGAATTCGGGGTCCCCGTTCGTGACCGATAACGTCTGCGACTTCAGATCGAGGGAGACGCTCGCATCCGCAACCGGATTGCCGTTCGGATAGTGAAGCTCGACCTGCCCTGTCACCGGCTCGCCAACATGAATGTTCTCGCGGTCGAGATGGATCGAGACATCGAATGCCGGCTTCGCATAGTCCGCGACGCGAAACATCGCGCTATAGGTTGCGCCGCGGTAGTCGAAGTGCAGCTCATAGCCGCCGGGGAAAGCGTTCGACGGCAAGCTCAGTTCGGTATCTCCGCCGGTATCGGAACTGATCTGCAAAGGCCGCGACAACAACGTCTGCCCTGCCGGATCGACAAGCTTCAGCATGACCTTCGCCGCCTCGATGGGCTTCGAATCGCGCGCACCCGTGAACTCCCGGCCGTAGACCTTGAGCCGCACCCGGTCGCCCGGCTTGTAGAGCGGCCGGTCCGTGAACAGGTAGAGCTTGCTGTTGTAGATCTCGCTGTCGTAGTAGAAATTCTCGGAGACGAACACGCCGCCGTCCTTGTCCTGGCCGAGGGTGTAACTCTTCTCGGGCACGTCGCGGCCGAAGCTCACGACGCCGTCGTCGTCGGTGTGATCGCTCTTGAGCACACCGTTGCCGTCCGACCATACGATGTTGACATCGCCGACCGGCTTGCCGCTCATGCGGTCTGTGGTCCAGACCAGCATCGACTTGCCTGCGGTCTTCGTGATCGCGACCGTGTTCGAGACGAATACCAGCGTGGTCGCGCGATGGGCACCGACGTACGCTTCAACGAAGTAGAGACCCGGCTTGAGTTTTCCGATCGGCACATAGACGTTGCCTGCCGACGTCTGGATGAAATCGCTGCTGCTGCCGGCGAGCTTGACGCCGGCCGGGGCCTCGATCGGCTTCGCCTGCGTGACGGGATAGCGGAAGCGTTCGACCATCTCGAACTGCTTGAGTACACGGTACTGGGGTGCCGAATGAAACCGCGTCTGGTAGCTGGCGGGCGGCGCCTGGGTCATCGAAGGCGCCGCGCTGATCACCGACTGCCGGGCGGCACCCGTGAAGATCTGCTGGAACACCATGCGCGACTTCTTGAACCATTTGTCCCAGAGGAAGGCGAGCGTGTTCGCCAGGCCCTCGCCCGAGTAGTCGCCGTTGACCTGGATCCGGTGCAGGTCCTTCTGGCGCTCGAGGAAATCGAGCGGCTTCGGCACGCGATAGACCACCACGTCGACACCGCCGTAATCGTCGAACACGGACGGGTCGCCTTCGATTCGCACGCGTGCAACGGCGTCACTCGTGAAGCCGCTGTCGGCCAGCAGAAAGAACGGCGCCCCCTCGACCGGCCGATAACCGCTGACGAGCGACGAAGGTTCGGCCGGCTCGGAGGCGGCAGACACGGCGGAGCTGTCCGGCGTCGAAGCGCCGGACACGGCCCAGGGTGCGAGCAGGCTCAGCGCGACAAGAATCGCAGCCGGAACACGCCGATAAAGTTGGGATTGTCGCTGCGGGGTTGCCACCGGACATCACTCCACGTCAGTAATTGTTGAACGCCCACCGCCCTGAGCCCCGTGTCGTCGCGCGTGCGGCGGCCGTTGTGGTAAGCGATGTAATTGCCCATCCAGATCATCAGGTGCTGATCGTCGCCCTGGTCGAAGAACAGCAGGTCGCCGGGCTCGGCAAGATTGATGTCGCGCGAGACCAGCACACTGTTTTCCTGCACGAGCGAAAACGCCGTGGCGAACGCGCCAACGCTGCCGTCGATGCGGCGCCAACGTTGCGGCCATGCGGCCTGTTGTGCCGGCGTCAACTCCAGTTCCGGCGGCAGGCGCCGTTCACTCAGGCCGTTCTGCGCGCGCCATTTCGCATCGTGCGGCCGCCATGTCTCGCCGACCGCGAAACGCACGAGACCGGCGCAGTCGCGGTGATACCAGCGCGCGTTCGGCCCTTGCCGTAACTGTTGCGCAACCAGTAACACAAACCATGCACGAAAGCGCCGCGACTGCTCGGCGTCGAGGACCGGTGCGTCGGCCATCGGCATCGCCACACTGAGCACCGGCCACGCGCAGGCCGCGCCGATCATTTTGCGTCGCTTAGCGTTTGCCATTCGATCGGTTGCCACGCACGTTGGGCATCGTCCAGGGATTCAGGCAGCATCAGCGCGACCGGCGGGAAACCCGCCATCGCCTTGAGCCGCGGCGTCAGTTGGTTTTGCGCAGCTTCGCGGAAGATCGGTTCGGTCTGCCGCGGCAGCGAGCCGAGCGCCGCCTGTTCGAGCAAGGCCGACAGAGTCCGGGGAGTGATCACCGTTTCGATCATTGAGCGATCGGCGGGCAGCGAATCCGCGAGCGCGGGACGCTGGTTTGCAAAGACTGCCAGCGTATCGGCGACCAATTGCGCGTTCGGCGAGAACACGAGCCAGTCGCCCTCGCGCGCCATCGTCACGTCGAAGCGGCCGAAATCGGTCTTGACCATGCGATGCCAGATGCGGGCACCGCCCTGCATATGGACGTCGACGCTCGCAGTGCTGGTTCCGGTTCCGGCCGGGGCCGCGGCACCCGGAACGTGGCTGCCTGCATTCTTGCCGCCCTGCTTCGCGGCATCCGCATTGTCGCCAGTCCCGGCGTCATCACCCTTGGCCTGCGCGGCCAGGCTGTTGCCGATCGACTTGTCGAACAGCGCATCGAGTGCCGCGTCGGACGTCGCGTGTGCATCGACCCGGGCGACTACGAGCGGACTATAGAGCCCGCCCGCCGGATACCAGCAAATGGCGGCCGGCGCATGCACGCCATCCAGCATCTTCGGATCGCCGAGCGGCGCGAGGTCCTTCGTCCCGGCGAGTATTGGCGCGAGCTTGCCCGGCTCGAGCGGCATCGCCGTGCACAGGCTTGCAGCAGTGGGCACGTGATGCCAGAGGTCCTGTGTATGGAGCGCAGCACGCGGCGCACCGCCCAGGACCCGGACATAGCTGCTCCAGGCCTGCCCGTCGAAATCGAAGCGCAGCGCCTCGAAGGCCGGGAAAAATTGTTGATAGTTGAACGACAGATAGCCGGTCTCGGCCACCATCGTGTGTTTTCCTGTGAAATCTGCGAGCCCGAAGTGCCGGCGCAGCGGGCTTGCCTGCCAATGCGTGTCGAGTAATGCTTCCCAGACTTTCGCCCGGTCGGCATCGGCACCGTACTCACCGCTTTCGATCATGCCGGGGTCGGAGAACACCACCATCTTGTCGCCGTTGCCTGCGAAGAACAGCGCGTCCTGAGAGGTGTACTGAAGTTTGTAGAGCGGCGTCGTGCCGCCGCCGGCGAGCGGCAGCGTGCCCGATTGCGACAATTGTGTGTCACTGACCGCGATCTTTGCGGCGAGCTCAAGGAGCTTGGCCCAGCCACTGCGATTCGCGTTGAGTAGCCAGTGCGTGAGCTTGCCGTCCGGACCGCGCCAGAGCGCGACATCGGCCGGCTGTTCGAGCGCGAGCGCGATGACCTCGTCGCCAAGCGAAAGCTGATGTTCGTAGGCGATGCGCCGCAGCGTGCCCTTCAGGCCGAGCAACGTGTCGCGTTCTTCGTAGTAGAAAACGAAGTCCTCGGTTAGTACGGACTTGAGCAACGGAACCGAGAGGAGGTCGTGCGGGAGGTCGCGCAGGCTGCTCGACACGATCATCGCATCGGGCCGCGCGAGCCGGATCGGTGCGATATCGAGCAGCGCGGCGGGAATCGGCGCGCTCAGACGCTGGCGGTGCTGCCAGGCCGACCAGCCCAGAATACCGGCGACAACGACGACGAGCGCGACAAGGGCGAGCAGTACAAACCGCAAAGGCCGGGATTCTGGCAAACGCATGGGCGATCGAGAAGAGAGGTCAAGGGCACGGTGAAGCTGCCAAACCGCGCGAGCTTAACGCAAAACGTCTGAGCTATCGTAAAGAAAGATCAACGGCACGGCAAAGGGCATTGCGTGACCTCGAAATGGTCAACGGACCCGTCGACATGGCCTTCGACGACGTAACCTATTACGCCGGAATCGCCGACAACAAAGAGACCGCAGGAATCAGGATCGCCTGACCAACGATCGGGGGCGCGGTTTGGGGGCCGGGAGAAGGTCTTGGATTTCGCAAACAGGATGCGGATCTGAAAGCAAAATTCGACGCAGCCATCACGGAAGCACTCGCAGACGGTAACTCAATTGGCGCCCGCGAAACTAAGCAAATAACGTCCGTTTCGATCGCTTGGAAAGGTCATCAGAGCGGTGACCTTCAGGCGAGCGGCCGATCACCCGGCACGCTCCAACATGCGATACTTTTTGTCCCGCTTCCCCTACCGTGTGGTTTAGCTGCCGCACGGCTCTCGTCAAAAGGAACCTCATGCCATCCGCCAACACTCCCTCGTCCGCACCCGTTTGGTTTATTACCGGCTGTTCCACCGGATTCGGCCGGGAGCTCGCACTTGCCGTCCTTGATAAAGGCTGGCGTGCTGTCGTGACAGCTCGTCAACCCGGCTCCCTCGCAGAATTTGACGAGCGCTACGGTGGCCGCGCACTGGTACTCGAACTCGATGTAACCCAGGCCAGTCAGATCAAACACGCGGTTGAAACGGCCCTGCAACAATTCGGTCGCATTGACGTGTTGGTCAACAATGCCGGCTATGGCTACCTGAGCGCCATCGAGGAAGGCGACGATCAGGACGTGCGCGAGATGTTCGAGGTCAACTTCTTTGGCGTGGCCGACACCATCAAGGCCGTGTTACCCACAATGCGAGAACAGCACGCCGGGCACATCGTCAACATCACGTCCGTAGGTGGACTGATCGGCAATCCGGGAAGCGGCTACTACGCCGCCAGCAAGTTCGCGGTGGAAGGTCTGAGCGAAGCGTTGGCCGCCGAAACGGCCGATTTTGGGATCAAGGTGACCGCGGTTGAGCCCGGGCCATTCCGTACCGATTGGGCAGGACGTTCGCTGAAGCAAGCTAAAAAGCCGATTGAGGCCTACGAGGCGGGCGCTGGCAAGCGCCGCGCTGCCATCTCGGCCGGTAGTGGCAAGCAGCCAGGCGACCCGGCGCGCGCGGCCCTGGCTATCATCGCGGCGGTTCAGTCGCCAACCCCTCCGGGCCATCTGATCCTGGGCAGCAATGGGCTGGAGCGTGTCAAAAACAAGTTGGAGGCGCTGCGCGCCGAAATCGCCGCATGGGAAGCCACCACCGTGAGCGCGGATTTCCCTGGCTAGGTAGATTCACGCAACTGCCGGCTCGCCATTGCCTGACCTTCGGCGGGCCGCCCGCCTATGTCCTCCCGCCATCATTCGATTTGCTCGAAGGTCACTGATCGCCGGAGGCGTCGGTCTCGACGCCTGAGCGCCAGGGCGCCATCGTCTGGAAGACACCGTCACGTCTGACCAGCGCGTGCAAAAGCGCCGCCGCCAGGTGAAGCACGATCAGCGCAAAGAAGCATAGCGCGAGCGTCCTGTGCGCATTCCAGAGCAGCGTGTGCAGACTGTTGCTATGCGGCAGGATGGACGGCAAGCGTACTCCAAACACCACGACGGGATAGTCGGCGGCCGACAGCATGCCCCATCCGATCAACGGAAGTCCGATCATCAGCAAGTAGAACGCAAGATGCGAAAGATGGGCGGCGAGTTTCATCGGTACCGGCATCGACGCCGGCAGCGGCGGCGCGCCGCGCTTCAGCCTCACCGCCAGGCGAATCAGCGCCAGCACGAGAATCACGATACCCAGCGGCTTGTGGATGGACACGAGCGTTAGATAATCCGGGCGAACGGTGGACACCATCCCGACACCGATGAACAGCATTGCCAGAATGCAAATCGCGATGAGCCAGTGAAGAGCACGTTGCAGCGGTGTGAAGCGATCGTGGATCGGGGTCATGGCGTGGCTCCTCCCGCGGGATGGTGCGGGTAGTCCTTATCCTCTGCGGTCCGCCGGTTGAACGAGACCGAATAGGCGGCTGAGCGCGCGGCGGGAAATGGATCGTCCGAAACGTGCATGCCGGGCGGCAGGACGGTGGGATCAAAGTTCAGATCGCGA
>Ga0105859_1000729_pt1 | contig 10072 bp, 11 predicted proteins | sample OrgsoiDNA_201063_FD_89684 | JGI IMG/M metagenome (GOLD analysis project Ga0105859, IMG submission 89684) | Permafrost soil microbial communities from the Arctic, to analyse light accelerated degradation of dissolved organic matter (DOM) -... | ecosystem: Environmental > Terrestrial > Soil >...
ACAGGATGACGTCCGGATTGCCGTGGGCCACAATGTATTCGGCCGACATCAGCAGTTCCTTGATGGTGGAACTCAGGCCGCGCTTCAACAGCACGGGACGGCCGCAACCGCCCAGCGATTTCAGGAGGGCGAAGTTCTGCATGTTGCGCGCCCCCACCTGCATGCAGTCGGTGTATTCGGCCACCAGGTCCACATCGCGGTCGCTCATCACTTCCGTGATGATGCCGAGGCCGGTGGCTTCCTTGGCTTTACGCAGGAGTTTGAGCCCTTCCAGTTCCAGGCCCTGAAAATCGTAAGGAGACGTGCGCGGTTTGAAGGCGCCGCCGCGAAGCATGCGGGCGCCGGCCGCAGCCACGAATTCAGCGGTCTCCATGATCTGCTTTTCGCTTTCCACCGAGCAGGGGCCGGCCATGACAATGAACTCATCGCCACCCACTTCCAATCCGTTCACCTTGATCGCTGAGCGGCCCTGCTTAAATTCGTTGCTGACGAACTTGTAAGGCGCGGAGATGCGCACGGCGCGCTCCACTCCGGGATAGGCCTCAAGCGACTCCAGGCATGCCGTGACATCGCCAACGCCTACCACGCCAATCACCACCCGTTCCTCTCCTTCGATGGAGTGGACCTTGTAACCGAAGTCGGCGATGCGCTCACGAACGTGGTCGATTTCGTCCTTCGTGGCATGCGGACGCATGGAAATAATCATTCGACAACTCCTATCTTTGGTGAAGCTCTTGCTGGGGCGGAGCTTTTACTGGTCCGAGCATACCGCGAGTTGATTGCCGCTGGGATCGGTGAAATGAAACCGCCGCCCGCCGGGGTACGCAAAGATCTCCTGCACGATGGCGCCGCCGTGGGCACGCACCGTGGCTTCCATCCCGGCAAGGTCGGCGGCATAGATCACAACCAGGGGGCCTCCGCCGGTTGCTGCCTTCGCCTCTTTCGAGAAGCCGCCGGAGAGCCGGCCGTCTTCAAAACACGCGTAGTCCGGACCGTAGTCGGTGAATTTCCAACCGAAGACACCGATGTAGAAGGCCTTGGTGGCGGCCAGATCGGTAGCCGGGAATTCAATGTAGTATACACGTCGATCGTTGGTTTTTGGTTCCACTGTTTCACTCCATTCGATTTGCGGGTGCGCACTTGCCAGCGTATCTCAAAACGCCTCAGCCGGGGAATTAACCGAAGCGGGGGAATTACGGCAAAACTACCTCCACGGGTGCGGTCTTTGGGCTTTCGTTGCCGGCGCGGTCCATGGCGCTGACGGCGTAGCGATAGGTCTTGCCGTGCTCCACGTTGCGGTCGGAGTAGCTGGGGATCTGTCCCGTGTCGGCAAGTTTTTCGAGCGGCGCGGCGGCGGGCGCGGTAACCGTTGTCCGGTAGATGTGGTAACCGGCCACGTCCGGTTCGGTGTTGCGATCCCACGCTAGTTCGACGGAATTCACAGCCGCTGAGGGACGCAGACCCGTCGGCGCGGCGGGCGGAAAGGTGTCTACCGGCGTCTTCGAGACTTCGGCGGAAAGATCGCTTTCGGCTTGCTTGTTGTCGCGGAGCTTTACGATGGTCTGCACCTGGTAGGTATACTGCTTGCCGAATTCCGCGCTGGCATCGGTCCATTGGGGCTGCTGCACCGTGGCGGCGGGCGTGAAATCTTCGCCCTGGGCTTTGCGGAAAATCTGAAAATTCTCGCCGCGGGCCTTCCAGGTCAGGCGCACGCCATCGGCGGTTGCCGTCGCCGTGACATCGGCCGGTTGATCGGGCGGAGTCACTACGGGCAGAATGACGAAGCTGGACCAGCCGGCTTCCTTGCCATTGGCGCCGATCACGCGAACGGCGAGGATGGTTTCCTTGCCGGTCCATTCGGCGGCGGGGATGGCGTAGTGCGCCAGGCCGCCGTCGCGGGCATTTCCCGGCAGTGGCACGACCTGCCTGGCATGGGCGGCCCAATCGCCGGCAAGAAACGGTTCGCCCGCCGGGCCGATGCGAAGGTCCAGCTTCACGGGCTCTTTGATCGGGGTGCCCTCGGTGGTTAGAGCCGGGATGGTGAACTGCACCATGATCCGGGACCCGCGCTGGACGGCGGCCAGATCCTTTACCCGCGCCGGAATATTAGCCAATGGAGGCAGCGGTTCGCCGACGTATCCGCAGCCGGTAGTGAGCAGGGCCGCCGCGGCCAGCGCGGGCAGGGTTCGGAGCATGAAAGACCAGTGTAACGGTCGGAGCTATCTTCTGATAAAAAGAGACACCGCCATCCCGAATCCGATGGCGATCACGATCCGCCGCACCGTGGTCCGCCCCAGTTTGCGCGCTACACCCGCGCCGCCGTAGCCGCCCACAATCGCCGCAATCGCCATAATCAGCACGTCCGGCCAGTAAACCATGCGCGCCCAGATGAAGTAGGCGGCGGCGATCCCGTTGATGCTCCCGCCGAACACCACCTTCAGGCTGTTCATCTCGTGGATATCGCTCAGCCCCAGAATGCTCAGCGCCGCCAGCATCAGAATCCCGATGCCGGCGCCGAAATAACCGCCGTAGATCCCCACCGCCAGTTGAAACAGCAGCGCCCCCACCAGCCACCGGGTCGACTTGTGGCCTTCCGCGTCCGCCGTCTTGAGCATGCGCTGCACCGGCTCCTGCGCCATGAACAGCAGGGTGGCGAACAAAATCAGAAACGGCACCAGCCGGTCAAAGATGGCGGGCGGCGTCCAGCGCAGCAGCAGCGCCCCAATGATGCCGCCCACCAGGCTGGGCACGATCAGCACGCGAAAGCGCGCTTCGGCCTGGCGCAGTTCCCGCCGGTATCCCCAGATGCTGCCCACGGTTCCCGGCCAGATGGCGACCGTGCTGGTGGCATTTGCCGTGACGGAGTCCAGGCCCAGCCAGATCAGCGCGGGGAAAGAAACCAGCGTGCCTCCACCGGCGACGGAGTTGATTGCCCCCGCCAGGAACGCCGCGGCAAAGGCGACTGCTGCATGCGCGAAATCCAAGGGACAATTCTACCGGGTTTTGCACTAAACATGCTTAAGGGAACCGGGATGCAACCCGCGTTCGAGCTCGATCTGGCTGGCCTCCGGCGGCAAAAAGGAATCTCTTTAGGCGAAATCGCCAGGGAAACCAAGATCAGTGTGCGTTACCTCGACGCCATCGAACGCGGCCAGTTCCACATGCTCCCCGGCGGCATCTACAATATCAGCTACATTCGCCAATACGCCCGCGCCATCGACTGCGACGTAGGCCGCCTGTTGGATCGCTATTACGCCTCCGGCGCCGTCGACTAATCTCCGGTTGCGAAAGAAATACCGGTAAGAATTTCCACCTACTGGGAAGTTACGACACTATAACTGCCGCGCCCTGTCTAACTCGCGCGCTCCACCGGAATTTCCGCTCCCGCCAGCGCCGCTTCCACTTCCGCCGGCCGCAGCCGTGAAGCGTCATATTCCACCATCAGCGCGTCGAGCGACGGCTCCACCTTCAGCTTCTGAATGCCATAGATGGCCGAGGCATTCGAGATGTGCGCGAGCATGGAATCGTCGAGCGGCTTCTGCAGCCGGAATCGAACCTGAACCCTCGTCATACTGCTACGATAGCTGAATCGGGAGACTTATGAAAATCCGGAAATCTCATTTCGGGCTTTATATCGTTTTTGCATGTGCCGCATTGCGCGCGGCGGACAACTCCATCGATTGGCTCGGTAACTATGGCGAAGCGCTACGTCTGGCTAAACAGACGCAGAAGCCCATCCTGGTGGAGTTTCGCTGCGAGGCTTGAATCGAGGGACGCGTTTTTGACGCACAGGTTGTGCTGTCACCGGCAGATTCCGCACTGGGCAAGCAACTGAGTCAATACGTGTGCCTTCGCATTACGCGGATGGACGACACGAATGTGGCGTTGTTTGACCGCGATTGGAATAATGCCGTGTATTTCTTCGTCATGAACGCCGACGAGCGGATCTATATGAGGTACGGAGGCCGGGACTCGCAGTCGCCGGACGCCTACCTTGACCTGGCCGGTATGGAGCTCGCGCTCAAGCAGGGCGTGGAACTTCATCGCCGATACCTCAAAGGCGACCTGCCGATGGCGGAGCCCCCCAAGCCGCTCTATCCTCGTGAGATTCCGTTATTGGTGCAGCGAACGTTCGCGCAGCGCCAATGCGTGGAGTGCCACTTGATTGGGGATTTTCTGAACATTCAGCGGGAACAGGAGGGTACTCTCGACAAGCTGACGCAACTGTATCGCTCGCCCGATATCAAGACGATCGGCATTCACCTGGACGTGCCCAAAGGCCTGGTGGTGAAAGAGGCGCTGGGCGCGGTTCAGGCGGCTGGAATGAAACCCGGCGATCGCATTACGAAATGGAACGGCACGCCGGTTTGGACGTTTGGCAATGCCCAGTATCGTTATGACAAAGTCGACCGCCAGGCCAAACAGGTCCGGATCGCAGTGGACCGGGACGGAAGTTCCATCGATCTTACGGTCGCCTTACCCGACCGGTGGTGGTGGACCGATCTCCGTTTCCGCCAGTCGAGTGTCGACCCCAGGCTGGATTTTGAAGATCGTCCGCTAACCGATGCGGAAAAGCGAAAGCTGGGGCTCAAGCCGGACGGCTTTGCCAGCCAGGTGAAGTATGTCGCCGAGTTTGCGAAAATCAGGAAGACTCATGAACTGCGATCGGGCGACATCATCGTTGGGGTGGACGGCGTGGAGCGTGACGAAATGGCTAACACCGCGGAATTGTTCATCAAGCTTCGGAGAAAGGCGGGCGAGTCCGTCAAGCTCGACGTAATTCGCGATGGTCAACACATCCAGATGCCACTCAAGACTTATGTTCTGAGCTTTCGCAAATGACCGGCCTGAACCGGAGAGTTGCACTGTCCGCACTGTTAGCCGCGCGCGCGTGGGCGGCGCAGCCTGGCGATTGGAGCGAGGCGGTGGAGGTTCGCCACGAAGACGATCTTTGCGTGGCCTACCAGGCGCGCTTAGACGGCGCCTTCCTGGTGGTTCGGGCGACGCTTGGATCGGGCTGGCATACCTTCGCGATGGACAATAAACAGCGGGCGGAAGAGAAGCTTGCGGGCAAGCCGGCGCTCAGTATCGACCGTTCCACCGAAGTCTCTCCGTCCTCGGGAATCGAGACCGTGGGACCGTGGTATCAATCTCCGCCGAAGGACTTCTCCCGGCCCGAATTGCGCTGGTTCAGTTGGGGCTTCGACCGGCAGGCTCTGTTTGTGGTTAGAGTCCGGCGTTTGGGCGCCGCAACCAGACGGCTGGCTCTTCGCGGTCAGGCCTGTACCGAAACCATCTGCAAGAATATCGATGTTACGATCATGCTGCCGCCGGCCCATTCCACCGCTAACCCTTCAGTCGTCAATTTGAAGAGTCTGGTTCAAGTTCGCTGACTGGCAATTCCTCGCGCCGTCAATTCGCTCAACAACACCGCTACCGCTGTAGAAATCTCGCCATCGCCCGGCACCAGCACTGCCCATTCCAGGTTCTCCCGGAATTCTCGCGAGCTAATGCGCCATCGATCGAGTTCCGGCGGGGTTGCACTTCCGATTTGAATGATGGACCAGTGCCTCGCCAGCGCTATTGCGGTCGCACGGTCCGGCATGGGGCCGCGCACAATGAAATGATTGTCGCCATGCACCAGAATGCCGACCATGCGCTTGCGGAACGGCGTTGTAAAATCAGCGCGCGGCGGCGCCTACTCGGGGTGTGTTGCCGCGGACGCCATCGGGGCGGCTCTTCTCCCTGGCTTCTTTAATCTGTTCCGGCGTCCGCACGTCGGGCTCTGAAAGTTTCACGTGCAGTTTTTCACGGGAAACCTGACGCTTGTGCCTCTTGGCCAATCTTTTGTCCATACTTTACAATACACCCGGGCCGGGGCTCGCACGGTCACCGGCCGCGGTGGCTCACTCATAGCGTAGCGCGATCATCGGATCGACCTTGGTCGCGCGGCGAGCCGGCACGTAGCTCGCAAGCATGGCGATCGCCAGAAGCAAGACCGGCACGCCAAAGAACGCCACCGGATCGTACGCGCTCAATCCGAACAACATACTCGAGAGAATCCGCGATACCGCGGCGCAGCCGGCGATTCCGGCCAGCGCGCCGAGCACCACGGGCCGCATCGCCTGGCGCAGAATCATCTTCTGCACCATTCGGTCGTCCGCGCCCAACGCCATTCGGATTCCGATCTCGCGAACGCGCCGGCTCACCACAAACGAAACCACTCCGTAAATCCCGATCGATGCGAGCACCAGCGCGAGCACGCCGAGCGATCCCGCGAGGCTCGCTGAGACTCGCGAAAGCGATCGCCAGAACTCGATACCGTCCTCGAGCGGAGCAGCGTCGACCACCAATCCTGGTTCGAGAGCGCGGACGGCCTTCCGAATCGCATTCTCCGAGGATCGCGCGCCCCGCACCAGAAGGCGCATATGCAACTGGCGATTCAGTCCGTCAGAGAGATACAGATAAGTTTCATCCGACCGCCCGATGTGCGAGACCTGAGCGTCCTTAACGACGCCCACGACCTGAAACACAGTGGGTGCGGGAGGGCTGATGTCCCATGAAATGGTCTTGCCGACCGGATCGCCGCCCGGCCACCAGCGCCGCGCCGTGGATTCGGTGACGATTGCCAGAGGCGTGCCGGCCCAACTTTCGGCTGAAGTGAAATTACGCCCGTGCACGATCGGGATTTCGAGCATTGGGAAGAATTCGGGCGAGACGTAGTTGAACTCCGCGCCGCGTTCCTTAGTCTGGCCGGACGGGATGAAGCCGCTACCGTTGTGGTTATTGTTCAGCGGCGCGTTCATTGCCTGCGCGACCGATTCCACGCCGGGCGCCGACGCGAGGCGATCCATCAGCGCCCGTTGAAACGCAGCGGCCCGTGGTTCGTTATAACCGAGGGTCTCGAGATCGAAAGACCCGGTGGAAATGTTCTTCATCCGAAAACCCGGATCGAGAGTTTGCGCGACCCATAGCCCGCGCAACAGGAGTCCTGATGCGATCAGCAGCACCATGCAGGCGGCTACCTGCACGCCCACCAGCGAATGGCGCAAAAACCCTCCGCCGGACTTTTGATTCAGAGCTCGATTGAGCGCCGGACGCGAAACGCGCAGAGCGGGCGCCAGTCCGCACACGAAGCCGGTGAGCAGCGTCAGCGCGACGGAGTACTCGGGCACGCGCCAATCGGGAGCGAAATTGAAGGCGAGCGCCGGCGTCCCGCGCGGCAGATGAGCGACCGCGAAACGCACTGCCGCGTCGAATGTGGAGAGCGCGAGAATCGATCCCAAAATTCCCCCGGCCATCGCGATCATCAGGCTTTCAGTCAGCAATTGCCGGATCAGCCGCCATCTGGTGGCGCCGATAGAGAGCCGAATCGCGAATTCGTGCTGACGCCCGGCCGCGCGCGCGAGCAGCAGGTTCGCGACGTTCGCGCAAGCGATCAGCAGGACCATCCCGACGGCGGCCAGAATCAATCCGCCCACCGTGTTCGCGATCTGCCTCTCTTCCGGGATGCCGAGCAGAGTCGTGGGCAGCACGCCGATCGAGGTGGCGCGGCCGGGCTGATCGGCGTCGATCCGCGCGGCGATCACGTTCAGGTCGGCGCGCACCGTTTCGCGCGCGAGGCCGGTTTTGACGCGACCGATTACGGCGAGCCAACTCGTGTTCGCCTTCCCGTACAGGTCGTTCGGCTCGAGCGCACTCTGCATCGTGAACGGCGCCCAGAACGTCGATGCGAGGGACTCCGTACCGTTGAATCCGGGTTTTGCAACGCCGACGATCGTCATGAGACGCCCGTTCAGCGTCGCGCTGCGTCCTACGATCGCCGGATCGGCTCCAAACGTGGATCGCCAAAAGCTGTCGCTGATCACGACCACCGCGCCCGAGCGCGCCGCTTTGCAATCCTCGGCGAGAAACGCGCGGCCCAAAGCCGGCGCCTGTTCGAGCACGTCGAAATAGTTGCACGAGGTGAGCTGTCCCCATATTTGCCGGGGCTCCTCACCGGCCAGTGTCGCCTGGAGGAGCGTCTCATATGCCGCCAGCCCGGTGAACACGTGATTCTGGCCGCGATATTTTTCGTATTCAGCGGTCGAAAAAAAACTCGCCGATTCGTGGACGTTTCGCGGGAGCTTGCCATGGATGTCCTGATACACGCTGAGCAGGCGCTCGGCGCCGGGCGTCGGCAATGGCTTCAGCGCGACTCCGTTGAGAACCGTGAAAATCCCGGTGTTGACGCCGATGCCGAGTGCGATGGTCGCGACCGCAATCGCCGCGAAGCCGGGGTTCTTCGCCAGCGTTCGCGACGCGAAGCGAACATCGTTCCAATAGCCCGAGAACATGTTGCCCTCCCTGGAAATCTCGAAATTCGGAATCATCGTGCTGAGCGCCTGCTTCCACAGCCACAAGCGAGTTCGGCCGCCAGTGGTGAACTCTTCCATCAGATCGCCGGCGACGGCTTCGTCGCCGCGCGTCAGAAATCGGATGAGACGCGGAAGCTTAGGATACATGCGAAACCTTCTTGGATGCCGCTCTCAAGTCCACGCCCTCCCACATCGCCATCAGATCGCGATGACTCATGTTCAAGGCCCGGATGCCCAGCGGTTCGACGCGGAAGTAGCGCTTCGACCGGCCGCCGCGCTCCGGCACCGGATCGCTGAACCAGGACGTAACATAGCCTTTTTCTTCCAGGCGATCGAGCGTGCGATACAGCGCACCGACGGTGACGGATCGGCCGGTGCGATTTTCGATTTCGCGCCGCACGGGAACGCCGTAGGCATTCTGCCCGAGTCTGAGGACGGCGAGGAGTGCGATCTGCTCGAATTCGCCCAAATGCTCGCGAGGAGGCATATGTTCTGCACAATAGGACAATACGAATCCGGTGTCAACCCCGTTCCCGGATTGTCATGACATTGTCTGGCAAGTATGGTAGAGTGAGAAGTCATTATGCCTGGTGTCGAAACCCGCAACCAGAAACTCGATCTTCGCTTGACGACTTCGGCGAAGCGAGTTCTTCAGAACGCAGCTCAAGCCGCCCGCCGGTCGGTGAGCGAGTTCGTTCTGGAAAGCGCTCTCTCACGCGCCCAGGAAACCTTGCCCGACCGCCAGCGCTTTGGTCTGAACGCGAGACAGTGGGCGGCCTTCCAGGCGGCTCTCGATGCGCCTCCGCAACCGGCGCCGCGCCTGGCCAGGCTTCTGAATGAGCCGAGCGTTTTTGAGCGCCGCGGGAGGAAGTGATTTCTCCGCGAATCGAGAAGCTTCAACGCAGCCACCCCATCGATGGCTTCGATTGCGGCAGTGAAGCGCTCAACCGGTTTCTGATCCGCTACGCTCTCCAGAACCAGCAGGCCGAAGCCTCACAGACCTACGTGGCCCTGGCGGATGAAAAGGTTGCCGGTTATTACACGCTCGTCGTCGGCCAGGTTGAATATGAAGGCGCGCCGGAGCGGCTCAAGAGGGGACTTGCCCGCCATCCTGTCCCCGTCATGTTGCTGGCCCGTCTGGCGATCGCCACGGCATGGCAGGGCAAAGGGCTGGGATCGGGTCTCCTGAAAGATGCCATGCTCCGCACGCTCCAGGCGGCTGACATCGCCGGCATTCGGGCTTTTGCAGTCCATGCGAAAGATGACCAGGCCAAGTCCTTCTATGAGCGATTCGACTTCGTTCCATCGCCGGCCGATCCCTACCATTTGTTCCGCCTGATCAAGGATATCCGCGCCTTGTTGAAGCCGTAGGGTTCCGGTGACGAGGCCTCCAGGTTCCCTCAAGCGTAGCTCGAAACCGAGGCCCTGTTTTTCGCGCTGCGCTCCGCCGTGATGCGCTCCAGATACCCGCTTTGCCGGAAAGCCTCCATGGGATCCGCGGGCAAGCCCTTCGACTGCGCCCATTCGCGAATCATCGGCCGCACGTCGGTGGAAAACGCGTCCTTCAGGCACTCTTCGGCATCCACCAGCGCACACGCGTTCTGGCAGGCCGCCAGCTTCTTGCGATCCACCAGGGCGGCCTTGGCGTAGAGTTCCATGGCCGTCGTCACGGTCTGAATCATGGCCTCGATCTTGCCCTTCAGGTTGTGGCTCTG
>Ga0105859_1000731_pt1 | contig 10030 bp, 9 predicted proteins | sample OrgsoiDNA_201063_FD_89684 | JGI IMG/M metagenome (GOLD analysis project Ga0105859, IMG submission 89684) | Permafrost soil microbial communities from the Arctic, to analyse light accelerated degradation of dissolved organic matter (DOM) -... | ecosystem: Environmental > Terrestrial > Soil >...
CCGGGACGGGTGGTGCTGGCGAAGTAACACGGCTACGGCGGTCGGTGAGATAATTGACGGCGTCGATGAAGCTGACTGCTGTATTCATGAAAGTGCCGGAAGGTTATGTGGCGTGCATAGAAGAACTGCCCGGCGCCAACACCCAGGGAGCGACTCTGGACGAGGCTCGGGAGAATCTCCGTGAGGCGGTTGCTATGGTTCTGGATGCGAACCGCGCGATGTCCGAACAGTCCCTGGAGGGCGCCGCTGTGATCCGTGAGACCTTCGTGCTTCCCGCGGCATGAAGCGGGTCGATGCCGCCGCGAGGTGAACGACTTCCGCGCACGTAAGATCTGTGCCGACCTTCAGGTTCCGCGACCGTAGGGCAGCGCCGGAGCCGGGCCCGGCGCGGTTGGTGCTGGCGCAGTAGCCTTGTGCGGAAAACCGAGTCTGGCCAAAGAGCCGAAGACAATGGACGCGGCTGCCCGTTGTGTCTACGGTTGGCCGCTCAAGGCTCCAGTCTAAGCACCGTCCGGATCCGCAATTCTGCATTCGCTCGGTATCTCCCGTTGAGAAGTGTCAAAATGGATTCGAAATGTACATTCGCAGAGTCCTCATTCGGAGAATTCGTTCCCTTGCGTATCTGGCGTGGGAACCTGAAGACGAAGGACCGGGCTGGCACGTCATTCTTGGCGATAACGGCTCAGGGAAGTCCTCATTCCTGCGATCTGTAGCGCTTGTATTGGTGGGCCCCAAGGAAGCACGTGCGGCAAGGCAGGACTGGAGCACTTGGCTTCGAAGTGGCGAAGCGCTTGGATTTGTACGGATCGACATCGTTCCCAATGGCGAATATGACCTGTTTTCCGGAAAGGGTAGAACGGGCAAAGCCAATGTCCTCAGTGCTGCGGTCCGCTTGGACCGGGTATTAGAACCCGGACTAGAGGTCGACCTTGCAAAGAGCGGTACCCGCACGCGTGTGGCACCGGAGCGCCATGTATGGGGAACGGGTGCCGGTTGGTTTTCTGCGTCTTTCGGCCCGTTTCGCCGATTCGCCGGCGGGGATAAGGAGGCAGAGCGGAGCTTTCTATCGAATCCGAAGCTCGGAGCACACATATCGGTCTTCGGGGAAAACGTAGCGCTAACCGAAGGCCTCTACTGGTTACGAGAGCTGAACTACAAGAAGCTGGAGCACAAGGATTCATTAGAAGGCGGTCTACTGCGTCGACTTAAACAGTTCGTTAATCAAGAGGGCTTTCTACCTCACAGCATCAAGCTGAAGGAAGTCTCATCTCGGGGAGTCGAGTTCGAAGACGCTAGCGGCTTCCCCGTTTCAGTTGAGGAACTAAGCGATGGATATCGATCCGTTCTAAGCATGACATTTGAGTTGATCCGCCAACTAGCCCGCAACTATTCAGAAGAACAGATCTTTGATGACCAGAATATGCGGGTCATCGTGCCGGGTGTGGTGATGATCGACGAAATCGACGCGCATCTACATCCTACGTGGCAGAAGAAGATTGGATTCTGGCTCACCGAACATTTTCCAAACTTCCAGTTTATTGTGACGACTCACAGCCCGCTGATTTGCCAGGCTTCAGCGAAGGGGTCAATTTTTCTATTGCCAAGGCCGGGGACCGAAGAAGAAGGGCGGATTCTCGAAGGTACCGAGCGCGACCGCCTTGTATACGGTGACATACTAGACGCCTACAGCACGGAGGCCTTTGGGGCAGGTGTCACACGGTCCCCTGAGGCGCAGAAGATGCAAGAGCGGCTGGCAGCGCTCAACGTGAAGGAACTGAAACACAGCCTTTCTGCAAAGGAGAAGGCTGAACAGCAGCGTTTGCGCGCGGCGTTTCCGACCTCACCTCAATTGCAGAATACGCGATAGACTCACAATGATCCAGATACCATCCAGGGACCTTCCAATTGATGTCACAAAGAAATTGAGACGGTACCAGGCCGCTGTAGACTCGGAACCGGATTTCGGGAAGCGGATCGAACTCGCTGCTGCGAGATTCAGGCAGCGGAACCGCCAGAACAATGTGGCATTTCGCCGGGTCCGAAGCACTCTGACTTCGATGTGCGCGGGCGCCAAACGGTGCATGTATTGCGAGGATTCAGCTGGCGACGAGATTGAGCATCATCGACCTAAGAATCTCTATCCCGAGCACGTATTCGTCTGGGAAAATTACTTGTACGCTTGCGGTCCATGTAACGGTCCCAAGAACAACCGGTTTGCCGTGTTTGCGTCCGACGGCTCGGTCGTGGACGTGACCCGGAAACGCGATCAACCAGCCGGGCCACCCGTTGCCGGCGACCCCGTCCTGTTGCATCCACGCATTGAGAATCCCCTCGACTATATGATGCTCGACATCCTCGGGGACACCTTCCTATTTGTTCCAACAGCGTTCGCGCAATCGCAAGAATTCGAAAGGGCGTCATACACCATCCAACTCCTTAGGCTAAATCGCCGGGATCATCTCCGGGTTGCTCGGCGCGAGGCCTACGTAAGCTACAGGGCCCGGTTGACTGAGTACGTTCACAGACGCGATGACGGTGCAGGCAACTCCGCATTGGATCTGATGACTGATGCAATAAGGAGAATGCAGCATCCCACCGTATGGTCTGAGATGCGCAGGCAAAGTAACCTGATTCCAGAACTGACGCGCCTTTTTGGGCAGGCACCAGAGGCTTTGGCTTGGTAAATTCGACGTGCGCTACCGGTGATCTGGCCTTCGCAACACATGCCCGCCCACGGAGGTCAGCGAGTGTCAAAGATCGTGATTGCCCAATCGGGGGGCCCGGACTGTGAATGCATCGGCCGCTCGGGATACGCTTATGGGCCTTGATGTGTCCTGGTAAGCGCCGTCCACGGAATCGGTCCTGCTGGGCGAGGACGAAGGGCGGCTGATCAAGGCCCTGGGATGCATTGCGCTGCTGACGGCGCTGCTGGGGCTGGTGGTTTCGTCGCTGCTTTCGGCGTTGGTCTGGCTGTCACTCGGGTTGAAGATGGCGATCACGGTGGCGCTGATTGCTCCGGTGGGCTTCGTGATGGGCGTGCCTTTCCCGGTCGGCCTGGCGCGCCTGGAGGAATGGCACCCGGCGCGAGGAACCCTACCTCTGCCCCCAAATCGTGGTCTTGGGGTTGTAGTTCCGCCAGTCGAACCAATAGTCTTTGAGCATGGGGATACGCTCAAGGCACACGCCTTTGGATTTCCCGGAGACGGCGCAGCCCTGGAAGTTCCACTCGCTGCCGGTTGATGCGTCCATCATCAGCACGCCGGATTTGCTGGCGGTCATGCGATAGAAATCGGGTACGCCATCCACGCCGGGGATTCGATCGCGGAACGCTCTGACGGATTGATCGTCCGCGCCGGTTACCAGCAGCACCGGTTCGGCGCCCACGCGGTCCTTGACGAGCTTTTCCTTGATCGCCTGGTCATAGAGATACGCGCGGCTGGCGCCGAAAGCCTGAATTCCCAGCATTAGATCGCGCGGCTTCATGCCATGCTCCGGAAACTGGATGACGACCACCTGACGCTTCATGCGCACATCCCAATCCTTGGGCGCGTAACCGGAAGCGTACCTCGGCACGCCCTTGAGCACCGTGCCTTGAGGCTCTTCCGCATTCCACGCCGCGAAGGTGAGCTCATCGGAATGGACCAGCGTGAGTTGCCGGCCCTTGAGCGGACCGGAGATCGCAAGCCCGTTGATCTGCTGCCAATAGCTCCCTGTCTGGTCGTCGCGCATGATGAAGTTCTGGTTGTTGATGCCGGCCAGATGGAACGTCAGCCGCAGGCCCGCCACATCTCTCGTCCACACCAGACCGGTGTGACAGAGCGTTCAATAGGTGGCGGCGATCGCCGTCCCTCCGACCACGTCATTGACGACATGGTGGTAAGCCATGATGAGGATCGGGTACGCACGCGCGCTGGCGCCGATCTTCACCACGATCAGCTTGTCATCCTTGTCGAGCTTTACGTCAGCGGCCGCCGCGAATGCCGGATGGTCAACCGGGTGGAACATCAACTCGAACACGTTCACGCGCGCCAGCGCCGCGAGGACGCACACCAACATCGCACCCAGCGTTACCAGTGTGCGCCGCCACCATCGAGACTGCGCGCGCCAGTACGCAATCGCAGCCCAGACCGCCAGGAGCGCCGAGACCGCGGTAATCACGGGCCGGAAGCGGAAAACCGCCAGCGCCGCCGTTAGCTCGCGCGCTCCCTGCGCCCGGAACGGCCGGATCACGTAGATGGGATACACAACGCAGAGCAAGGACACTGCCAGGCAGGCTAGCAGTACGAAAGTCCATCGAGTTCGGTCGGAAAGGCTCATACTGATCACCTAAACTAACCGAACCAGGTATGGCGCACAATAATCGAAAACTATTACTCCGGCAGCGACCCGGAGCATCGCTGGTACAAAGCTACCAGACCCGGCAGGCGTTGGCCTTGACCATGGGCTGGGCGGGCTTGCAGGAGAATGCCTTCTGGAATTCGGGCATGTTCTGCACCACGCCGTTGACGCGCAACTTGGGCGGCGAGTGCGGGTCGGTCTGAACCTGCAGGCGCACGGCCTCCTGGCGTTCGTTGGCGCACCAGACCTGGCCGAATGACAGGAAGAAGCGTTGCTCCGGCGTGAAGCCATCGATCTTCTTCGCATCGTTGCCGATGGTGTTGAGCAGCGCCATCAGGGCGATGCGCACGCCGCCGTTATCGGCGGTGTTTTCGCCCAGTGTCAGCTTGCCGTTGACATGAACGCCGGGGATCACCGTCATGCTGGCATACTCATCGGCTACGCACGCCGCGCGCTGCTCGAATTCCTTGGCGTCGGCTGCGGTCCACCAATCTTTCAAATTGCCTTCGGCATCGAACTGGCGGCCTTCGTCGTCGAAGCCGTGGGTCAGCTCATGGCCGATCACCATGCCGATGCCGCCGAAATTCACAGCGTCGTCCATTTTGTTGTCGTAGAAAGGCGGCTGCAAAATCCCGGCCGGGAAATTGATGTTGTTCATCTGCGGGTCGTAATAGGCGTTGACGGTGGGCGGCGTCATGCCCCATTCCAGGCGGTCCAGAGGCTTGCCGATCTTGGCGAGCTGGCGCTCGAATTCGAACTCGTCGGCGCGATAGCTGTTGCCAAGCGGATCGTCGCGCTTGATTGTGACGCTGCTGTAATCGCGCCAATGGTCGGGGTAGCCGATCTTATTGGTGATGGCTTTCAGCTTGACCAGCGCCTGTTTCCTGGTGGCGGCGGTCATCCACGGGAGCTTGTCCAGATCCTGGCCGAGCGCCTTTTCGAGCGCGTCCACCATCTTCAGGGTGCGCTCTTTGCCTTCGGCGCCGAAGGTGCGCTCCACGTACTTCCTGCCCAGCGCCTCGCCCAGTTCGTTGTCCGCGAGATCGCTGCAGCGTTTCCAACGGGGGCGCATTTCCTGAGCGCCGGACAGGGTCTTGCGGAAGAAATCGAAGCTCTCCTTCACGAAGGCGGTGGGCAGCAACGCCGCTTCGGAGTGCAGCAGGTGCCAGGTGAGATAGGTCTTCCAATCGTCCAAGCCGACGCTCTGAATCTCGGCGTCCATGGCCTTGAAGAAATCCGGCCAGGCAACGTTGACGCTCTGGAACTGCGGCGCGCCGCTGCCGGTGAAGTAGGCGGCCCACTGGAACCCCGTGCCGAGCGAGCCCAGGTCCGGCTTCTTCATCAGGTGGTAGATCTTTTCCGGATCGCGCCGCGAGACGCGGTCGAGCGAAGCCTTCGCCAGATCGGTCTCAATCTTCATTACGGCCGCGGCGTGAGCTTTGGCCGTCTCCGGTTTTTCGCCCGCCAGCACGAACATGCGCTGCACGTGCAGAACGTACTTTTGGCGCAGTTCCACGGACCTTGCGTCCTCCTTCAGGTAGTAGTCGCGGTCGGGGAGTCCAAGGCCGCCCTGATCGAGTTGCGCGATCACCGACGTGGAATCCTTAAAGTCCTGTCCGGAGGAGAAGCCGAACAGCGGCGCGGCGCCGATGCGATGCAGGTGGGCGATCTCTTCGGTGAGCTGCGACTTGCCGGAAAGTTTGGCGATGCGGTCCAGCTCCGGTTGCAAAGGCGCCAGGCCGCGGGCGTCGATGGCCTTTTCGTCCATGCAGGCGGCGTAGTAATCGCCGATCTTCTGCGTGGTGCTGTCGCGATTGGGCGCGGGATTGGCGGCTTCTTCCAGAATTTGCCGGAGCGCCAGCTTGTTGCGCTCATCCAATTCGTTGAAGCGGCCCCAACGGGACTGGTCCGCGGGGATGGGATTCTCCTTGATCCAGGCGCCGCAGGCATACTGATAGAAATCCCCGCAAGGATTGGCCGTGGTGTCCATGGCCTTGGCGTCAAAGTGAATCGGCGAGGCATTCGGCGCTTTCGACGATTGAGCCAGGACAACGGAAATGCACAGAGGTACAAGGAACGCGGTTTTCTTAGACAAGCGAGTGAACTCCCTTTCACCAATTTAACGCGTGGACAGGCGTTTTGGTAGTAGGGTAGGCCTCCGGGCCTGCCACGCTCGCAGAGCGCGCCTTTGGCGCGATGGCAGGCCTGGAGGCCTACCCTACTGCCGGCACGGCTTCGAATGTCAATCGCAGGAACGAGCGCGGCTGAAAATCGATGCGCACCGGCACAACCGAGCCCGAGCCTTCTTCCATCCACAACTGAAAAGGCGTCTGGCGGCCGGTTCGCAGGTTCCGGACTTTGCCGCGTACCGGTATCAGTCGGGCTGCGCCCGCGCCCGTCTGAGCCGCGTCAAGTTCCAGCGCATACTCCTGCTCGTTGTAGATGTAGCGGCCCACGGCGTGCCGGGCGCGCGCCTTCAAGAGGGCTGCCATCTCGAAGAGAAAAGTGTGCGGGGCGGAGTTCGGGTCGGGCCAGGCTGTTTCGCGCCAGTTCACGTTGGCTTTGAACTTCGCCTGGGCTTCGTCGATCAGGCGCTGGTCGGACCAAACGGCATCGGCGGGAAACTCAAAATGGGTGAGGGCGCTTCGGCTGTGGCCCGCGATGTGGCGCCCGTTGACCGCGCTGTAAACGCTGCGGCCGCCTTGCGGCCCGTCGATCGCCTTTTGGGCGTGCGCAAAGCTCTCTTCGGGGGAGGACGTCATCACGCCGAAGTACGAGGATTCGGTGGGACTGGCATTGGACCCGAGGACGACTTCCCGGATCCAGCCCATGCGGTTCAAGCCGTGCGCGCGCTTCGGATCCGAGCCCGCGGCGAAGAAGAACGTGGTCCGGGCGGAGTCGCCGGCGCTGGTCTTCTCCACTGTCTTCTCCACTGAGGCCCGCCCGCCTCCCACGCCGGAACGCTTCAGAACCGTGAGTCCCAAAAAAAGGATGGCGGCATCGGCGCGATATTGGCGCAACTCGACGTGCGACTGGGGTGAGGACGCCTGGGGCGCCGGCGATTCGAAGGACCTGCCGCGACTGGGGCGAAAGAGAAGCGCCAGAAACAGACCAGCCAAGCTTCGTCTTGAATACTCCTTCATTTGCCGTTCTGCCTGCCTCTCTGATTCCAGTATATTGCGATCTACCGGCACAAGCCCGGTACAATATCGAAATGCGCCTCTTTTGCCTTCTAGTCATCTGCACCTTCAATGCTATTGCTCAAGACGGCGTGCTGGCCCGCGTTCAAGCGCACGCCGAGCGCTTCGGCGCCATTTCGCGGCAGATCTGGGAAACTCCGGAACTCGGCTTCCACGAGCTGAAATCTTCGGCGCTGCTGCGCGACGAACTGCGCGCGTCCGGGTTCACCATCGCCGATGCCGTGGCTGGTATGCCGACCGCTTTCACGGCCACGTGGGGCAGCGGCAAGCCGGTGATCGCCATGCTCGGCGAGTTCGATGCGCTGCCGGCCCTATCCCAGAAGGACGTGGCGCACCAGGAGCCGGTCACCGCGGGCGCGCCCGGGCACGGCTGCGGTCACAACCTGTTGGGCAGCGCATCGGCGCTGGCTGCCGTCGCGGTCAAGGAGGAGATGCAGGCGCGCGGGTTGAAGGGCACGATCCGCTACTACGGAACGCCTGCCGAAGAAGGCGGCGGCGGCAAGATCTATATGGTGCACGCGGGCTTGTTCCGCGACGTGGACGTGGTGCTCTCCTGGCATCCGGGCGACGCCAACCGCGTCGATCTGCGATCCATGTTGGCCATCAACGGCGCCAAGTTCAAGTTTTACGGCATCGCGTCGCACGCCGCCGCCGCTCCGGACAAAGGCCGGTCGGCCTTGGACGGCGCCCTGCTGATGCTCCACGCCATCGAAATGCTGCGCGAGCATGTGCCGCAGGAGACTCGAATGCACTATATCATTTCGAACGGAGGCAGCGCGCCCAATGTGGTGCCGGCCTTCGCCGAAGTGAATCTGGTGGCGCGCCATCCCGAGTCCGGCACGCTCGATGCGATCTGGCAGCGCATTCTGAAGTGCGCGCAGGCCGGCGCTCTGGCCACGGAGACCCGCGTGGAAGTGGAGCAGTCCACCAGTTACGCGAACGTGCTGCCCAACGACGCGCTCACGGCGCTGGTATCGCGCAACATGCGCAAAGCCGGCGGCTACCAATACAGCCCGGATGAGCGGAAATTCGCGGAGGAAATCCGGAAGACTTTTCAGGACGCCAAACCCCTACCCGGTCCGGACCAGATTCTGGCGGATACGTCGGAGGGTTCCGGCATGGCCTCCACCGACGTGGGGGACGTGAGCTGGAATGTGCCCACCGTCGGGTTCACCGCGGCGACGTATGCACCCGGCACTTCCGCTCACTCATGGCAGGCGGCCGCGCAGGCGGGTACTAACATCGGACGCCAAGGGATGCTGGTGGCCGCGCGCACGCTGGCGCTCTCTGCCGTGGACCTGATGGAAAACCCGAATGCCATTGACGCCGCCAAGACCTCGTTCGAAAAGCGCAAGGCCGGAAGGGTGTGGACTACGCACATCGCAGCGGGCTCGGAGCCGCCCTTGAATTATCGCGAGTAAGCTTCTAGAACCCCACCTGTCAGAAGCCCACCTGTCAGAAGCCCACCCAGCGGATCATCACTCCCGCCAGCGCCGCGCCCAACAGCGGCCCCAGTACCGGCACCGGGGCGTACCGCCAGTTCGATCCGCCTTTCTTGTGGATGGGCAGCAGCGCGTGTGCGATACGCGGGCCCAGGTCGCGCGCGGGATTGATGGCATAGCCCGTGGTGGCGCCGAGCGAGAGGCCAATCGCCCACACCAGCATGCCGACCAGATAGGGCGCGAGGCCAGGCACCGGGCCCGAAGGTCCTACCCCTTTTGACCCGATGGCGGCGACCACGAAAATCAGAACAAACGTGCCGATGATTTCGCCGGTCAGGTTGGAGCCGAACCGGGGGATGGCGGGCGCAGTGGAAAAGCACGCCAGTTTCAAGTCGGGATCTTCGGTGACTTCCCAGTGCGGCAGGAAGTGCAGCCAGACCAGGGTGGCGCCTGCAATCGCGCCCAGCATCTGCGCCAGGATGAAGGAACCCACGTTAGAGAAATCGCCGCTGGTGATGGCAAACCCGAGCGTGACGGCGGGGTTCAGGTGCGCGGCGGAACTGCCGCAGGCAATCGCCGTGAAGATGCCGGTCATTACTGCGAAGGCCCAGCCGGTGGTGATCACCATCCAACCGGCCCCCTCCGCTTTGGTCCGCTTGAGCAGCACGCTGGCCACTACGCCGTTGCCCATCAGAATCAGGATCAGGGTACCCATGAACTCGCCGAAGAATTTCGATGCCATAGAATCCTTTTCAAAAGCGGCCCCTACAGCCAATCGAACGACCGGGTCACCGCTTTTTTCCAAAACCCGTACAGCTCCTGGCGGCGGGCCGACTCCATTTGCGGCTTCCAGGTTTGGTCCACGGACCAGCGCCCGCGCAGGTCTTCGCAGTCCTTGAAGAAGCCGGTGGCCAGGCCTGCGGCGTACGCGGCCCCTAACGCCGTGGTCTCCTGAACCGCCGGGCGCACCACCTGACGGTCCAGAATGTCGGCCTGAAATTGCATCAGCAGATCGTTTTGCACCATGCCGCCATCGGTGCGCAGCACTTC
>Ga0105859_1000735_pt1 | contig 10007 bp, 7 predicted proteins | sample OrgsoiDNA_201063_FD_89684 | JGI IMG/M metagenome (GOLD analysis project Ga0105859, IMG submission 89684) | Permafrost soil microbial communities from the Arctic, to analyse light accelerated degradation of dissolved organic matter (DOM) -... | ecosystem: Environmental > Terrestrial > Soil >...
CGACCTTCTGGCGCAGCTCGGCGACACCGGTGCAGAGCATGCGATGACGCCCGGCGTACTTGCAGTCCTGGTAGTCGAGATAGTGCGACGTGTTGAGCGTGCTCACGCTGCCGCCGCCGCTCATCGTCCATCGATAGAAGCGGCGCGAGCCCCAGCTGACGCCGTGCAGCGTGCGATCGTCGGTGTCGTGGACGATCGCGCCGATGTGATCGGCCACGCGGAACACTTCGACGGCCTTCAGCGTCCGCGGATCGACGCGGTAGACGATCGAGCGGCTGTCCGGGCGGTACTCGGCGACCGGGACCCAGATGTCCTTTCCGTCGTAGTCGATGCCGCCGGGGTGATAGATCGCGCCTTCCCCGAGATGCAGATCGGCCACGAGACGGCCGTCCATGTCGATCGTGAACAGATGGCCAATGCCCTTGCCGCCATCGCGGTCGATGACCTCGACCGAGGAAACGAACAGCGTGTCGCCGATCTTCACCATGCCCTGCGGATGGAATGTGCGGAACGCGATCGGGACGGACGCGACCAGCGTCCACGCCGAGTCTCGCGTGAGCGTCGTCACGCGTCCGGCGACGATCGAGCGCGCGTCGGGCGCGACGGCGGACAGGACCATGGCGACGACCGCGGCCGTCACGAGCTTCGACATCAGCGCGCGATTATGTCATCCCTCGCGCAGCGCCTCCGTCGGCTCGAGCAGAGACGCGCGCCTCGCCGGCAGATAACTCGCCAGGAGCGCCACGCCCGTCAGGATCGCGGCGACAGTCCCATACGTGATGGGGTCGATCGGTGAAAGGCCAAAGAGCATGCTCGCGACAAGCCGGCTGAGCATCGCGGCCGCGGCGAATCCGGCGGCGATCCCGAGCGCGACGATCCCCAGAGACTCGCCAAGCATCATGCGGAGCACGTGCCAGGGGAGCGCGCCGAGTGCCATGCGAAGACCGATTTCGCCGGTGCGTCGCAGCACGGCGTACGACAACAGCCCGTACAGGCCGACGCAGGCCAGCGCGAGCGCGAGCAGACCGAAGAAGCCGGAGAGCCGCGCGAACAGCAACTCCTGTCCGTTCAGCCGATCGATCTGCTCGTCCTGCGTTCTGAGGTTCTGTACCGGAAGCGACGGATCGATCTCGCGCACGGCCGCGCGGATCGCGGGAAAGATCGCGGCGGCACTCCCGTCCACACGCAGCGAGAAGTTGGCCTCGCCGCCGATCTGCTGAAGCGCCGGCAAATAGAGGGTCGGCGGAACGGGCGTACGCAGGTCGGTGTACTTCGCGTCTCCGGCGACGCCGACGACCTCGACGGCGGTCGTGCTCAGGGATCCGGTGGCGTACGTGATCTGGCGGCCGATCGGATTCTCGCGACCGAAGTACTGCCGCACCAGGGCCTGGTTGACGACGGCGACTTTCGGCGCGACGGCCGTGTCCTGGTCGGTGAACCCGCGGCCGAGGACGAGCGGCAGCTCCATCGCAGCGAAGAAGTTGGACGCGAGGCCGTTCATGTTCACGGCAAAGGCGTCGGACGGCAGCGGGATGCCGGTCACGGCGATCCTGTTGTTCTGACGCCGCCGTGAAAGAAGCGCGATGCGCGAGAAGGTCGCGCTGCGGACTCCCGGAAGGCGCTCGAGACGCTCTCGCAGGCGCGCGTGCAGATCGGTGTACTCCGCTCGCGTGTGCCCGGCGGCTGTGGCGTCGACCTGGAACAGGATCAGACCGCGGCGATTGAAGCCTGCGCTGACGTCGTCGAGATTCCGGAGCGTGCGCACGAAGAGACCGGTGCTCACGAGCAGGACCAGGGAGAGCGCGATCTGGACGACCATCAACCCCTGACTGAGGCGCGAGCGGCCGCCGCCACCGATGGTACGAGCGCCGCCCTGAAACTCCGTCGCCAGATCGACGCGCGTCGCGCGCAGCGCGGGCGCGAGGCCAAACAGCAGCGCGGTCGCGACGGCAGACGCGATGGTGAAACCGAGCACGCGGAAGTCGAGGGACAGATCGAGGACGACCTCGGTGTTGCCAAATGGACGCAATGCGAGCAGCAGCGACCGGCCCCACCACGCGAGGCCGGTTCCGAACGCGGCGCCGAGCGACGACAGCAACAGCGCTTCGGCCAACAGCTGCGACACGATGCGCGCGCGGCTGGCGCCAATCGCGAGACGCATCGCGATCTCGCGCCGGCGCGCGGCACCTTGCGCAAGAAGTAGGTTCGCCACGTTCGCGCACGCCGCCACGAGCACGAGCGCGACCAGGCCCATGAGGATGTAGAGCGACCGCGCGTACTGGCGGCGTAGGTTGTTCTCACCCTGCGCACCCGAGTCGGCCGCGAGCGCGGGGGCGGCGGGCATCACGCGAGGCGTCTCGTCGCGCGACTGGCCGGCGAGCCAGCCCTCGCGGGCCGTCTGCTGAAAGATCGGCTCGAGCGATGCCCGCGCCTGCGCCGCCGTGGCACCCGGCGCGACGCGACCCATGATCCGAATCCACCAGTACCACGGCTGCGTGCGGCTGGTGCGCCCCGGTTGATAGCGCAGATGCTGCGCGAGAACGAGGGAGATGTCGGGAGATTCACCGGTTTGCGCGGCGCCATCGAAGCCCTGCGCCGTCACGCCGACGATGATTGTGGGCACCTGATTGACGGCGATCCTCTTTCCGATCACGGCGGGATCTCGGCCGAAGCGAGCGTCCCAGTAGCGATACGAGATGACGGCCACAGCGTCGGCCGAGGACCGCTCGTCGTCATCGCGCAGGACACGGCCGAGGCGCGCGGGCACGCCCAGCGCAGCGTGGTAGTTGCCCGAGACGAGCTGCGCCGACACGACGATCTCCGGCTGGCCATCGATGAGCACGTTCGGCTGCGACACCGGCGCGAACGCGAAGACGGCGGCGAGCGCCGATTGGCTCGCACGGAAGCGCTCGAGCATCAGCAGCGGGAACGACGTGCTCGAGCCTCTTCCGGTGACGGGATCGATCGAGCCGTTATCTTCGCCCTCGCGTGAGAGGCGGCCGCCGACGCCGTCGATGGCGCGAAACAGGACGAGCTCGTCCGGATTCCTCACCGGCAAGGCACGCAGCAGGAATGCGTTGACGAGGCTGAAGATGGCCGTGTTGGCGCCGGTGCCGAGCGCGAGCGAGAGCACCGCAACCGACGCGAACCCCGCGTTCCGCCGCAGCAACCGCGCGGCGTACCGGAGATCCCGCCAGGCAGAGTCCAACATGCGCGCTTAGACGCGCCAGGCGACGATAACGTTTACTCTTCCCTCAACGCCTCCGTCGGCTCGAGACGCGAGGCGCGCAGCGCGGGGAGATAGCTGGCGAGCATCGCGACCAGACCGAGACCGCCCGCGGCCATCGCGAGCGTCGACGGATCGCCTGGCGCGAGCCCGAAGAGCAGCGTCGCGGCGGTCCGCGCGGCGAGGACGGCCAGCAGCAGACCGACGAGAACGCCGGCGGCCAGGAGCACGCCGGCTTCGCGCATCACCATCCGCACCACGTCGCGCCGCTCAGCGCCGAGCGCCATCCGGATGCCGATCTCGTTCTTCCGGCGCGCGACCATGTACGACATCACGCCGTAGAGACCGATCGTCGCGATGAGCGCGGCCACGCCGCCGAAGATGCCCGACAGCGTCGCCATCAGCCGTTCTCGCAGTAGCGAATCGCGCACCAGCCGGTCCAGCGTCTGGTACTCGACCACGATCGCGGGATGCATCTGCGCCACCGACGCGGACACTTCCGACGTGATTGTCGTCAGCGGAAGATTCGACCGCAGGACGAGCTGGAGCTCGGGATCCGGTTTCAGATCCTGGGACGCCGCGTAAAACGCGATCGGCGTGAATTCTTCGCGCAGGTCCGTGTACTTCGTGTCCGTGACGAGCCCGACGATCCGGTTGAGCGGCCGCGGCGCGCCCGGCGGCTCCTCGATCTGAAACACCTGCCCGATCGGGCTTTGCGTCGGGAAGAACTTCCGCGCGAACAGCTCGGTGACGATCACCGCCTTCTCCGGTCCCGGCGTGTCGCGTTCGTCGAAGTCGCGGCCTGCAAGCACCGGCGTTCCCATCGTCCTGAAGTAGCCGGCGCTGACGCTATTGAAGTTGACGTGCGTGTTCTGCTTCACGCCGTTCAGGAGGATGTTCTCGTTCCAGCCGCTGCCGCTCACGGGCACGATGAACGCCTGCGCCGCCGACGCAACGCCGGGCAGCGACGCCAGGCGGTTGGTGACGTGCTGATAGAACGCCGTCCGCCGATCCTCGGCCACCCCCGCGCGACGCAAGTCGAGGTTGACGACCAGGATGCCGTCCTGCCGGAACCCGGCGTCCAGCGTCATCAGGTTGCGCAGGCTGCGCACGAACAGCAGCGCGCCGACCACCAGCACCAGCGACAGCGCGACCTGCCCGACGACGAGCGCGCGGCGCACGCCGAAGCGCTCGCGCGTGTCGGTCGAGCCGCGGCTGCTGGTTTTCATCGCCGCGCCCGGCGCCATGCCGGTGGCGCGAATCGCCGGCATCAGGCCGAACACCAGACACGTGACCACCGCGAGGCCCGCCGTAAACGCGAACACCCGCCAGTCGACGGCGATCGCCACGAACACGCGATTGTTCGCGCTGGCGAGGAAGGTGACGAGAAAGCGGCTGAGCCACACCGCCAGCACCGCGCCCGCCGCTGAACCGATCGCGGCGATCAGCAGACTTTCGGCCAGGAGCTGACGGACAATGCGCCCCCGCGACGCGCCAATCGCGAGCCGCACCGCCATCTCGCGCTCGCGGGCGGTCGCGCGCGCGAGCAGCAGGTTGGCGAGGTTCGCGCACGCAATCAACAGCACGAGCCCCGTGGTCGCTAGCAGCAGCCACAGCGGCGACTCGTAGTCGCGGCGTAGCGCGGACACACCAGTGCCGGCCGGGGACGTCATGAGCATGAAGGCGAGGTAGTGCGTCGCGTCCTCGGCGCTGTACCGCGGCGGCAGCGTCTGCTGGAAGATCGGCGGCGACAGCGAGGCGAGGTGCGCCGTCGCGCGCTCGGCCGTCCAGCCCGGCTTCAAGCGGCCGAACATCGCGAGGAACCAGACGTCCGGCTTGTCGAGCGCGGTGCGCGCGCCGCGTGTCAGCGGCTCCGCGCACAGCGGCACGGCGACGTCGAACGTCCGTCCGACCTCCACGCCGAAGAAGCTCGCCGGCGTCACGCCCGCGATGTCGTACGAGTGGCCGTCGAGCATCACGCTGCGGCCGATGGCCGACGGATCGCCGGCGTACTCGCGCTGCCAGAACGCATAACTGATCACCGCGGGCGGCGCAGCGCAGCCGGGACGATCGTCCTCCGGCGTGAGGACGCGGCCGAGCGCCGGCGGCACGCCGAGCGTGGCGAAGAATTCGCCGCTCACCCACACGCCGAGCGCATAGCGGGCCTCGCCGCCGCTGGTCAGGTTGAAGTTGGTGGCGCTCCAGACGAACGCGTTCGAGAACGCCTGCTGCCGATCGCGGATGCGTTCCCACAGCGGGTTCGTGAGATTGGGCCGCCGGCCGGAAAACTGTCCGGTGCGGACGCTCGTCTGGGCGATGCGCACGTCGACCAGCTCCGCCGGTTCCTGGACCGGCAGGGTCCGCAGGCGGACGGCGTCGAGGAGCTGGAAGATCGCCGTGTTGGCGCCGACGCCGAGCGCGAGCGAGAGAATCGCGACGAACGCAAATCCTGGATTGAGACGCAGCAGGCGCGCGCCGTACCGGAGGTCGCGCCACGCACTGTCGAGGACACTCATCGTGTTCATCTGATAGATCTCCTCGCGGATCAGCGTGGTGTTTCCCAGCTTCCGGCGCGCCGCATCGCGCGCGTCGGCCACGCTCATTCCGCGCGCCACGTGCTCGTCGGTCTCGATGGCGAGATGCGCCTCGAGCTCGCGCGCGCGCTCCTCATCCCAGCGGCGACGGTGAAGAAAACGGGTCCAGGACATTTCAGACTTCAGACTTTTTTACGCGGGCCTCAGGATTCGGTTCACGGCCCGCACAATCTCGTCCCACCGGTTCGTCTGCACCGTGAGCTGCTTCTTCCCCGCCGGCGTCAGCCGGTAGTAGCGCGCGCGGCGGTTGTTCTCGGAGGTGCCCCAGAACGACGAGATCCACCCGCGATCCTCGAGGCGGTGGAGCGCGGGATACAGCGACCCGTGCTCGACCTGCAGCACGTCCTCGGATCGGTGCTCGATGGCGTAGGCGATCGTGTGCCCGTGGGCGGCACCCAGGGCCAGCGTCTTGAGGATCAACAGGTCGAGTGTCCCTTGGAGCATCTCGCCATGAATAGGCGCATTTCCGCGTTTCGGCATGGTTCCGTGATGATACTCCACTAGATCATCTACCGGAGAGGTTAGACGGAGGGCCGGCGGGAACGGTTGGCCGGCGGGTCCGAAAGGACCCACCCTACGGGGATCGTTACCGCCCGGAGAAGAACGACGGCAGCGCGAGGTCGCGCATCGTGTGCAGGCCGGGGGCGGCCTGCAGCACCTTCGGGATCGAGTTGACGACGATCGACGCCGTCGCCACGTCGCCGTGGATGCCGCCGGTAATCTTCGACGAGATTTTCGGCGACCCTTCGATCTCCACCGAATCGTACGACTCCGGCGCGCCGAGGTACGCCTCCATGTGCAGGCGGATCACCGGCTCGTTCTTCCGGTAGCCCACGCCGTCCTGGATGATGCCGCACACATAGCCCGGATCGACCGCGAGGAACTCGCTCGAGATCGTGACCTGCGCGAGCTTTGGCTCGAGGTCGTCTGTGATGCGATCGAGCGTCCACCCCATCGCGTCGGCGATCATCGCAATCGACTCCGTCAGGCCGACGTGCCGCACGCTGCCATCGTCCTTTTTCTTCTGGAACTGCTCGGTGGTGAGGCCGGCGCCGATCTTCTGCTGGAACGGCAGGCGGCGGACGCGCGCGTCCTGCACCCGGTTGACGAAGATGCGATCCACGCGCTCGCAGACCGCCGTCAGCGCGATCGGCAGCGCGTCCATCGCGAAGCCGGGATTGACGCCGGTGCCGAGCACGGCGACCTTCGCCTTCTTCGCGAGCTTGTCGATCTGCCGCGCCTGCCGGATGTGCGTGTAGGCCGGATACGAGAGCTCCTCGGTCGTCGAGACGATGGCCGTCTTCGACTTGAGAATCATCTCGATCTGCGGCAGCACCTTCTTGATCGACGAACTGGTGCAGAGGATGACGACGTCCGGCTTGGCCGATTTCAGCGCCTTGGCGGCGTCGCCGGACACCTTGACGCCGATCCGCTTCGACAGTCCGACGATGTCCCCGAGATCGCGTCCGACCTTGGCGGGATCGATGTCGATCGCGCCGACAATCTTGAATCCGGGCCGCGTCGCCACCTGCTTGACGATCGCCGCCCCAATCGGGCCGAGCCCGAAGTGCATGACTTTGATGTTGGGCATAGCTGGCGGGATTATACGCGGCCCTGAAAGGGTCGCGCTACTGCCCTTGGTGGTACGATTGCACACTCAATGGTGCACGACCACCCTGGCGGACTCACCCGCGAGCACGTGATCTGGGCCTACCGCCTGCTGCTCGATCGCGATCCCGAGAGCGAGGACGTCATCGGCCCCAAGCTCGCCGGATCGCAGACGACGGCTGAGCTGCGGCATCACCTGATCACGTCGGCGGAATTCCGCGAGAAGAACCCCGACTTCGCGCACACGAACGATCCGACCGTCGTGATCAAAGAGATCGCGCCCGGCGTGCGCCTGTTCATCGATCTGTCAGACCACGTCATCGGCCTCAACATTCTCCGCGGCCGGTACGAGCAGGAGGAGATCCGCTTCGTCCGCCGTGAGCTGAAGCCGGGCGACTCCGCGATTGACGTCGGCGGGCACATCGGCTTCTTCACGATGCACATGGCGGCGGCCGTCGGTCCCGAGGGGCGCGTCTACGCGTTCGAGCCGCTCGACGCGAACGCCAGCCTGCTCGAGCGATCGATTGCCGAGAACGGTTTCGGCGATCGCGTGCGCTTCCAGCGCGCCGCGGTCGGAGCCGCGCCGGGCACCGCGACGCTCACATTTCCGGTCGAGACGCTGAACTCCGGCGGCGCGTACCTCCTCCCCGCCGGCGGCGCGCCGCTGACCGGCAATCAGAAGAAGGACGTGCCGCTGGTCGCGCTCGACGCGCTGGAGCTGCGACGGCCGGTGCGCTTCATCAAGATGGACGTCGAAGGGGCCGAGCCCCAGGTGCTGCGCGGCGCCGCCCGCATCCTCGCGGAAGACAAACCGACGATTCTCTCGGAGCTGCACCCGACGCAGCTCGAGCGTGCATCAGGCGTCACCGCGGACCAATTCCTCGCGCAGATCGCGGCGCTCGGCTATCGCGCCCATCGCCTCGACCACGCCGGCATCGGCGCGCCGATCGATCGCGCGCCCGCCGACGCGCTGGTGTCGGTGGTCCTGACGCCCTCCATCTAGTGCGCACGGACCGGCGATCCGGAATGTGCTACAATGTGCTACATGGACATGGACATGGACACTGAGGAACAGGTCGGCGTCCGCGAACTGCGGCAGAACCTGAGCGTCTATCTGGCGCGCATCGCGCGCGGCGAGACGCTCGAGGTCACCGATCGTGGTTTGCCGGTGGCCATTCTCGCGCCGTTACCCAAGCCGACGTCCGTGCTCGAAAGGCTGCGCAGGGAAGGACGCGTGACGCCGGCGAGGGGCGACCTGCTCAGGCTGAAGCGTCCGCCGATGGCCGTGTCGCGGCGCGGGAGCCGGGCGCTCCAGGCGCAGCGTCAGGATCGCCGATTGTGAAGCCTCGCTCGCTGTATCTCGACTCGTCGGCGCTCATCAAGCTGATATTCGATGAAGAGGAAACCGCCGCGCTCGAGGACTTCCTGAGCGAACACCGGCTCCGGCTCTCCAGTTCGCTGGCACGCGTGGAAGTCATGCGAGCGGCGCGAACGGTCAGCGATGAGCTCGTCTCGAGGCACGCCGACGCGGTGTTGGTCGCGATCGAACTGATCGCGCCAGACGCCGCACTGTTGGCCGACGCGGCGCGCATCGACCCCCTCACCTTGCGGAGCCTCGACGCCGTGCATCTCGCGACGGCCGTCGCGCTCGCCGACGATATCGAGGGGATGGTCGTCTACGATCGCCGCCTCGCCGACGCCGCGCGGCACGCCGGGCTCACCGTGTGGTCTCCCTCCTGACCACGCAATAGCGGTGATAGCATGCCTCGCATGCGCCGCGCGCTTGCGACTGCGTTCTTCTTCGCGCTAGCCTGGCATTCAACCGCCTCGGCGCAGCCCGGCCGCACCGGCGCGTTTCCCCAGCCGCTCTCGCCGCGCAACGCGAACTACACGATCACGGCGCGCCTCGATCCCTCTACACGCACGATCGCCGGATCGGAAACGATCGTCTGGCGCAACATCACGAGCAGGCCGGCGGCGGATCTGCAGTTCCACCTCTACTGGAACGCCTGGAAGAACACGCGTTCGACCTTCATGCGCGAGCGCGCGCTCGGCGGCGGCGGCAGCGACGACGCCGGGCGCCGCCAGGACGAGTGGGGGCGCATCGACGTGACGGCCATCACCATCGGCGGCAGCGATCGGACCGCCTCGAAGCGATTCATCGCGCCCGACGACGAGAACCCGAACGACGAGACGGTGATGTCGGTGCCGCTCGCGCAGCCGATCGCGCCGGGCGCCAGCGCGTCAATCGAGATCGCGTGGACCGCGCACGTGCCGCGCACGTTCGCGCGCACCGGCGCCATCGGTAATTTCTTCTTCATCGCGCAGTGGTTCCCCAAGCTCGGCGTCCTGCAGGAGGACGGCTGGAACTGCCACCAGTTCCACGCGGGCACGGAGTTCTTCTCCGACTACGGCGTCTACGACGTGTCACTGACGGTGCCGTCCGGATGGCCGGTCGGCGCCACCGGCGTGCAGCGCGAGCGGCGCGACAACGCCGACGGCACGGCAACGCATCACTACTATCAGGAGGACGTCCACGACTTCGCGTGGACGACGAGCCCCGACTACGTCGAGCGCAC
>Ga0105859_1000744_pt1 | contig 9958 bp, 8 predicted proteins | sample OrgsoiDNA_201063_FD_89684 | JGI IMG/M metagenome (GOLD analysis project Ga0105859, IMG submission 89684) | Permafrost soil microbial communities from the Arctic, to analyse light accelerated degradation of dissolved organic matter (DOM) -... | ecosystem: Environmental > Terrestrial > Soil > Tundra...
ATCAAGTCGACGGCCGCGCGCGCCGTTTCCGGATCGCGCGCCGCCACCGCCGCGACTTCGTCGCCGACGTAACGCACCTTGTCGATGGCGAGCGGGTAGAGGTCGGGACGAAAGCAACCCCATTTTTTGTGGGCAGTATCGGCGCCGGTGACGACTGCCTTGACGCCGGGCATCGCGGCGGCAGCGCTCGTGTCTATGCTGATGATGCGCGCGTGCGGGTGCGGGCTGCGCAGCACGCGCGCGTACAACATGCCCGGCACCTTGACGTCGCCGGTGTAGGTCGCCTTCCCCGTCGTGCGCTCGACGGCGTCGATGCGATGCGTGTCGTGTCCGACGGTCTTGAGCGCGGTGACTGCGGAATCCGCCGACGAGATCTTGATCGGCATCGGATCGCGCGGCTGAAAGCCCCGCGCCACATCGGCGGCATTGCCGGCAGCGACGGTGGCGGCGATGTAGTGGTTGTAGCCCGAGCAGCGGCAGATGTTGCCGGTCATCGCCGCGCGCGCCTGTTCGGCGGTGGGATGCGGCGTCGCGTTCAGCAGCGCCTTCGCGCTCATCAGCTGACCCGAGGTGCAGAAGCCGCATTGCGGCGCGTCGTGCGCGACGAACGACCGCTGCAACGGATCGTTCAGCAGCCCTTCGACGGTCTGGATCGCGCGGCCGTCAGCCCACACGGCGAGTTGGCTGCACGAGTACACCGGCTTGCCGTCCAGCAGCACCGTGCACGCGCCGCACTCGCCGCGGTCGCAGCCGATCTTCGTGCCGGTCAACCCGGCGTGGTCGCGCAGCGCTTCCGCCAGCGTCCAGCGATCCTCGACCTGGAGCGTCTGCGCCTTGCCGTTGATCGTCATCGTAATCTTCGACCGCGCCGCCGTCGCGCGTTCCGCGCTTTGGCGAGCCAGGGCCGTCTCCTGCGCGGCCGGCTGGGCGCGGAGCGAGGGCGCCACCGCCGCGACCGTCAACGCCGTGCCGGTGCCTTCGAGAAACTGCCGACGGGAGACTCGTCGCGTGCGCATGAGACCTCCAAGCGAACGGGGATGCGCGGATTATACTGACGGCGCGATTGTAAGGGGTCAGACACCTGCGGGGTCAGACACTTCGCACCTGTGGGGTCAGACACTTCGGTGTCAGACCCCTTACAACGCGTGACAACATGGATCGCGGGTTTCTCACCGAACTGCGGCGGATTGTGGGCGACTCTGGCGTCCTCGACGACGCCCTGGAGCTGCTGACGTACGAATGCGACGCGCTGCCCCACCTGCGCCAGACGCCGGCCGCGGTCGCGCTGCCCTCGTCGGCGGCGGAGGTGCAGGCGATCGTGCGCCTGTGCGCGCGCACCGGCGTGCCGTTTGTCGCCAGAGGTCACGGCACGGGTCTGTCGGGCGGCGCGCTCCCGGTCGCCGGCGGCCTCGTCATCGCGCTCGCGCGGCTGAACCGCGTGCTCGACGTCGACATCCCGAACCAGCGCGTCACCGTCGAGCCCGGCGTCACGAACCTCGACATCACCAAACAGGTCGCGCCGTTCGGCTACTACTACGCGCCCGATCCCTCGAGCCAGCAGGTCTGCTCGATCGGCGGCAACGTCGCGGAGAACTCGGGCGGGGCGCACTGCCTGAAGTACGGCTTCACGGTGCATCACGTCCTCGGCGTCGAGGCGGTGCTGCCCGACGGCGAGCTCGTGCACCTCGGCGGCTCGCTCGTCGACACGCCGGGACCCGATCTCCTCGGCCTCGTCGTCGGCTCGGAAGGCACGCTCGCCGTCGTCACGAGCGTCACGGTGCGGATTCTGCGGCGGCCTGAAACGGTGCAGACGCTGCTCGCGGCGTTCGACACGATCGACGCCGGCGGCGCGGTGGTGTCCGACATCATCCGCGAGGGCATCATTCCCGCCGCGGTGGAAATGATGGACTCGCTCGCGATCCGCGCGGCCGAGGCGGCGGTGCACCCGAACTTCCCCGACGCCGACACGGTCCTCATCGTCGAGCTCGACGGTCCCGCCGCGGAGGTGACGGCGCTCTTCGACATCGTCGTCCGGCTGTGCCGGCGGCACGGCGCGACGACGATTGACGTCGCGCAGACCGACGAGCATCGCGCGCGCATCTGGCGCGGGCGGAAGGCCGCGTTCGCCGCGATGGGACGTGTGTCGCCCAACTACTACGTGCAGGACGGCGTCGTCCCCCGCACGAAGCTGCCGGAGGTGCTGAATCGCATCCGCGCGCTCGAGGCGCGATCGGGTCTGCGGATCGGCAACGTCTTTCACGCGGGCGACGGCAACCTGCATCCGCTGATCTGCTACGACGAGCGGATCCCGGGCCAGTCGGACGCCGCCGTCGAGGTCGCCGCGGAGATCCTGTCGTACTGCATGGACGCCGGCGGTTCGCTCACCGGCGAGCACGGGATCGGCGCGGACAAATCGCAATACATGCCGACGATGTTCACGCCGGAGGATCTGGCGCTGATGCAGCGCGTGCGGGCGGTGTTCGATCCGCGCGGCCTGTGCAATCCGGGCAAGGTGTTCCCCACGCCACGGATGTGCGGCGAAGTGCCGGGCCCGTACCGCCGTCATCCGGTGGAAGCCGCCGGCCTCGCCGAGCGCATGTGAGCGACATCATTCAGCCGGCCAGCGCGGGCGAGGTCGCGGACGCGCTGCGGCGCGCGTCGGACGCGCGGCAGTCGATTGTGATCCGCGGCTCCGGCACGAAGAGCGATTGGGGACGGACGGCGGGCCGCGTCGATGCGATCCTCGACATGCGGCGTATGAATCGCATCATCGCGCACGAACAGGGCGACATGACGGCGACCCTCGAGGCGGGCGCGACTCTGCGCGAGGTGAACCAGGCGCTCGCGGTCCACGGACAGACGCTGCCGCTCGATCCGCCGTTCGCCGATCGCGCCACGATCGGCGGGCTGCTGGCGACCAACGACAGCGGTCCGCTGCGGCATCGCCATGGCACGCCGCGCGATCTCGTGATCGGCATCCAGCTCGCGACCACCGACGGCGTCGTGACGAAGGCCGGCGGGCAGGTGGTGAAGAACGTCGCGGGGTACGATCTCTCGAAGCTCGTGACCGGATCCTTCGGCAGCCTCGCGGCGATCGTCAGCGCGACGTTCAAGCTCGCTCCTCTCCCCGCCGCCTCGAAGACGATGCGAATCGGCGTGGCCGATGCCTCAGCACTCGCGGACGTCGTCCGGACGATGATGGCGAGTCAGCTCGAACCAGTGGCATTTGAAGTCGCCGTGCCAACGCCGAACGACGAACGCCGAACGACGAACGGCATCGAAGTCCTGATCCGCTTCGCGTCGCTTCCGACCGTCGTCGACGCGCAGATCGCGCAGGCGACGGCCGCGCTGCAGTCGTTCACGACGTCTCTCGAGGTGCTCGACGGCGATGCCGAGCGCGCGTGCTGGGACGCGCACGCGACGCAGATCTGGAACGCGCCTGGCGCGATCGTTCGCGCGAGCTGGCTGCCGGCGACCCTCGCAGCGGGTTTGGAGCGCGAGCCTTTCCCCTCGACGGGGCTCGGGGCAGGCAGGCGAGCGGAGGCTCGGCTGGAAGCCTCGCCCACCGTTGAACTGCGTGGGCGCGCGACGGTCGGCGCCGGACACATGCGCATCGATGGTGATACGGCGGCGCAGGCGGCCGCGATCATGCAGCTTCGCGCCTCCTCTGTCTTCGGCAACATCGTCATCGTTCGCGGATCGGCGGAGCTGAAGGCGCTCGTCGACGTGTGGGGATCGCACGGCGATCGCCAGCCGCTGTTCGACGCGCTGAAGCGTGCATTCGATCCGAACGGCGTGCTCAACGCGGGGCGAGGTCCGCTATGAGCCCCACCTTCGACGCGATCCACGCGCCCGATCCGGCCCTGATCGACAAATGCGTGCACTGCGGGTTCTGCCTGCCGTCGTGCCCGACGTATGTCCTCTGGGGCGAGGAGATGGACTCGCCGCGCGGCCGCATCTACCTGATGAAGGCCGGCCTCGAAGGACGCGCGGAGATGACGCCGGCGTTCGTGAATCACTTCGACGCGTGCCTGGGCTGCATGGCGTGCGTCACGTCGTGCCCGTCCGGCGTGCAGTACGCGCCGCTCATCGAGGCGACGCGCGCGCAGATCGAGCGCCGCTATCCGCGATCGCTCAGCGATCGACTTTTCCGCAGCGCCATCTTCGCGCTGTTCCCGTTCCCGAATCCCCTGCGCATCGCGCTCGCGCCGCTGGCTCTTCTGCAGTTTGGAGCGCGAGCCTTTAAGGCGAGCGGCTATCGCCCGGCTGAAAGCCTCGCGCTCCATGAACGCCGAACGCCGAACAGCGAACGCCGAACGTCGATCTTTGCGCGGCTTGGCGCGATGCTGTCGCTCGCCCCGAAGGTGACGTGGGGATCGCTGTTCGCGTCGATTCCCGCGCGGACGCCGGCCGCCGGCGCTCGACGCCTGACCGTCGGCCTCCTGACCGGCTGCGTGGCCCGTCTCGTGTTCCCGCGCGTCAACGAGGCGACCGTGCGCGTGCTCTCCGCCGAAGGCTGCGATATCGTCGCGCCGCCGGAGCAGGGATGCTGCGGCGCGCTCGCGCTGCACGCCGGCCGGCTCGACGAAGCGCGCGCGTTCGCCCGCCGCACCATCGACGTCTTCGAGCGCGCCGGCGTCGAGCGGATCGCGGTCAACGCGGCCGGCTGCGGATCCTCGATGAAGGAGTACGGACAGTTGCTCGCCGACGACCCGATGTGGGCGGATCGCGCGCGGGCATTCTCCGCGCGCGTTCGCGACGTCACCGAAGTCGTGTCGGAGCTCGGTGTGCGGCGGGCGCCGCGGCATCCGCTCGCGCTGCGCGTCGCGTACCACGACGCCTGCCATCTGGCGCATGCGCAAGGCGTCCGCCAGCCGCCGCGCGATCTCCTGCGGTCGATCCCGGGTCTCGAGATCCTGCCGTTCGCCGAACAGGAGATCTGCTGCGGCAGCGCCGGCATCTACAACCTCGTCGAGCCGGACGCCGCGCGCGAGCTCGGCGACCGCAAGGCGGGCCACATCGACGTGGTGAAGCCCGACCTGATCGCCACCGCGAACCCCGGCTGCACGCTGCAGATGGCGGCGGCGGCCGCGCGGCTCGGCCGTTCGCGGCCCATCCGCCATCCGATCGAGATCCTCGACGCGTCGATCCGCGGCGTCAGTCCCCACGACCTGCTCGACATCTGATCGCCATCTGATGACGACCTGATCGCCACCTGATCGGCATCCCGTGTCCTCACGATCAGACAGCCTTGTCGTCGGCTGACGACGAACGCGCGGCCGCCTGCTGCTGAGGCAATCCCTTCAACTCGCTCGTGCTGTGAGAGATAGCGGCGCGGCGATCGACCGCCCCTGTGGCACCGTGCTTGCTCACTTCCTTATCAGCCAACGCCCTTTTTGCTCGAGGATGAGCCGTGCGCCCATATAAACGACTGCTTCTGTTTTGTGCCCTCGCCGCGATCGTGGTCGTCAGCTCGGCGGCCACGAGCCAGGCTCAGGGTTTCCGTCGCGGGCCGGTCGTCGTGGTCGGCGTCAGCGGCGGCTACTACTCCCCGTACTACAACCCGTACCTCTACGCCGACCCGCTGTACGGCGAGGGTCAATACGGGTACCCCATCCGCCCGTACGGCTACCGTTTCGCTGAACCGGACGCGTCGGTCCGGATCGAAGTGAAGCCGAAGCAGGCGGAGGTCTTCGTCGACGGCTACTACGCCGGTATCGTCGACGACTACGACGGCGCGTTCCAGCGGCTTCACGTGTCGCCGGGCGAGCACGAGATCGAGTTGTGGCTCGACGGCTACCGCACGATGAAGCAGAAGGTGTATCTCACGCGCGACAACACGTTCCACATCAAGTACTCGATGGAGCGGCTCGCGGCCGGCGAGGCGCCGGAACCGAAGCCGCAGCCGATCGATCCGCAGCAGCAGGGCGGCTACACGCCGGCGCCGCTGCCGCGCGGCACGGCGGGCCGCCGGATGGCGCCGCCCCAGCAGTACCCGCCGCAGCAGTACCCGCCGCAACAGTACCCGCCGCAACAGCGGCCGCAGCAGGCGCCGCCGCCGGACGGCCCGCGCGGTGGTCCTGGCAACGCCGCCTACGGGACGCTCGCGGTGAAAGTGCAGCCGGGCGACGCCGAGATCTCCATCGACGGCGAGCCGTGGCGCGGACCGGGCGGACAGGATCGTCTGACCGTCGAAGTCGCTGAAGGGTCGCACACCGTCGAGATCCGAAAGGCCGGCTTCCGGACGTACGTCACGCAGATCGACATCCGCCGCGGACAGACGACGCCGCTCAACGTCAGCCTGCGGGGAGAACAGTAAAACAGAGAGTACGAAGGAGTCTCCGTTCCCGGGTATCATGAGGGCCGCGTGGCCCTCATGAGCTACCGTCGGCTCTTCACCGCCTTCCTCACCGCGATTCCCCTGTCCATCGCCACCGCCGCGCTCGCTCAATTCGGCCCGGAGCAGAACATCATTCTGTACGCGATCACACATTAGGAGGATGAGATGGAACACATCATTGCCAGGCTGCTGCACGACTTCGAACACGGCCAGATGAGCCGCCGCCAACTGATCCAGAGCCTTGCGCTCACCGCCACGGCCGCGTCGGCAGCCGGCGCCGTGCCGCTCGCGGCCGCCGACGGCAAAGGCTTCAAGGCGACGACCGTCAACCACATTTCGTATCAGGTGGCGGACTACAAGAAGACGCGCGATTTCTACACGGATCTCCTCGGCATGAAGGTGTCGCACGACGAAGACAAAGGACAGTGTTATCTGGCGTTCGGCGACACGTTCCTGCTGCCGCGCAACGGGCGGCCCGGCGTCGCGACGCCGCACGTGGACCACATCGCGATCACGATCGAGAACTTCGACAAGAAGGCGGTCGAGGCCGAGCTCAAACGGCGCGGCCTCACGCCGCGCGAGGATCAGGAAAGCTTCCACGTGAAGGATCCCGACGGATTCGATCTCCAGATCAGCAGCAAGGAGATGAAGCCATAGCAGACGCCGCCGTCACCGAGGTGGTCGAGGCCGAAGGCCACCTCATCGACTCCCAGCTCATGAACGCGATGTTCGACACCGTCGTCCGCCACGACGCGGCGTTCGACGTGCTCGAATTCCGCATCGGCCGCACCAACGACGAGCCGTCGTTCGTCTCGATGCGGGTGACGGCGAAGGCGCCGGCGGCGCTGACCGAGGTGCTCGAGGAACTCGTCGCGCTCGGCTGCCGGGTCGCGCGAGCGGAGGACGCCCACATCGTCGTCGCCGATCGCGACGGCTGCGCGCCGGAGGACTTCTACTCCACCACCAACCATCAGACGTCGGTCCGGATCCACGGACAGTGGGTGCAGGTCGAGCGTCAGCGCATGGACGCGGCGATCGTGATCGAGAGTGCGATCGAGGGAGCGCGCGCCGTCTGCCGGAAGCTCCGCGAAATCCGCAAAGGCGACGCGATCGTCTGCGGCATCCACGGGATCAAAATCGTTCCGGAGTTTCAGGAGCGCGACCGCCACGGCTTCGCGTTCATGACGAACGAGATCTCCTCAGAGCGGCGGGTCGAGGTCGGCGTCGCGCGCATCGCGGCGATGATGCGCGCGGCCAGACAGGCCGGCGATCGCATCGCCTTCGTCGCCGGACCGGTGGTCGTCCACACCGGCGGCGGCGCGTACTTCTGCGACCTGATCCGCGGCGGCTACGTCGACGTCCTGCTCGCGGGCAACGCGCTCGCGGTGCATGACGTCGAGCAGGCGCTCTACGGCACGTCGCTCGGCGTCGACATGGAAAGCGGGCGCGCGATCGAGGGCGGCCATCGCCATCACATGCGCGCGATCAACGCGATGTACCGCGCCGGCGGACTCCGGGCCGCCGTCGACAGCGGGATCCTGAAGTCCGGCGTGATGTTCGAGTGCATCCGCCGGAACGTCGACTACGTCCTCGCCGGCAGCATCCGCGACGACGGTCCGCTGCCGGACACGATCATGAATCTGGTCGAGGCGCAAGATCGCTACACCGACGCGCTGCAGGGCGTGAAGCTCGTGCTCGTGCTGTCGACGATGCTCCACGGCATCGGCGTGGGGAACATGCTGCCGGCATGGGTGCGGCTGGTGTGCGTCGACATCAACCCGGCGGTCGTCACGAAGCTCGCCGACCGCGGATCGTCGCAGACGATCGGCATCGTCACCGACGTCGGGTTGTTTCTCAGACAGCTCGCGTCCGCCCTCGCGGAACTGAGAACGTAGAACTCAGAACTGAGAACTGGAGATGCGATGCGTACGTTGATGACCGCGCTGCTCGGCCTGATCGCTGGCGCAGCGCTTGTGACCGGGCAGCAGGCCCCCGCTCCCGTCGGATACGACGACACGCCGATGCAGCCGAACGGGCGCTGGCAGATTCACGACGGGAAGCGGCCGCAGCCGAAGGTCGTCACGCCGGGCGCGATGAGCCCTGCCCCGCCGCCTCAGGATGCGATCGTGCTGATCGGCGCTGGCGCCGATCGCAGCGCGTGGCAGATGCTGGCCGACGGCGCGCCAGTGACCTGGGCGATGAACAACGGCGTGCTCGAGACGGGCAAAGGCCTCATTCGCACGAAGGCCGAGTTCACCGACTACCAGCTGCACGTCGAATTCGCCACGCCGAAGGACGTGAAAGGCGACAGCCAGGGCCGCGGCAACAGCGGCGTGTTCCTGAACGGCACGTTCGAGATTCAGGTGCTCGACAGCTATCAGAACCGGACGTACGCCGACGGCTCGGCGTCGGCGATGTACGGGCAGTATCCGCCGCTGGTGAACGCCTCGAGGCCGCCCGGCGAGTGGCAGGCCTACGACATCGTCTTCAGGTCGCCGCGGTTCGGCGCTGGTGGCAAGCTGGACAAGCCGGCGGTCGTCACCGTGCTCCACAACGGCATCCTCGTCCACGACGCGACGGCGTTCTGGGGACCGACGGCGCACAAGAAGATCGACCCGTACACGCCGGACAACGCCAAGGGTCCGATCGCGCTGCAGGATCACGGGAACCCTGTCCGCTACCGCAACATCTGGATCAGACCGATCAAGGGAGACGACTAGTAGAGCGGTGAGTCGCTGGTCGCGAGTCGTTAGTACGGAGTCGTTCGTCGAGAGTCAGTCGCACCGATTACGCGCGACGAACGTCTCTTGACTCGACCTTGACTGATGACTTCGTAATAATGACCAAAGACTGGCGACTATAAGAACCACTGATCGCGCGCGTGATTGCGCTGGAATATGGTTACTCTGTTATAGCGCGCGTGACAATTCGGGTGAGTACTCCAAGCGTTTTGTGCCGCCACGTTCTCCGTGCTCTTTGGCGAGGCCAACCAACTTAACTGCAAGTGGATCGCCTGACCGCTCTGCTGCGTCTAGCACAAGGTCGAACGCTTCGGTCACTTTCGCACGAAGCGATCTGTGTCGGTGAATCGACGCATAACTGAGAAGACGCCAAAGGACTTCACATCCATTGTCAACAATTCGCAAGTTGTGCAGATGTAGAGCCCCATCGTACGCGAGCCCCATACCAATATCGATCCCGTATCCCATGAGTTCCAAGTCCTCAGCCGTTGTCCGCCGACGTCGATGGGCTCTTAGGAATCTAATGGGGAGTAAGTCCAATGCTCTCCGACGGACCGACACCGCAATGTCCGTGGGCATCTCATCCCTGGCTCGCCCAGTGATATCGATCAGGTAGTCCAGAATCGCTTTCCGAGCTTCGTATCCGATTTCGTCCGGATACCAACCGACCTCACTCAAGCAATCATGAACTTGGCCCCACTCGTCGCCCGTCCGGAAACGTAGTTTTCCGAGGTCCACTACGACGTGAGCGTCGAGCGCCTGGTAGAACGCTGGCCGCTCTTTCCGCTTCGAATCCGCGGCACGAAGACGTTGCTGCACTAGCTTCTGCAAACGCTTCTGATATCTCCGGATTACTGCGGGAGACATTCGCCGAGAC
>Ga0105859_1000746_pt1 | contig 9953 bp, 8 predicted proteins | sample OrgsoiDNA_201063_FD_89684 | JGI IMG/M metagenome (GOLD analysis project Ga0105859, IMG submission 89684) | Permafrost soil microbial communities from the Arctic, to analyse light accelerated degradation of dissolved organic matter (DOM) -... | ecosystem: Environmental > Terrestrial > Soil > Tundra...
CGCTCCCTTCACCGCCGGATCGACGATGTAGACGTAGAGCGACGCGCCGCCGGCCGCCGCGTCGGGCGACTTGAACACGCGCCAGCTCGCCGCCTGCTGTTTGCGGACCGGGTTCTCGCTCTTGTCGAGCGCGTCCTTCAGCTTCGCCATCACCGCTTCGAAGTCGGCGGTCTTGTCAGCCTTGATGAAGTTGAGGACGAGGCCGGTGTTGGATCCGAAGACGCGCGCGACGGGCGTCGCCGTGGCTTGCGTGGCGGGCGCCGGCAGGGCCGGTTGCTGGGCGGGCGCCGAAGCCGTCACGATGACGGCTCCGGCAGCCAGCCAGGCCAGAAGGTTCACTTCCCGAGCTCAGCGACTTTCGTGAGATGCAGCAGCGCGCCGATCGCGGGGTTGGCGTACGAGTCGGAGTAGGTCTTGTAGAGCGCCTGGCCTTCCGCGCCGAACACTTCGACGAGGATGTTGCCGACGGAGTACTCCGATCCCTTCGCGACGGGATCCATGATGAACACGTAGATCGCGGCGCCGCCCGGTCCCGCCTCGGATGCCTTGAAGTATTTCCATCCGGCGGCCTGGGCCTTGCGCTCCGGCTTCTCGCTCTTGGCGAGCGCTTCTTTCAGCTTCCCCATCACCATTTCGAAGTCGGCGGTCTTGTCTGCCTTGACGAAATTCAGAATCACGCCGCCGTCCTCGTTGAACACGAACGGATTCGGCGCCGCGGGTGCTGCGGCCTGAGCGAACACTGTGGACGCCGACAACATGCCGACGGCCAATCCAACAACAATCCTGCGAAGCATCCCGGCCTCCTGTGCGAAAGGGCGTTACTTTAGCGTACTTGGCGCTACACGAAAACCGACATGACTTCGTGAGCGAGGAGCATTCCCTGGCGGGTCAAACTGAGGCGAGATCCGTCGCGCCGCAGGCAGCCGGCTTCGAGAAACGGCTCGAGGTCCGGCCCGAAGCGGCCCCAGACGTCAACCCCGTAGCGAGTTTGTATGGCATTTGCATCGATTCCGTCAACCAGCCGCAGTCCGGTGAACAGCGCGTCGCCCAGCTGTTCGTCGGCGGTGAGCCGGCGGATGTCACAGGAAAGTAAACTGCCGCGGCCCGCGACATCGATGTAGTCCTCGGTCGACGAGATGTTCTTCCAGCGAACGCCGGCGCGTGTGGAGTGCGCGCCGCAGCCGAAGCCGAGCCACTCGCCGTCGGTCCAGTACTTGAGGTTGTGCCGCGACCGGCGGCCCTGCTTCGCGACGTTCGAGATCTCGTACTGCCCATAGCCGGCCTCGTCCAGCCGCGTCATCGCCCCCAGATACATCGCCGCGACGTCGTCGTCGGGCGCCTGCGACCATTTCGCGCGGGCCATGTCGTCCTTGAGCGGCGCGTTCGGGTAGACCTCGAGCATGTAGAGCGAGAGATGCTCGGGACCGAGCGCGATGGCGGCGTCGATCGATTCGAGCCACTGCTCGATGCGCTGCTGGGGCAGCCACATCATCAGGTCGAGGCTGACGTTGTCGAACCCGGCGGCGCGCGCCTCCTGAAACGCCGCGCGCGCGCGATCGGCGCTGTGCAGCCGCGAGAGCCGGCGCAGCTCGTCCTCGCGGAACGACTGCACGCCGAAGCTGATGCGGTTGACGCCGGCGCGCCGGTACGCCGCGAGCCGCGCCCCGGTCACCGATTCGGGGTTCGCCTCCAGCGTGACCTCGCGATCCACCGCGAGGTCGAACGAGGACTCGCAGGCCTCGATGATGCGCGCGATCTCGTCAGGTTCGAGGAGAGACGGCGTGCCGCCGCCGAAGAAAATCGTATCGGCTGCGTCTCCCGCCCCTCCCGCCCGTCCTGCCCCTCCCGCCTGTGTGATCTCGCTGATGAGGGCGTCGACGTACCGCGCCTTGAGATCCGCGTCGAACAGGCCGCGGTTGAAGTTGCAGTAATTGCAGATGGCGGAGCAGAACGGAACGTGGACGTACAGGCCGAGCATTAACTTCCCGCGCGCCCTCCGGGCCATTTCAGGTCCGCGCGTCCGTCGCGGACCGGCTCGCGCAGCTGCGCGCGCGCCTGGCCCCTGGCGCGGGCCGGCAGCGACTTCTTCCGCATCTTCCAGAGCGTGACCAGGTCGTCCACGCCGCCGTTGACCGGCAGCTCGCGGTAGTCGGCGCCGTCCATCTCGATGAACTCGCACATCTCGTGCAGCCGCGATCGCATCCGGAACCCGATGCGGAACAGCAGCGAGTTCGGATCGCTGTCGTCGGGGATGTCGAGGTAATTCGACGTGAAGATCGTCAGGCGCCGCTCGTTGTACCGCGTGTTGACGATGAGGTTCATCGTCTCTTCGACCCACTCGGATGTTTTCTCGGCGCCCAGGTCGTCCAGCACGAGGAGATCGGCGGTCATGACCGGCCGCAGAATCTCGAGCTCGGTGGTCCGGATCGACGGATCGTAGGTGCTGCGAATGACCCGCAGCAGATCGCGTGTGTCGTAGAACAACCCGCGCGCGCCAGACGATTCCATCACCTGCTTCAGCACGGCGACGGCGAGATGCGTCTTCCCGACGCCCGGCGGTCCCTCGAGCAGCAGCCCGCGTCCCTGCTCACGCAGGTTGTTCGCGGCGGGAAACCGGTCGGGCACGCGGCGCGCCTGTTCCAGCGCGCGCTCGAGCGACGGATTGTAGGCGGAGAAATTCGCGAGCGTGCAGTGCAGGTAGCGCTTCGGGATGTTCGCGTTCGCCAGCCGATCGTGCCCGGCACGCTCACGCCAGCAGTCGCACCGAACCACGCGACGAGTCGCCTGCCCGGAGCCTGTCGAAGGGTCGTCGACGGGCTTCCATCCCGTGTCGTCGCACCACTGGCAGGGCATCCGCGGATTCTATCAGGGTTGGATTATTTTTGGCTCTTGACAAGATCGGTCGGCGACGATTTCACGAGCGCGGTGGAGAGCCGCTGTTCCCAGTCGTCGACGCCGCGCGCCATTTCTTTCTTGACGTACGCCATGAACTCGTTGACTTCGTGCTGCATCGCTTCGATCTTGCGGCGCATGTTGAGGATGATCTCGACGCCGGCGAGGTTGACGCCCATATCTCGGGTGAGTGACAGAATCACTTCGAGCTGCTCGAGATCCTCTTCGGAGTACAGCCGCGTGTTGCCCTCGGTCCGCGACGGCTTGAGCAGGCCTTCACGCTCGTACAACCGGAGCGTCTGCGCATGAATGTTGTACTTCAGCGCGACGGCGCTGATCATGTAGTAGGCCTTGCCGGACTTCTTCATTTCAGCAATTCCCCGCGCACATCGTCCGCGTTGATCCGGCCGAACTCCCGCAGCAGCTCCTTCGATCGTTCGTCCAGCAGCTTCGGCAGCACCAGCTGAACCTCGACGACGAGGTCGCCGCGGCGGCCGTCGCGCGGCGACGGGACGCCCCGCTCGCGGACGCGGAACCGCTGACCGGACTGCGTGCCGGGCGGAATGCGGACCCGCGCCGGTCCGTCGAGCGACGGCACGTCGATCTTGGCGCCCAGCGCCGCCTCATGCACGGCGATCGGCACGGTGAGGTGCAAATCGTCGCCATCGCGCTCGAAAATCTGGTGCGGCTGCACGTTGACGTCAACATAGAGGTCGCCGGTCTCGCCGCCGTTGCGCCCGACGTGTCCCTTGCCGGGAATCCGGATGCGCGCGCCGTCGGAGAGGCCGGGCGGCACGTTGATCGCGAGCGACTCGGTCCGCATCTGAAACTGTTCGCCGCCGCACGCCGGGCAGCGCGTCTGCCGCTGCTGTCCCGTGCCGCCGCACTGCAGACAGGGCTTCGAGAACACCATGTGCCCGCGCGCCGACTTCACCGCGCCGCTGCCGTGGCAATGCGGACACGGCGACGGCGTGACGTGCAGCGCGCCCACGCCCTGGCACGTCGCGCAGTACTCCTGGCGCGTGACGGTGACCGTCCGCTGCCCGCCGCGAATCGCCTCGTCGAAGTCGAGCGCGATCGCCTGATGCAGATCGGCCCCGCGCTCGGGCGTGCCCTGCGCCCGGCGCGCCTCGCGCTGGTGGAGCACGTCGGCAAACAGATCGCCGAAGGTGGACGCGTCGTTGCCGTGCACGCTGATCGTGAAGTCGAAGCCGTCGAAGCCGAACGCCGATCCGCCGCCGGCGCCGGCCAGCGGCCCGGCCGTGTCGTAGCGCCGCCGGCGCTCCTGGTCGCTCAGCGTCTCGTACGCTTCGGCGATCTGGCGAAAGTGCGCCGCCGCCATCCGGTCACCGGGATTGATGTCCGGATGGAACTTGCGCGCGAGCCGCTTGTACGCGCGCTTGACGTCGGCCAGCGTCGCGCCACGTTCGACACCGAGGATCAGATAGAAATCCACTTCTCAGTTCTAACTTCTAACTTTGCTTGCCTTCGTCCACGACCTCGGCATCGATCACGTCGCCCTTCGGCTCGCCCGATCCGGCCGCGGCGCCGCCCGCCGCGCCGCCGGCGTCCGCCGGCCCCGCGCCCGGTGCCGCGTTGGCCGCCGCCCCCTGTTTGTAGAGCGCCTCGGCCGCGCGGTGCTGCGCCGACGTCAGCTCGTCGAGCGCTTTCTGAATCAGCACGGCGTCGGTCCCCTCGTTGGCCTTCTTCACGCCGTCCATCGCGGTCTCGATCGCCTGCTTGTCGGCGGCGGTCAGCTTGTCGCCAGTCTCCTTCAGCAGGCGCTCGGCGCCGTACACCGCCTGGTCGGCGCGGTTGCGGACTTCGATGTCGTCCTTCCGTTTCTTGTCTTCCTCGGCGTGCGCCTCGGCTTCCTTCATCATCCGATCGACTTCGTCCTTGGCCAGGCCGCTGGACGAGGTGATCGTGATCTTCTGTTCCTTGCCGGTGCCGAGATCCTTCGCCGACACGTTGGCGATGCCGTTCGCGTCGATGTCGAAGGTGACCTCGATCTGCGGCACGCCGCGCGGCGCCGGCGGCAGCCCGACCAGGTGGAACTTGCCCAGGGTGCGGTTGTCGCGCGCCAGCGAGCGCTCGCCCTGGAGCACGTGCACCTCGACGCTCGTCTGGTTGTCCGACGCCGTCGAGAAGATCTCGCTCTTGCGCGTCGGGATCGTCGTGTTCCTCGGGATCAGCACCGTCAGCACGCCGCCCATCGTCTCGATGCCGAGCGACAGCGGGGTGACGTCGAGCAGCAGCAGATCCTTGACCTCGCCGGCGAGCACGCCGGCCTGCACCGCCGCGCCGATCGCGACGACCTCGTCAGGATTCACGCCCTTGTGCGGCTCGCGGTTGAAGAGCTCCTTGACGATCGCCTGCACCTTCGGGATGCGCGTCGATCCGCCGACGAGCACGACCTCGTCGATCTTCGACGGATCGAGCCCGGCGTCGGCGAGCGCCTGCTTGGTCGGCCCGACCGTCCGCTGCAGCAGATCCTCGACGAGCTGCTCGAACTTCGCGCGCGACAGCTTCATCTGCAGGTGCTTCGGGCCGCTCGCGTCGGCCGTGATGAACGGCAGGTTGATGTCGGTCTCCATCACCGTGGAGAGCTCCATCTTGGCCTTCTCCGCCGACTCCTTGAGCCGCTGGAGCGCCATGCGATCCTTGCCCAGATCGATCCCTTCCGTGTTCTTGAACTCGGTGATGATCCAGTCGATGATCCGCTGATCGAGGTTGTCGCCGCCGAGGTGCGTGTCGCCGTTGGTCGACTTCACTTCGACCACGCCCTCACCCACCTCGAGGATCGAGATGTCGAACGTGCCGCCGCCGAAGTCGTACACGGCGATCGTCTCGTCCTTCTTCTTGTCGAGGCCGTACGCCAGCGCCGCCGCGGTCGGCTCGTTGACGATGCGCATCACTTCGAGGCCGGCGATGAGCCCGGCGTCCTTGGTCGCCTGCCGCTGCGCGTCGTTGAAGTACGCGGGGACCGTGATCACCGCTTTGCTGATCGGCTGCCCGAGATACTCCTCGGCGGCCTGTTTCAGCTTCTGCAGAATCATCGCGGAGATTTCCGGCGGCGAGTACTCCTTGTCCTGCGCGTTGACGCGCGCGTCGCCGTTGGTGGCGCGCACGACCTGGTACGGCACCATCTTCATCTCTTCATTGACCTCGTCGAACTTCCGGCCCATGAAGCGCTTGATGGAGAACACGGTGTTCTCCGGATTGGTGACCGCCTGCCGTTTTGCGACCTGCCCCACGAGGCGTTCGCCCGCCTTCGTAAAGGCCACCACCGACGGCGTCAGACGTCCGCCCTCGGGATTCGTGATCACCACGGGCTCGCCGCCCTCCATGACGGCGACGACCGAGTTGGTGGTGCCCAGATCGATTCCGATGATTTTGCTCATGAGATCCTCAAGTCGCTCTTCGCGGCCCGATGGGGCCTGATATCCGATCAAGTATAAAAGTTGAGTGTCTTGTTGTAAACCCCGACCGTAGCCTCCGCGGCGTCCCGCAATGCGGTGAACACGGAGGTGTGCCGAAGGCCCTCCAGCCAGGGATCGCTGGCGAGTGCGGAAAAGCAGATGTATCCCCCTTCGACGACCGCCTGTAACGAGGTCAGTGCGGCGGCCGACTCACCCAGACGTGCGTAGCTGCGGGCGATGTAGTACCGCGCCTCGGGATCCATCAACCCGTCGCTGGCGCGGCCGAGCGCTGCGAGGCTCTCGTCCCGCTCCCCTTCGAGGAGCGCGCGCAGCGAAATCAGGAAGGCGCGGACACGGTTGTCTCGTGTATCGCGCTCACGCCAGCGCAGCGCCGCGATGGCGTCGGCCGGGCGCCCCATCGACGCCAGTGTCAGTCCCGCCAGGTAGCCGATGTCGCCGGTCGTTTCACGCAGCGCCGTCTCGTAGTCGCCGAGCAGCCAGCACGTGTGCGCCACGCTGGTGACGATGGCGGGATCGAGCGCACGCGCGCGGTCATGAGCGTCGCGCGACGCCTCGAGCAGGCCACAGAATCGCAGCGCGTGCACGAGCCCCGCGAAGGCGTCCGCGTCCGGCCCGTGCCGCTGGATGAACTGCAGCAGGCGAACCGACGCGTCCAGGGCGCGTCCGACGTCGACCTCGAACTGCGCATACAGACTGTGCGTCAGCGCCAGCGACGGATCGAGCGCCAGCGCGCGCTCGAACGCGTCGACCGCCCGGGCGCGAGCCGTGTCCCGCACCGCGTGCGCGGTGGTGTACTTGGCGATCAATCGATGGCACCGCGCCAGTCTGGCCCAGGCCGGCGCAAAGTCCGGCGCCGCGCCGACGCACGACTGGTACAGGTCGCGCGCGGTTTCCCAGTGGTCCGCTTCATACGCGGCCTGATTGGCGCGCGCGTACAGCTCCTGCGCCAGTCCGCTCACAGGTGCGGCGGATCGGGCCTCGGCCACGGGAGCGACCGGCGCGCGATCGACGCCGACCGGCCGGGCGAAGCGATATCCCCGCCGCGCCACGGTCTCGATGCACGGCGCGTCGCCGTCGGCCAGCAGCCGGCGCAACGTCGAGACGTTCACCGTCAGGTTGGCCTCTTCGACCGCCGTCTCCGGCCAGACGGCCCGGAGCAGCTCCTCTTTCGTCAGCAGCCGGCCCGCGTGCTCGAGCAGCACGACGAGCGTATCGAACACCTTCGGCGTGATGGCCACTGGTTCGCCATCGCACGTGAGCCGCCGTTCGCGTGCGTCGACGCGAAAGCGGCCGAACCGATACGTCGCCGGAGCGTCAGGCATCTTTTGGAAAACTTTTAGCCGCGCTTAAGGACCGGGCCACGCCCGCGGACCTATCGTCATCCCGCAGCCAAGGAGGCCGCCATGATGATCGCACCGCACACATCCGGCATTCACCATCTCGCGCTTCGCTCCGCCGATCTCCCGCGCGCCCGCGCATTCTACGGCGGCACGCTCGGCCTGCCGATTGTGCTCGAAACACCGGCCATCTTCATCGCGCTCGCCGGCGCGACGGCGATCGCGGTGCGCGGGCCCGACGCGGCGACGCCGGCCGATGATCGATTCAACCCGTTCCGCGTAGGTCTGGATCACGTCGCGCTCGCTTGCGGCTGCGAAACCGAGCTCGAACGGGTGGCCGCCGCGCTCGACGCGGCGCGCGTGCCGTCCACCGGTCTGACGTTCGACACCGTGCTGCAGCGGCGGTACATCGCCTTCAAGGACCCTGACGGGATCGCGTGGGAATTCTACATGGCGCCCAACGTCTCGCTCGAGGTCGCGGACCGCTATCTCGACGCGCTGCGGACCGGACGCCTGGACCAGGTTCCGCTCGCCGAGGACGTGACCTTCGAGAGCCCGCTGGCCGCCCGCGTCGTCGGACGCGAGGCGGTGCTCGCCACGCTGACGGGCCTGCTGCCGGCCGTTCGCGGCGTGATCGCCCGCGACCACATCACGGACGGCGAGTTCGTCGCCATGCGGTTCGAGATGGAGACGCCGTTCGGCCGCATCGAGGTGTTCGACCGCCTTCGCGTCGTCAACGGGCTGCTCGCCGAAATCCGGCCGTACTTCGACCCCGGCGTCATCACCGCCGCGCAGACGGCGTCATAACCGCTCCGGCGCGGTACAATGGCTGAGGGCACCGGCCCTCAGCCATGGCTCACGTCGTCATCAAGGTCGCCCGGAACGCCGGCATCGTCGCCCTGTTCATCGTCGTCGCGACGCTGGGCGTGGTCAGCGGCGTTCTGTTCGCCTATGCCGGCGACCTGCCCCAGGTCTCCGCGCTCGACAATTACTCGCCCAGCACCATCACCCGGATCTATGCGAGCGGCGGCCAGGTGATCGGCGAGTTCGCGACGCAGCGCCGCGTCGTCGTCGGCTACGACGACATCAACCCGGTCCTCAAGCAGGCGATCATCGCGACCGAGGACGCCGAGTTCGACCGGCATTTCGGGATCAACGTCTGGCGCATCTTCGTCGCCGCGGTGACCGACGTCGTCGAGCGGCGCCGCGCCCAGGGGGCCAGCACGCTGACGCAGCAGCTCGCGCGCAACCTCAAGGAGCAGTTCGGCCTCACGAACGAGAAATCATGGGAGCGCAAGGTGCGCGAGATCATCCTCGCCATCCAGATTGAGAAGCGCTACACGAAAAAAGAGATCTTCACGATCTACTGCAACCAGATGTACCTCGGGCACGGCGCGTACGGCGTCGAGGCGGCGTCGCGGCTCTACTTCCAGAAATCGAACAAGCAGCTCGGGCTCGAGGAAGCCGCGCTCATCGCCGGCATCTTCCAGACGCCGGAGCGGCAGAGCCCCTTCGTCGACATGAAGCGCGCGACGAGCCGGCGCAACGTCGTGCTGCAGCGCATGGCCGATGAACGCTACATCACGCAGGCGGAGGCGGACGCCGCCAAGCAGCGGCCGATCGTCACGCGCGGGCAGCCGAACCAGCCGCCGGGCATGGCGCCGTATTTCGTCGAGGAGGTGCGGAAGCACCTCGAGAAGCAGTACGGCGCGAAGGTGTTGTACGAGAACGGCCTCGCCGTCAGGACCACGCTCGACGCCGGGTTGCAGGACCTCGCGAACAAGGCACTGGAGCACGGGCTGCGGAGCTACGACAAGCGCCACGGCTGGCGGAAACCGACGCGCAACGTGCTCGACGAGCACCACACGATCGACGGCTACAAGAACGAGCGCTGGGCCCGCGCGATCGCCGTCGGCGACATCGTGCCGGCCGTCGTGGTGACGGCGCCCAAGACGGGCGCCGCGCGGCTGCGCATCGGCGGCCTCCACGCCGATCTCGAGAAGGCCGGCTACACGTGGACGCGCCGGACATCGGCCGCGGATCTGTTCAAGCCGGGCGATCTCGTGGACGTCGCGATCACGAAAATGGATCCTGGGACCGGCGCCGCGACCGTGACGATCGAGCAGTCACCGCTCGCCGAGGGCGCCATCCTCGCGATCGACAACCACACCGGGCAGATCAAGGCGATGGTCGGCGGCTGGAGCTTCAGCCGCAGCAAGTTCAACCGCGCCGTCCAGGCCTACCGCCAGCTCGGATCGACGTTCAAGCCGATCGTCTACAC
>Ga0105859_1000749_pt1 | contig 9913 bp, 10 predicted proteins | sample OrgsoiDNA_201063_FD_89684 | JGI IMG/M metagenome (GOLD analysis project Ga0105859, IMG submission 89684) | Permafrost soil microbial communities from the Arctic, to analyse light accelerated degradation of dissolved organic matter (DOM) -... | ecosystem: Environmental > Terrestrial > Soil >...
CGCAGGTATTTGTCCACCTCGCTCATGGTCCCGCCTTCAGCTATCCATGCCTAGATAGTGCTTGATGGCCGGCACGACAACGGCACCGAGCTTGTCGAGACCGATACCGGCCGCACCGGTGGCCGCGCGCACGGTGACGTCGCCCAGCCACTCTTTCACTTTCGCCCCCATGGAGTCCGTCGCTGGCTCCGCCTGGTCCTGTTCGATGGCTTCCTTCAGACGGTCGATGTCGTCGTTCCCCATGTTGGCGCCGCGCAAGGCGCGCAACAGGCCATCGAGGTCGCCCGGCGCGACATCGAAGCGGGCATGTTGGGTCACGTTGGTGTTGCCGTTGGCGATGTTTTGCACCGGCCCCGCGATGGTGGTGTTAAATATCTGGGTCATCTTTTCTTCCTTGACGGATGGGTCAGTGCCGGCGATGTCGCCGGCCGTTGGAGCGACGGCTTCGATTTCCAGCGCAAAATCGAGCACACGGGTCTTGACCTGGTCGATCATTCCAGCCAAGGCCGCCGCCGAGATCTCCTTCCAAGCCTTAACACACTGAGCATTTTCGGTCATTTCGCTGCCGTAGTGCACTGCCAGTTCCACGGGCCAGTGAATCTGCAGGGCGCCATCGCCGTTAGCCGTGGTGCGTGCCAGCAAGTCCACCAGCTCGCCGACGCCATCATGCACATCTGCTTTCTGATAATACGGGTGCAGCGCTTCGGGCAACACCGACATGGCAATATCCAATGTCATGCGTTTGCCGTTATTTTCAAACACGCCACGATTGCGGCAACGAAACCGGCGATAGGCGGGCAGCCCCACATCAACCGGATAGCCCTCCAATTCATACCGCACCCATTCTTCGAGGGGCTGGTGCTGGAGACGCTTGGCCAAGACCAAGCACAGTCGGAGCATTCTGGGCACATCACCTGATTTTGCGGTGGCTTCACCGATGATGTCTTGGAGGAGTGACATATGGGCCTTACAGAAAGGCAAAACGTAATAAAAACGGCCCAAGAGGCAGTTGGATGGGACATCACATCGGATAATTGTATGTTATCCGGTATGAATTTCAAGAAGAATATGTATTGATTTTTTAATTAAATTGGTATGTAATTACATGGTATGTAATATCTTATCTTATTTCGTGGAGGCGCCATGGCCCGTACCGGACTCTATCTTTCCGACGTCAGAAAAGCGCGCGACGCACTGTTAGCGCAAGGGCGACATCCTTCCGTTGATGCCGTGCGTGTGGCACTGGGTAATACCGGCTCCAAGACAACCATCCACAAGTACCTGAAGGAGCTCGACGCCGAGGACGGCGGCGCCGGCGGCCGCAAAGCGTCGATCAGCGAGGCACTCCAGGATTTAGTCGAGCGGTTGGCTGCCAGGCTGCAGGAGGAGGCCGACGAACGCGTGGTGGCGATCGAAGCCGTGAGCGCCGAGCAGGCGCGGCAGCACGCCGGATCGGTCCGCGATCTGGAACAGCAGCTCCTCGCCGTCAAGGACCAGTTGCGCCTGGCGAGAGGTGATGTTGAGCGGGAGGAGTATGGTCACGCGCAAACGCGCGCCAGACTGGAAAGCGAAACCATCCTGCGCCATACAGCAGAACAGCAGGTGATAGACCTGAAGGAACGGCTGGACGAAAACGAGGCGCACCGAAGGTCGCTCGATGAGAAACATTCCCACGCACGCGAAGGCATGGAGCACTACCGGCAATCGGTCAAGGAACAACGCGATCAGGACCAGCGTCGGCACGAACAGCAAGTCCAGCAGTTTCAGGCTGAGATACGCCAACTACAGCAGAGTTTAATCGCCAAGCAGGACGAGGCCACTCGCTTGAACCAAGAGGGCGTCCGGTTGGTGGCGGACCTGTCTCACGCCCAGAAGGCGCTGTACGATGAACAATCGCACGGCCGACAGTTGACCCGGCAGCTGGCTGCGCTGCAGAGCGCCGCCCAGTCAGCTCAAGTGATTGCCGTCCAGCTGGCTGACAGGGATGCGCAGGTGATAACGCTAAAGGAGCGGATGGTGGCCGAGACGGGAAATCTTGAGCTTGCCAGCAGCCGTATCCGTGAACTTGAACTCGCGATGGCCGCCACGCAGGCCACTCTTGAGGCGCAGCGGGAGCTTGTCGCCGAGTTACGTGCCCATCTTTCAACCCAGGACGCCAAAGCGGGCTAGAATCCAAGAAATGACCACCAATGAACTCTGGACAATAGGTATCGCCGGTTACGCGGCCTTCATCTCAACTTTCGTACTTGGTTGGGATGCCTATAAATGGCTGAATTCAGGGCCGAAGGTGCGCCTGACGGCGAGCACAGGCATGAAAATGGTAGGTGTAACGACCTGCAATCGAAAACGATCCGACCTGCATTTGACGCAATTCTCGACCAGAATTAACTGCGACTGATGGCTCCATTAAACCAGCATTAGCTGCAAATGAACCTGCATTTGATTGGGCCGACCTGCATTCCAGCAGCGCCGGCCAGCAATAACTGCAACTGAGCTAAACAACCAAATTTATGCTGGCTCGCTCGGTCCCCAGCCCTTCAAAAGGGTTTTTATCAGTCCGTCTGCAAGTTGTTTTATAGCAGGCACGCTGTACTCGTGAGCGCTGTCGAGTTCGTAAGCGTATCGAGCATGGACGAAGTAATCCTTACACTTGGTCAATTCGACTTGCAAATCCCCACCGGTACACTCGTGGTACAAAACACATAGTTGCCCGGCGATTTCTTTGTCCATTTTGTTGAACATTTTCTCAAGGTCATGTCCGCCACCCTTTAGATTGGAGAAAATCTCGGCATTTGCAAGCAACTCCCCTTCTTGGTGTCATTACCGGCAATGCGCGTGCCACTCATCCTCGTTATACGCCAGCCATCCCATCGCAATGGTACGCACCGGCGTGGCCGGCTAGCATGGCGTCATCAACCAAGGAGCCCTCCATGCAACGATCCATCTTCAACAGCGTCTGTGTTTTCGCCGCCGGCCTGATACTGGCCCACGTTCCGGCCCGCGCCGCCGAGCATCCCGCCTTTCGGGTCGATATCAGCGGCGAAGGTCAGCCCATCATCCTGATACCCGGCCTGGCCTCGTCCGGCGCCGCGTGGGACGGCACCGTCGCACGCTTCTGCGGCCAGCACCAGTGCCACGTGCTGACGCTGGCGGGCTTCGCCGGCATGGCACCTATCGATGGACAGCTGTTGCCGGCGGTCGAACAACAGCTGTCCGATTACATCGCCGATCTTCACCTTGATCATCCGACCGTGATCGGCCACAGTCTGGGCGGCTACCTCGGCATCAAACTGGCGGCCGACCATCCGCAGCAGGTCGGCCGCCTGATTATCGTCGATGCCTTGCCTGCGTATGCTGCGATTCAGGAGGACGATGTCACCCAACAGCAAAGCCTGGAGATGGCGAACCAACTGCGCGACAAAATGAATAGCGCGGACAGCGCAGCCTACGCGGCCGCCATGCAGCGCGGCCTCTCCAGCAAGATCAGCAAACAGGCTGACGTCGAACGCGAGCTCGAGATCGCGCTGCGTTCCGACCGCGCAACCTGCGCCAACGCGATGTTTGAGATGACGGCCACCGATCTGCGCCCGGAGCTGGCCCGCATCACGGCGCCGACGTTGGTTCTTGGCACCTGGATCGCCTATCGCCAGTATGTTCCCAAGACCGTCTCCGAGGCCCTCTATCAACGCCAATATCGGAACCTGGCCGGCGTGACCATCGCGATGAGCGATAGCGCGCGTCATTTCATCATGTACGACGATCCGGATTGGTTGTATGCTCGCATCGAACAATTCCTAAAATGACAACTCCATGAACCCACCTCGTCCCGCGCTGGCGCGTCTGAACTGGTATTGGCCGATCCAGCTGGTCGGCTGGCACGTCGTCATCCTGGCCAACCTGAAATTCGAGCACGATGCCATACCGCGCAGCTACGTCGCGACCTGCTGGCTCTTCGGCATCAGCGCGATGCTACTGTCCGACGGCTGGCATCGGGTACTGAAGCGCCGTCCGCAATGGATAGCCCCCCGGCCAAGCTGGGGTCATGTCGTACCCGGCCTGCTGCTGCTGACCGTGATGCAGACGGCTGCGGCGACGCTGGCCTTCGCCATCTTCCAGCCGTTCGGCCTGATGCGCGATTTGACATGGCTACCAGGTGCCCTGCTGTTCTGGTTCACGCTGTTCCTGTTGTGGACCGTGTTCTACATGGCGGTGATATCGCTGCGCCGCGCCAACCAATTTGAGGCGGAGGCGATGCGGCTGGAAATCCACGCCAAGGACGCTGAGCTGCGCGCACTGCAGGCACAGGTCAATCCGCATTTTTACTTTAATAGCCTGAACAGTGTACGCGCCCTGATTTATGAAGACCATGATGCGGCCGCGCAGTTGATAGACCAGCTGGCCAGCCTGATGCGCTATACGCTGCAATCGGGCCAGGCCGAAACCGTGCCGCTGGCGCAGGAACTGGAAGCGGTCAACGCCTATCTTACGATCGAAAAAATCCGCTTCGAGGAACGCATACGCGTCAGCCTGCACATCGAACCGGGGCTGGAACTGGTGCGGATTCCGCCGATGTCGCTGCAAACGCTCGTGGAGAACGCGGTCAAATATGGCGTCGAGCAAAGTCCGAACGGCAGCGACATCCGCATCAGCGCGCGCCGCCACGGCAATATGATCGCGATCGAGATCGCCAACGTCGGCACGATTGTGCCGTTCTCCAACTCGACCCGGATCGGCTTGCACAACGCGCGCAAGCGCCTGCAACTGTCGTTGGGCGTGCAGGCCAGCCTGGACTTGAGCGAACACAGCGGCTGGGTCAAAGCCACGCTGACCTTGCCGGAGGCCGCATGATGCGCGCCTTGCTGGTCGACGATGAGCGCTTGGCGCGGGCCGAGCTGCGCCGCCTGCTAGCCGCGCAACCAACCGTGGAGATCGTCGGCGAAGCGGCCAACGCGTCCGATGCGCTGCAACAGATCGCCACGCTCAAGCCGGACCTGGTGTTCCTCGACGTGCAAATGCCGGGCGGTAGCGGCTTCGATTTGCTGGCCGCGCTGGACCAGGCCCCGGAGGTGATTTTCACCACCGCCTTCGACCGCTATGCCTTGCAGGCGTTCGAGGTCAATGCGCTGGACTATCTGCAAAAACCAATCCAGGCGCAGCGCCTGACGGCGGCGCTGGCGCGCGCCGGCTTGCGCGTGGCACGCGAGAAAACGCCAACCGCCAGTGGCGCGCAGAAAATTTTCATCAAGGATGGGGAGCGCTGCTGGTTCGTCAATCTGAGCAATATCCGGCTGTTCGAATCCGACGGCAATTACACCCGCGTTTACTTCGATGGGTACAAACCGCTGCTGCTGCGCTCACTGAACCAGCTGGAAGAGCGGCTCGACCCGCAGCGTTTCTTCCGCGCCAGCCGGCGCCACATCGTCAACCTCGGCTTCGTGCAGCAAGTGACGCCAACCGATGGTGGTGGCCTCGATCTACTGCTGGAAGATCAGCTGGCGGTGGAAGTGTCGCGCCGGCGCGCGGCGCAGTTCAAAAGCTTGGCGAGCTTGTAGCCAGCAGCGCCGCGACCACAGCCGACCAGGGCGTCGGCCAGCGTCGCATGCTGGTCCAGGTCGAGATGGACGCCATCGACGACGCTAGCCGTGACCACGCTGGCGGCATCGAAAAAGTGGCAGTCCATGGCAGCGCACACTTGCTGGTAGGCCGCCGTCAGTCCCGCACATTTTTCCGCCCCGCCGGCGAACTTGGACGCCATCGTTCCCTGCGGGGTGCTGATCGGCGGCGGGGCCACCACCAGCACCGTCGGCGCCGGCAAGCCGGGTTCGATCGGCGCGTTGCGCACAGCGGAGATCAGCATCGCCATTCCCTGCGCCGTATGTTCGGCAGAATGCTCGTGCATAGCCTGAAAGTCGTTGCTCCCAAACATCAGGATTACCAGTGCCAGCGGCGAATGGCATTCTATCCGCTGCTCCAGGCCGTATAGACCATTGCGACCTGGACGGAACGGATCGTCCAGCACCGTGCAACGGAGCCTTCACGCCGGAATCGCTGCATTTCAGAAGTAATTCAATGCATAGGGCTAGGTTGCAAACGACAGCATGGGGGCTGGCAATGAGAATTGCGTTGTCATCGAACGCAGGAGCTGCAAGGTGATAGAACTCAAGAGCATTTCGATAAATTCGTCCAGATGGTTCTTTTGGCATGTTATGGCTCCGGGTTGAACTTTAGGCGAGATGCCCGAATGATTGAAGCCCAAAATAATCTTACTTTGGAAGTATTGCAATCATTGCAATTTTAGAAGTCAGTTTGACTTCCACAAAACGTAGGTTTTCTGGACGGACGATGACGCATGCACGCTGTGGCCGGGATGCCCAGTGCTCGAAGTCCACAAACGCAGTCCACCAAATTTGTTCCATGAACAAGGCCGCTCGATGAGTTCCTGGAACATTTTCAGTTGCAGTTATTTCAGGTTCGCGCTGATGGAATTCAGGTCGGGCCCATCAAATGCAGGTTCACTTGCAGCTAATGCTGGTTCGATGAGGCCGTCAGTTGCAGTTATTCCTGGCTGAGAATCGGCTGGAATGCTGGTCTGGCCAGTTTCAAACGCAGGTCGCTACAGGTAGGGGGTGCTCAAATCGATCCTAATACATAGGTGTCGGTAACTGCAGTCAACCTTGGTGATCGCGCAACGACGATAACCAACCTCGGATTTCTGTACTACGACTCATGGCTAGGCGCCATGGTCCGACGAGGCAGCCCAGCAAAGGCATTCATCATTACAACGCCGTCGCCAGCTCAGATGTTGCCATTTCGATTTGAGGCCGGCGCGCAATGGATAGGAATGGCACTTCAAGGCGACGATCTTGTGGAAATGATCCGTGACGGCCATCTGTTCGTCGCTCTCTATCATTCGCACGGTGGAAATGGAGTTCGCTTCAGGTTGAAGCTTAAGGAATTCACGACTTAGATGTCGTTATGCGAGATTGGGATTTTCCCCGTATATTCATGAGGTTATCTGCGTTTCTGCGAAAAAAACCGTAATCCCGGTCGACCCTCCAATGGTTTTTGAGACATAGGTATGAGCGGCTTCGCTTGCTGTTTTCTTGATTTCGACAGACCCAATTTCTTGAATCATAGGCCCGGAATGTCTATCGTTCTTGACTCAGTCCACTTGCGTGTGCAATGAGTGCCATCTCCGCCCGCAGCAGGTCGATGCGGGCGGCAACATTCTGTAATCCAAATGTAATCGAAGCGTCATGCTCGCGTCAGCGGTGATTTTTTATACTTGCCGCATCGATCACGCTGAGAAAATAAGGAAAATCTTTGAGTTCATCGGACACGGCTGCAGCGGGCGGCGCTCTCACACCGCATGCCGGCAACCCCGCCACCGGCCATCGCGCCGAAGGACCTGCACGTGCCGATGGTGCACTTTACGTCGCCAGTAATCCACTGTGTCACGGCTGATGCCGGCCCTACTTGATCGAATGACCATCCTTGGCCACATGCTGACACTTTACCCGACGCGTCAGGCCCGGCGCCATACCATTTGATCGTGTTAGACACGGCGTGGCTCGTATGCGCCGACGGCGTCGAACTGCAGGCGGGAGACAACGCGTTGTCACCTGCCACCTCCTTCAAGTGCTATTTCGACGTCGGCTTGGGGGGCTCAGCAGCGTCGGTGCATACGCCCGTGCAGAATAAGGTTTACTTTATTTTTCGAAAGCTCGCCCTTCCCTTTTTTCCAACCACTGAAACAGGCAGTATTTATGAAAAAACTGATTATAGCGACACTCCTCGGGGGCGTCGGCATCGCGTCGGCCCAAGCACAATCGAACGTCACGATCTACGGCACAGTCGATGTCGGCGTGGTATCGGAGCGCGGTGGGGCGGCCGGCTCGGTCAGCAAGGTCACCAGCGGCGTTGGCTCGGCCTCGCGCCTAGGCTTCAAGGGCAATGAAGACCTGGGCGACGGCATGTCGGCCGTCTTCGTACTGGAAGAAGGCGTGCTGGCCGACACCGGCGCGCAGGATTCGGCCGGCCAGGCGTTCAACCGCCAATCCTTCGTCGGCTTGAGCAGCCGCGAATATGGCGCGCTGACGCTGGGCCGCCAGAAGACTGTGCTGTATCAGGCGCTCGGTGAAGTGGGCGATCCGTTCGCGCTCGGCTATGCCGGCACGGTGAAGAACCTGTTCCCGCTGGCCGGCGTCAACACGCGCACCAGCAACACGGTGGCGTATAACTCGCCGATGGTGAACGGCGTGTCCGGCGAAGTGACATACAGCGCCGGCGAGCAGGCAGGCGACGCGTCGGCCGGCCGCGAGATTGGCGCGGCGCTGGCTTATACCGGCGCCGTGTTCAATGCGCGGCTGGTGTACAGCAGTCGCAACAGCGACACGGCGGCGGTGACCGCGACAGCGACGGCGGCGGCGATTCAGGCCGTCAGCCATGATTTGGGCCACACCACGCTGCTGGTGGCGAACTATGATTTCACGCTGTTGCGCGCCTACTTCTCATATAGCCTGGACAAGGGCTTCAACAGCGCCGTGCTGCCGAATCTGACCAATCCTTACGGTTACGCTGTGGCGCCGAAAGCGACCACCAACAGCGCCGACCTGCTGATCGGCGCGACGATTCCGGTTAGCCGCTCCGGTACCATCATGACCTCGTATGTCCACAAGGACGATAAGCAGTTTGGCCAGAACGCATCGCAACTAGGCGTTGGCTATAGCTACGCACTGTCGAAGCGTACCAGCACCTATCTGTCTTACGCCCATATCACCAACAAGAACGGCGCCGGTTACACGGTCGGCAACGACACCGAGGCGGGCAGCGGCAATTCGGCGTTAGATATCGGTGTGCGCCATTCGTTTTAAACGGTTTATGTTGTAAATTATTTATATTATTTAGTTAGTTTCGATTTCCTTCGTTGTACTTTGCCCCGCAAGCCCTTACCCGGGACTGTGCGGTTTTTTTTATACTATTTCAGGCCAACGCCTCTTTCCCAGATGTGTTCGCCGACGCCCACGTCGTGATCGATCCCTACCGGCAACACATAGAGCTTTCGCCCTTCGTCGAAGCGGGCTGGTATGCACCTGCGGGAGTTCGGCTTGGCAGGTAATACGTCACAGTATGTGCGTGATGAGGCCATCAGCGCTCTGGAATTGATCGGCGACCATCTAAGGGCTTCAGGAAGCACTTAGGCATCCCATTAATGTACAGGGACGCTTGAGTTGGACGGTAGAATTCAAGTCTATCCTGTGCATCAATGTGGATAGAAGATTTTTACTTCAATTGATGAGAAATTTGAGCATCAATTTCCGGATTTTTATAATTTTCCAAAGTGACCATATGCGCATTCAATGTAATAATTTTAGGGATATGAACGGTATTAGCCACACTTGCCATTGCTGTTCTGACTCCTATATAACCAATTTTCCACGGATCCTGCAATACTAGCCCTTCAATTTCGTTCAGCTCCAACCCTTTTAAAAGAAGGCTTGTTACATCGAAAGCTACAAATTTCTTCTTCCCGGCTATTCCCGCCTGTCGCAATGCGAGCAACATACCTTCGCTGGAAGGCCCATTCGTGGTAAACACACCATCGATCTGCGGCTGTTCTTTCCACAACGCAAGTGCTCTTCGGAATGCTGTGCCATGGGTCGGCCCTGCATAAATTTTCGCGACAATTTGTATGTTGGGCGAATATTTTTGTATATACTCGATAAAACCTCTGCTGCGTTCCTCGGAAGAGCCGCTACCTTCGATCGTCCGGACGACCACCACGCTACCGCGGCCGCCAAGAGACACGGACATCCGTTTAGCTGCCAGACAACCGGCAGCATAATTATTTGTGGATATATACTGTAGATAATTGCTCCACTCCACGGGCGAATCGACAAATAATTATGCTGCC
>Ga0105859_1000754_pt1 | contig 9862 bp, 6 predicted proteins | sample OrgsoiDNA_201063_FD_89684 | JGI IMG/M metagenome (GOLD analysis project Ga0105859, IMG submission 89684) | Permafrost soil microbial communities from the Arctic, to analyse light accelerated degradation of dissolved organic matter (DOM) -... | ecosystem: Environmental > Terrestrial > Soil > Tundra...
CCATCCTCCTGGGCGCGCTGGAAGGCGCAGGCCCCGACGCGAACGATCCCGCCACCAAGGCCTGTACCCCGCCCGCGCACCGCGACTACACGGCCTTCCTCAAGCCGGACGCGCTCAAGGGCGCGCGCATCGGGATCGCGCGCGACTTCCTCGGCGCCGATCCGGACGTGGACTGGGTGATCGACGCGTCGCTCGACGCGATGCGCAAGGCGGGCGCCACCATCGTCGACGTGCGGTATCCGAAGTGGCTCCTCGACGCGAAGCAGGAGTTCTACAACGCGATCCGGCGTCCGGAGTTCCACGCGCAGATCGCGGAGTACCTGAAGACCACGGGGCCCGCCTATCCGAAGACGCTCGAGGCGATGATCGAGCGCGCGAACAGATTCAACGCGGTGCGGGCGGACGGCGCGGCGCCGAACCCGGGCCGATGGACGCTCTTCAAGCGCGAGGCCGAGAGCGGATCGCTCGAGGACTACCGGTACACGTCGATCCGCGATTACGGACTGCCGATGGTGCGCGCCGCGGTGGAAGGGATGCTCACGGCGCAGACGCTCGACGCGATCGTGTACCCGACGTCATCGCGACGGCCGGGCCTGATCGCCGAGACTGGCGCCGGCGGCGGCGGCGGGACACCGTCGGCGACCGACATCGCGAACCTCACCGGCTTTCCCGATCTGATCGTGCCGGCCGGCTTCACCGGCGACAACCTGCCGGTCGGCATCTCGTTTTTCGGTCCGGCGTTCAGTGAGCCGAAGCTCCTGGCGCTGGGGTACAGCTTCGAGCAGGCGACGCACGCGCGCCGCCGCCCCGTTCACGCGCCGGCGCGTCCCGGCGAATCGATATCGGTACCGTAGCACGACACCGGAGCGCGAGGCCTTCAGCCGAGCGATCGACGCTCACCTGAAAGGCTCGCGCTCCAGAGAGAGGGAGACACGATGTCCGATCTCAACGAACAACGCCGCCGCTTCATGACCTACTTCGCCGGCATCGGGCTCGGCACCACGCTGGCTCCCGGCGTCGTCTGGGCGCGGATGCAGGACGCGGGCGCCAGGACGATCACGCTCGAGATGGTCACCGACGCGCTGAAGCTCTCGGGCGTCGAGCTCACCGAGGATGAACGGAAAGGGCTCGTGGACGGGGCGAACCAGAATCTCACACGGTACCAGGAGCTGCGCGCGGTCCACATCCCGAACGACGTGTCGCCGCCGTACCACTTCAGCCCGATCGTCCCCGGCCTGAAGGTCAACAAAGAGAAAAAACCGTTCGTGCTGAGCGCGGCGCCGGCCGTGACGCGTCCCGCCAATCTCGAGGACGTCGCGTTCTGGCCGGTTCGACACCTCGCCGAGCTCGTGCGCACGAAACACGTGACGTCACTCGAGCTGACCGAGATGTATCTCGCGCGGCTCCATCGCCACAACGGGCTGCTGAACAACGTCGTCACATTCCTCGACGACTACGGACGCGCGGAAGCGAAACGCGCGGACTCAGAGATCGCGGGCGGCAAGTACAAGGGTCCGCTTCACGGCATTCCATGGGGCGCGAAAGACATCATCTCGGTCGCGGGATTCAAGACGACGTGGGGATCGCCCGCGTTCAAGGAGCAGTCGTTCGACTACGACGCCAGCGTCGTCGAGATGCTGCGCGAAGCGGGCGCCGTACTGATCGCCAAGCTCGCGACCGGAGAGCTTGCGGGCGGCGACCAGTGGTTCGGCGGTCAGACGAAGAACCCGTGGGATCCCACTCAGGGATCGAGCGGATCGTCGGCGGGTCCGTCCTCCGCGACCGCCGCCGGTTGCGTCGGCTTCGCCATCGGCACCGAGACGAGCGGATCGATTCTGAGCCCCACGGCGCGGTGCGGTCTCGCGGGTCTGCGTCCGACGTTCGGCCGCGTGAGCCGCTACGGCGTGATGGCGCTGTCGTGGACGCAGGATCGTCTCGGCCCGATCTGCCGCTACGCGGAAGACTGCGCGATCGTCATGCAGGTGATCGCCAAACCTGACGGCCGCGACATGAGCGTGTCCGACCTGCCGTTCAACTGGAACGCGCAGCTCGATGTGAAGAAGCTGAAGGTCGGCTACATCAGGGAGTCGTTCGACGAGCTGACCAACGCCGCGGCGAAGGAGAATGCGGCGAAGGCGCTCGACACGCTCCGCTCACTCGGCGTGACGACGTTCATCCCGGTCACGGTGCCGGACAGCATCCCCGGCAGTAACGCCGGCGGCATCGGCGTCGAGTCGACCGCGTTTTTCGACGAGCATGCGCGCGCGGGACGGATGAAGGACGCGCGCGGTGGCGGCAGGGCGAGCGGCCGCCTCGTGCCCGCGGTCGAGTACCTGCAGTCGCAGCGCGTGCGTATGATGATGATGACGACGCTCGCCGAGGCCACGGCGCACGTCGACGTCTACATCGTCGCGTCGAACAACAACGGCATGGGCGGACCGACTGGACGAGGAGGCGGACGTGGTGCCGCGGATACGCCGCCGCCGCAGCCCGAGCGCCCGCAGACGCCGACGCAGCGGCATTTCACGATGGCGAACCTCGCGTGCTATCCGGCGATCAACGTGCCGAACGGGTTCAGCGAGACCGGCAGCCCCACCAACATGGTGTTCTATGCACAGCCGTACCGCGAGATGGAGATCCTCGCGCTCGCGAAAGCATATCAGGACGCGGCCGGATTCCACCTCAAGCGCCCGTCGCGACTGGACAGTTGACGCCGCATGACGCCCACGCTTCAGTCCAACGCGGCGCCGCCGCCGCACGGCGCGCTGTTCACCGACTACATCCTCGACGCCGCGTACGACGAGATGTTCGAGTCGCCGGGCCTCGCGCGTCCGCACTGCCGCGCGCTGTTCGACGAGCTCCGCTCCGCGTCGGAGAGTGAGCTCAGCCAGCGCCAGCTCGAAGCCGACAAGGCGTTCCTGACCCAGGGCATCACCTTCACGGTCTACGGCGACGACAAGGGGACCGAGCGCATCTTTCCGTTCGATCTGCTGCCGCGGATCATCGCGGCCCAGGAGTGGCGCACGCTCGAGCGCGGGCTCACGCAGCGGCTGACGGCGATCAACCTGTTCCTGAAGGACGTCTACCACGATCAGCGGATCCTCGCCGAAGGCGTCGTGCCGCGTGAGCTGGTCCAGAGCTGCAAGCACTACCGCCGGGAGATGCGCGGCGTGCACGTCCACCGCGACATCTATGTGTCGGTTGCGGGCACCGACCTCATCCGCCTCGAGGACGGCCGCTTCGTCGTGCTCGAGGACAACCTGCGCGTGCCGAGCGGCGTGTCGTACATGCTGGCCAACCGTGAGGCGACGAAGCGCGTCCTTCCGGGCCTCTTCGATCGCTATCACGTCAGCCCCGTCGCGCATTACGGTCAGGCGCTCCTCGCGACGCTGCGCGCGCTGGCGCCGAACAACGCCGCGGAGCCGACGTTCGTGGTGCTGACGCCAGGGGTCGGCAACTCCGCATACTTCGAGCACGCCTTCCTCGCGCGCGAGATGGGCGTCGCGCTCGTCGAAGGCCGCGACCTCCTGGTCCACGACAACGTCGTCTACATGCGGACGACGGCGGGTCTGCGGCGCGTCGACGTGATCTACCGGCGCGTGGACGACGATTTTCTCGATCCGCTGGCCTTCAGGGCCGATTCGCATCTCGGCGTGCCGGGACTGCTGAACGCGTACCGCGCCGGGAACGTCTCGCTCGCCAACGCGATCGGCACGGGCCTGGCCGACGACAAGGCGCTGTACGCCTACATTCCCGCGATCATCCGCTTCTACATGAGCGAGGAGCCGATTCTGCCGAACGTCGAGACCTATTTGCTCGCGAACCGCGCGGATCGTCAATACGTGCTCGAGCATCTCGACGCGCTCGTCGTCAAGGCCGTCGGCGAATCCGGCGGCTACGGGATGTTGATCGGGCCGCACAGCACCGCCGCCGAGCGCGCGGAGTTCAAGACGAAGATCGAGGCCAACCCCCGCAACTTCATCGCGCAGCCGACGCTCTCGCTGTCACGCTCGCCCTGTTTCATCGGCGGGCGGATCGAGCCTCGTCACGTGGATCTGCGGCCCTACGTGCTGTACGGCGACCACGTCACGATCGTGCCGGGCGGGCTGACCCGCGTCGCGCTTCGCAAAGGCTCGCTCGTCGTCAACTCGTCGCAGGGCGGCGGCAGCAAAGACACCTGGGTGCTGGCGGATTGAGGAGCCGATGCTGCAGTCTCGCGTAGCCGACTCGCTCTACTGGATCTCGCGGTATCTCGAACGCGCGGGGCACACAATCCGGCTGATCGACGTCCGCCTGGACCTCGAGCTCGATCGCCGCGCCGACGCGGACGGCTGGGACTTCACGCGTCTGTGCGCCGTGGTGAAATGCGAGACCGCGGCCGGCGCGCCGGCCAGTCCGGCGGCGCTGGTCGAGACGCTCGTGTTCGACGTGTCCAACAGAGGCTCGGTGCTCGCCTGCATCACCGCCGCGCGGGACAACGCGCGCCAGGCGCGCGAGGAGATCAGCTCGGACATGTGGGAGCAGCTGAACGCGCTCTACCTGCGGCTGAAACAAGTGCGCGGCGAAGGCACCTGGTCGATTCGCCCGCACTACCTGTCGCGGCTGGTGATCGAGGGCGTGCACCTGTTCGAAGGCGTCACGGATGCGACGATGGGGCACGGCGAGGGGTGGCAGTTCCTGCGCGCCGGACGTTTCATCGAGCGGGCGGCCGCGACGGCCGCGCTCGTCGATCTCCAGTTCAGGGATACACCGCGGCTGCCCGCGAACCACGTCGAATGGGTCGGCCTGCTGCGATCGTGCGCGGCGTTCGAAGCGTACTGCCGCTGCTACACGGCCGACGTCAGGCCCGATCGCGTGGCCGAATTTCTCCTGCTGAACGCGGAGTTTCCGCGGTCGGTCCGCTTCGCCGCCGCCCGCGTCGAGTCAGCGCTGCGCGCCATCGCGCAGCTGACCGGCCGCGGCGCGGGGGGACGCGCCGAGCGGCTCGCCGGCCGCCTGCATGCCTCGCTCGACTACGGACAGGTGGACGAGATTCTCGGCGAGGATCCGCACGCCTACCTGGCGGACATCGGCCGCTACTGCGCGCAAATCCACGATGCCGCTCACGTGAGCTACATCTCCTACCCGATCGAATCCGCGCTTCCGGCGTGAGGGCGCCGCACCCGTGCACTACACCATTCATCACGTCACGAAGTTCAGCTACGAGACGCCCGTCCGCGAAAGCGTGATGGAGGTCCGGATGCAGCCGCGCACCGAGGGCGTGCAGCGCTGCGCGCGGTTCGGTCTCAGCACGACGCCGGCGTCACGGGTGAAGATGTACGACGACCGCGACGGCAACACCGTCCATCATTTCAACATTCCGGGACGGCACTCGCGCCTCATCGTGACGGCTGAAGCGCTGATTGACATGGGCACGCCGCCGCCGCTGCCTAATTCGCTCACGCCCGGGGCCTGGGATCGGCTCGACGCGCTCACCGCGGACGGCGAGTTCTGGGAACTGCTCAACCCCAGCCACTTCGCCCGTGTCACGCCGCTGCTCGACGACCTGAAGCGCGAGTTGCAGCTCGAACGCGGCGCCGATCCGCTCGCCATGCTCCGGCGCCTGAACACCGACATCTTCGACCGCTTCGAGTACAGCCCGCAGACGACGCGCGTCGACTCACCGATCGACGATGCGCTCGGCACCAGGCACGGCGTCTGTCAGGACTTCGCGCACATCATGATCGCGCTCGTGCGCGGGCTCGGCGTGCCATGCCGCTACGTCAGCGGCTATCTGTACCGGCAGCCCGATCGGGCGGTGCGATCGACCGACGGCGCCACGCACGCGTGGGTGGAAGCGCTGCTGCCGGATGTCGGATGGATCGGCTTCGATCCCACGAACAATCTGCAGGCTGACGAGCAGCACATTCGCGTCGCGGTCGGGCGCGACTACGCCGACGTGCCGCCGACCCGCGGCGTCTTCAAAGGCTCCAGCACGGTGCACAGCGAGCTCGGTGTCGCCGTCACCGTCGGCACCGCGTGGGCCGGCGGCGCCGACACGACGCCGCTCCTGCCGTGGATGTCGCGCGAAGCGACGCCGGTGCGCGAGACCGACGCCAGCCACCAGCAGCAGCAATGACGCGCGTTATCCTCATCGTCGCCGGGGCGCTGTGGGCTGCGGCTGCCCAGGCACAACCCACGCACGTGCCGTCGCGGCCGGAGACGGTGGTGTGGGGCGAGTTTCCGATCGATCGGCCTCCGGTCGTCACCGTAAAGCCGGGCGAGGTCGTGCGCATCGACACGCTGTCGCATCAGGGAGCGACGCAGGATCAGGATCCGATCGCGTATCTCGGGAGCCTGGGCGTCAAGCCTGAAGAGGTGCTGCAGGACGTCGTCGATTTCTGGAAGTCGCGCGCGGGACGGCCGAGAGAAGGGCGTGCAGGACACGTGCTCACCGGACCGGTGTATGTCGACGGCGCCGAGCCGGGCGACACGCTCGAGATCCAGATCCTCGCCTACGCGCTCCGCGTGCCGTACGGCATCAACGCCGGAAACGGCGTCCTTGGCGCGGCGTATCCCGGCACGCTGAAGACGGATGTGGTGCCTCCGGGCGGACGCACACTGATCCGCACCGGCGTGGTCGCCGGCAAGCCGGTCGCGTTCGTCGCGAAAGGTGTCGTCGTGCCGGTTCGCCCATTCATGGGGATCATGGCGGTCGCGCCGCCCGAGCCGACGCTGCAGACGCCTGGCGTCACCGTCGCGGGCGTGGCCAACTCGAGGGCGCCAGGGATCTTCGGCGGCAACATGGACTTCAAGGAGCTGACCGCCGGCACCAGCCTTTTCCTTCCGGTGTTTCACCGCGGCGGCCAGTTCTACGTCGGCGATCCGCACTCGGCGCAGGGCGACGGCGAAGTGGACGGCACGGCAATCGAGCATTCGCTCACCGGCACGTACCGGTTCATCGTCCACAAGCGTCAGGTCACGCCGTTTCCGCGCGTCGAGACCCCGACCCACTACATCCTGATGGGCATCGACGTTGATCTGAACCGGGCGATGCGTCTCGCGGTGCAGCAGGTGGTCGACTTTCTCGAGACGGAGAAACACATGACCTCCGTCGATGCGCTCGCACTCGCCAGCGTCGGCTGCGACTTCCACGTCGCCGAAGCCGTCGACCTCACCCAGGTGATTGTCGGCAAGATTCCCAAGAGCGTCTTCAAGCGGACGCGGCTCAAGTAGACGCGAACGCAAACCGCACGATCAGCGAACGCGCGAACCGTTCGCCGCGGTCGTCCGCACCTCGGGCCACACGGGGCTCGTGAGCTCGATCCGCCAGATCGGTCCTCCCAGGAACATCGGACCCTCCGACTTCACGAACGCCGGCGCTTCGCCGCCGAGGATCCAGACGTGCGTGTCCGGCGGCTGCTTGCCGATGAGCGGCGCGATGAGACCGGCGAGGCCGCCGATCTCGATCTTGACGATGTAGTGCGCCGCGTTGCGCGCGGTGCCGGCAGTCGTGAACGGCTCCTCACCGGCGGCCGAGATCTCCAGCTTCACGAGACGCGGCTTCGGCGTCGCGACCACCATCGAGACGGTCGGCGGCGGCGCGTTGGCGCCGATGTTCTTCAGGAGCGTGAGCGTCATCCCGTTCGCGAGATCCGGCGGCAGCTTCATTCGCTCCGTCTCGATCTTCGGCGTGCCGTGGTCGTCGGTGTAGTGAACAGTCACCTGGCCGGTGGCGCACTCGATCGAGAGATCGATCGGCTTTGGAAAGCTCGGGCCTTTCTGGATGAGATGGTCGCGGAGCAGCCGGAAGCTCTGCCGCTGCGAGAAGACGGCCGTCTCGTCGCTGGTCGACCCGTCCTTGAAATGAAAGACCAGCCGGCTCGTGACGCGATCGCCGCGCGCGGTCTGAATCAGATCGCCGCTCGCGACCTGCGCGCCGTCCAGCGCGCGCAGCGTCAGAAAACCGTGGACGACGCCTTCCGTGTGGCGAACGGCAACCGGCTCAGCCAGAAGCGACGCTGACGCCAGCACGCCGAAGCCGATGCACACCGCGATGAACCGCCGAGCCTGATCATGCATGGCTCGTCAGATTGCAAGCGAGGTGCCGATTTCTTATCTCTTCGGCACGAGCCTCAGGATCTTGCCTGCGTTGCCATCGGTCAGCACATACAACGCGCCGTCAGGCCCCTGATTGACGCCGCGGATCCGCGCGTTGAGCTCTGTCAGCAGGCGCTCCTCGCCGACGACGCGATCGCCGTTCAGCACGAGGCGCACGAGCGCGCGTCCGACGAGCTCGGACACGAAGAGGTCGCCCTGCCACGCCGGAAACCGCGTGCCGGTGTAGAACGCGATCCCCGCCGGCGCGATATCTGGCGTCCAGAAGTACACCGGCTGCTCCATCCCGTCCTGCATCGTCTTGTCGCCGTTGATCGGCTTCCCACTGTAGTCGCGCCCGTAGCCGATCACCGGGAAGCCGTAGTTCTTCCCCTTCGCGATCGCGTTGATCTCGTCGCCGCCGCGCGGTCCGTGCTCGCTCGTCCACAGCAGGCCGGTGCGCGGGTGAATCGCCACGCCCTGCACGTCTCTCACGCCGAGCGCGTAGATCTCGGGACGCGCACCGTCGCGGCCGGCGAACGGGTTGTCGTTCGGAATCGATCCGTCCGTGTTGATCCGCAGCACCTTGCCCATCCGGCTGGTGAGCTGCTGCGGCTGCGGCCAGTCGGCGGCGTTGATGCCGACGCCTGACGGAATCGTCGACGTAATGAGCAGCGTGCCGTCGCGCGCCTGAATCAGCCGTCCGCCGGTGCCCTCGGCGTTGAGCAGCACCTTCACGTGCTCGAGCGTGCGATCGTCTGACGACAGCGTCGCGCTCGCCACCAGCAGCACGCCCGGACTGCGCGGCAATGCGGCCTGATTGGATCCCTCGGGCAGCACGGTGTACGTGAGATAGAGCGTGCGGTTCGTCGCGAACGCGCGATCGGGGCGCACCTCGAAGAGGCCTTGTCCGCGCGCCCAGAGATCCGCCGGCATCCCGCCGAGCGGCTCCGATACCGTGCCGTCCTTCGCCACGATCCTGATCCGCCCTGGACGCTCGCCGACGATCATCCGGCCGTCGGGCAGGAAGTCGAAGCAGAACGCACCCGACAGTCCCTCGGCCACGGTCTCGACATCGTACGCAGCAGTCTTCGCTGGAAGCGGCGCGCGCGTTTGCCCGAGCCACGCGGGAACCGGCGCGTAGCCGTCGGGCGCCGCGCTGCCGTCCTCGGGCTTCGGCGGTCCCGGCGTCTGCGCGGGCGGACGCGGAATCGCGCGCGCGGCCTGCGGCGCCTCGCTCGCGAGCGCCAGCGCGGTCGTCGCCCACGCGGTCGCGGCGGCCGACACCCACTGGTTGACGCCGTACGGAAAGCCGCTCTCGAAGTACGCCTGGATCGGCACCGCGCGCGTCTCGACGATCCACGTCCCGTCGTCGATCTGCGTGCGGAGCAGGAACTCGAGCCCGTTACGATACGCGCGATCGGCCGGTGCGACGACGCCGCTCTCGCGCAGCGCGACGAGCGCCTCACCGGTTGCATAGGCATCGCTCGCCATGGTCTCGTCTTGCGACCAGCCGCCATCGTCTTTCTGGATCGTGAGCAGTTCGCGCGCGGCTCGCGCGAGCACGTCTGGCGACGCGTTCGACCACCGCTGCCCGAGGAGGCGGAACGCGCGCTCCTCGGTGACGACCGCGTCGGCCGTCGTCAGCCAGGCGCGCGCGCGATCGACCGCGCGCGTGAACTCCGCGCGCTGGGACGGCGGCGGAAACAGCTGCAGCGCCCGCAGCGAGACCGCCGTGATGGCGATGTCGTTGGACTCGATCGGCGGGCGCAGCGTGTTCAGCGGC